>Ga0302303_10002018_pt1 | contig 12594 bp, 8 predicted proteins | sample III_Palsa_E2_1_FD_194542 | JGI IMG/M metagenome (GOLD analysis project Ga0302303, IMG submission 194542) | Peat permafrost microbial communities from Stordalen Mire near Abisko, Sweden - III_Palsa_E2_1 | ecosystem: Environmental > Terrestrial > Soil > Palsa > Peat permafrost | place: Sweden... | reverse complement strand
CGCCATACGCATACGGAACGAGGAAAATTGTTCGCCACCGTTTTCGCGCAGTTGCCCTGCAGGTATCAAGCGCAGACGCGGGATGCCCGTGTGGTAGAGCACATGCTTGATACCGAGGGCTGGATGTTCGAGAAAATCGATCAAGCCGCCCGAGGTCGGATCCACACCAAGCGCCTTGTGCTGGCTCGGATAGCGTAGATTGCAATCGATCAGCAAGCTGGTCTTGGCTTCGTCGAAGGCGAACGCAGCGGCCAGATTGCGCGCGACGAAACTGCCGCCCGAACGCGGACTCACCGGAACGACCAGGGTCACGAAGTTATGCGGCCCTGCAAGCCCCAGCAATCGCGTGCGTATTTCACGAAACGCATCGGAATGCCGACGCGCGGACTCCTCACGGTGAATGAGTCCACGCTGCTCCAGCTGCAGCGGTGCCAGCGTGCTGCCACTTTCGCTCATCAGCGCAATCGAATGGCTGCTGGAACCATGCGATGCAGGGGTGCTGGCTGCCACCTCCAGCATGTCGCCGACGTGATCGGACAAGGCCTTGTCGCTTCCTCTGCTAGCCATGGCTTATCTCTGCATCCTGAACCAGAAAAGGATCAAATAAATGGCCGCGACACCCGTGACGGTGAATACCAGCATGGTGTTCTGCATTCGCTCTCGTCGGCGGTCGCGCGGCGTGGGATAAAAGGGAATGGTCGCCAGCACCGTCAGACCGGTGTACTGCTCGAGCTGCGCAGGTGACCGCGCGCGCGGATCGAACCGCACCAGTGCCGAAAGCAGGCCGAATGGTACGAGCAGCGACAGAGCGATACCCCCGAGCCCGAAATGCATGAAACGCAGGCCCGATGGAGTCAATGGCATCACGGCGGGATTCTGGATCACGAAGGACAACCCACGCTGTTCGGCATCAAGGTTCATCGACACTCGCGCGTTTTCGCGGCGCTTGAGCAGATCCTGGTACACATCGCGATTGACGTTGTAGTCGCGGGTCAGTTCGGAGGTGACGTTTTCCGAATTTGCGATGCGCTGGCTGCGATCCAGTTCGGATTGCAGCATCGTTTCACTCGCGCCCATGCGTGCCTGTGTTGCCGCAATGTCGCTGGTCGCGGACGAGAGCTGGCTCTTCATCTGTTGGTAAAGCGGATTGATCTGCACCCGGCTGTCGATGGTCGGGGAACCGGCCAGACTGAGGTTCCGCTTGCGCTGATCGGATTGCGCCAACTGCTGCTGCAGATCCTGCATCTGATGGCGAATGCGGACGACATCGGGATACTCATCGGTATACGTCAGGCGGAGTTTGTCGAGTTGGGACTGCAGATCGGCAAGCTGGGTCTGGTAAATACCCTGTGTCGTCTGTACCGCATTGACCTCCGACTCACCGGACAGCTGCGACGACAGCGACGCCGCCTGCGAGCGCTTTTCCATCAGATCCATTCGGGTGGTTTCGATCTGTGTGCGTAGCTGGCTGATACGCGAATTCGTATCGGCCTCGCTGCCTGACCGAGCATCCGCATTGGCCTCGCGGTAACTCTTGAGTTTGTCGTCAGCGTCAGTGAGCTTTTGCCGATACACCTCGACCTGGCTATCGATGAATTCATAGGCATCGCGACTTTCGCGCTGCTTGGACGCAAGGCTCTCACTGATGAACAACTGCCCGAATTGCCGGGCGACATCAAAGGCGCGCTGGGGACTGGAATCGAAGTAGCTGATCGTGATCAGGTTGTCGTGCGCTGTCTGCACATTGGTTCGCGACTTGATGCCATCGATCAGTCGATCCTGCTCTACCGGTGTTGGATTCGACGCCATCCAGCCGCCACTGACGAGGATTTCATCCATCACCTTGCGGCTGAAGATCACGTCGCGTGCCATGCCCGCACGGTTCTTGTTTGCCGTGGTCGATGCTGCACCTTCCATCAAGGGTGTGATGATGCTGCTTTCTTGCGCAAGGATCGTCGTGGACGCCGCGTATTTCTTGGGCCAGAACAGACCCAGGATCAGCGCTGCAAGAGCGATCACGGCAAAGAGCACGCCGAGTGCCACGCGACGACGCCGTGCCTCGCTCAATAGCGCCGGCAGCATCGCTCCTAATGGTGCAAGTTCCCCACTCATTCCATTCCCCCTACCGTTTAGCCCCGCATCTCGCCGCTTCAGAAAGCGCGCAATGGAACCGTAATGACATCCCCCGGCTGCACCGGATAATTCGTTTCCAGATCGCCTTGCTGAAGCACCTTGTCCAGCCGGACGGCATATGGCGTGGTGACGCCGCCGTCACCTGCGCGATAAAGCTCGGTTCGGTCAGGAGCGGCAAATTCGGTCGTGCCGCCTGCGGCGAGAACGGCATCGAGAATGGTCATACCCTGGCGGTAGGGCAACGACACCGGCGTTCGCACCGCGCCGGTAACGCGTACGCGCGACAGATATTCGTGGCTGCGCAGCTCGGTCAGGATCACTGCCACCTGTGGATCGCGCACGTAGGACTGCAGCTTGTCCTTGATTTCGGCAGCGACCTCCTCCGGAGTCTTGCCCCCTGCCACCACGTCGCCAATCAGTGGCACGGTAATCTTGCCATCGGGGCGGACAGGGACGCTGACGCTGAGATCGGGGTTATGCCACACCGTCACCTGTAGTTGGTCGTCGACACCGATGTGATAGGTCGTCACTGCTTGCGCATCGGCATTGAATTTGGGCGCGGTCGTCGATCCGCCGCCTGTGGCGCAGGCTGTCAATAGCAAGATGAGGCAGAGCGTGAGAAAGCGGCTGAGGTTCTGCATGCTGGTCATGTCCATTGATATCCAAAGTGTGAACCTCGTCACAATAGAACATACTCCAAAGCGCTTGACAAATGCAATTTCTTTCAAAAGAAAGATACGCACAACCAAGCCATCCAGCACGCGTCAACCGAAAATCGATGGCGGCAGAATTCACCCCTGTACATAAGGGCAGTTGCAAATACGGGTCAGGTAGTTCTTTCGTGCATCCGGCACATTTTTGACATCATCATGCCCACATGACGTGGTCGCCGAACCTGCAGAAATAACGTTGCAAATGACGGCCGCACTCGATTGAGTGGTCCAGGCTGGCGGCACGCGTTATGGCTGACACGGCACTGAAGTACGCGTTCTCTGGTACCGAATACGGATTTTGCGAAGTACCCAGGATCAAGGGACGGCATCAGGATTGGTGCGCTCGGCGGGATTCGAACCCACGACCACCGCCTTCGGAGGGCGGTACTCTATCCAGCTGAGCTACGAGCGCATTGTTGGCCGGCGTGGCGGCGAGGTCGTAAAGGCCTATGCCACGGGCGCGCAGTATAGCCGAGTTGCCGGCGGGGGTTGGCCCGGGCGACACCAGCGCTAACTGGAGCATCGCGATAACGCGGCAGCCCTAACGGCGCACCGTACAGACAAACCGCCTTTGCGCCTGCTGCCAGAAAAACGTCAGGCGCCACCTGCGGGACGCCTGACGTTACAAACCGGATCACACGGCCAAGTTAAGGGCTTACTTTTTCGCCTGCATCAATGCGGTCAGGTGGTCCGGCTTGCCTGCATCGCGCTCCAGATGCGGGTACATCAAGCCGCCGTGGTAGTCGATGCGCACGGTGCTGTACTCGTCGAAGTTTTTCACCAGCAGTTCGACCGGCTGGCTCTTGTCCTTGGCCGATGCGGTAACCGCGTCCTTGAGCGCGTCCGGGTTGTAGTCATGACCGTTGACCGCGATCACCGTCATGCCCGGCGAAATACCGGCGTTGAAGGCCGGACCATCCCACAGCACGTCACTGATATCGCCGCCCTTGCCGATGGACAGGCCAATCGAGTAACTGAGATCGGCAGAGTGACGACGCTCCTCCACTGCCTTTACCGCAGCGGATGGCTTGTCGGTATAAACCAGCTTCCAGCCGTGCGAGGCGAGGCCGCCGACCAGTGAGCCGTTGCCATCCAGACGCTCACGCAGGTACTTGGCCCAATCGTACGGTGCGACATCGTTAAGTGTCTTGACCACGTCGTCGAAGGTATACGTGTCGACATCCCAGGCACCGGGATTGACGCCGAAGAAGGCCTTGGCGAAATCGTCGATGCTGCGCTTGTTGCCGGTCAGCTCGCGCAGCTTGCCGTCGACGTCGAGCCAGATCATCTCGCCGGCGACGTAATAGTCCTCGCTGCCCTGGTAGTTGCGGTACGGCAGTGGCGCACGCTGCGACATGGTCGGGTCGTTGGTGGTGTCCTGCACATTGCGCCAGCTGGCCAGGCCCGGACGACCCTTGTCGTACGTAGCAGCCATATAGGCGAGCATGTCGTGGCCCTGGTCCATCGTCCACAGGCCCGAGCGCGTCGCCATGATCTGGCCCCAGAACTCGGTCTGACCTTCGTAAACCCACAGCAGGCTGTCGCCCATCGGCACGTTGAAATTCGGCGTGGCCAGATCGACGCCGCGGCGGTACTTGCCGTCCCACGAATGGTTGAACTCGTGCGAGAGCAGGTCACGCTCGCCCCAGTTCTTGTCCCACTCGGTGAAGTAACCGGTACCGACGCCATCCTCACTGGAGCGATGATGCTCCAGGCCTTCGCCGCCCATCTTGTCGCTCAGCGACAGCAGGAAGTCATAGTGGTTGTAGTGGTGCGCGCCGTAGAGCTTGTACATCTGCTGCACCAGCGCGAGGTGCGCCTTCAGCTGCTCGGGCTTGATCTCCAGATACTTGGCCTCGTCCGCCACGATATCGACATGCACCGGCGTGGTAGCACCCGGATCGAGGTCAACGCGCTTGAAATACTTGCCCGCATAGACCGGCGAATCGACCAGATCGTCGTAGTTGATCGGCTTGAAATGCAACGTGTCGCCATCCTTGGAGGCGACCTCGAGCGCCGTACCTGCCTGCCACCCAGCCGGCAGTTTGAGGCTAGGCTCGGTGTTGATCTGCCGCGCAAAATAGCCGGCCGGATACAGCGTGCTGGCACTCCACTGCGCGTCGAGCATTTCCGGCGTCATTACCACGCGGCCTTCGCGTGGGCTCTGCGGTGTCAGGTATTCGAAGCTTACGTCGACCGCGCTGGCACCCTGCGGCACATCAATGTGGAAGGCGTAGACGTTGTACTGGTCGCGCGTCCAGGTCAGCGTCTTGCCATTCGCCTTCACCACCAGACCGGCGATCTTGTCGATCGGACCCGTCGGCGAATGGTTTCCCGGAATCCACTGCGGATACAGCAAAGTCAGCGGACCGGCCGCCACCGGAATGGTTTCATGCACGCGGAAGATGCGATGCGCCACATCCGTGCCATCGACGTCGATCTTGAGCGTGCCGGCGGTGTAAGGCACGTTCTGCGGCGGCGGAATCGGCGGCGGATTCGCCATATCAGCGAATACGGCAAACGACGGCAGACCGAGAGCAGCAGCAGCAAGAGCGGAAGCGAGGCGAGTGACTTTCAATACGTTCTCCGGGGGACGAGGCAACATTCCAGGACGGGCAATGCTGCCACGACACGGATCCAAGCCCTTGATGCTAGCGCCCGGCCGCTGCGCTTCACCCATGCCGAAGGTCACGAATGACTCATTGATGACACCCGCACACCGTCGATTACTTGCCAGCCAGCTCCAGCTTGCTGTGCCGCATGCCGTAGGCGAAATAAATTACGCAGCCGATCGCCATCCAGATCACAAAGCGCTCGTAGGTGATCCACGGCAACCCATAGATCAGCACCGCGGAAAACACGATACCCAGCGGCGCGGTGAACCACACCGCCGGCGTGCGGAAGTTGCGCTGCAATTCGGGCCTTCGTACGCGCAGCACCATGATCGAGGCGCAGATGATGATGAAGGCGCTGAGCGTGCCGATGTTCACCAACTCGGCCACTTCACCGATAGGCAGCAGCCCGGCGACGATGGCCGTGAACAGCCCGAGGATGATCGTCGGCCGCGCCGGCGTGCCGAAGCGCGGACTGACCTTGGCGAACCAAGCCGGCAACAGGCCGTCGCGCGCCAGCGCAAACCAGATGCGCGCCGCACCCAGCATGAAGGCAAACAGCACGCTGGTCACACCGATCACCGCCGCTACCGCAATCGTGATGCTGAGCCAGTGCAGACCGATCGATTCGAACGCGTCGGACACCGACGCATCGCCACCAAGATGGCTGTACGGCACGATGCCGGTAAGCACCAGCGATACGGCGATATACAGCACCATCGCAATCGCCAAAGACAGCAGCACCGCGCGCGGCAGGTCGCGCTGCGGATGCTTGGCTTCCTCCGCCGCGGTGGTCAGCGTGTCGTAGCCGAACACCGCGAAAAACACCACGCTGGCACCGGTCAGCACCCCCTGCCAGCCGAAATGGCCGAGGCCCGTTGCGGCATCCACCACACGCGTCGGAATGAACGGATGCCAGTTCGCCGTATTGATATAGAACACGCCCACACCAACAACGAGCAAGACGCCGATCACCTTGATCGCCACCACGAAGGTGTTGAAACGTGCGCCCCACTCGGTGCGCAGCGTCAGCAGAATCGCCACGGCAATCGACACGCCGGCGGCGATCACATTGAAGCGGTGGCCATCGCTCGGCGCGGCGATCGCCTGCGCGCCGTACGTGCCGAACATCTGCTGCAGGTAATACTGCATGGTCTGCGCGCTCATGCTCTGCTGCGCCCATTCGGGCAGGTGCACGCCCGCCGACGCGAGCAGCACCTGCACGTAGCCGGACCAGCCGATCGCCACCACGGCCACCACCAGCGCGTATTCCAGCAGCAGATCCCAGCCGATAATCCAGGCGACGAATTCGCCAAGTACCGCGTAGCCGTAGGTATAGGCACTGCCGGTTACCGGAATCAGCCCGGCGAACTCGGCGTAGCACAACGCGGCGCAGGCGCTGCCCAGGCCCGCGATGATGAAGCTCAACGCCACCGCCGGGCCGGCGTTCACCGCCGCCTGCTGGCCGGCCAGCACAAAAATGCCAACGCCGATGATGCCGCCGATGCCAATCGCGGTGAGCTGCCACAGCCCCAGCACGCGCCGGAAATCGCCGCGCTGGCCTGCCTCGGCCTGCAGCTGTTCGACCGACTTGTGGCGCAGCAGTCTGCTAAGAAAACTCATGGTTTGCTCCCCGGAAACGAACGGCGATCATAGCGAATAGCGCCGCCGTTTCCCGTATGGCTTCCGACACTGGCCCGAACGGACTCGTCAGACCGGCGCTGCGCCATCGTGCAATGCGATAGCCCGCTGCCCACCATGCAGCCACGGTAACGCCAGCGCACTCAGCCCGAAAATCACGGCGATTGCCAGCATCAAATAGCCGTCCAAATGAGCAATGCCGAACCACATGCCGCTCAGCGCTGGCACCAAGACTGTTGCCACCAAGCGAAGGCCTTCAAACCACGTCGCCGAACGACGCCCCTCCATCAGCACACCCAGCACGCACAGGCTCGCCACCAGATACGCCGCATAACCAAGCAGTACCGGCAGCGAGGCCACCGGCACCAGCGCCAGGAAATGCATCGACATGCCGAGCAGCAGCGCAAACTGCAGCACCAGGTAAACCGTAAGGCCGCGCGACGTCGGCGGGTCGTAGCGCGGATGATCGATATCGAACGCCGGCTTGGGAAAGCGCGCCGCCACGTCGGCCGGCCGCCAGCCCGGCGGGCGAAACCACAGCTGAAGCTTGTCGCGCCAGCGCTCGGCATGCCACGCGTCTTGCACCATCGCCCAGTACACCTCGGCGTTGGCCCATAGCGGATTCCAGCTCTGCAGCGGCGAGCGCGTGCCGAACACCGGTGGCTCGCTATCGTTCTCTTCGGTAAAGGTGCCGAACAGCCGATCCCACAGGATCAGGATGCCGCCGTAATTCTTGTCGAGGTAGCGATCATTGACCGCATGATGCGCACGATGATTCGACGGCGAACAGAACACCCGATCGAACCAGCCGAGCTTGTCGATCTCGCCGGTATGCACCCAGAACTGGTACAGCAGGTCGATCAGCGCCACGATCACGAACACTTCGACCGGATAACCAAGCAGCGCCATCGGCAGATAGAACAACCAGCCCAGCAGCACGCCGCTGCCGGTCTGGCGCAGTGCGGTGGTGAGGTTGTAATCCTCGCTCTGGTGGTGCACCACGTGCGCCGCCCACAGCACGTTGACTTCGTGGCCCATGCGATGCAGCCAGTAATAAAGAAAGTCGTACAGCAGCAATGCGCTGATCCAGACCCATACGCTGTTCGCCGGCAAACGCAACACCGCCAGATGCTGCACGCACCACGCATAGATGCCCACGCTGAGCAGCTTGGTAAACACGCCGACGATCTGCGATATCACACCCAGCCCGAGGCTGTTGATCGCATCATTGCTGCGATACGCCTTGTGCCCGCGCGTGCGCGCCACGACAAACTCGATCGCGATCAGCACAAAGAAGGCCGGAATGGCCCAGGCCATGATGCGTTCGGGCGTCATCGTTCTGTCTCTCCCATCGTCGTGAGCCTTGTCGTCGATGCGGACCGCGCATCGACCGAGCGGGCGATCAGCCACAGTGCCACATAGTACGTCCCGAGTACGGCGACTGCCGAATAGGGCAGCGGCGTCATGAAGCGGTTCCACGCCAGCAGACTATCGCTAAGCATAAACACCAGCGCGCCGATCGCCGCAAAACCTGCGGCCTGCTGGTGCGGATCACGGCGTGCCCGCAGCCATCGCGCGCGTCCCACCGCCTGCCCGGCCATGGTCGCGAGCACGGCGATATACAGCGGTACGGCAATCTGCAACGGCGGCACCAGCGCGGGCCATAGCAACCACACTGCGAATGCGCCATAGAGCAGACACAACACCCACGAGAGCGGTTTTGCCAGCAACGGCTTGTCACTGACAAACGCCGCAACAAACCAACCATGTGCGATCAAAAATCCCAGCAGGCCAGCTACGAACCAGCGCGGCGACAGCATCAGAAACACATCGCCGGCCAACGAGAAAGCGATACCCACAAGAATGCGTTGCCGATAAACGCGCGATACCGGTGCGGGCATGCGCCACACCATCGCAAGGATCAAGGCCGTCGCCAAGGGTTTGCAAAACCAGTGCAGCCAGCGCCAACCATCGACGATCTGCACGCTGCCCGCGGTCGCACCGATAATCGCGCCTGCTGCTGCCAGCCACAGCACCGGCATCAGCCATTTCGGCGAAGCCATCGAAACAGTCGTGGATGGAAGCGCAGACATGCGGTGCTCAGAGAAGGGCAAGCGATGATGATAGCCACGCGTGGCCGATACGGCGTGCTGCAGTGCCACAGGTTTTGTTGCGTGCGAGAACGCCCAGCAGATTTATCCGGATAGTCCCTGTCGGCTCATCACCAGCCACTGCGCGTCGGCGCGCACCGGCAACGCATGTCACTGCGCCTGCGGCAGGCTAGCGCCCATCAACTTGGGCAGTGTCGGCAGCGCGCCACGCACGTCGTGTGCACAAGTTCCGTGGCTGGGAAACGCCTGCAGGGTCGGCAGATGCAGACCGCGATGTTGCGCATCAAGTGTGTCGGCAGGCCGCAAGCCGTCAATCAAAATAAGGAGGACCGGTTTTCCGGCGGCTGCCTGTGCCGACAATGGTTGAGTCACGGCAAGCAACACGGTACCCAGTACCAGGAAAGACAGCAGAAAACGCATCAGACCCATCCGCGAGATGACCAAAGAGATTGCACATGCTGGGCTGGGACCAAGGCAGCCCCGTTGCAGACCCCTCGTTTGTGCATGGGTCGATTACAGCTCAGCGGCCATCAAGCGCTTGTCGACCAAGCGCAGGATCATCGGTAAAAAACGCATCGATGCCGGCATCCAGATAGGCACGTATCTCCGCGATCGAGCCTGTGGCATTGAAGGTTTTCGGGTCACTGCCCTGCCAGAAATCTTTCGCCTGGAAGTTGTTCTCCGGGCGAAACGTGTACGGATGCAGCTCCAGCCCGGCCGCATGGGCATCGTGTACCAGTGGTGTGGGCGCCGCCAAGGTGCCGTCGGCAGCGAGTGGAATGATCGTGCGTGTGCTTGGGCCGATGGCATCGGCGTAGCTGGCGATATCGCGCAAGCCGGCGGGCGTCATCATCTCGCCGTAGGTGAGCCTGCCTCCGGTGGCGGTCACATCATAAGGTTGCTCACCGGCGTCATCCAGCAGCTGCAGCAGGCGGATATTTGGACGGCTATTTGAACGACCCATGCCACCGAGCTTGCCGCGCAGATAGCGCAGATTGGTGATTTCGAATGACTGGATTTCCACCGGTGCGGTTTGCGTGTACGAATGCGCGGCGAGAATCGCCAGCACCTTGTCCTCCATCGGCAGCTCCAGCTTCTGAAAATAGGTGCCGTGCTTGATCTCGGGAATGATGCCGACCGGGCGCCCGACCACGGCCGACTCGGCGGCGACGAAATCGATGATTTCGTCCAGCGTGGGAATCTGGAACTCGCCGTCGTACTGCATGCTGCGGAATTCTGGCAGGCGTTCGCGGGCGCGCAGGGTCTTCAGCTCGGCCAGAGTGAAGTCCTCGGTAAACCAGCCGGTGACTGCATGGCCGTCAATGCGCTTGGTGGTCTTGCGCGTGACGAATTCCGGATGCGCCGCCACGTCGGTGGTACCGCCGATCTCGTTTTCATGGCGCGCGACCAGCACGCCGTCTTTGGTCATCACCAGATCGGGTTCGACAAAATCAGCACCGTCGGCGATGGCCTTGCCATACGAAGCCAGCGTGTGTTCTGGCCGCAGGGCGCTCGCACCGCGATGACCGATCACCAGCACCTTGGAAGCGATAGGCTTTTCGCCCGCGTGGGTAACAATCGGCATGATCGACATCCATACAAACGGCAGAAGGCTCAAGCATAAACGCATCGTAGAAGGGCTCCATGATGACGGCAGCATTCACCGTCATTGCCGCTACTGATACACGTGCAGCCGTCCAAACGTCCAAGCGTGATAGGAATCGACCAGCCCAGGAATCTTGCAATCGTCGTACAAGCCATTGCAGCGCGTGCGCAGCTCATGCAGTGCAGAGAAATACGGGTCTTTCGGCAACCCTGCTGCCTGCAGCACCATGCTCGGCAGGAATGCGATATCCATCATCGGAAAGCTCGGCAGCGGTTCGCCGGCGTAATTGCTTTTCAGCATGTAGTAGGTAAGGAAGTCGCGGTACGGCTGCAGCGCTAGCGGCAAGGTGCGCGCCATCGGCCGGATCATGCCTTCGAACGACGGCTGGTGATCGCCAAAATGCACCAGCAGGGTCGGCTGCGCGCGGTCGAGGAAATCGTGTTCCAGCCCGCGCATCGCCACGTCGGAGTCGTGCAGGCGCGACAGGTAGGCGCTGAAATTGATCGTCGCCGCCGGCGACAGTCCGGTCAGCAGGCCGCGATTGAACGGTGTCGGCAACTGCGCCAGTGGCAGATCGTCATGCGGGCCATGCTGGTTGATGGTGAGGATCATGATGAAGACCGGCTGGCCCGGCTTCTTGACCTGATCGTAGACGCGCTTGGCCGCGTCGAACATCTGCTTGTCGGTCTCTTCCCACTCGTCCAGCTTCAGCTCGTTGACGTCGTAGAGGTGATCGAAGCCATACGACTTGTACGCGTTGCGACCGTTGATGAAGCTGCCTTCCGTCGGATAGATCGCGATGGTGAGATAGCCCAGCCGACGCAACTGCATCGCCAGCGCATCGCGCACGTGCGGCGCCAGCACGTAGGGCGCGTACATGCCGCCGGGTCCGAAGATGTCCTGCGGCATGCCGGTGAGCGTGGCGAACTCGCTGACCCAGGTGCCCCCACCAAACGTATGCGTGCGCAGCACGCCGGTGCCGCGCGTGCGTGCATCGGGCTGGAACATCGGCAGATGACATTCCGGCGCGCCACAAGCGGTAAAGATCGATGGATCGAAGGTGCTTTCTTCCAGCACCTGCACGATGTCGGGGTAAGGCGGGTGCGCACTGCCCGGCTCGCCCTGCGCGGTCGAGCCCCACTGCTGCTCGGCGATGGCGTCGCTGGACATCGCCGGCAGATGCACGCGTGCATCGTCGAAGTTGATGAAGAAATTGGTCAGCTGTGCGTCATCGGACAACTTCTCCCACACGCCGCGGTTATGCACTTGCGCGAAGGGTCCGCTCGGCAGCATGCAGACAAGAAAAGCCAGCACGCAAACAACGATACCGCCGGTGCGCAGGCCGAGCTTGAATATCGATCGACGCCCGACAAACAAGCGCCAGTCCCAACGCCACACCAGCCACAGCAGCGGTGGCACCACTACGCAGATACCGATGCTCAGCAGGTACAGGTGCGGGTAATGGCGCAACGTATCGAGCAGGCTGGTGCCGGCATAGTAGATAAAGTCCGAAGGCATCAGCGACTCTTCGAGATACTTGATCTTGAGCACGGCCAGAAACTTGATCGCGGCGAACAGCGCACTACAGACCACCAGCGCGGTGGCAAAGCGCGCAAACGCAAACAGCAAGGCACCAAAGGTGCACAGCATGAGCGCGACAATAAAAATCTGCTGCAGCGCCTTCGGCTCCTGCAGTGCGGTCGCAAACACGCAAGCGGCGAACAGCAGCAAGGCGCCGAACGACACCACACCTGCTCGCGTAAAACGTAACGACAGTC
>Ga0302303_10002010_pt1 | contig 12636 bp, 7 predicted proteins | sample III_Palsa_E2_1_FD_194542 | JGI IMG/M metagenome (GOLD analysis project Ga0302303, IMG submission 194542) | Peat permafrost microbial communities from Stordalen Mire near Abisko, Sweden - III_Palsa_E2_1 | ecosystem: Environmental > Terrestrial > Soil > Palsa > Peat permafrost | place: Sweden... | reverse complement strand
CCGGCCAAGCTTCTATCTGTACCACACAAAAGTGCTTGAGATTCCCTACGCGTCCTACCAGCTTCCCCAGCTTGGGAGCGGTGCTAATGGGCCTGCAAAACAAACCAGACCCCTGTTTGGAGTGTCCGGCCGGTACGGCGCCTTCGCCGGACTCGACATCCAGCAGCCCACACCCACTTCGCTGCACTATGGGGGAATCTTGACAACGCGAGGCGCTCCACAGCTCTACGTCTACGCCTCGGAGTCTTTGCTCCATCCCGCCCACACGGCTTCGACGCTCTCCGTGCTCCAACCTCAGCCAACCCTGCTGCAGACACTGCGCGAATATGCAACCGCGGACCATGGACCTCTTGCCTACGGAGATCCGCTGCTTTTTCACGACTTTCTAACCGACAAAAACCCAATTCAGCTCTTCAATCGCCAGGCTACGTCCAATCTGAGCATCACTCAAACAGTAACTTCGTCGCTTCCGGCAAGCGGAAACAACAATAACAACCTGTACGTATCCAAGCTGCCTGAACTGGGTGTGCACCTGACAGTGCCGATCACTCCCACCGGCTCATCCGTCCCGAACAGCGACCATGCCGGGTTTCGAACTTCTCTGCGCCGCTTTATTCTGCTGGCCCACGGAGACATCTTCGCCGGACAATACATTGAACAGCCGACCAACATCAATGAATCACGCCTGGACGGTGATTTTCGGGTCGATACCGAACCTTTTCTGTTCGCAAGAAACACGGTAATGATTCCCTCGGTCACCCTAACCGGGAACGCCTACTCCGGAACGCACAGTACCTACTCCTACCTGCAGACTAGCCTGGCGGTCAATCACTACTTTACAGACCGAACCGCCCTTGGCTTTCAAATCTTTCAGGCAGATACCTCCGGCCGGTCTCCCTTCAATTTCGACACCCTGGATACCACAAGAGAGTTTGATACCAGACTGCAGCTAGGGAACCACAAGCTCGCCGTGGAAGGCCTCGTCCGCTACGACCTCGTCCGCCAGTCCGTCATTGGATACAAAATAGCGATAGCCCCTACATTGCCCGGAGTAATCCCCGTACTGGAGTTTGATTCCACGTCACGGTCTCTTGGGGTCGACCTTCAGATTGAAGGGATTACGTTCTAAAGCAGCGCCTTCTTAACCGTAGTCCCACTCGGGGAATCCCCAACAGAATACCCCTGCGACTCAATCGAAGCGCGCAGCTCATCCGAGAGCTTCCAGTTCTTCTCTTTTCTCGCCGTGTCGCGCTGACGCTTCAAATCCTGGATTTCATCGGGAAGAGCGCTGTCGTCATCCGGTGCGGGCGTCGCCGCACGGGACCTGGCTTCGATATCCAGACCAAGAACCGAATCAAACTCACTCCAAAGCCTGTACGACCCGGCCTTATGCAGCTCGGCCACCGCTGAAGGCAGGTTCAGATCGTTGTCAATGGCGTCTTGAACGGCTTCCTTCGCTCTGGCGTAGGCATGTTCATCCAGCAGCTGTGTATCCCCGCTCAACTCCCGCGCCTTGAGCTCCCATACTTTGCTCAAAGCCTTGCTCGCACCGTTCAAAGACTCCCACGAGAACTTAAGCTCCGACCGATAATGCGCGGTCAGGCACAGGTAGCGGTAGGCAAGGGGATCGTAGCCTTTATCCAGAAGAGTCTGAATGGTGATAAAGTTCTCGCCGCTCTTAGACATCTTGTCCGCGGACTTGCCGACCACAACGTTCAAAAAGGCCCCATGCACCCACATCCTGGCAAACGGATGGCCCGTCGCGCACTCGCTTTGGGCGATCTCATTCGTATTGTGCACCGGAATATGGTCGATGCCTCCGCAGTGGATATCCAGAGTTTCTCCCAGATACTCCATGCTCATGGCCGAGCACTCGATATGCCAACCGGGATAGCCGACACCCCACGGCGATGGCCACTGCATAATATGGTTGGGCTTATTGGTGAACCAGAGGATGAAGTCCGCAGGATGGCGCTTACCCGGATCGGTATTCACATCTTCTCGGGCTCCTTCGCGCTGTGCGCTCAGGTTCAATCCCGCAAGCTTGCCGTAGTCGTCATTCTTCGCCGTGTCGAAGTAGATGCCTTCCGGAGTGTTGTAGGTGAATCCCCGCTCCTCCAGCCGCTGGATCAGCGTAATCATCCCCTCCACATGCTCGGTGGCGCGCGGAGAAATATGCGGACGCAGGATATTTAGCTTCGCGCTGTCCTCAAAGAACTTCTCTTCGTAATTGCGCGCAATCTCCCACGGCGATTTCTTCTCGCGCTCCGCCGCCTTCGCCATCTTATCCTCGCCGGTGTCGCCGTCCGAGGTCATATGGCCGACATCCGTGATATTCATCGCGTGGACTATATCCCACCCATGGCCCACAATGGCCCTTCGCAGGAGGTCCTCAAAGACATAAGTCCGCAGATTTCCGATGTGCGCAAAATTGTAAACCGTCGGTCCGCAGCAGTACATGCGAACAGTACGGCGGTCCGCCGGAGCAAAAGGCTCAACGCGTCGAGTAAGGGTGTTATGCAACTTCAAATCAGACATGCGGTTATTATAGCACAGAGCCTCCAGCGGAAGCCTCACTCACGCCGGCCTCACAGCAATCGCCCCAAACTCAGTATAACCCCTGTCCACCATCATCCCGACCGCACCCCGCCTTGGCGCGCCGCTCCCGTGGTCCCTCAGAATAGTTTCCTCAACTGAAGCGCAGATCTCATCAATCTTCACAGTAATAGACACTTCAAATCGATCTTCATACTCCCATAGAATGTCGGATTCACAAAGAACACGCTGCTCATCGTCCCTTTGTTCGATCAAACGGACAGAACGGTCCCGGTCGAAAACGAGCGCCACATATCGCCTCAAACCCTGCACACAGGCAAGCAAACCTGCCCGATCGGCCATATGGAGATAAATCTCAGTGCTGACGGTATAGTCGGTCCAGCAACTTTCCCCCTGTGTCGCCAGACCCACTCCATCGTTGTGAACCACCCGGAAAACGCTGGGATCATTCGACCAGCTTCTCAGATCGCAGCTCGCACTGCTTACCCAAGCTCGTTCCCAGGCATTCCCTCCGTGCTCCGGTCGCCCAAGAGTAGTCTCAGGTGTTCCCGTCCAGGTAAGACTGTCCACCAGTACAGATCCATGGCTTCCACCAGGCGCCGTTACCTCGATTCCCACCTCAGCAATAGGCTGGCCTTTTGTGTCGGGCGCCGTCCATTCAAGAGTAATCGGCGTATCGACGCCAACTGTTTGAACCGGACCCCGCTGGATTTCAAGGACATTGTCCTTGCCATAGACCCTAATGTAAACACCCGCACTAACTGTCCCAGATAGAGCCCCGCCCGCCCCAAGCGCCGCAACAATCTTCTGTCCGCTGTACAACGTTGGAGACGCCACTAATTCGTATCCGCCCATCGTCAGCGCCTCCGGCGGCGTGAACGTCGCCGTGGCCACTCGAATCGCCCGCTCCGAATCTAAAGGATCGAACTGAATGCACAACTGGGAATCGAGATGACCCAAGGAAACGCCTTGTTGTCCCGCTTCCTGCAGAAACCCCTGCACCGATCCCGGCAGACTAAAATGGAACCGCGCTCCATTCTTGGGAGATGTCTTCTCCAGTCCGGCCAATCCCCGCGCCGTATTGATAATCTCGTAACTCTCACGAACTGCATCTGTAATAGCGCGCCCGCCATCCGCAGTAGGCAGATAGAGCCGATCTGCAACAGGACCACGCCAGTCCGGACCTGCATCAAGAGTCGCCAGGCCATTTTTAATGCCCAGAAGACAGCCTACATTTCCGGAATTGCAGTCCGTATCGTAGCCTGCCGTGTTGGCGATCATCAGGGAGCGCTGGAAATTGTCCTGTCCGTGCAGCAGGGCGAGCATGATAATGGCGTGGTTAGACACCATCGGGCAATTTGTGCCGAACCGCTTGTAGCTGTAGTTCTTGTGGATCTGCCGCAGAGTCGCGCGCCAATCGTCGCCATGTTCTGCAGCCCAGCCGCGCATGTCGCCAATCAGCTGCGAAATAATGCAGTCCCGCGGGATCAGACTAAGCGCCGCATCGAGCAGGGTATCCAGATCAGATTGAACGAACGCCAGAGCCTCCATAGCCGCCATAACCTGCGCTCCAAAGATGGCTTCTCCGTCATGCGACACGCTCGCTGCGCGGCGCGCAAAATCCGCGGCCCGTTCAGGATCTCCCGGACAGATCATCCCCCATCCGTCAATAAATATCTGAGACCCTATCTCCTCAGCCACAGCCCTGCCGTTAACTGCAATGCTGCCGCTTTTCGGGGCCTTCATACCAGACTTTAAACGCACATAAGCCGTATGTTCGGTGCTTATCCCCAGGCCGCCCCACCACAGAATCGTCTTATTTTCGATAATGCTGTTCAACCACCAGTCGCCAATCTGCGCCGCGGTCAAATCAGGATCGTAGCCATTTTCAGACAGGGCGCGAAGAAAGATAAAGGTCCCGGTAATGTCGTCATCGGTGACAATGAGAGGGCTCCCTAATTTATCGTGGACGTAATAATTGACCTCTCCGAGCTTCTCCTCAATAGCCTCATTCGACCATTGCTCAAACGGCCGCCCAAGATACACGCCGATAATCTTGCCGAGCACTCCCGCATACACGCGCTCTTCATAATTGCGGGAATAAATACTTGTGGAATTCGAAGTCATACAATCTCCAAGCGAGAACGGTTAAATAGGGTGGTGGAATCCCGAATCACCAGAGGAACCTCAGTCGGCTGCATATGCAAAGGTCCTTTCCAGGCTCCTCCTCCAGCCGCCATCCATTCAAGGCAGTACATGATATATTTGGTCGGGTCGGGTTCCTCCACCGCAGTCAGCGACGGGATAAGATAGGGAGCCACCCCTTCACCATCCAGAGAACAAATCGCTACTTCTGTGCCTGGCACAATTCCGGCCTCATGAAGTGCCCGCATCGCGCCAATCGCGGCCGGCGTCGTAATACACATTAACCCGTCGGCATCGAACTTGCCGGATTTAATGGCTTCCGCTACTACTAAATACGCCTGCGTGAACGCGCTCGAATACGACTCAACCGGATGGTCCATCAGTATTTCTTTATGCCCATGGACAACCGCCCAAATTCTCCATTGATCGATCCTGTCTCGTATCGTAAAGTCGTGAGGCTGCGTGTTGAGGCAGGCGATCCGTTTACATCCGACCATTTCTAAATGGTCGAGCAGACTTTGCGCGTATATGGGCGGAATATGGGTAATTGAGGGGACTCCGAAATGGCTGTAATCTATTCCAAGAACCACGAGTGGACGCACCAGCGCAGCGAATCGTTTAGCGAGGTTCGCGGGAATGGGTTCTGTACTCGGGATCACGAAGACGCCGTCATATCCAACGAGCGCGTCATTCACCAGCGGATCGTCCCAATGCAGAAATTCAACGATATGAATCGAGCCCTTGCGCGAGGACATACAGCGTTCAAGTGCTACACGGTACACGTCCGGATGATGAGGCCTCGAAGTCGGCCGGAGAAAGGCGACCTGAAGTGCCCGGTCTTCAGAATCGCCCACTCGGTTAATTTCCAGCCGTCCGTTTGAACGGCGTACAACGAGCCCCTCTTCAATGAGCTGCTGCACTGCCCTGCGGGCAGTCATGTACGCAACACCAGACTCTGCGGCAAGCTGCCGCTCAGAGGGCAATGCCTTCAGGGCATAATATCCGCGCGTAACTTTCGTTCTTAGTTGATCGGTCAGGAGCTGCCGCTTGCTCATGGTATACAATCCCCGTGCCTACTTGCGAGATGCTATATTTCAGGGGATAGTATAGCATTTATAGTCACACGGCCGTATTCTGGCCCCTCTTTACGAAGTGGAGGGGTTAGGGGAGGTCGGTCTCCCTTGGGTATCAAGCACAACCCTCCATTGCCATTCCCTTATAACTCTGGTAGAATAATCACCGTAAAAGTCCTCCAAGCGGACTTGTCCCCATTAAAGACGTCGCCCTACAGCCAGAGAAAGGTCCGTCATGCGCATGTTTTTCGATCCAACGAGTATCCGTATCAGGACTTCCGGCCTTTACGCCGTTATTATCCCGCTCCTGACCGGCACTGCCCTCACTTTAACATCTGTTTGTCCAGCTCAGAGCGCAGTACCCGTTCGCTCAGCTCCCTTGCAGAAGGTCGAACTTGCCCAGGATCTCGGGCGCATGCCCATCGCCTTCGAACCCAACGTCGGCCAAACGGATCCCCGCGTAGACTATGTCAGTCACGACGGGCCCTGCAATCTCTTTCTTACTCCGGACGCTGCCGTGCTGTCGATGTCGAGGCGCGCGCCGGGCCAGAACTCCCATAAATGCTGCGCATTCCAGTCCGTCGCTCTTCGCATGGAACTGCTTGGCGCCTCAAAGCCGCATGCCGTTGCCGCAGCCAGGCTCTCAGGAATTGCCAACTACATTTCCGGCTCCAATCCCAGCCTCTGGCACACACACGTCCCAACATTTGGCCGAGTCACGTATCCCCGCGTATACCCCGGCATCGACCTGAGCTACTACGGGAACAACAGCCGTCTCGAGTACGATTTCACCGTAGCTCCCGGCTCGGATCCGGGGCGCATCGCCCTCCACTTTGCCGGTCCCAATCGACAGGAAATAAACGCAAAGGGGCAGCTTGTCCTTAATCTTCCCATATCTCCTCTTGTCTGGGACAAACCGTCTGCCTATCAAACCGTCCATGGCGTACGCCAGGCTGTCGATTCGCACTACGTCCTTTCCCACGGAGACATCAAAATCGCCGTCGGCCGCTACGACCACAGCAAACCCCTCGTCATCGATCCCGTTCTGGTCTACGCCACATACTTCCCGGCTGTCTCGATCACCGGTATGGCGTTAAACAGCTCCGGGGAAGTCTTCATTTCGGGCGAGACAGGCTTCCTGGCCTTTCCGACAACCGCCGGCGTTCTATCCAGCAGTGGCGGAGGTCCTTATCTCTCCAGAGTAAGTGCAGGCGGAACTGGCGTGGTGTTTTCCACCTACCTGGGCTTCAATGCCAACCCCGAAGCCCTTGCTGTGGACTCGGCAAACAACAGCTACATCGGCGGCAATATCACAGGGGATGGTCTGACCACTACGACTAATGCCCTGCAAACCGTACCCATAGGCGCGACGACAGGTTTCCTGGTCGAAATCAACAGCACCGGATCTGCACTTCTTTATGGAACCTACATCGGAGGAAGCGGTGACGACACCGTAACGAACATTGCAGCCGGTGCGGCCAATACTGTCGTAGTGGCCGGCAGCACAAGCTCCCTGAACTTCCCCGTTACTCCGAACGTTGTTGAGACCACCTACAAGGGCAGCGCCTCGACGAACTTCGTCACCGAGTTTTTAACCACAGCGGCAAACCCAACCGTCTTTTCGACATATCTGGGCGGCACAACGGGCACCGACGCACCTACCGGCATTGCCCTCGATCCTGCTACTGGAAACGTCTACCTTACGGGAACGACCACATCCCTCGATTATCCCGTTTCCGCTTCGGCCAACCAGAATTTCGCGGGAACCGACGTGAACGGTTTCCTCTCCGAACTAAATTCCACCGGAACCAGGCTAAGCTACAGCACTTACATTCAGGGAGCCGTTCCGGAAGGCCTATCCTTTGTTGCGAGCGACAGTTTCGGGTCAGACATCGTCTATGTCGGCGGGACCACAGTAGGAACATTTTATACCAGCCCTGTAGGGGAGAGAGGCAATCTATTTGTCACGGCCTTCGATCCGCCCCAGTTGGGTGGATCCTCGCTGATGTTCGCAACCGCCTTCGGCGGCAACAACATAGCCTATACATTGACCGGTTATGCGACCGATCCAAACGGCGTCTCCTACTTCACCGGGGAGGTCACGGATGGACTGCAGTTGTCCACCGACGCACTTCAGCCCTTTAACTCCAGCTTCGCCAGCAAGGCCCAGCCCTTCTTTGAAGTCCTGAGCAACAATGGTTCAGTCACCGACGAAAGTACATACTTTGGCGGCGCCGATCTCATTTATCCCGATTCCATCGCAGCCGATGGCGCTGGCAACGTCTACATTGGCGGGTATACCACAGCTCAGGACATGCCGACCACCCTCGGAGTGCTGCAGGTGTCCCCTTCAAGCGCGTCTCACGCGTTTCTGGACAAGTTTACTCTGCTCCCAACATCGGGCCCCCAGATCAATTACTTCAGTCCTACCTCTGTCTTTTCTTCTAGCCCAGGGACGGTACTGTCCATCTTCGGCGCCGGATTTACTACCCAGACAACGGTTTCCTTCGGCACTGCTCTGGCTTCCGGCGTAACTCATGTCAGCACCACGGAGCTTACCGTGCCGTTAACGGCCGCGGCGCTTGCGCTTGGATCCACCGTGCCCGTAACCGTTACAAACCCAGGCTCTTCCGCACAAAGCTTCTCTTTGAACCTGCAGAATGTGGACCCGAACCCATCGATTGTCTCGTTTAGTCCCAACCCCATATATACATCGAGCACCATGGAAAACGTGAGCATTATAGGTCAGGATTTCCTCCCTGGAGCCGTGGTTTCCGTGAATGGGACCGTCCTTCAAAAAGCGTTCGCGACCGTTACCAACTCATACATGATCTCAGTCCAAATTCCCGCGTCCTACGTATCGTCTCCTGGAAGCCTTACCATTACAGTGACAAACCCGGCCCCGGCAACAACAGCGGCCACCGGAACACTGAACGTAGTGGCTGCGCCTGTTCCAACACTTACGGCCGTCGCTCCAACAACAGTGCTTGAAGGGACCACCGGAACCGTGTTGACACTCACCGGGACGAACTTCGCCGGCGGAGAATCGGTGATTTATAACGGCGTCACTGGATCGCCCTATCCCACAGCCTTTGTGTCGCCCACCACCCTCACGACCACCATTCCGGAAAGCGTCACCCAAACGGCTGGGAATGTCGGTGTTCAGGTCACTTCTCCCACTGGAGTTTTGGGCGGAGTATCCGGGTCCGAAAATTTTACCGTAGAGCCCATCGTTGTCTCCACCTTCAGCATATCGCCGGAAATTGTCTCTCCGGGCGCCACACTAACAGGCACGATTACGCTTGCAAGCGTGGCCCCTACCGGTGGAATTACCGTAAAGCTCAGCGCTTCGGGAGCCTCACAACCCTATGTGACATTCCCCTCCACGGTAGTGGTGCCCGCTGGAGCCAGCAGCGTTACCTTCTCCACCATCCAGGCCGGCTCCGTCTTTTCCGGAAGTGTTCCAGTCACTATAACCGCCACAATAGGGACATCCTATCAGAACGCTACATTCTATGTCTCGGCAGCAGCATTAGAATACGGAAGCGGTCTCCAGTTCTTCTCCGTCCCGTATGCGTATAACAGCGTGCTCTCCAGCATCTTTGTATCTCTGCCAACAACCGGCACCATTGCGAGCTGGAATCCATCCGTCTTCAACTACACGTACCAGGGAGGCAGCTTAGCCAGCCCAACCAACGTGAGCATCTCTCTAGGAACAGGGTACTGGGGCATATTCCCGTCGGGCGGCACCAACCTGCTCACTCTTGGAACTCCGGCTTCAACCACGCTAAGTACTACAATTAACCTGTCGGCCGGCTGGAACAGTATTGGAGACCCTTACACCGCCGGGGTGAGTATAAACAGTCTGACCTTTGACAACGGGGCCTATCCCTTCGCCAGTGCCATCAGTCCGGGAATTAGCCTGATCAGTGGGGTTCTCTACAGCTTTGCCTCCTCGGGGACATCGGGCTCTTACCAGCCTGTTACCGCCGGCAGCAACCTGGCTCCAGGTCAAGGGTACTGGATCTACGCCTACATCCCAACAGACATGACCTTCCCTCTAGCGGGGAATACAGCCTCGTTAACGAATCCAACCATCAATGCGGGTTCTACCACCACAGTTACCAGCAATACCTTTACGCAAAGGCGCCATTACTAATTGCCGTGTGCAGCCCAATTGCCATTTAGCTACCACTATGATAGAATAGGCACCAAAGTACCCTGCAATAAGTAAAAGATTGGTTTGGACCAAATGAACATTGATGCTAAGCTCGCACTCGCCGCCGTTGCACTGCTAACAGCCCTGCTCAATACATCAGCGCAAGCTGTGCCTGCCGTCAATGCCTTCACCGTCTCTCCAACGACGGTGATTGGCCCAACGGTTGCCGGAGCAATCACCGGCGTCGTTGTCCTGAACGGCGCCGCGCCCGTCGGCGGTCAGTCCGTCGCGATCACCGTACCAACCGCCGATGCGACTCTCATTGAGTTTCCCGCCACTGTCACGGTACCCGCGGGATTCACCTCTGTGAACTTCAGCACCATCATCACCGATGCCGTCACCAGTCCAGTTGCCATACCCTTCACGGCAACCATAGGCACATCGAGCCAGGAAGCGACCTTAACCATCGTCAACCCGGGCGGCATTCCATATTTGGGCAACCTCCAGTTCTTTTCCGTGCCCTATGCCTACACAAACACGTTGACCAACATCTTCGATACGCCTCTAAGCCTGGGGGAGATTGCCTATTGGAACGGCGTAACCGGCGTCTACGATTATGAAGGAAGTTCAGACAGCATTTCCATTGGCCCAGGATATGGGTACTGGACAGTATTCGAATCGACCGGATCAAACCTGTCTTATCTCGGCACTCCCGCCTCAAATGCCGTAAACACGACAATTTCCCTGGCCGCCGGCTGGAACAGCATAGGAGATCCCTTTGCCGTCCCGATCAACATCGCCGACCTCACCTTCACGAAAAACGAAATCACCTTCGCCCAGGCCATAAGCTCCACCTTCACCCTGATAAGCCCTATCCTATACTCCTTCTTGCAAGACCCAAGCGGCCTGTCAGGATCCTACAGCCCGTCAACAACAGGCACAACTCTCTTCCCTGGTGTCGGATACTGGATCTACGCCTACTCGCCCACCACCATAAACTTCCCACCACCAGGCGTCCCGGTAACAGTCACAACAACCACAACAACGACCACCACCGTGGATGTCCGCCACCATTACTAATCCTTCTGGCCTCCCTCTACGAAGTGGGGGACTAAGGGGGGCTGGCTCTGGTCCCCCTGCCGCGAAGCGGAGGGGTTAGGGGAGGTCGGGATCCGGTGTCTCGGCCCTTCTCTTAGTGAGGAGGTTGCAGACTTGGAACTCTTTTCTCTAGCCGCAATCTGCCTGCTCTTTCTTGCTTGTCTTGCCGGAGGCCTCGCTATTTCATTTTGTTCCTTTTCCGGAACCGAATTAAGTAGAGAAGAGGCAGCAGAAATGTATCATAATCTATCGAGAACGGGAAAGAGGAGCGGTGATCTTGAGAATGGTTCAATGCCTCCATCAATTCTTTGTGCAGCGATATCCCCAGATGGAGAACAAGTAGCAGCGGGAGACTTACTCGGCAATCTCAGCATTTGGCAAATCGAGACGCAGGTTGCTAATGACCACTCTTTGCCCCCGGCGTGAGCAATATCATTCTGCTAACCATGCCCCTGCGACGGAGCCCGACTATTCAAGATGAGGAGAGCAAAATGGCGCAACCGAACCTTGACATTGCCGCGGAGCTGTCCCGTTTCAACCCAGTAAGATTTGAGGGAACTCCAAACGCCTATGTGTATAGCGGTAGCACTCCGAGAAATCAGTTTTTTACCGTAATCTCAGAAATACTTGGAACACCGAACTTTGTCATTATGGTTGCTCGCGATTTCTTCGATCCGGCTTTTGCCCTAGAGGTGATCAACTTTGTCCTTGAGCGCAAGGAAGAGATTACGCTGCCCTTGGATCACTGTATTCTGCATGGCTTCGCACCATCAAACTTTAAGTTTAGTAGCATGTTGTTCCTTGGCCCTAATGTTAATGGAGTTCTTCATGGGCGGAGCGAAAACTTGCAGCCCCGAACCATTCAGGCGATCCCAATCTACAGATGTGAGTTTTCAGAGATCGATACGCTAGAAACTATTGACGTAGCTCGCAGATACCAGGTTATAACTATAGACTGGGAGCGTGAACCATGCCCGAGAGCATGGATCCGGTTCAAAAACTCCAAGACGGAGACCATTGGAAAAAGAATGTGGATCGACAAAGAGGAAAGGGCGATTACCGAAACCCATCGATTGAGCGACGGAGCCGGAGGCTGGATGGAACTTAGAAACTATAAGGAAGAGCAGATAAAAATTACATTTGAAAATGGTTCATTTCTGATTCAGCTTGCCGACGGCCAATCCATAGCCCTGCCCGAATCTGAATTGAATGCGTGGATTCACAGTTTTTGTGTTCGGATTGAGTCTGTTTAATGACACTGTCAACGCAGGCCTGTTCACCGAAATCCGCACTACTGTCAACTATCGACCGAACCTTTAAAAACCCGACTTTCCGGCGACAATTATTTTTGAGGTCAAAACGTATTCGGGGCGAAATGATGCAACAACGCTGTACTATCCACAACCTGGCCGGTAAGCCAGTTTTGGTCTGCCACGGTGAGACTTCTGCGGTAGTGACCCGCTTGCTTCCCAACGAAGCTGTTGGTCTAACATTGAGTTATTCGAAATCTATGAATTTTGAAATCAGCGTTGGGCTGGATAGCCTGACAGTAGACAGTTCGGGCGCGGCCGAAATCGACGTAATTATGAGTGGTTCGATCGAAAG
>Ga0302303_10002005_pt1 | contig 12651 bp, 11 predicted proteins | sample III_Palsa_E2_1_FD_194542 | JGI IMG/M metagenome (GOLD analysis project Ga0302303, IMG submission 194542) | Peat permafrost microbial communities from Stordalen Mire near Abisko, Sweden - III_Palsa_E2_1 | ecosystem: Environmental > Terrestrial > Soil > Palsa > Peat permafrost | place: Sweden... | reverse complement strand
TATACCGCTGGTAAACATAATAGAACAATACGGTAAAAAAGAAAAGCGGGACATCCGGTGTTATAGTGAACCCGTAAATGTGAAAAATAAAAATACCGGAAACCACCAGTACAAATGCTACCGCATCAACCGCGTATTTTTTTAAAATGAGCCACAGCAGGTATATCGAAGCCGAGCTGGCCAGTACCGTAAGCATCCTTACCCCAAACTCATTGTGCATTATGCTATCGCCCAGCCGGATAAAAAGGGCAACCATTGGCGGGTGATCAAAATAGCCCCAGTCTAAATAACGTGAGTAAAGCCAGTAATAGGCTTCATCGCCCTGTAGTTCTAAAGTATAAGCCTGTACGGCGTTCAAAATCGTCCACAGCAACAAAAAGTATAAAATTATTTTGTTGGATTGGGAGTATCTATTTGAAGCGGTAACAGGCATTAATAAAAGGGTAAAATTTGATTTGGTAAAGGTAGGATAAAAGCTAAAAGGCGAACCTTTGTGATGTCGATTAATAATCTCTATTTTTATTTCTTAAATGGAATAAATGACTGAAGTGTTTGATACTTATACTAAAAGAACAAAGGCGTACTATATTGCACTATTGATATTAGTTGTTCCAATCCTGCTTTTAGCATTGACCAATATTTTTTCAGGCCTTCAGCTATCACATGAGCATACGCGGTATTTGGGAGGTTCCTGTGCGTTTGGATTAGCCGTATATCTGTTTTTAAATAATTGTTTCATAAAAATGTATATTGTAGATGGCAAAATATCCTTTTTAAATAATGTTATAACCACAAACTCATTGACAATACCATTACAAGAAATTAAAAAAATTGTCATAGTGGCAAACGACTATGAAGGGAAACGTAAAGGTACAAGTAACGGTTCAGGTAACAGGATAGAAATTCATGACCAATATAATGCAGTTCATGTTTACCGATTTGTTGTAAAATCATATATTGAAAGTTATAACCTAAAGAAAATTTTAAATCATTATACAGAAAGCGGATTAATTGTTACTTCAAATGGATTTTAATTATGGAACCCGTGCAACCAAAGGAAGACAAAGACCTTTTTAAAGCGTCAGTCAAAGTATCCCGTCATAAAATTTTAATTGCTTTTATCATATTTATTTGTGTAACCATCTCTGTTATTTCTTCCTGCAATAACCAGAATAATTCTGTAAATACTCAAAATAAACCTAAATCAAACTCTCCTGTAAAAACCCCTGCAAATGCGTGGAAAGCACCTGATACAGCTGCTATCCCCCTGGGAAAATCGGGCGATTTAATCCGTTATGGCAAAGACCTCCTGGCGCATACCGCCAACTATTTCGGGCCGAACGGGAGCATTGCCCGAATATCCAACGGAATGAATTGCCAGAATTGCCATTTGGACGGCGGGACAAGGCTTTTCGGAAATAATTACTCCATTTTTATTGCAAGTTACCCAAAATGGAGCGACAGATCCGGTACACTTCAACCTGCAACACGACGCATTACCGATTGCTTTAACCGCAGTTTGGCAGGCCGGGCCCCGGATACAAATGGCCGGGAAGTAAGGGCCATGCTGGCTTATATGAAATGGCTTGGACAAGGAGTAAAAAAAGGAAAACAACTTTTTGGAACCGGGTCTGAAAAGCTGAAATACTTAGATCACCCTGCCGACCCGGTAAAAGGGGAAGCTGTGTTTATCGCAAAGTGCAAAGTATGTCACGGCAGCAATGGCGCAGGCTTGCTTGCTACAGATAAAAAATCGTACACTTACCCGCCATTGTGGGGCGAACATAGTTATAACGATGGTGCAGGCATGTACCGCATCAGCAACTTTGCAGGCTTTGTAAAAAATAACATGCCCTTTGGTGCGATTTATCAAAACCCGCAATTAACAGACGAAGAAGCATGGAACGTAGCAGCATTTGTAAACTCGCAGCCCCGCCCCCACAAAGACCAGCATAACGATTGGAAAAACCTGAAAAATAAACCAATTGATTTTCCTTTCGGCCCTTATGCCGATAAGTTTAGCGAAAAACAACATAAGTACGGGCCTTTTAAACCTATAAAAGATGCACAAAAAGGATTAACTAACAATAAATTATAGAATTATACCTCGGTTAAAAATTAATATATGAACAGAAGAATTGAATCGATAAGAAATCCCCGTAAGCTTTTAATTGAGCTTACCAAAGGATTAAGCATTGAACAGCTAAACAAAGTGCCCACTGGTTTCAATAATAATATAATATGGAACATGGGGCACTTAATTGCCGCCCAGGAAGGTATATGTTATAAACGTTCCGGTTTGGAATTAAAGACTGATGAAAGCTTTTTCCATTCGTACAAACCCGGCTCAAAGCCGGAAGGATTTGTTGACAGCGAAGATGCTGAAAAGATAAAAACACTTTTATTTTCAACCTTAGATGAACTGGAAACCGATTACAATGCCGGTATTTTTACAAATTACACCTCAGTTATTACCAGGTACGGCGTTGAATTAAGCAACATTGAAGATGCTATAAATTTTTTGCCATTTCATGAAGGATTGCATATAGGTTGTATATTAGCCTTGAAAAAGTTAGTTTTTTAATGACAATTGAACCGTTATATTGACTGCGAAATATCTATTTTTAAGAAATGGAGAAAATTTATAAACCAGCATCCGATTACCCTTCATTCTATCAACAGTATATGAACAATGTACCTGACGATGGGGATCTAATTCAGCATCTGAATGAAATTAAAACCGAAACCGAACAGCTTGCAACCGGCCTTTCGGAGGAAAAACTTAACTACAGCTACAGCGAAGGTAAATGGACAATTAAAGATGTTCTTGTTCATTTGGCTGACTGTGAACGAGTATTGATTTATCGTGCAATGAGAATAGCCCGGGGTGACAAAACTGATTTACCGGGCTTTGATGAGGGTCTTTTTGCCTTAAACGCGAATGCGCATAACAGAGATATGGATAGTATTTTAAATGAGCTGTCCGTTTTACGTACTGCGACAGTTGTTTTTATAGAAACGCTTGATGAAGAATCTTTAGAAAGAACAGGTACAGCAAATGGTTATCCAATGTCAACAAAGCTGCTTATTAACCATATTTATGGTCATCAGCGGCACCATCTTAATATAATCAGGGAGAGGTACCTTTAATACTACACCCCCAGCAACAACCTCGCCGGATCTTCCAGCAATTGTTTTACTCTTACTAAAAAGCTCACCGATTCGCGGCCGTCAATAATACGATGGTCGTATGATAAAGCCAAATACATCATCGGGCGGATCACCACCTGGCCATTTACAGCAACAGGGCGCTCAATGATATTGTGCATGCCCAGGATAGCAGATTGGGGTGAGTTAAGTATTGGTGTCGACATCATAGAACCGAATACACCACCGTTTGTAATTGTAAACGTACCGCCTGTCATTTCTTCAAGGGTTAATTTATTTTCACGGGCTTTTACGGCAAGAGCGGCAACGGCTTTTTCAATATCTGCAAGGCTCATGCTTTCCGCATTGCGGATAACGGGCACTACCAGTCCTTTAGGGGCTGAAACAGCGATAGATATATCTGCAAAATTACTGTAAACCACTTCTTCGCCTTCAATTCTTGCGCCTACAGCCGGCCAATCCTTCAAAGCTTCGCAAACTGCTTTGGTAAAAAACGACATGAAGCCTAAGCCCACGCCATGTTTTTCTTTGAATTTATCTTTGTATTTGCTTCTTATCTCCATAATTGGCGACATATCCACTTCGTTAAAAGTCGTCAGCATTGCCGTTTCATTTTTAACCGCAACCAATCGTTTAGCAACCGTTTTACGTAATGACGACATTTTTTCGCGGCGGTCACTTCTTGCTCCCGAAGCAGCGGCTACCGGCTTAGGTGCTACAGGCTCTACTTTTGAATTTGCAACTTCAGACTTCTGACTTCCGACTTCCGACTCCTTATTAACCTGGGGGTTTTCCGATATCTTTTCAGCCATCAAAGCATCTTCCTTTGTTATTCTGCCTGCTTTCCCTGTACCGCTTAACGATTTTGCATCTACGTCTTTTTCAGCAAGTATTTTAGCGGCAGCAGGTGAAGGCGTACCTGACGCGTAAGATATAGCGGTGGCAGCTTCTTTACTGCTCCTGCCACTTTCCCCTGCTCCTTTTGCATCGGCAGGCTTAACCGCACCTGCGCCTTCAATGGTACAAACTACTGCGCCAATGGGCAATGTGTCACCTTCTTTGGCAATAGTTTTTAATATACCTGCTTTTTCGGCAGTCAATTCAAATGTAGCTTTATCCGATTCCAGTTCGGCAATTGCTTCATCCATCGCAACGGTATCGCCGTCCTTTTTTATCCAGCGGGATAAGGTTACTTCAGTAATTGATTCGCCAACTGTGGGAACTTTTACTTGTAACGATCCTCCGTTAGCAGCAGGTGCAGGTATTGCATTTACAGGTGCCGGAGCAGGGGCGTTAGCAACTACCTCTGGTTGTGGCTGTGCAGCCGGTGCGCTTTCTTTTGTAACAGCAGGTGCAACCCCGCTTTCTTCTATACTTCCAACAACAGCGCCAATAGGTAACGTATCACCTTCTTTAGCTACTATTTTTAAAATTCCGGCTTTTTCAGCGGTAAGCTCAAAAGTGGCTTTGTCAGATTCTAACTCGGCAATTACCTCGTCCATTTTTACCTCATCACCGTCTTTTTTTTTCCAGCTTGATAAGGTTACTTCGGTAATTGATTCGCCAACCGGCGGAACTTTGATCGTTAAACTCATAGTTGAATTTTGTATATTTTTTCAAATCAAAATCTTTGGTCTTTCTTATACTTCAAAGGTTATTTTTCGAGGTATAACAATAAACTAATGAACAATGACTCAATGACTAATGACTTAATTAATCCGCACCAGCATTAGCCATTTTTTGGGCTGTTGCTTTTATAGCGGCTTTCACTGCCTTTCCGGGCGGCGTTTCAAATGCTTTCGAAACAATATGCAACTGCTGTGCAGCATGCTGTTTGGCAAAGCCCGTAGCCGTGCTGCTGCCCTCATTTCTCGATATCACATTCAGGTTGATCAGTTTATCGTTATGAAATTTGCGGCAGATATACGGCCATGCCCCCATATTTTCAGGTTCTTCCTGTACCCATAAAAATTCAGTCGCCTTGTTATATTTTGCTTTAACTTTCAATATCTGCACTAAAGGGGTAGGGTATAATTGCTCAACGCGTACTATTGCCACATCTTTACGTTTATCAACCTGTTGTTTTTCAAGCAGGTCATAATATATTTTACCTGTGCAAAACAGTACACGTTTTACTTTTTTAGGATCAGCATAATCATCATCGATTAGCTCGTGAAATTTACCAGTGGTAAATTCCTCCAGCCTTGACACGCATTTTGGGCTGCGAAGCAGGCTTTTGGGTGTGAATATGATAAGCGGCTTACGGAAATCCCGCAACATCTGTCGCCGGAGGATATGGAAAAAGTTTGCCGGGGTAGTACAATTGGCCACCTGGATATTACTATCGGCACAAAGCTCCATGAAACGCTCAACTCTTGCTGAAGAATGTTCGGGGCCCTGTCCCTCGTAACCATGCGGCAGCAGCATCACCAGGCCATTGCCACGCTGCCATTTTGTTTCGGCGCTGGCGATATACTGGTCTACAATAATTTGAGCGCCGTTAAAAAAGTCGCCGAACTGAGCTTCCCATACAGTTAAAGCATTTGGGTTTGCCATGGCGTAACCATATTCAAAACCTAAAACGCCATATTCAGATAATAATGAATTATAAATGCTGAATTTTGCTTCATTACCGATAGTCTCAAGCGGTGTATACTCATCTTCCGAATCAACAAGTGTCAACACTGCATGCCGGTGAGAAAAAGTCCCCCGTTTTACATCCTCTCCGCTTATTCTAACTGGATAGCCATCTTTTAATAAAGTGCCGTAAGCGAGTAACTCGCCCATGGCCCAATCAAAAACGTGGGTCTTTGTCACCATTTTATTGCGTTCTTCAAAAAGTTTTTCAATTTTCTTAAAAAAATCTTTGCCTTCAGGCAATACGGTTATTTTTTTACCAATTTCCAGTAATTCAGCTTCAGGTACGGCAGTTTCTATCGGTGCGAAAAACTCTCTTGTGGTAGCAATATGTAATCCATGCCAAACCCCTTCAAACATTTGCACAGTTTCGGTGATTTTATCTTCTGCTTTTGATTCATCCAGGTTTTGCTGAAGCTGATTGCGGAAGCTTTTCTCCAGTTCTAAAGCGAAACCCGCATCAACACTCCCTTCATCCTGTAATTTTTGTTTATAAATTTCGAGCGGGTTTGGATGGGCCTCAATTGCTTTGTATAATAAAGGCTGTGTGAATTTTGGTTCATCGGCCTCATTATGTCCGTACCTCCGGTAACATAATATATCAATGAACACATCCTCATGAAATACCTGCCTGTACTCCATAGCCAGGTTTGCCACATAAGCCAAAGCCTCTACGTCATCACCATTAACATGAAAAACAGGCGATAAAACTGTTTTGGCCACATCAGTACAATAAGTGCTTGAGCGGGCATCTTTATAATTGGTGGTAAAACCAATCTGGTTATTGATCACTATATGAATAGTACCGCCTGTACGGTAACCATCCAATTTTTCCATCTGTAAAACTTCGTAAACAATTCCCTGGCCGGCTACTGAAGCATCCCCATGAATTAATATCGGGGCTATTTTTGAATGGTCGCTGTTATATTTAAAGTCAATCTTTGAGCGGGTTAGCCCTTCAACAACCGGGTCAACTGCTTCCAGGTGCGATGGGTTTGGGCAAAGGCTTAAATGCACATGCTTGCCGCCTATAGTTACTATATCTGTCGAGTAACCCAGGTGATATTTCACATCACCGCCAAAGGGTGTATCTTCATCAAAATTCTTGCCTTCAAACTCCGAAAAAATCTCTTTGTAAGGTTTTTCCATAATATTTGTCAGCACATTCAGCCTGCCCCTATGGGCCATACCGATAATAAATTCTTCAATACCAAGTTCCGAACCATTCTGGATAACTGAATCCAGAGCCGGGATCAGCGCTTCGGCCCCTTCGAGCGAGAAACGTTTCTGTCCTAAAAATTTTGTCCCTAAAAAGTTTTCAAAAACAACAGCCTCATTCAGTTTATTCAGCATCAGCTTTTTTTCATCCACAGTAAACGATGGGGTATTGCGTTTGCTTTCCATGCGGTTTTCAAACCACTTTATTTTTATGGGATTGCGGATGTATTTATATTCGGCGCCAATGGCCTGGCAATAGGTTTCTTCAAGTAAATCCCGGATATCCCGTAATTTGGCAGGACCAAGGCCAATTTCGACACCCGCGTTAAAAACGGTGTCTAAATCATCGTCACTTAAACCAAAGGTTTCCAGCTCTTTGCCGGGAAAGTATTTACGCCTTTCACGCACAGGGTTTGTTTTAGTAAATAAATGGCCGCGCGAACGATAGCCATCAATCAGTGTGAGCACATTTATCTCTTTTAAAATATGCTCAGGTGTTTCGGTAGTTACAGTAGCTGATGCCGGCGTATCCTTACCAAAATCAAACCCTTCAAAAAATTTTTGCCAGCCAAAGTCAACAGATTCAGGGTCTTGTTTGTATGCTTCGTATAAAGTATTTATGTAGGCAGCGTTTCCGCTATTGATATAATTGAGACGATCCATGAGAAACCAATCTTTTAAACGGTACAAAAGTAAGCATATCAGCTTGTAAACTTTTAATTAATTTGTAAAATTAGTTATGAGTTGATTGGGTTAGATCAGGTTGATTGAGTTGAAAGTGCTATGCAGGCAGTAATTTTGCAACTTGCAGCTTTGATAAATAATCAACTACGCACAGGATCAACCATTCATCTGATCAATGAAAAAGCTTATGCATAAAATCGCGTAAATAGGATATCCCCTCGAAAAGAATTGCGAGGACACCAATGATAACGGTATATTGCTCGAACGGGTTCATGATAATTATATGACGTACATATAGGGAAAATGTTACGTTTTTATTTAATTATTTTACTTCCAGGTGGCTTGAATACGCCTGGTAGTCAATGGTTTTGAGTGCAGGTAACCAGGTATCAATAAAATCGTTTTTTGTTTCCAGTTCGTGGGCAGGTTTGGCGGCAATGTTATAGCGACTTTCGCGCGCATCATTAACGCCGGCAATAAAAGCCCAGTTGCCCCAGTTACTTGCCGGTGAATAATCTATCAGTTTTTCTTCAAAATAAGCGGCGCCTTTTGTCCAGTCAATTTTAAGGTCATTTATTAAATATCCCGCCACAATTTGCCTGCTATAATTATTGATATAGCCAGTGGCATTTAGTTCGTGCATTATCGCATCAACGAGGGGAGCCCCGGTTTCACCATTTTCCCAGCTTTCAAAAAGCTCATCCCGGTCATCAACAAGTAATGGCGTTTTATCTTCATAATTTTTAGCTGCTATAAATTTTTGTCCATGTTTTTTAAACATAAACCTAAAATAATCGCGCCATAACAAGTCAAGTATCAGCAAATTAAATTGGTGGGAATTTGAATGCTGATGTTTAATAACTTCCCAATAAACTTGCCTCAATGAAACACAACCCAATGCAATCCACGGTGATAGTTTTGACGAATGATCATTTGTTGACGTATTACGGGAGCTTTTACCTGCATTAACGAACCCGTTATTTGAAAAAAACAGCTCCAATTGATTTAAAGCAGCAGTTTCGCCACCCGTAAACATGTTGGTTGACCTTGGGTCATCAACTGGTTCATCAAGTCCGAGTTCCTGTAAGGTTGGCAGTGCACCTGGATCAATAATATTTGGCATGAAAATAGTTTCGGGGGTGCCTGTGCATGGGCGTACATTGCTGTCACGCTCCACTTTCTTTTTAAAAACAGCAAAACTATCCGGTATATCCTTTATCGGGAAAGGCAAATCTTCCTTATGATATAAGGTATGGCCAATAAAATGCTTTAAATTCAACCTTATTTTCCACAAAGCAGTCTCTACCTGTTCAGATATATCGGTTTCTTCATGGGCAACTTCCCGGTGGTGATATACCTCATTTACATGGTGCTGTTCGGCCAGTTGTGGCAAAATTTCGGCCGGGTTACCTATCCGGATAATTAAATCACCGCCAATATTCCGCAGGTTTTTCCTAAGATCAGCAACCGATTCCAGCAAGAACCTTGCACGCAAACTGCCTGTTTTTGGGTTGCCCGAAGGGTTTTTCCTGAAATAAAAAGGATCAAAACAATAAACCGGTAATACTTTATCTGCTTTACGAACGGCTTCTAATAATATTTCATTATCGTGGATACGTAAATCATTTCTAAACCACACCAATATTGTTCTTTCATTCATAGTTAAACAGGGGTTAACCGAATTGCAATTTACAAATTTGCAATTTATTTATTTGTTATGCACATCTGTAGCTAATATTTGACACCGCCGCAACATTAATGCGTACCAAATATTGTGTAAATTGAGAAATAATCTTTTTAATTAGTCCTAAAAGTTCAACTAAATAAAACCCGGGCCGGTTTTCGGGGTTATTATTTTTACATTTAATGTCGAAAGATCAGGTCATGGAAAAAGAAAATAAGTTTAGCCCCGTTGAAATTTTTGGTTTGATTGTGATTGTATTAATCTTTTTATATTTCCCCTATAAAATGATCACAGAACATGGACAAGATAATATCGCGAACAGTTATTACCATAATGGGAAGTAATGTGGGCTGAAGTATTACGTAAAAATCAATCATGATCTTAAAGAAGCGCATGCCATTTTCTAATGGTTATGTTGTAATTTTATACGTTAAATAACTTACCTGCCTTATAATAGGTTTTTCAAACAAAATAGCGCACAAATAAAGGCAAACTTTGGAAATAACGAATACTTTCGCCGCAATTTTTGATATGGATGGCACCCTGATTGATAATACACCATACCATTTTAAATCGTGGCAGGCGCTTTTTAAAAAATATGGCAAAGGGGAACTTAGCAAGGAAACATATTATAAGGAAATCAGCGGCGTCCCGGTGATGGAAACTATAAAAAGAATTTTTGGCAATGACCATGATGAAGCAGGTTTAAAAGCCCTGCTAAATGAAAAAGAGGATTTTTACCGCAGGGAGTATGCCCCCTATGTAGCCCCTGTAAACGGCCTCGAAAACTTTTTAACCGTTTTAAAAAAAGCCGGGATAAAAATGGCCATGGCAACTTCAGCGACAGTTGAAGATATTGATTTTATACTAAACAAAGTACCTATACGGGATGATTTTAATGCCATTATCAATTCAACCATGGTAAGCCAGCCAAAGCCGCATCCGCAGATATTTTTAAAGGCTGCCGAAAAGTTGAACATACCACCGGCAAAATGTGTTGTATTTGAAGATTCATTAGCCGGGATCAAAGCGGCTAATAGCGCAGGGATGAAAGTGGTTGCAATAACAACTGGTCATAAAGCAGCTGAATTGCACCCGGTCGACCTCGTGATTAATGATTATACCGAATTGGACGTGCATAAGCTTGCGGCTTTGTTTAGTTAGGGCCTCACCCAATTCTCTCTAAAGGAATTGTATTCTTAACGACAACGGTGATGCAGTTAGACGACGTGAAAAACGGTAGCCTAATTCCATTTTTCTTATATAAACTATTGAATGCATTTTAATTTATATTTGAAAAACAATATAAGTATCTAATGACTAAAGTATTAATGGTTTTGACTCTATTGTTAGTTACTTTGATAGCTAAAGCGCAAGCTCACGTGATGGTTATAACAATCCCATCCAGATAGATTCAGTCATAGCCTTCAAAACCGTTGCTTATTCAAAGGGGGAACATACGCAACCTTTGCTACTTGATGGTCCAGGGACTTACAGCGAATTTAGAAAATATAAAAAAGTTATCGGCATAAAAGTAAGAATCGCAAAAGGCCAATCGGAAGGTGGGGATATTATGCTTGATAAGGAGCCCTTTTATTACTACGCAACCTATGTGATCACTAAAAATTCCTATTTTATAAATGAATATGATACGGTTTATTTTATTAATAACAAACCTGTAAAGTCTGTAAGAATTGTTAGAAAGGATTATAAAAATGAAGACAAGCATATTTTACAACATAAAGAAATCTTCTATTTTAAGAACGATGTTATTGTTGAATCTGAAATAAACGGCAACCGCGTTACCTTAAAAGGGAAGCAACTAACGCATATTCTAAATTATATACACGGTAGACAAAAAGATATGCTGGTAGATCAAAAAAAATGAAAGATAAAATCGGAACAAAAACAAACCAGATGGCGCTTAAAACACCGCCATTGTCATCTGAATACACCATGCATGTGGATGACAAAGACGGCAAAGAAGTTTTGGTTTGCACGGTAGGCAAAACTGTTTTACACTATGACATTCGATGCCTCGAAGACCTGCGCGAAATGCTGAAAAAACATGGCGACTGGATGGAACTTGGCAGCGCCGATGAACAAAAACCGGCAAAAGAAGGCACTGTTGAAGCCTGGGGCCGTTCAGAAAACAATCCGGTTGGCGGATGGTATGGGTTAAAGAAAGGCCTTCGGGGACGGTTTGGTATGTATATTCCGCCGCTAATGGAAAAACTCGGGCTTGCCGAGGTAACACATGAAGCGAAGGGGAACAAGATGAGGGCCATATAACATATTTGTCAACTTTTAAAAAGTTGACAAATCTTTAAATCATAATCCCCATTTTAGACAAATAAAATCATTAATCATGCTCCTCGAAAACACTTTCGTACATCATGTACATTTATGGCTAAAAAATAAAGCCGATAAAGAAAAATTAATTGAAGGCCTGTACACACTATTGCCGATAACCCATATCCGCGATATACATATAGGTGTCGCAGCCGAAACCTTTCGTGATGTGGTTGAACGCTCGTACGATGTATCCCTGTTAATTTTATTTGATACCCCCGAAGCGCAGGATGCCTATCAAACCGATCCTATTCATTTGCTTTTTGTAGAGAACTACGCCAAACCACTTTGCAGCAAAGTTGTTGTGCTTGATAATGTAAATGTCTTTTAGTTCATGGTTCATAGTTGATGGTTCATGGTAGCTGCAATTGGGTGTACTTTTACTATGAACTCGTATTTTTACTTGTTTTACCATGAACTATGAACCATCAACCATGAACTCCTTAAACAAACACATACTCCTAACAGGCGGCACCGGTCTTATTGGCAGCCATTTGACCGAACAATTGCTCAAAAAGGGTTACCGTGTAGGCCATTTAAGCCGTTCGGCAGGTAAAGATGCCCGGGTGAAAACTTTTATATGGGATGTTGATAACGGCGGGATTGATGAACGGTGCATTGATGGCGTTGATATGGTGGTACACCTTGCCGGTGCAGGGATAGCTGACAAACGCTGGACGGACCAACGAAAAAAGGTAATGATTGATAGCCGTACAAAATCCGTCGGGTTAATTTATAACCTGCTCTGTAGAAAAAAACACCAGGTAAATTCCATTATTTCAGCATCGGCTATTGGCTATTACAGCGACCGTGGCGATGAGTTGATGACAGAAGATAGCCCGCCCTCGAATGACTTTATGGCAAAGTGCTGTATAGCATGGGAAAACGCTGTTGATGAAGGCGTGGCA
>Ga0302303_10002004_pt1 | contig 12653 bp, 17 predicted proteins | sample III_Palsa_E2_1_FD_194542 | JGI IMG/M metagenome (GOLD analysis project Ga0302303, IMG submission 194542) | Peat permafrost microbial communities from Stordalen Mire near Abisko, Sweden - III_Palsa_E2_1 | ecosystem: Environmental > Terrestrial > Soil > Palsa > Peat permafrost | place: Sweden... | reverse complement strand
ATGACCGCATCATGCGCGCACTGTTCCTTCAATCAGAACGCAAGTTGCTGATTGATCTAGAAGATTCGTGGGGAAACCTCAGCCTCCGTCCCCTTTTCCCAGATCCCAGCAATCTGATCCCAGCAATCTGGCCGCGGCCTATGCGATCCTCGATGATCGCGTGCGGCCGTACTACGAGCACCGCTTGGCGGCCTGATTGCGTCTGCCGTAACTTCCGCTTGCGGCCACAAGCCGAGATTTCCTCTTAACGGACCGGATAGAGATGCCACTTGATCCACATGGTTCCCCGGTCTAGGCGAGCTCGGCACGGATGTGCGCTATGTTGATTGCTCGACACAGGTCGATCGCCTTGGCCGCAACAGTGTTCACGTCGACCGCAGTTACGCCCGGCAGTTTGTCGCCATCAATCCACATCTCCCCATCTTGGTCAGTGAGGTAGCGACCCATATAGGCCTCGATTTCATTGGCCGCTCCGGGCCGTAGGGTCACCGCCCGTGGTACGGGCAGTGAACAAGTGGGTGTTGGTGGGGTGGGCGTCCGGGGGATTGCGGCGGAGTGACCGCGATGGACTCAGGGTGGCCCAAGATGGACGATGGGGTCAGTAGATGGCCTTTCTGCTAGCGGGTTATGCCCGCGACGGGCTGGAAGGCGTCGAGAAACGGTTGCGGCGGGCCGGTGCGGCTGTGGTGTGATTCAAGCCGTTGCAGCGACTGACGCGGCAGCGGTTACGATAGGGCCACCACTGACGGTTCCGGGGGGATCAATGAAGATGTATCCAGCGCTCTTCCTGAGTGTGTCGTTTTTCATGTTGGCGTCATGCGCTACGACAAACTACGAAGCCTTTGAGAGCCGCACCAATGCCGTCGTTCACGGTCAAGGCGGCACCGAGTCCGAAACGAACGGCATGGCGATCTGGGATGCCGGCGAGCCACCTCGCGATTTCATCATTCTTGGCTTTATCAACGATGATCGTCCCGGCGGACTGATACCGATGGCCGAATTGAAAGGCGATATCGTCAAGAAGGCGAGAGCGGTCGGCGGCGACGCGGTGATCCTGATTCATAGTGACTCTCAGGTTGCGGGGTACTACTCCACCGCCACGGCAAATGCCTATGCGTCAGGAAATAGCGCTACCGCCTACGGCACATCGGTATCCATGCCCTTGATGCATCATTCATCGCGGTTCGCTGTGATCAAATTCGTGCAATAGAACGGCAGTGACCCCATCCAGTCTGGCACGCCTGCAACTGGTCGGATGCTAACGTCTGTTCCCGACCCAAAGCAGTCATTACGTGTGACGTTAGATCGAGCACCTGATAGCCACCTGAGGGGGTGATGTGCGTCTAGAGATGGAGAAGAAGCCGGCGATTGAGGCCGCCACAGCGGCCGACATAGCCAAGGCTATCGGGGCAATTCGGAGTTTCGGCCCAAGCTCCTTTGCAATTCTGAGCGCGCGCGATGGCAGCTACATCCAGGTTGCTGGTGGCGGTCAAACTTGCGCTGTCGAGGTCAGGGATGCAGCATCGGGTCGTCACTATCGAGCACATCAAACCACTCAGCATCCGGTCTTTCCCGATGGGACGGCACTGATGTTTGGTGGTGGCGAGCTAATCCTTTTGGGGAATGAGTGGTTTACGTCTAGTCAGGCCGTACAACTGGTTCTGGAATTCCAGCAAGGGCAGCTTTTACCCACTTCGGCCTCGGGATGGCGCGATGTCACCAGCGCGATCTTCGGAAAGGTTTGAGCTAATCCTGACGATGTCCGCGTTCGACCATACCGGACGTTCGAATATGAGCGGTCACGAGCGTTGGTTTACTTGTACTTTCAGGGACTCTCGAATGGATGCGTTTGATACGTTACCCATGGCCTCAGAGCCAATCACCACGGCCGAAGCCTATCGCGCGATGTTGGAGGTTATGGAGTACTACTACCGACTCGGCTATGAAGAAAACCAAATCGGGAACATGCTCAGCGACCTCTCTCCCGGAGTGTGGGCGGACGGCACACCGGGCGATCCGGCGGCGTGGAGCCTATGGCTCAAGGCCATCGCTGGCACGCTCCGTCAGCCAAACAAATTTGGGCCGTTATCGTAAGGTCCGCTGCGGCCCATTACGGACATCAAAGGGGATAGGCGTGGATGGATCAAGGCTTTTGACTGGACTCGCAAAGCAGGCAGTTGCGACCGCTCGGCTTTCGGCATGGGTCATAGCCTTCTTGGTTTTAGTCGCCGGATGTTCAAAGCATCGTTATAGCCCCGGACAGTCCGGAGTTCAGACCGCGATTCTCAAAAGCACACTTTCAAAGTTAAATTTGAAGAATCCAGCCGCTGACGCGAAGGCACTTGTGGCCGCTGGCGACCGCAGGCCAGTTGGTGTCTATGGTTACTCGTGCCATGTGCCGGGGCCAGAAGGTGGACATTTGCCGCCCTCGGTCGATATCAGGTGTCTGGACGGAACGGGCGACGTGTCGGAAAGTGAAGAGCATCAGCAATTAATCGAAATCGCTGTGGCGTATGCAAAAGCCTACGATCAAGAGCTAAAGAGAGAGGGTTTGTTCTAGGGCTAATGTCTGCTTGTGGCCGTTATGAAGAGCTCTCCATAACGGCCATTATGAAAAGTGCCCGGTTATGAAAAGTTCTGGGGTAGCGAGCGCCCGGATCACCTTGCGCTTGGGCTCTCCAGTGCGATCGTCCCGTTTTCTCCTTTTCATAATTACAGCATCTTCAGGAACTCCAGCAACGAGTCCGAGGCCCGGAATCGCCTGGCGGGTGTGTCGGGATCCTTCAGCTTGGCGAGCGCCTTCTCCTTCATTTCGAGGCTCGCTTCCACATATTGATGCGTGGTAGTCGGACTCTCGTGACCAAGCCACAAGGCAATCCCCTCGATGGATTCGCCGGACTGCAGCAAGTGCATCGCTGTCGTGTGCCGCACGGTGTGAGGGGATATGTGGCGATCACGCAAGCTCGGCATCACCGAGCTTGCTGCCACCACAGCCAGCGCGAGCCGCTGCGTGACATTGGTACGCGTCATCGGATGGCCGTCCCGGTTAGGCAGCAGCGCCGATGCCGGTACCAGATCGGGGTTCAGCCTCAACCAAGCCCGTATCGCCCTGACCGTCGATCGCCACAGAGGCATCGTCCGCTGCTTGCGTCCCTTGCCGTGCAAGTGGATACAAGCGGCGCCGTCGAGCACGACATCGGCCACGCGCACACCCGTGATCTCGGACACCCGTGCCCCGGTGTTGTAGAGCATGTGCAGCAGCAAGTGGTCGCGCTGGCTGGTCCAGCTTGCACCGGGCTTGCCGATAATCGCCAGCATCTCCTCGCGCGAAAGGAAGCCGAGCATGGGTCGCTCAAAGCGCTTCATCGGCACGCCCAGGGCCTGTTCGACGACGTGCAGCGCACCGACGTCACGGTGGCCGGCGAACTTCAGGAACGCGCGCAGCGCTGCCAGCCGGGCATTGCGGGTGCGCACCGCGTTACCGCGCTCGTGCTCCAGATGGTCGAGGAACGCCAGGATGAGCGCCGGCGTGATGTCCTCCAGTTGGATCGCCGTGGGCTGCTTATGGAGGTGACCCATGGTGAAGCCCATGAACAACACGAACGCGTCGCGGTAGGTCGCCACCGTGCATGGGCTCATCGCCCGTTGCTGAGTCAGGTGCTCGGTGAAGAAGGACTGCACCAGCGCGGCAAAGCTCAGTGGCGCTCGTGGTGTCGCCGCCCTACTCATCGTCGTCGGCCCACGGATTGACGAAGCGCTCGAAGCGCTGGCCGACCATGCCCATCAGCTCAGGCACGCCCGTGAGATACCAGTAGGTGTTGGAGATCTTGACGTGACCGAGGTAGGTCGACAACGCCAGCATGCGCTGGTTGATGTCCACCCCTTGCTCATGCCAGAGCACCAGCCGGCGTACGGCGAACGAATGCCGCAAGTCATGAATGCGTGGCCTGCCGTGGCTGCCGCGATCGACCCAGCCCAGTTGCTTGCGCAGTTGCTCGAAGATGCGGTGGACCTGACGGTCGCTCACCGGTTCCCCGAGCAACCGCCCGCGCGTGGTGATGAAGAACGGCGCGTCAGGCGTAGTACGCACATGGCGAGCTCGCTGCGTCCGGTAGCGTGCCAGCGCCTGGACCGCGCTCGGATGCAGTGGCAACCGTCGGGACTTGCCGAACTTGCTCTGACGGATCGTCAACGCCTCGGCCTTCAGGTCCACGTCAGCTTCCTGCAGCCCGATCGCCTCGGAGATGCGCAATCCCGTGCAAGCGATCAGGCCGAACAGCGTCTCGATCACCGCCGAGCGCAGGCTGCCTGGTGGCCCAAGCTTGCGGGCTGCAGCCAGCAGTTCGACAATCTCCTGCTCGCGATAGATATGCGGCGCCATGCGGCCAGGGATGCGGCCAAAAACAGCCTCGTCTGGCACCTCGGTGGCCGGTTCAAACTGCCGCAACCAGGTCGTGAACGGACGCAGCATCTTCAGTCGGCGCGCCGCAGTGGCGCGGTCGCCGCGGCCACCCTTGGCCTGGCGTGCCCAAGCGGCCATCCGATCGACTGTCAGCGGACCTTGGTGACCGGCATCGGCGACGTCCCGGGCGAAGCACGCCAGTCCGTAAGCCATGCTGCTGAGTTTGAAGCCGAGACGCCGCCGCTCGGCCAGATACTGCTCAACTCTGACCTGCAAGCTAACTGGGGTGCTCATGCTGCACTCCCGGGCCACGGCAGTGCGACGCCGGCCAACACGCCGTGGTCAAGCTTGGCGTAGATAAGCGAGGTGTTGAATGACCGGTGCCGCAGCACGTCAGCTACTTCCTTGATCGAGCCACCCTGGTTGACGATCTGACAGGCCAGCGTGTGACGCAGAGCATGCGAACGCCCATGGGGGATACCCACGCGCCGGAATGCATCGCGCACGACACGCCGAATGGCGTCTACGCCGATCGGTTCGTCATGTGGCGCGAGGTGGCGCACGAAGACCGCCCTGTCGCTGGTCTTGGGGCGCTCGTGGCGGATGTAGTCCTCCAACGCTTGGCCGGTGACTGCCGGCAATGGCAGCACGTCTTGGCGCCGCGCCTTCGTGTCCTTGAGAGTGATGATGCCCAAGCGCCAATCGATGTCAGCCAGTTGCAGTCGGTTGATCTCGATGCTGCGCAGACCCAGGTCGAGCGCCAGGCGAACGATGGCGTAACCACGTCGAGGTGACCGAAGGACCGCCGTGAAGGAACTCAGCAACCGATCCACCTCCTCAGGCTTGAGGCTGCGAGGCAACGGCGCGAGGCTCCAGTGTGCGGGGGATGCGATGACGGCCAGCAGCGGCTGCACCGCGTCGCCGCATGTGGCGCGATAACGCAGGTACGCGCGCAACGTGGCTGCAATCGTGATGGCGTTGCTGATGGTGCTGAGCGAATCCAGTTGATCGGCGATGAACCGGCGCAGGTCCTCGGTCTGCAGCTCGCCAAAGACGACTGGCCGACCTGCGAACTTCGCCACCAGCAGCCGTTCGACGATGCGCAAACGACTGCGACGCGTTCCGGCCGACAGGCCCCGCGCGCCACTCATATGGGCGTCGTAACGGTGGAGCTCATCGGCGATCGGGCCTGCTGGTGCTGGCAGCTGTGCAATAACCTGCCCCGCGCGCAACATTGCCAGCAAGGACACGAGCGCCGCATGTACCTCGCGCGGTGCGCGCAGCGCACCGTCAGGACAGTCGCAGCGCGGCAGGTGGTCGACCAGGAACTGCTCAATGCAGCCTTCGTCGAGCCGACCCACAGGAAAGCGACACATCGACATCCAGTGAGCAAAGTGCGCCACGCTGCTCAAGCAGCGGAGTGAAGTGTTGGTCGCATAGTCGCCGCGCCTGAGCCGCGCGACGTACGCCGGAAGGTAAGCAGCCAGCGGGCCTTCGAGCAACCAGGCTCGAACCGTGAGGGGCAACGCAGGAATCTTGGTCATGACGGTCTCCAGAAGTGGAGCCGTCAGTGCTGCCCGAGCAGCGAATTTATGTCCAGCGCAGCGCGTCGGCACGCCTCGGAGCGCAAGCGTTGGCGCGGCCTGTCGGCTTACGTCACCTCAGAACTTCTCATAACTGGGGACTTCTCATAATGGCCGTTATGAAGAGCTCTCCATAACGGCCAGAAGCGGTCGTTAGCGAGACTGTTCCATCAGGTGGTTTCGCCATCGCAGAAGCGTCTCTACCGCCGCCGCGTCGCGACTAGGATTGGATCCCATACCGATATGTTCCGCGCTTAGTCAATTGAGATAGTCGGCAACATCTCTACCATCCACTGTCTCTTTGAGAAGCTGAAAGACTTGTGGAACATAGCTTTCGTACTCGTCCCTAGCCTGCGGAACGCCTGCCACTCCGATGGGATCCCACCGGTAATGAAGCACTTCATCGATCCTGCGGAGAAGCTCTTTGTCTTGTGACGAAAGATTCACTGAGTCGTTCCAAATCAGTTGTCGACAGCCCGAGATGGGGCGGGAGCGGGCTTTATGTGCTTACCTTTCCAGCCACTCTTACGTTCGACAGTCGAGCGAAATCTAGGAGCGCGGCTTCATCAAGCTTGCTCATCTCACTACGCGAAAAGAACCAAGCAACACGCGTCGTTAGGTAAACAAAGCAGGTCTTGTTAGTTAGCCTGAGGCGCTTGATTCCAGACCAAGGAATACGGGTCACCATGTCCCCGCTCTTGCAAGTGACGTTTTCGGCATCAAACGAAAAGACGGGCTGGCCAACCGTGCGAGACCAGTGCGTAATTTTCCAAGCCTGCATAGCCAGGACAAAGGGAACCATCGCGGTAACCCAAGCGAGCCCAGCGAGGATAGTGAGCCGCGGCGACGCGGCGTCATAGCACACGTAGGCCATGACCCCTGCCAAGACCACCACCGACACGTACCCCGATGGGGTGCCAAACCACAACTGGGTGGCAACGACGAAGCTCCGAGGAAGCGTCCGCTTTGCCGTGACTGTTACAACACGATCCATTGAATTCCCCCTGATCCCATTCTGCGAGACGTCCGCTTCGGCTCGCAAGCAGACCTCCCGAGATTGCCGATTGGCCGTTCGCTGCGCAAGGGCCGGTCGCGGCCAGAAGCAGTCGAAATCAAACTTGAGACTAGGCCGTCGGTGACGTCATGGAAGGGCTCAATGCAGTGGGATGCCTTGGCTTCCTGTACGCAGGCGCCTGAGATCGTCCTGCGCCTGGAGATCTCCCTGGGCGGCGGCTTTGCCGTACCAGATGGCTGCTTGGTCATTGTCCTGCTTAACGCCTCGGCCGTTGGCGTATAAGACTCCAAGGTTGTATTGCGCGGTGGCTAGTCCCTGCACGGCAGCCTTGCTGTACCACGTCGCCGCTTGACCAAAGTCTTGAGGCACGCCTTGGCCGTAGTTATACGCGACCCCCAAATAGAACTGCGCTATGGCAGCCCCTTGCACAGCGGACTTGCGGAACCACGCAACAGCTTGGGCATCGTCCTCTTTCACGCCATGGCCAGAGCCGTACATGGCACCGAGCTTGAACTGTGCCTCAGCATTTCCTTGCGCAGCAGCCATGTGAAACCACTTGGCGGCTTGAGCGTAGTTCGGGACCACGCCATTTCCGTTGAGGTACATGGTCCCCACGTTCGTTTGTGCTTGCGCAATTCCCTGCGTGGCCGCATCCGTATACCAAGCGAACGCGAGTTCATAGTTTTGTTTGACACCTTTCCCTTCGGCGTACATGACTCCGAGGTTGTACTGAGCGCTTGCATCCCCGCTTTCAGCCAGGGGAAAGAACTCGGCAAATGCACTGGCGTAATTGCCGCGCTCAAAGGCTGACGTCCCTTTTTTAAGATCAGCGCCATATGCAGTGGTGAGGAACGCGAGCAGCATGCCGATTAGGATTAAGCTCAAAGCCTTCAAAAAATTCCCCCGATTACCAAATTACTCTGCGCAAGAAACCGTCTAAAGCCTACGATGCGGGTGTCTGCTACGGGTCGAAAGCGGAAGGTAGGTCTAAATCATCACACAAGCAGAATCCGCCGTTCGTTTTCCTAGGTCTACGCAAAGAAATACCCACTCAACCAGTCCTTGGCCTTCCCCATTGGTTGCGTTTGTCCGGATCACGGCTTTCGAATTTCAACAGTTGAATCCCAAAGGGCGTCGCCTTTACTGTGACGTCACCTTCCGCGTCTCCCGGAACCTTGCCGACCTGGTCTCGGCGCACGCAGGTACTGACCCAGCCACCAACGGTGGTGTCGTAGTACGACACGATATCGCCGCATGACCGGCCACTCCCGGTGTGGTAATGGACAGGCGATGTGATCACCTCGCCAGCAGCGTAATGGGCGGGTAAATCAAATAAGGCATGCACAATCAAGAAGAGCGGGAGACCCCAGGTAAGTGCAGTTAACTGAATTAGATTTCGGAAAGACCCCCATTCCCGTCTAAACGGCAGACCCGTCCGAGCTGCAAGCAAGCACAGGACGGCTGCGCCGACCACGGCCCACCAGTTGGCGTGATATGCGGCAGAGGCATAGCTTCTTGATGTTATCCATAGCAAAGGCAGCGCGAAAAACCATGGGAAAACTACCCTGAGAAAGTAAGGTCGCTGGTTGTTGCTAGTCACGGGCTTAACGACGCCTTTGTCAGATGCAATGAGTCCGTTATGGGTCCAGGCTGTGTGAAAACTCGGAGCTTCCATCAAGCATATGCCACCTGCGCGAATTCTGGACGACTTAACGAACGTCAGAGCTTCAGAATCGAATCTACGCGCCCCAATATGAGCAAATCTTGACCAGACTCAAACGCAAATTTGCGTTTTCACACAGCCTCGGTTGCAAGCAGACCTCAGCCGATGATTGCCCGAAGTTTGCAGCTGAAGTATGACGGCTCTCCCCTAACGTCGGGAGATCGTCATGTTGAGCAATCGTACAGAAGCGAAGAACGCCCCGTGGAACAGGGGGAAGCTAGTCGGTCAAAAGCTACCGCTGAAATTGCGGGACGTGTTCGGGATCCGAGTTCGGCTCCAGTTGCAGCGAAGGACCCGCGAGCTGGCTCTGTTCAATTTGGCGATCGACAGCAAGCTGCGAGGGTGCGACCTGATTGCCCTTCGTGTCGGTGACCTGGCACGTGGCGGCGCGTTGGGTTCTAGAGCCCAAGTGATCCAGCAGAAGACCGGTAGAGTCGTCCAATTCGAGATAACCGAGCAGACGCGCCATTCGGTCGCCGCCTGGATCGCGAAACGCGCTCTTTCCCGGCAAGACTTCCTGTTCCCAAGCCGAGTCAGGTTGGGTGAGCATCTTTCTTGCCGTCAGTACGCCCGCATCGTCAAGGGCTGGATCGCCGCCGTGGGGTTGCCGTCTTCAGACTACGGCACACACTCCATGCGCCGGACCAAGGCCACCTTAATCTATCGGCGGACTCACAACGTGCGCGCCATCCAGTTGCTGCTTGGACACTCGAAACTGGAAAGCACCGTCAGGTATCTGGGGATCGAAATAGAGGATGCCCTTGCCATGGCAGAGGAAACTGAGGTCTGATGACGCTCGGGGTCGGGGCGGCCTAAGGACTGCTTGCGACCCGGAGCAGACATCTGACTAGCCGGCTTTGAGAGAGACTTTGGGGGTGACGGCTTGGGATGAGAAGTACGGGGCTGCGTGATGGCGAGTCCGTGCAATCGGAGCGCTATCTGTCTGACTTGAATCTTGTAATCGTGGTCACAAAATGAGCGGATGAGCTGCTACAGGCGTCGTTCGGGAGGAATTTATGTACGCACGACAACTCACGATTCTCTGTTTTGGATTTACGCTTTCGTGGACATGTGTCACCTTCGCGCAGTCTTCGCAGCCTCCAGCCAGCGCGCCGTCCGTTGCGGTCGGCACGTCGTCGGCGGATCTTGCTCGTTTAGCGGAGCAAGCGCGTTTAGCGTTAGCTAAACGTGGAATAGTAGTTCTAACCGACAGCTCCCTTCGGTTCAAACCCTACCTTGATATGTGGAATAAAAGGGTTGACTACTTCGGGAATCAACATTATCCCCAAGCTGCACGAAAGGCTCATCTCCGGGGGCACGTGGAACTCTCTACTACTGTCAATCGCGACGGGTCTCTGCAAGCCGTCGAGGTGTTGGCGAGCTCGGGTTTAAGCGTTTTGGATCGAGCGGCGGTTCAGGCCGTGAAAGATGCAGCACCTTTTGCGACGCTTTCTTCCTACAACATCGATGCTGATCACGGAATCATCGTGAGAGTATTTACCTACGGCGAAAGATAGTTACCGTGCTGCTCTTAGGATGAGTTTTTGTGTTGCCGAGAATGTCGGCTTGCGACCCGAAGCGGCCATTGCGCGATCAACATTATTTCTATGTGCGAGGACTGGCGTCAGGCATGAAGCACCCGGCAAAGCTAAGCCAAGAATTTTCTGGCGCCCTCAGAACCTTTAGCTTTTGGGTGGCCAACGGCTCAGTGGGTTTGCCGCTGTTGGAGGGAATTGACTACTGGGACGCACTCACAGAATCTCCAAGTCTCATGGAAGAGGTCTATGCCATTTTCGTGAACGTGATGGAGTTCAACGAGGACGGCGTCCCGATCAATGCCAAGTACGCCGAGTTTCGAGCTGCTCAATGCATCAGGCGATGGTGTGATCCAAGCTACAAAGTAACTCCGCCGTTCGAGGCGTGGGAGACCGAACTGCACGGTCCTCCTTCAAAGCTAGACATAAAGCCATGGCCGGCCGGTGTTGAGCGGAAATAGCGGTTTCGACCAGCGTGAAAGCTGTCCGCTTGCGACCCTTGCGTAGCGGATGGCCAAGAGGCAATCTTGGGATGGCAGCTCTCGACGGCGGTTTCAACCGGTCAACGCAACAGCTTGTTGAAATCGTTCGGCCGGTGTCTCGAAGCCTAACGTTTGTCTGGGTCGTTCGTTCAACTCTCTGGCTACGGCATTGAGCTTCGCCTGGGTGACGCCCGATAGATCAACGCCCTTCGGAAAATACTGCCTTAGCAGCCCATTGGTATTCTCGTTCGAGCCGCGCTGCCAAGGGTGGTACGGATCACAGAAGTAGACTTGGACGTCGGTAGCCAACGTAAAGCGGCGATGCCCAGCCATCTCCGTTCCTCGATCCCAGGTCAGCGATTTGTAGAGCTCTCGAGGCAATTTATGCGCGTGCTTGATCAAGGCATCGATCACCGTCACGGTGTCTCGTCGCGTGACCTTGACCAGCATCACGTAGCGCGTCTGCCGTTCGACCAGAGTGGCGATCGGGCTGTTCTTGTCGCCGAATAATAGATAACCTTCCCAGTGGCCGGGCACGGCACGATCGTCCACCGAAGCGGGGCGCTCACTGATGGATACGGTGCCGGTGATCCTTCCGTGGTCGTCGGTCTTTTGCGTGTGGTGACGCGAACGGCGCATCGTGCGCGTACGCCGCAGGTGCGCGAGCAGTTCCTTCTTCAGGGCGCCGCGGGACTGGATGTAGAGCGTGCGGTAGATCGTTTCGTGGGACACCTGACAGCTCGTATCGTCGGGATTGCAATGCTTCAGCCATCCGGCAATCTGCTGCGGCGCCCAATGGTGCTGCAGCTTCTGCGCCACCCATCGTGCCAAGGCCCGATGCCTCACCAGCTTACACAGCTTGGGGCGTCGAGCCCTAGCCCAGGCCGCTTCGTCGGCCTGACTGGCGCGATAGGTTTCCGACCCGCCGTTACGTGCGATCTCGCGGCTGATGGTCGATGGCGCTCGCCTCAGCGACAGGGCCATGGCACGGATCGAATACCCGATGACCAACCCGCGCGAAATGACCTCTCGTTCGGCCAACGTCAGAGACCGTGGTGAGCGGTGACGCACAGGCGGACGGATGCCGCCGGAGACCAAAAGAATGCCGCGAACCGCCGAATGATGGCGGTCGAACAGCCGCGCAATCTTCTGAAGGGATTCGCCCCGCTGCCAGCGATCCCACATCTGGGATTTCTGGCTGTCCGTATAGTGGATTCTCGTCCGACGCCTCATATGCAACACTCCTGCTGCCTGCGCAGTCTTCAGTGTGTTGCATCGACCGGTTGAAACCGCCACCCAGAGCGGACCTTAGAAAAATCCTGATTATATGGGTCATGGGGGAGAGGGAATGGCTTACGAATTGAGCTTGGCGCGCGAGCCGGTGCTTGCGATTGACGAATGGCGCTGTGCCGTCGAGGCCAGCCCACTACTTCGCTACGGCTCAATCGACACGAGCAGCGCGAATCCGAATACCGGAGAGTCGATCGTCGTCCGAGGTGCTGAAGGCGATGCGGCAATCGAGTTGGACGGCCGGTGGGTGAACGTCTTTCGCTGGCGTAAAGGGCGCGTTACATTCAACGCACGTGGCATAGAGAACCCTACTGACCTGGTTTCTAAGGTCGCCTTCTCGCTGGCACACACTCTCGGAGCCACAGTCCGTGGCGAAGAAGGAGAGACCTATGGTCCGGTCATTTAAGACAACTGGTGCGCGTCACCGATGTCTGCTTCCGACCCGGCACGGACAATTTTCAGGTGTGGGTTGAACATCTGTGTCACGCATTAGGTAACTAGTGGAGTGTAACGTTTAAAAAGGAAGTATTATTGTATCCATGGAGGGTGCAATGAACTTGACCGAAACCGAAATCACGGAACTGCAGCGGCGAGCCAGTGCGCGGACCGTCCGGGCAGAGACA
>Ga0302303_10001995_pt1 | contig 12673 bp, 8 predicted proteins | sample III_Palsa_E2_1_FD_194542 | JGI IMG/M metagenome (GOLD analysis project Ga0302303, IMG submission 194542) | Peat permafrost microbial communities from Stordalen Mire near Abisko, Sweden - III_Palsa_E2_1 | ecosystem: Environmental > Terrestrial > Soil > Palsa > Peat permafrost | place: Sweden... | reverse complement strand
GGGAAATTTTTCGTCGCCAATTTCCGTCGCTTTGGGTTTCAGTGAGACCAACACCGAATCGTGCAGCCCGTGATAGCCGCCTTCCATCTTGATGATTTTGTCCCGGCCGGTTGCAGCGCGCGCCAGGCGCACGGCGTGCATGGTACATTCCGTGCCGCTATTGCTGAAGCGCACCATCTCCACGGGAAAGCGTTTGCAGATTTCCTCGGCCAGTTCCCATTCCAGATCGTGCGGCATGCCGAACATCGTCCCGGTGCCTAGCTTCGCCTGCACCGCTTTCACCACCCCGGGATGGCAATGCCCCGCCATCAACGCGCCGAAGCACAGATTGAAATCGAGATACTCGTTGCCGTCGATATCGTGAATGTGCCCGCCCTTCCCATCGCGCACGAAAATAGGATAAGGGTCGTAGGCCCGATAATTACTCGCGACGCCCAATGGCAGGCGCGACTCCGCGCGTTTATGCGCATCCTTGGAACGCGGCGTGCGCTTTTCGTAGGTGGCGATCTCTTGCTGCAGTCCTTCGTGCATAACTTCCTCCACATGCTGGTACGGTGGCCGACGCACGGCCCTGAGATTTAGCGCGACACTCTATGGTTTCACATTCCAGCGGCGAAAAGTAAATCCCCGCTTTTTCAACTCCCGGAAAAACGGCTCGGGCGGCACCACATTTTCGGGAGCCTGCACTCCCACCCCTGGAATTTCTCCGCGCCCGTGCATCACCGCCGCGATCGCCGCAGGAAAGCCCGTATCGCGCGCCACCGCCGACAACTGCGGCCGCGCCGTGTGATCCGCCCACATCTCCATGGCCAAACCCACCGGCGCTTTTTTCTGCATCAAGGCCAGTAGTACCGCGCGCGGCGCTACCTGCGTGCCATTCACCGCGATTGCTTCGCGGCCGGTGAAACCCGCATCGACCAAATTCCGCACCAATTCCACCAGTTTCGGGTCGTAGTTAATCTTGAAAAACACTTCCCGCACGCCTTTTTTGCGAAAACTTTCCGCTAGTGTTCCCAGTTCGGAATGGATGGAGTGCCGCAACGTGATTTTTCCAATCGGCGCCGGAAACGTGCCGGACTCGGGCTCGGACAGCATCGGCTTCTCGACATAACGCCCGCCGACGAAATGAATCGGCGACAGGGTGAGCTCGTCCAAAATAGTCGCGATCGAAAACGAATAGGCGATGGGGCTGTCGTATTTCTGCTCGTCTGCCCCTGCGTTATAAACCCGGATCGAAACGACGCGCTCCATCTTGTCGGCCAGCGCGCGCGCCATCACGTTCGTAATTCCCGGCGCGCCACCCATCCCCGGAATTGCTAATTTGCCGATGCGCCGAAAATCCCGGTCCAGGGCAAATTGTTTCTTGGTCATGTGGTACAAGCCGCCCAGGTCCATGTAGTGGACCCGAGCCGCCAGCGCTGCGCGCATCACCTCGAGATTCCAGTTGTACTGCGTGCAATTAACGACCACCTCGCAACCACGCAAAACCTTCGCCAGCCTCCGGGTATCGCGAACATCGGCGACTAGCCCGCTGGCTTTCCCGTCGCCGAACTTACGCGCCACCTCCTGCGCCCGTTCGCGATCGAAATCCGCCACCACGATGTCGCGGACTTCACGCGCCCCCGCCAGATCGTGAACGACCGCGCGGCCCATCAGCCCTGCCCCTAACACGACGATCTTCATGGATCATCAACCCTGAAACGAAAATGGCCCGCGAACACAACAAAACGAGGGGCCAAGTCACTGGCTCCCTCGTTTTTCCCTTCTTTAAATAAATCTCAGAACAAAAACTTCAAACCGAACTGCAGCACCCGAGGACCTTCCCGCGTGGTCAATATCTGACCAAACGTGCCGTTGGGTGGAAGGCCATCGGTGAAATTGCCGTCCGGATTGGAGAACTGGGTGTGGTTGAAAATATTGTAAAACTCTGCGCGAAACTCCGTATTCCAGCGTTCGTTGATCGACGTCTTCTTGGTGACCACGAAGTCCGTATTGCTGATCGCCGGTCCGCAGCAAAGAGAATGGGGCACGTTTCCAAACTGACCCAAGGGTGACGGATTCACCGGCGAAGTGGGATCGGTGAAATTGCTCGCGCTGAAATAAACGCCGCCGTTTGTTTTCGGGTTTACGAACTGGACTTTGCCGTTGACCGTCGGCGTGTTGGCGTCCTCGAAGAAAAAGCTGCTCTCCAGTTCGCCGTCGTTCTGGTCTTCGATGCGGATTGGGAAACCGCTCTGGTAGGTGATGATGGCCGAGAGTTGCCAGCCATTCGCAAACTTACCCGCCACTCCTTCTTGCTTTGGAATCGGCAGCTCCCACACCGGACTGAATACGAAGCGGTTCTTGGCGCTCAGCAGCGAGAGTCCCCGCGTCGCGTTGTAGTTCAGCGGGTTCAATTGCTGTTCGAACGACGCGCCCTGGTCGATGGCCTTGCTGAAGGTGTATGAAGCCTGGAACAGCAGTCCGTGAGTGTAGTTTTTCTCCACCGAAATCTGCAGGGCGTTGTAGTTCGAATTGGCGATCGTGTCTTCCGCAAAAATGTTGCTGAAAACCGGAACCCCGTCGAAGGGGCAGCCGACGCCGCCGGCCGAAAGAGGCTGGCAATTCGGCGACGAGAACGGCCGCGTACCTACGAACGTGATTCCGTTGGGGGCGACGTTGCTCGTGGCCAGATTGGTTCCGCCCGGAATGCAATTTCCGCCCGAGCCGGCATTGTATGGAAGCGGCAGTCCCGTACACGTGGGAGCGGGCACTTTAAAGGGTTGATTCGGTGGCGTGAAGGTCGGAATAATCACCGGCGCTCCGTTGCTGTAGGTCGTTGGAATAAAATATGGGGCGTCCGCGCCCACCGGCCCACAACCTTCACCGTTAAGCACCCCGGTCGGATCGTTGTTATAAATCTGTCCAATTTCCGCACACGTTTGGGCATTGCCAGCGTCCAGGTCGTGCGAGGCCAGGAGGTGATGGGCCTGCGTTCCGACATACGAAATGCGGAAAAGCATGTCCTTGGTCAGCTGGCGTTCGATGGTGAGGTTATATTGTTCGGAATACTGCGATTTCAAGTGCGGCTGGAATTCGCCGAAGAGCAAAAGTGGGCGGAACGTTGACCAATCGACGCAACCCGGAGGCCCAGTCGCCCCCGCCACCTGGACCGCGCAAGGTGTTGTTGGAGTCTGATTAATCACGCCCGTGAAGGGATTAGGCGCGTTTCCGCCAGCTTGAAATTCGAAGGGAGTATTAAAGAGCGTCTGCGAAAGGAAAGTACTGCCGCCGAAGGGCGGTTCCGCACTGAACTGCTCCAGGACTAACTGTTCAATTGGGTTGTAGAAGATTCCAAATCCGGCTCGCACGCTCAACTTTCCAGGCCCGCCAGTGATCTTGGCGATCAATCCGTCGGTCGCTCCGGGACTCCAGGCGATACCGATTCGGGGTGCGAAGGCCTTGTAATACGTCGTCGTCAAGCCTCGCGGCACGCCTTTATCGCCGGGAAATACCAAGCCTAGAGGAAAGACGGCGTTGTTGCCATTCGTAGTCGCCTGCCCGCAATCACCGCCGCCGGGACTTAAATTCAAGTTGCTGGCATTTGTCTCGGAAATAAAGCACGGATATTGCGTGGTTGCCTGGCCGGGCCGGAAGGTCTGAATGCGGTTGCCGCGGTCGTAGTAGGGAGTATTGAGTTCCCAGCGCAAGCCGTAGTTCACGGTGACAGAATTCGACACCTTGTAGCTGTCCTGGGCGAAAAGATAGAGCGCCGTGTTTCGGACGTTTTCCCCCTGCGCCGAGCCCTGCTGATAGGAGTCCACGGCTCCCAGGAAGTAGTTCGGATAGGCATCGTTTCCGCCGATTTGATCGCCATTCGGCTGGTTAATGAAGGAATAGTTTCCGCTGACTTCGAAGTAGAGAAATTGATCGAAACGCTGGCGCCGGACATCGCCGCCGAATTTGAAAGTGTGCTTGCCCATCGTCTTCGTGTAGTTGTCCGTCCACTGGAAAGTATTTCCGGTTTGGGGAAGTTCTCCCTCAAAGTTGTTGCCGATCGCAAAGCCTCCGGAAACATTGATGAATGGAAGCCCTACACGTCCGGGAAGATCCGTTGTGATTCCGGCGGCGGGATTGCCCGGGTCGGTAAAGCAATTGGTCGGCGCAATGGTGATGCAGGAATCTTGAACGCTAGCGAAAGTGTGCAGTGGATGGTTCTGACTTTCCTGCGATTCGCGGAAGTAGTTAAAGCGGAATTCGTTGACCGCGGTTGAGCCAATGGTCCAGGTATGGCTCAGATTCCATTGCTGTGTGCGGGTCTTGAACAGCGCGTCGAATCCCGGAAGGTTCGCACCGGCCGCTTGAAAGGTAGAGAACGGGTCGGTGCGGCTATCATCCTCAAAATAATAGTAAGCGGTGAATTTTTGGGAGGGTGTGATGCTGTGATCCAGCCGAACGGTGAACTGGTCGGTGCGCAGGTTCCGGTTGCCGCTGGAGATGAGTTGATTATTGGCTGGGTTGGCCTGCGCTTGAAACTTCGAAACGTATTGGTTGTACACACCCAGAGCGGTGGGATCGAAACACTGGGTGGGAATCTGTCCGTTCGGGAAAATTGTGGTATACGGCTGCGGAGTATTGCCCAGGGCCGCCTGGTTTAACGCCGCGGCGCCGTTGGGCGATAGCGCCGCACTACACCCCGGACGAGCTTGCAGCGCCTGCGCGAAATTCGGGTCGCCAATCGCCCCCAGAAACGGACCTCCGAAGTTCCCGTTCACTTCATCGGTGCTGGGCAGAACAACCGTGCCGGAAGAAATTCCCTGAATCAACCGGTTTCCTTCGTAAGAACCAAATATAAATGTCTTGTCTTTCTTGATCGGCGCGCCGAGCGTGGCCCCGAATTGATTCTGTTTGTAGTCCAGAAGAAACGGATCGAAATATCCTCGGGTGTTCAGCGCATCGTTGCGGATGAACTCGTAGAAATCGCCGTGTACCGCGTTCGTCCCGGATTTGGTGACGACGTTCACCACCGAACCGGAGTTCCGCCCGTATTCGGCGTCAAACGTATTGGTCAAAACGCGAAATTCTTCGATGGCATCCGGTGAGGGCTGAATCGCCGGGGCGTTGACGAAAATATCGTTTCCGTCGCCGCCGTTCACCATGTAGTTGTTCGCGCGACCCCGCCCGCCATTCACCGACACCGCCCCGGCGTTATCGCTGCCGAAAAAGAGGTCATTACCCAGCTGGGATTGCACGCCAGGCTGCAACTGCAGCAGGCTGTAAGCGTTTCGGGTGTTCATCGGCAGCTGCACGATCGCGGTATCCGTCATCACCGCGCCTAATTGCGTGCTGCTGGTTTCGACCTGCGCCGCGTTGGCTTCCACCGTTACCGTATCGGCCGAGCCGCCGATCTGCAGGGTGATCGTGATGAAGTTCACGTGCCCGATGGTCACTACCACTGCGGTGGTCACCGCCTTCTTAAATCCCTGCGCTTCGGTGCTCACATCGTAGCTTCCCACCTCCAGTTCGGGAATGACGAAAGCGCCATCTTTATCAGAGGTAACCACGCGAACCGAATCCGTGCCAGTCAACCTGGCCGTGACCGTGGCATTGGGCACCACCGCGCCGGATGGGTCGTTTATCGTGCCGCGAATTTCACCGTTGGTTTGGCCCCAGACCGCACCGGATCCGAACAGGCTCGCAAACACCAATAGATACACCCACGCCCATGCCGTGCGCTTCATAGCCGCTCCTTTGGAAAAAGCTGGCGCTGCCCACTCCCCCCAGACGCCTAACTTTGAGTTTTCGGTTGCAGCTTTCGAAAAAACCTTACTATAATTCGCGAACGTTAGAAGATGGTCCGTAAGTTGTCAAGGGGAAACTGATTTGCGCACCGCCCGCAAGCGTCCGGCCCGTCATTCCCGCGCCCGCGGTTATCTGCGCATCAGCGAAGTGGCGCGCATCGTCGGCATTTCGCCCACCATCCTGCGCGCCTGGGAAAATCTGGGCCTGGTTTCTCCCACGCACCTGCTCAAAAGCCAGGGGCTGTTGGCCGCGAATGCGCCGAGCCCCACCACGAATTCGATCGGCCGCCGTTTGCGCCGGCTGCGCCTGCAAAAATCCTATTCGCTCAGCCAGGTGGCCAGCGCCGTGGATGTTTCTATCGGTTTTCTCAGTGCGATCGAACGGGACCAGATGACTGCGTCGGTGGCTACTTTGCGCCGGTTGGCCCGGTTTTATCAAATCAAAATTCTTTCTTTGTTCAATCCGTCGGACGCGAATCCCGGCCGGGTCACTCCCGCCGAGCGCAAGATCCTCGATGCCGGCCCAGGGGTGCGGATGGAGCTGCTTTCCTGGGGCAATACCATGATGGAGCCGCACCTGTTCCGCATCGCGCCATCGGCCGGCAGCGGCGAATCTTACGCGCACGAAGGTGAGGAATTTCTATATATACTGCGCGGTAAGCTCGAAATTTCCATCGCCGATGGCGAACGTCTTTGCCTGCAGGAAGGCGATAGTTTTTATTTCGAAAGCAGCAATGAGCATCACTGGCGGAATCCGGGCAAGAAAGACGCCTTGGTGTTGTGGGTCAATACGCCGCCGACCTTCTGAAACACGCACGCTTTTTGCATCGCTCTGGAGCCGAACATTGAACGTTAGACATCGCGGAAAACGCATTCTCTTGGCCGCCGGCGCGACGGCGGCGCTGATTTTTTCTTTTGGCTGCGGGACCAAAACCCCAACGCTAAGCCTGTTGGTGTGGGAGGGCTACGCCGATCCTTCGTTCGTTCGCGGGTTCGAAGAATCGCATCATTGCAAAGTGCAGGCCGCTTATATGGGCTCGAGCGATGAGCTGGTGGCCAAACTTCGCGGAGGCAGCGCCAGCAACTACGATGTGATCTCGCCGTCCAGCGATGTGGCCACCATGATCTCCGCTGCTGGGCTGGCCGCGCCGCTGGACCTGTCCAAGCTTCCTTCCTATCCGCAGCTTTCCGAAAAATTGCGCGCGATGCCTCTGGTTCGCCTCAACGGCAACGTCTACGGGGTTCCCTTCGTTTGGGGACCGAATCCCCTGCTGTACGACACCACGGCCTTTCCGCAGGCGCCCACGTCCTGGGCCGATCTGTGGGACCCGAAATTGAAAAATAAAATTTCCTTGTGGGACGACCTCTCTTCGATCTGCATGGCCGCGCAGGTGCTGGGCTACGATAAGCCCGACCCAGATCACATCTACAACCTGAGCGATCAGGAACTCGACAACGTAAAAAAGAAGCTGATCGAGCTGAAGCCGAATATCCGCAAATTCTGGTCCACCGGCGGCGAACTCACCAATCTTTTTCAGAACCATGAAATCGTCGCGGCCATGGGCTGGCCGCTGATGACCAACCAGCTGCGCCAGCTCGGCTTCCCCATCGGCGAAACGATCCCGGTCCAAAACACCACCGGCTGGATCGACCATCTGATGATCACCTCCGCTAGCGAAAATAAGGAACTGGCCACCCAGTTTCTCGAATACATGATCGAAGCAAAAACCCAGAAGCTGGTCGTCGATGTCACCGGCTATGACCCGGCCAACGGGCAGGCCGCCGCCCTGCTCACCGATGCGCAACGAAAATCGCTGCATCTCGACAACGTCGACGAGTACATGACCCACATCTATTTTTGGCAGAATTATCCGCGCCGCGGCAAATACAACGAAATCTGGAACGAAGTGAAGGCCGCCCAGTGAATTGGCTCTCGCTTGGTCAGGACCGCCGATGACCAATTCTCCAGCCCGCTCGGTGGCCGACGTTTCCGAAACCTCGAATCGCGCGCTCCTTTCCATTCGCCGCGTGCTCAAGCGTTTCGGACCACGCCCGGTTCTGCGCGACATCACCCTCGACGTCGCGCCCGGAGAGTTCCTGACGATCCTGGGCGAAAGCGGCTCCGGGAAAACGACGCTGCTCCGCCTGATCGCCGGATTCGAACGTCTCGACGGCGGTGAAATCCTGATGGATGGCGCGCGGCTGGACCCCATACCGGCCCACCAACGCCAGGTGAATACCGTCTTCCAAAGCTACGCGATTTTTCCCCATCTTTCCGTTTTCGAAAATGTCGCCTACGGGTTGCGCGCAAAAAACGCGCCAAAATCGGAAATTCCAGACCGCGTGACGCAAGCGCTCGCCATGGTCAAGATGTCCGACTTCGCCCAATCCGCGCCATCGCGCCTGAGCGGCGGACAGCAACAGCGCGTCGCGCTGGCCCGCGCGCTGGTCAACCGCCCGCGGGTGTTGCTGCTCGACGAACCACTCTCGGCGCTCGACGCCAACCTGCGTCGGCAGATGCAAACCGAACTGAAGTCCTTACAGCGCGAAGTGGGCATCACTTTTATTTTCGTCACGCACGACCAGGAAGAAGCCATGGCGTTGTCCGATCGCGTCGCCCTGCTGCGCGCCGGACACTTGGAACAGATTGCCGGCCCCCGCGAAATCTATGGCGAGCCCGCTACCGCCTACGCCGCCGAATTCATCGGCCAGACCAATCTGCTGCGCGCCGAAGTGCGCGACGGAATCGCCAGCGCTGGCGCGATTGTCTGGCGCACCTTTGGCCCTCCCGGAAAGGTCACCTACTCTTTGCGCCCGGAGTGCATTCGCCTGGTCCCCACTGTCGATGGTCTAACCTCTGCGCCCGACGTTTCCACCGCGCGCTTCCGCGCAACAATCCGCAATCAGGCCTTTGGCGGCGCCATGGATATGCTGGAACTCGATTGCGGCAACGGCGCCCGCGTCCGCGCCCGCATCACCAATCCCGGGCCGCTCAACGGTGATCACGAATTTGAATTCCACGCCAACGACGCCGTGCGCGTCCGCGAAACAGGTGAAGACTGACCGTGTACTCGCGCGCCTACAAAGCCGCCGTGGCGATTCCTCCGATTGTCTGGGTCACCGCGTTTCTGCTGGTGCCGTGCGCGATTCTTTTCTGCTACAGCTTTTGGTCCGTCTCCTCCATTCAGACCATCGTGCACAATTGGAACCTCCAGAATTATCTGGAGCTCGCCCGCAATTCCCTGTATCGCGACGTTCTGTTCCGCTCGATGCGCATCGCCGCGGCCGTTACCTGCTTCGCACTCCTGCTCGGCTATCCGCTGGCCTACTATTTGTCGTTTTACGCCACTAAACGCAAGGAGCTGCTGTATCAGCTGGTGATTATTCCGCTGTGGGCCAGCTATCTGGTCCGCGGATATGCCTGGAAAACGATTCTGGGTACCGACGGCGTGCTGAACGGAGTCCTGCGCTTCACCCACGCCACCGATTTGCTGCTGGCCATTCAGAATTCAGTCAATCAGCATCTCGCCGCCAGCCATCAAATCACCTTGGTCCCGCTTCCCTTTCTCCTCTACAGCCCATTTGCCGTCGTACTGGTCCTCACTCACATCTACACGCCATTCGTGATTCTGCCGATCTACGCCTCGCTCGAACACATTCCGCGCAATTTGGTTGAAGCCTCACACGACCTGGGTTCGTCGCCGTGGTCGACGTTCCGCCGCGTGATCCTGCCGCTTTCGTTGCCCGGCGTAATCGCTGGAGCCACCTTCGCGTTCGTGCTGACCCTCGGCGATTTTCTCGCCCCACTGCTGGTCGGCGGTTCGAGCGGCATCATGATTTCAAATATCGTCGTCGGCCTGTTTGGCGCAGCGTATAACTGGCCGCTCGGCGCGGCGATCGCCTTCTTCATGATGGTCATCGTCATGGCGCTGCTTTTCACCACCGAACGCCTGGAAAAAAGGTTGAAAGTCTCATGAGCGGCGGCTTCTCCTCCGGTCGTGCGCCGCTGCTGGCCGCCTATACCTGGCTGGTGTACGCGTTTCTGTATCTGCCGATCATCGTTCTGGTGGTTTATTCCTTCAGCGGTTCCGGCGTCGGCGGATTTCCTCCGGCCAGTTGGACCTTCGAATGGTATCGCCAGCTTTTCGCCGACGGAGCGCTATGGGACTCGGTGCTGAACAGCCTCAAGGTCGCTGCCGCCGCCGTAGCAATCGCCCTCGGTTTGGGCATGCCGGCAGCTCTTGCGCTTGATCGCACCGACTTTCCGGGCAAATCCCTTTTTCGCCGTCTCGTTTTGCTGCCACTGATCCTTCCCGGCATCATCACCGGCCTGTCTTTGCTCATGCTGTTTGTGGCGGCGGGAATGAAACTGAGTTTGGTCACCGTGACCCTGGGACATGGCACCGCGCTGATCTCCGTGGCGACCACCGAAATATTCGCCGGCCTGCAGAAATTGGAGCGCGCGCAGGAGGAAGCATCCCTCGACCTCGGCGCCAGCCCCTGGTCCACTTTCTGGCGCGTCACCTTGCCCAATCTCCGCGTCTCGCTGCTTGCCGCGGGCCTGCTGATTTTCACTCTTTCGCTCGACGAAATCGCCGTCAGCTTTTTCCTGATCGGCCGCGACAATACACTGCCACTCGAAATCTGGTCGCGCCTGCGCCGCGGCATTACGCCCGAAATCAACGCGATCTCCACCCTGATGCTGCTCTTTTCCATCCTTACGATCCTGATCTGGTACCGCCTGCGCACCCGCTCGCAGCGCGGCAGCGAAAAAGTCGCGGCCGTACTGGCCTCCGCGGGAACGGGAGAACCGGCATGAGCGAAACGCGCAGGGACTTTCTGAAATTTGCGGTCTCCGGCTCGATCGCGGCGGGCTGCCCGATCGATTTCTCGCTGCTGGCTCAGGCCAACCCGCCCAAAGCCGAGGTCGACGGCGATCACTTCACCATCTGCCACCAGGTCCGCGATGGAAAAACGTTCGCGTCACAGCCCGTCACCAAACGATACGAGGTGGTCATCGTCGGTGGCGGCGTCAGCGGCCTGAGCGCCGCCTATTTCCTGCGCGATCGCGAATTTCTGCTCCTGGAAAAGGAACCGCATTGGGGCGGCAACGCCTATCGCGAGGACTATCAGGGCCAAGGGTTCGCCACCGGCTCCGCTTTCGATGAGCAGGGCACGGTCAGCCAGCAACTCGCACAGGAGATCGGCCTCACGCTCCTGCCCATAAATTTCCCCGACCCATCCATCATCAACCAGAAATGGATACCTGATTTTTGGCGGGCCGGCCTCGAACAGCTGCCTTATCCCGCGTCCGTCCAGGAAAGCTTCAAAAAGTTCCGCCGCGAATTTCTAAAACTTGATCCCGAAAAAGATGCCGAGCATCTCGACGCGCAGTCGTTCGCCGATTATCTGAAGGGCTACGCACCCGAACTCAAACAGTGGTGGGATGGCTACGGAGCCTCGAATTGGGGCGCAGCGTCGGAAGAAACCTCGCTGCTCGTCGCCGTTACCGACTTCGGTTACCAAAATCAGGCCGAAGACACCCGCGTGACCCTGCCCGGAGGCAATGGCGCCTTCTCCGCGAAACTGGCGGCCACCCTCCAACTGAAACACGCGGAACAAATGATCGCCGACGCGACCATTGTTTCCGTAACGCCGCAGAAATCAGAAGTGCAGATTACATTTTCTTCCGCCGGAAAGTTGCAGACCGTCGCCGCCAAACACGTAGTGATGGCCACGCCCAAATTCATCACCGCCCGGTTGGTCGCGGGATTACCCGACGATCAGCACGAAGCGATGCTGTCCTATCGCTATTGTCCGTACCCCGTGATCAACATGATTTTCAACCAGCCTATCTACAATCGCGCCTACGACACCTGGTGCCCGGGAAATTCCTTCAGCGACTTCATCGTGGCGGATTGGGTTTTGCAGAAACAACCGGGATACAAACAGAAGAATAATATTTTGACGTTTTACACGCCGCTGACCGAAGCGCAACGCAGTACGCTGCTGGACGTAGCCTCCTGCCAACGCCTGGCCGCGCGAGTGCTGACGGACTTCCAGTCGCTGCAGCCTGAGTTCAAGTCGGCCGAACCGATCGAGGTCCATTTCTACCGCCGGGGCCATCCGATGTTCCTGCCCACGCCCGGAACTTTCACTAAAGTGATTCCCGTCGCCAATCAGCCGTTCGATCGTATTTTTTTCGCCAATACCGATTCGGTAGGCCCCATCTCCGAGGTCTCGGGTGCAGTGGAAGCCGCGCAAAAAGCGGCGGAGTGGATCAAGAAGAGCGCCGCGAAAACTTCGGTCCCTGCGTCTTAGTCCGCCCAAAAAATCTACCGCGCGATTATCCTCGGCACCAAAAGAAAAAGGCACCCGGAGGAGAACCGGGTGCCTTCGAGCCTCTTCCCGCCAGGAAAGAAAGGTTCACTGCCTTGCGCTACGGCTACAAATTCGTTACTGCAGGCTGCTGGCCACGTGCAAATTGTGCACGCCCGAGAAAATCGAAACTCCGGCGCTCAGCGTTTGCGGCAGCCACCAAACCCGGCGCACCAACGGATATTCGCTGTGCTGCATGTGCCGCGCCAGCAGATCGAAAAGCACCGGACCCACCTGTGTCGCCAGGTAAATCGCGGGCGAGCCCGCGAAAGGACGCATCAAGGGATCCTGTTCCACCGCGCCGTGACCTACCGCTTGCCGGGTCGAATACGCATCAAACCCCGCCGCGCCATGTTCGATGATCGCCAGGGCGACCCATTGCCGGCGCGATGGCGAATTGACCGCACGCTCAATCGCGTTTTCTTTCGAAGACTGCGCTTCCGGAATGCGAATCGTCGAAAGTGTCTGGCCTTCTTGCGCCGTATCAAACGAAATAGGCTTCACCGCACCCGGCT
>Ga0302303_10001990_pt1 | contig 12691 bp, 5 predicted proteins | sample III_Palsa_E2_1_FD_194542 | JGI IMG/M metagenome (GOLD analysis project Ga0302303, IMG submission 194542) | Peat permafrost microbial communities from Stordalen Mire near Abisko, Sweden - III_Palsa_E2_1 | ecosystem: Environmental > Terrestrial > Soil > Palsa > Peat permafrost | place: Sweden... | reverse complement strand
AGGAGAATGAACATGGTCTGATTGTCGAATTCCCAGGTGCCGCCGCCCCCTTCGGTGAACGTTCCGGTTGCATTGCCATCGACATAGAAGGTGACATAGCCCGGCTGCCAGTTGGCTCCGTAGTTATGGTAGGTTGTTGTGGAGCTGTTGGGTGTGGTCACCAGCGTGGGATTCCAGTTGGGCATGTGCAGGCTCTGGTGGTTCTGCCATTGGCCGTTTACTTCTTCCGCGATGTCGATCTCGCCGCAGGATGGCCAGCCGACCGAACCTATGTTGTTGCCCAACATCCAGAATGCGGGCCAGTAGCCGTCTCCTGCGTTTGGAAACTTGCAGCGGGCTTCGTAGTAGCCGTATGGGCCAAAACTGTGCTTGCCCTCAGTATTGATGCGTGCGGAATACCAGGTGCCGGCATACTCCGTGCACTCAATCTGGAGCGCCTGACTGTCTGTCCCGGTACCATCCCATATATCATGCGCGTTGGCCGAATTGCTGGTGTAGTATTCCAGTTCGTTGTTCCCCCAGCCGCCGGCTCCCGTGTCAAAGCCCCAGGTACTAGAATTGGGCATCGCAGAGCTGGCTGCGCCGGCAAATTCGTCGCTCCAAACGAAAACATACCCCGCAGGGGCCTGGGCATGAGAGACCGATGCCGCTCCGAATAGAAGCAGACCGGCCACCGATGAGCCCGCAACTTTTGCAGCCTTACTCAAATGAGAAGCGCAACAAGACTTTTCTCGAATACAATGGTGCATGTGCTTTTAATCTCCAATGATCGTCGTTGACGTCGATTAGTGACAGCGCTTGAATCAAGCCTGTATTGCATCAATAGCAAGTACACATCCATACCCCCAATGTGCCTTCCAGTACCATGCGAGATGATGCAGGTAGTGTCAGTATTGCTATTGTAGTGTTTATACTTCATGTTATTCGCTCCCGATCTTTTTGAGGGACCGGGCTCGAATAAAACTATCTAACCGGTTAGATGACCTATAATAACACACGTCGCGGCAATTGTCAATTGGTCATTTCGAATTAGTATTCGACCTGGATTAGTATTCATACTGGCGAACGTAGTCGATGTCGAAATTACCGACACTCTGTGTGCTTGCATCCGGGTTGCCGGGGAATGAACCACCCATGGCAAGGTTCAGAAGCATGAACATTGTCTGATTGTCAAACTCCCACGTTCCACCGCCGCCCTCCGAAAAGGTCCCGGTCGCATTTCCGTCCACGTAGAAAGTAATGTATCCAGGCTGCCAGTTGACCCCGTAGTTGTGATAGGTCGATGTCGAGCTGTTGGGTGAAGTCACCAGGGTTGGATTCCAGTTCGGCATATGCAGGCTCTGATGATTTTCCCATTGGCCATTGACCTCTTCAGCAACGTCAATTTCTCCGCACGATGGCCAGCCTACCGAACCAATATTGTTGCCAAGGAACCAGAAGGCAGGCCAGTACCCATCGCCCGCATTCGGAAATTTACACCGGCACTCGTAGTAGCCGTAAGGCCCAAAGCTGTGCAGTCCTTCGGTGTTGATCCGTGCGGAATACCACACGCCGTTCGCGATAGTACACTGAATCTGCAAAGCCTGGCTGTCTGTGCCGGTGCCGTCCCAAATCATATGCGCGTTGGCCGAGTTGGTGGTGTAATATTCCAGTTCGCTGTTTCCCCAGCCGCCGGCGCCTGTGTCAAATTGCCATGTAGCCGAGTATGGCTGCGCTGAGGTGGCGGCGCCTGTGAATTCGTCGCTCCAAACGGAAGTCATGCCAGAAGGCGCCTGGGCATGGGAAACTAATGTGGCCCCGAAAAGAAGCGCGGCCGCCAGGGCTGCAACCTGCGCAGCTTTGCTCAAGTCGGAAGCGTAACCAGATCTCTTTTGAATATTCTTGTGCATGTTCTTGTAATCTCCAATGTTCGTCGTTGACTTCGATTTACAACAGCAATTCAGATCCGAAACGATATAGAATGGCATTTCTAGCAAGTAGCCTTAAAATGCCGAAAAATATCGTTGTTCTACATAGACGGTTCGACTCCTCTCTCAGTCAAATATGATTGGCTTTGTTACATAATGAAAACGTTTTCATATATGTTAGGTGCAATTCTAACACTACGACTTTCGTTTGTCAAGCAGCTAAGCTTAGAAACAAGGCAATCGAACGCCTCCTTCCGTAGGGGCTTGCCTGAGGGCAAAGAAAAGCATTTCGACAGTGCGGTAGACGTACCACTGCCCGATTGCACGCCCGTCTGGTGAGGTGACGGATTGCACCTTTTGAAGGGTTGTGCGTCTTTACAAGGTTCCAGGACGGGCGTGCAATCGAACTGGCGCTTAGGCGCCAACTCTCAGGCAAGCCCCTACCGGACAAGGACCGCACCTACGCGTGGATGTAGTACACCACTTTGGCCTTCTTAATGAGATTGACGATCTCCGCTGGTTCAAGCATAGGAGCTCGCTGTTCCCTGTACGCTGCAAGCGCTGCCGCGTAATCCTGATCTTCGCTCCTTGGGTGATCGCTGCTTGTACTCACTACCTGAACGAGGCAATACGCATCGATCAACTTAACCGGATCCGGCGTGACACTCCCTTTATCTAGCGACAGCCCTGCATCAAGCATGGACGTCTCCATATCGTTCATTCCCGCCCAGAGCATGCCGATATCACCTTTGTCTGACTTTGGCGAGGCCTCGGAATATTGCGTGGCGAGATCTCCAAAGTCCTTGCCCTGTTTGAGCTGGTCCTGTATCTGTTTGATCAGGGCGAGAGCCTCGGCCTCGGTGCGTTTAGGCGTGTTATCCGCTTGCGAAGCGTCGGGGGAGGCATACTTGATGGTGATCGCGCGGCAATGTACAATTTTTGTGGAAGGCACCTGATTTTCGACGAGTTTACTGCGTTCTATATCTTGCTTGAAATCATATTTCAGGTTATCCATCGTCATATGATGAGACTGTAGGCCTTCGTCAATCGTATGGGGCTCTATCTTTCGGCTCAGATTTTCTATACGCTCATCGATCTGAGGATCGGTGATTTTAAGTCCGCGCCGTTTGCATTCTGCATCCACCAGGTAATTTTGGACGAGCCTGTCGACTACTTCCGGGCCGTCTTGCGCCAGGCATTGCGCAACGACATCCGCCATGGGAATGGGATGGCCGTCCACAACCGCGGCTGCATCGGGGAGAGCTTTGCCTGATTGTGCTATAGCCTCCGCATCCAACACAAATGTCACATGGGAACTCTTAATCAGACCTACAACAAAGGCCGGGGATAGAAACTGGCTTTGCTGCTCTTTGTAAGATTCAAAAGCATCGGTATAGGCCGACTCTTCGTCCTTGGGATGACTGTCGTTTGTACTAACCGCCTGCATCAGCATGTACGTGTTATTGACCTTGAACGCAGTAGGGTAGGTCTCTCCAGCGACGAGAGAGACTGCGACATCAACTTCTTTCGAATCGACATTGGGCATACCCGAATAAAGCATCCCAATATCGCCCTTGCCGTTCTTCGGCGCTGCTTCCGAGTACTGGTCGGCAAGAGCTCCGAAGTCCTTTCCTTGCGAAAGCTGGACCTGGATGTCTCCAATAAGAGTTTTTGCCTCGGCCTCGGTCCGGTTCGTGCCCGCGACGGATTCCGGCATGCCGGGAAGAGCGAACCGAATCACTATGGCCCGGCAGTGTATGATCTTCGTCCTGGGCACCTGGTCTTCGACAAGCAGGGTTCGCTCGATTTTTTGCTTAAACGCGCTTCTGACGTAGTCCATCGACGAATGGTGCAGCGCAATCACCTGCTCGAGCGTGGACGGGGCGACACTCTTGCGCAGATCACTGATGTCCTTGTCGATCTGGCTCTCACTCACCACGATCCCGCGCCGCAAGCACTCGCGATCGACGACATAGTTCTGAACCATTTGATCGACCACGTACGATCTCTCGTCTCTTAAGCACAACGCGATGACGTCATTCATCGGAATGATATGCCCATTGACCGAGGCAGCCGCTGAGCCCGTAGGTTGCAGTGCTGGGGAATCGGCCGTTACGTCCGTCGCAAACACACGATGAGTGGTCATATGCACATTCTGAGCATGGAGCGCCAGACATGCATCAAAACTAGAGACGATCGTAATTGCAGTGACCACTCTAGGCCAGATCTTATTTATTGAAGCCACTTTAAACGCGATTCCTTTCACGAACAAGTAGAAACAGCGACAGATCCTGGGTGCCATGGTCGTAGCCCGGGACGGCCATGCCGAGTACGCACTAGCCTAACGAGAAACCGGCACCAGCGGCACTAACGACATAGCCGTCACAAAGCGGACCATGGCACCCGACAGTCGGTCAGTCCGCGCCTGCGGATCTTCGACTCAGACTACTGTGGAACGAAGTCCCAGCTCTGCTGGCATCCGCCGCCATCCCAGCTCCATAGATCGACCAGTGTTTGAGACGCCCCCGAGCAGTTCTCACCGTCGATCACATCGTGCGCGCCGTTGGCATTGGTCCCGGCCGAGCTAATGCTCCAACAACCATTGCCGACTGGATTGATAGCCCACTGCTGGCAGGATCCGCCCCAGTAGTCCCACAAATCCAACTGGGTACCGTTGTTGCCGGAACAGTTCTCGCAGTCCAGACTGATTCCGACGCTTCCGTTCGGATTGATTGTCCGGATGGAATAGTAGCCGTTGTTGAGGTTGGTAACCTGCCACAACTCGTTGCTTGTTCCGTAATAGGGATAGATCTGGATTGTGGTGCCGTCGGTATTCCCGTAGCCCACGCAGTTCAGACAGTTGCCTGTTGTACTGGCCGCGATTTCATAAACGCCGTTGGGAATTGTTGGTGCGCCCTGTTCATACTGCCGCACGTAATCGATGTCAAAATAACCCGCGCTCTGCGTGCTTCCGTCGGGATTGCCCGGCCAGTTTCCACCCACCGCGCAGTTTAGCAGCATATACATAGTCTGGTTGTCGAACTCCCACGTTCCGCCGCCTCCTTCGGAAAACGTCCCGGTCGCCTGGCCGTCCACATAGAAGGCCACATATCCCGGCTGCCAGTTGGCGCCGTAGTTGTGATAGGTCGTCGTCGAGCTGTTTGGACTGGTCGATAGAGTCGGATTCCAGTTTGGCATATGCAAACTCTGGTGGTTTGCCCATTGCCCGTTGATCTCTTCCGCCACATCGATTTCTCCGCAGGTAGGCCACCCGACCGAGCCTATGTTATTCCCCAGGAACCAGAAGGCAGGCCAGTAGCCGTCGCCCGCATTTGGGAATTTACAGCGCGCCTCATAGTAGCCGTAGGGTCCAAAGCTATGCTTTCCTGCCGTGGTGAGGCGTGCTGAATACCAGGTGCCCCCCGAGCTGTCCGCTTCGATTTGCAGAGCCTGACTGTCCGTTCCGGTTCCGTCCCAGATCATATGGGCGTTGGTGGCGCTTGTGGTGTAGGTTTCCAGTTCGTTGTTTCCCCAGCCGCCTGCGCCAGTGTCGTAGCCCCAGGTCGCTGAGTTGGGCTGTGCTCCCGTAGCCGCCCCTTCAAATTCGTCCTGCCATACGAGTCCTTCGCCTGAAGGAGCCTGAGCAAACGACGCGGTTGCTGCTCCAAACAGTGATAGTACCGCGGCAACTGAGCCTACGGCCGTTTGTATTCGAAAACGATTGTGCATGTTGATTAAATCTCCATTGGTGGTTTGACGATGCTTGGTAATTGGTTCTGGTCTTTGTCCCTCTTTTCGGTCGAGTTAAGTCGGTATTGTATAGCTATAGCACCAAGAAGACTATACGGCGCGAAGCTGTAGCTTAAAGTACTTCCGTATCACGGAATTACTCCTATATTGCTTCTGTAGCGTTGCTACCGTGCCTTATTTTGCCTTGAGCATTGGTATACGCAGATTATAACAGCGTTTGGATCACGTGTCAACCTGTTTTCGTACATAATTTGATCCAAATTCAAAACAAGTGAAATCGCTCATTGGAATTTGGTGCAAATCATAAAGAATTTGGTACGATATTATGCAAAGACACGCTGCTATGAGGAGAAGATTTCAATGCCGCACATACTTGCCATTTTGTCCTGGCTGTTCGTTGCCGGCCGGACGCCGACAACGATCCGTCCCTCTCTGTTCGGCAGAACATGGAAGAATTCGCGAATAACTGCCGTCCCGGACTGGGCTTCGGAAGCGATATCAAAACCCGTCAGCATGGTTTGGCCGTTGACAATAATATTTTGAAGACGACTTCCCTTAGGGGCATGAGAGGTTTCTACAAAGTGCAGCCGAAGGGTATAGGTTTGCGGTGCTGGCGGGGTGGGGAGAGGAATGCTATAAGAAAATGCGCCGACCCGAGCAGATTGGTAGATCGCCACTACACCGGGATCTATGGAACCGATGGAATCAAGTCCCGACGTCTGTACCTCTTTGCCGCCTTTGAAAAACGCATCGCCCACAAAAGAACCGGAGTCAGAATCACTGCCGCAGCTTATGCGTACAGATGTCTCGAACGCCTCTGTCTGAATTGGGCCTTCGATAGTTGTCAGAGAGAATGGCATGTCTTCCGTTTGCAGTTCGCGTGCCAACGGCCGCGAGGCCATGGTAAAGCGCAGCTCGCCTCCGCTCACGATGTCGGAATGCGAAATCCAAAGATGCTTGTGCTCGACGCCGTTAAGATGCACCCCGTTGACATAGACAGCATCAGGCGAGTTGCCAGGCGCCGTAATCTGCAGCAGTTTGCCATTACCCACTTTGAGACGGACATTTGGAAATAGAGGAGACCCGAGGATATAGCTCGGATGGCTCGGACAAAGCGGATAAATCCCCAGGGCGCTGAGCACATACCAGGCCGACATCTCTCCATTGTCGTCGTCACCAGGGTAGCTGTCCGGTGAATACATTTCGCGCAGTACACGACGCGTATAATACTGAGTCTTCCACGGACATCCGGCCGCAGCAAACAAATAGAGCGCAATATGTACCGGCTGGTTTCCCTGATCGTACTGTCCGAACTCAAAGGCGGCCATCTCCGCCATTTCGTGTATGACCTGGCCATACGTGCCGACATTGAACCGGGGCGCCTGTAAGAGCATGGCATCCAGCTTGCGGACGAATTTGTGACGCCCTCCCATAAGATGCATCAGGCCGCCAGTGTCGTGCGGAACGGACCACGTCGACTGCCAGGCTGCCGCCTCGATAAATGGCCCTCCCCACGTAATGGGATCGAAGGGACGGTTCCAGACACCGTCAGCGCTTTTCCCGTTTATGAATCCCACTTCCGCATCGTACAGATTTCGGTAGTTTAAAGACCGGTCGCGGTATCGTTCCTGATCTTCCGTCTTGCCTATGGCCGCTGCCACCTGGGAGGCGCAGAAGTCATCGTAGGCGTAGTCGAGCGTGCTTGCTGCCGCCGGGCCGGAATGTTCGTAGGGAATGTAGCCTTTGATGATATAGTCTGTCAGACTGCCACGGCCGCCAACCGTGCCCGGAACGTCAGCATCCTTTTGCACGGCAGCAGCGGCGGCAATCCGGTCAAATCCTGGAAGGTTCTTGACAAAGGCCTCAGCGACTACGGAATCGCCGTGTGTGCCCGGCATCGAGAAGCCCCAGCCAGGACTCGGCCACTGCGGAAGCCAGCCGCCCTCCCTGTAACCATTGACAAACCCCTGGACCATCTCTCCCATCTTCTCCGGTTCGAGGATTGAAAGAAGAGGGAACTGCGTTCGGTATGTATCCCAAAAACCGACATCGCCGTAAGAAGGACCTGGGTGAACTCGGTCATCGGCCGAACTGTAGTGGATTTGCTTACCGTCCGCGGTGTACTCGTGCAGCACCCGTGGCCACAGTTTTGTACGGTACAGACAGCTATAGAATGTACGCTCCTCGTCCGGCGTCCCCCCGGAGACCAGAGCACAGGCCAGCGACGCGTTCCATGCCGCTTTTGACTCCTGGCATATTTGATCGAAACTTCTGTCCCCAACTTCCCGCGTCAGGTTAGTTCCGGCCTGCTCGGAGCTGATGAACGACGTTCCTATCTTTATCTCAAGCGGTCCATCCGGGTCAAACTCAAGGATGACGCCAACGCTGGCGCCTTGCGCCATATGACGGTGCGGTTGTGGTAGTCCCATCACTGTCGGAGTGGCCGACCTGATTCGTTGACTGAAGTGAGCCGCCAGATACCCTGAGGCATCCCTGGGCTGCGCGGGCCGGGTTCCAAAATTCGAAGCCCCCGTAATTGAGTTGTCCTGAAGACGCGTTGCGATTTGGGTAAGAGAAGTGAAGGTTATGCGTCCCGAGTGTCCCTTGGGGAACACAATGCGAATGACCGCGCAACGCTCCGTGGCCGTCGTTTCAATCTTGATCTTACTCGATTTTAGAACTACCGAAAAATAGTGAGGATGTACTTCCAGATCCCCAGGCGCGAACGTAGGGAAGGGATTGCCAGCCGAATATCTCTCTTCGGCAGTTTCCGCCATGACCGTAAAATTTGCGTAGTCTCCGGCCCATGGGCAGGGTTCATGCGTTGCCCGGACTCCTACAAAGTCCCGAGATTTCGGGTCGAAAAACCATCGGTCATCCAGGTTCGATTGGGGGATCCAGTGTGTCATTCCAAACGGCCGAGTCACAATCGGGAGGGTATTCCCTCGGGAAAACGGCCTGCTGGAGTTCGTTCCCTGCAGTGGGTTTACAAGGTCGACAAGAGATCTGTTGACGGGATCGGCCTGGGATTCGAATTCGCAAAGTGGGGCAGCGGCTGCAAGCATCATTCCTGCTGTAAGAAAAGTTCGTCGTGTTATGGGCATCGTAACGATTCTAACATCCTCCCGTACCAATGTCAATGAGTTCCATATGAGTACCATACGTACTACCATAAAAACATTTGTTGACAAGCAGGCGTGCCCCATATATAATGGTCTGGGTCATTATTTGGGGCGCAAATGTGTTGCAAAGTCAACGCGGATCAGGCCACGTCGCCGTTGAGTCCCAATGGAGGTTTTGTGTGAATTATTGCGTTTCAAAAATCAGAATAGCCGCCTCACTCATTCTTACGTTAGCGTCCCTGCTTTTTGTTGCATCGCCTGGGGGTGCGCAGGCTTACCTTGGAATCTACGGCGGAGGTCCCTTCTATTCCGGGGGAAACTCCACCATTCAATCCACGATCAACGACTTAAAGAGCTCCGGGTTCACCAATGTCATCTGTTGGTCCATCCACGTAAGCGCGGCCGGAGACCTTATCTATAACGGTCCGACGATTGTTAGCAACGGAGTCTATGTCGGCGATTCTGCCTGGCCGGCCTATTTAGCCGAATTGAAGCAGCCTCCAACATCGGTGACGCATCTCACATTTTCCTTCGGTTCGGCGGATGTCCAGGACTTCGCAAATATTGGATCGCTCATTGCAGCCCAGGGAACAGGCCCCTCAAGCATCCTCTACAAAAACGTACTGGCCCTTAAACAGGCAATTCCGTCCATAGACACCATCGATTTCGACGACGAAGACAGCTACAACCAAACCGCGGTTACGCAATTTGCCCTGATGCTCGGAGGTCTTGGCTACAAGGTAACATTTGCTCCCTATACGTTTCAAAGCTTTTGGATTAACTGTCTGTCGTCAATCAATAGCCAGTCGCCTGGATTGGTTACGGCCTTTAACCTGCAATGCTATTCAGGAGGCACCGGAAACGACCCCGGACAGTGGGAAAGCGCCGTCCAGCAAGCCGGCTATGCGATTCCTGTGTATCCTGGACTCTTAATACAGGGAAGCACTCCAGCGTCCATCGAGTCGCAATTTGCCGCGTGGGAGACCGAGGGCGTTAACGGCGGATTTTATTTTATCTACGACAGCATCCCCAGTACAGGCTACACCTCGGTTGACTTCACGAATGCCCTGCTGGCCGGTCTCGGGGATACTACGCTCCCTATTGGCAGTACAAGCCCTGTTGTCAGTGCGCTGTCTCCGACCTCGGTAACGGCAGGTCCTTCCTCAATTCCAGTGACCATTTTTGGTAAACAGTTCGTCTCCGGCTGCACGGTCAATGTCGGCAGTACGATGCTAACTCCCACGTTCATATCCTCCAGCGAGTTACTGGTCAGGATCCCTTCCACAGCAATTGCTGGTTCCGGATCTTCAGTCTCTGTTTCCGTAAATAACGGCGCGGGATCAGGAGGGGTGTCGAACGCACTCACTCTGCTGGTAACCCAGGCTCCGTCGCCGGCAGTCACCGGAATTACGCCGAGCAGCGTCTACGCAGCAAGTCCTGCTTTTACTCTTCAGGTCAACGGGAGCGGCTTTAATTCTTACTCCGACGTTGAGATTGATGGAACCGGCTACACGCCAAGCTCAGAAAGCTCTAATTCAATCTCCGTAACGGTCCCTGCATCCGTGGTCGCCGTGGTTGGCACACACACCGTCAAGGTCAATAACTTTGCTGTCGGGGGGCTGTCCGCTTCGTCGGCTACGCTAACGGCCACAGCGACTCCCACACCAACGCTGTCGTCTATCTCACCCACCCAGGTGCTGGCCGGCACAACTAGTCTGGTAATCACCCTGACCGGAACGAATTTTTATACTCAGTCCGGTGTTAGCTTTAACGGAAATCTACTGCCGGCATCCGCGGTCACTTACAACAGCAGCAACCCGAACCAACTCCTGGCAGCCATTCCTGATGCATATATCACTACCGCGAGTACTGGCAGCGGATATCCCGTGGAGGTTGTAAATCCAGGGCAGGCCGGCATCGATGGAGGCACAACACTGCCGCAATACCTGCAGGTATTTGCCAACGGCGTTCCTGTTATACTAAGCTTCACCCCGTCCAGCGTCCTGATGGGGTCCGGGGATACGGTAATCACAATCAACGGTACAAACTTCAATCCGTTTAGCGCTGTGACGTTCAATGGAAGTGTCGCAGTTATCATTCCGCCAACGACACCATCGTCGACGGTGCTGCAGGCGACTTTGCCCGCTGCGGATGCCGTGAACAGCGGCTTTGTGGCCGTTCAGGTAATCAACCAGGCTCCAAACGGCGGGACCGCGTCGGCAAATCTGCCGATCGCTCAACCATTGCCGCAAATAACAGCCCCCCTTGTTCCATCGCCGTACTTACTAGGTACATCAGGCCCGCTCGTCATTAATGGAAGCGGATTCACAACCTCGTCAACGGTCACCCTCACCGGCTTGCCGGCAAGCTCGTCGATAACCATCGTGCCGACACTCAACAGTCCGACGCAGCTGCAGATTGCAATTCCTGGCAACTTGCCGGCCAACAACGGCACAATTGGAGTAACCGTTACCAATCCGACTCCGCTCGGCGGCACGTCCAACTCGGTGCCCCTGACACTGGATTACCCAGCGCCCGTACTCACTTCGATCGATCCGACGACCATTCCGTTAGGTACGCCCAGCCAGCTGTTAACGCTCTCCGGTTCCGGCTTTGAACCAGGGGATTCCGTCCTCTATACCTTTGGGACTACGACTATCTCCGAAGTTGGCTCCTATGACTCGTCGAGCACAATGACTTCCCAGGTGCCGGCTTCCGCCACAGCCACGTTAGGGACGGTCACCGTTCAAGTTTCCGCACCCGGACAATCAGGTACGCCCGCCCAGATTTCCGCCCCTCAGGCCCTGACCATCAGCCCGATTACGATAGTCTCGTTTGGTGTCTCACCCACTTCCGTCGCTGGGGGCGATTCAGTCAGCGGGACGATATCTTTGGATAGTGCGGCGCCGGCAGGCGGGATTCCCGTAACACTGTCCCTCTCGTCGGGACCTGTTCCCGCTCTTCAGTTCCCATCAACGGTAACTGTTCCCGCAGGACTCAGCACCCTGACGTTTAATGGCATCCAGACAAATGTTGTGGCAACCAACGTAACAGTGCAGCTAACAGCGACTGTCGGTTTGACCAGTCAATCCGCTACCTTGATAATCACCGGAACGGGAGGATCGACGTACAACAGCGGCCTGCAATTCTTTTCTGTGCCAAACGCCTACAAAGATACGCTGCAGGACATCTTTGTTAGCCCATTGGCTGCACCGGACGAAATTGCGAGCTATAACCCGTCCAGCTTCGGCTATACCTATCAGGGACCTGCCGGCACGGTGAGCATGACCCCTGGGATCGGGTATTGGACCCTCTTTCCCTCTGGCGGCGACAATCTACTGTCTCTGGGTACGCCCGCTTCAACCAAAGTGGCAACAACCATCTCCCTTGTCCCTGGCTGGAACGGCATTGGTGATCCCTACACAATCCCGGTAAATATTTCCGATCTTGTTTTCACCAAGAACAGCTATACGTTTGCACAGGCGATAAGTCCAACACTTAGCCTGATCAGTCCCACCCTGTATTTCTTCCTGCAGGATTCCAGCGGAGAAAGTGGAATATACGGTCCAACCGGGGCAGGCGGTACACTGGTAACGGGGGAGGGGTACTGGATCTACTCCTATTCCGCATCGACATTGACTTTTCCGCTTCCATCCGTAGCCGGAGGGGCTCCTTCGACAACAGTTACCAAAATGAAGCGCATTCCGTTAGCCGCAAAAAAGGGGACGCATGAATAACAAAATCTGGCGCAACATTCCGGTTACTTCGCTGATAGTCCTGACTTCTGCTGCAGCCATTGCCGCCCCCCAGGCCAGTCTCAATAAGACTAATGGGAACGTGGAGGCGCTCATCTATTCAACGATGCCGTCGACGGCCGCGCATAATCCGACAATGGCGATGGATGGAGACACG
>Ga0302303_10001989_pt1 | contig 12694 bp, 9 predicted proteins | sample III_Palsa_E2_1_FD_194542 | JGI IMG/M metagenome (GOLD analysis project Ga0302303, IMG submission 194542) | Peat permafrost microbial communities from Stordalen Mire near Abisko, Sweden - III_Palsa_E2_1 | ecosystem: Environmental > Terrestrial > Soil > Palsa > Peat permafrost | place: Sweden... | reverse complement strand
TGGTCGGGTCACGTGGAACCGGCGAGCCATCGGGGTTGGTGAGGTTGAAATTCACCTTGACGGGGATGAACGTGTAGGGCGAGCTCGAACGGATGTCGAAGCCGCGGATGTCGTTCTCACCGCCGCCGTAGATGCGGTTGAAGGGAGGTGCTACCTCGCCACCGAAACCGGCTACGTTGGTGAGCTGAATACGATAGCCGAGAACATTGTGGCCTTCGCGGTTGATCTTCAGGCCCTTCATCGGGAAGAACTGACGATAGCTGATCGTCGGTGCGTAGTACTTGGTGTTTCCACCGATACCCGCAACCGAGAACGAGATGTTGAGATCCTTGCCGGAGTGTGGGCCGACACCGCGATCCAGCGTGGAGATGCTGAAGCTAGGTGCGAGAACCGAGGTGATAATGCCACTCAGCTGGCTCTGCCCGGCAATACCCGACCGGAACGCCAGTGTCTGGAAGACGTTCAGCGTGTTCTGGTTGAACGTCGTGATTCCCGAACGAGACAGCGAATAAGTGAGGCCCACACGGGCCACGCCGGAGCGCCGGAACAGCTTGCGCAGCGGTGTGCCGGTCGAGACGGTGAAGCCCTTGGACGACTGGTTGTAGTTGTTCAGCAGCGACTGTTGCGCGTTGGTAAGGTTCGCGCTCTGGCCGTTGGTGATGGCATAGCTCTTGGCTGGGTTGAAGTCGGACTTGCGGTCGAATACCTGCACGCCCAGCGAAACCGGCTTGTTGCGCAGGTAAGGCTCGTTGAAGCCGAAGCTCAACACACGCGACAGATCGCCAATGTTGGCGTTCACGCTCAGCGTTTCGCCGAAGCCGAGGAAGTTGTTGGTCTCGTAGTTGAGGCCGATGAACGAACCCGACTGGCCGCTCACACCGCCGTTGAGGCCGATGGAGTTCTTGCCCTTCTCACGCAGTTTCAGCAGCAGGTCGACCGTGCCTTCATCCGTGTTCTGGCGGCTCTCAACGTCCTGGTCGGACTTGAGCACTTCGAAGTAGTTGAGCTGGTTCAAACGCAGCAGCGAGAGGTCGACCAGGCGGCTGTTATAGACCTGGCCTTCTTCGATCATCAATTCGCGGCGAATAACCTTGTCGCGAGTGATGGTGTTGCCGCTGAACTCGATGCGCGAAACGTAGAACTGCTTGCCTTCATCGATATCGACGTTCAGGCTGACGGTCTTCTTTACCTTGTCGACCGTGGGTGTAGGCAAGGCGATCATGTTGATGTAGCCACCTTCACCGTAGGCCTTACGCAGGGCTTCGAGACCCTTCTGGAAGAGCGTGGCGTTGAACCACTCGCCATCCTTCAGGGCGAACTGGGCGCGCAAGGCACGCACGTTCGTGTAAGCCTTGTTGCCCGTGAAGGTGATGCTGCCAAGACGATAGCGGTCACCCTCTTCGATCGGAATGAGGATATCGACGCGCTTGCCGGTCGAGGGCCGCAGCGTGAATGGGTTGATGCCGCCCGCATTGCGGACGTTGGTCTGCGCTTCACCGGTCAACGCGCTAAAGTAGCCCTTGTTGCGATACGCCTGGCGTACGCGCTCGGTGTCCTCATCGAGTTTGCTGGCGTCGAAGGTGCGCGGCAGCAAGTCCTCGAGGATGATCGAGTGCGGGATTCCAATGGGCTTCAGGTTCACCATGGCTTCGCGAAGTTCGCGCGAGCTGAGCTGGGTGTTGCCCGTGAAGACGATCTTGCCGACCTTTACCGTCGGGCCTTCCTTGATGTTGAAGGTCAGCTCCACCGCAGCGGGCGGGATCGTCTTGATCTCGGTCTTGATCGTGGCGAACTGGTGGCCATGCTCGCCGAGCATTTCCTGCAGCACGACTTCGGCACGCTTGATGCGCGTCGGGTCATACTGGCTTTCCACCGTCAGGCCGACTTTTTCTTTTTTGAAGCGGTCCAGCACGTCGGACTGGGAGATGGCGTTCAGGCCCTTGTAATAAATGGCGCGGATCGTCGGCTTTTCCTTGACGTAGACGATGAGCTGAATGCAGTTGGGCTCATCCACGCGCTCGATGCGCAGGTCTTCGAAGTAGCCTGTGTTCCAGAGCGAGTTGTAATCGCGCTCGACGACAGATCTGTCGAAGGGGTCGCCCGGGCGCGAAAACAGGCGCGCCACGATGGACTCCTTCGGAATCCGGCGGTTGCCGATCACCTGCGTCTGACACAGAATCTGCGGGCCGGATGGGGCTGCTTGAAACTGGGGCGTCGCCTGGATCTGCGCTGACAGCATTCCGGGAAGAAGTACCGTCACAGCCGTCGTCACCAGAGCAAGTACTGGCAGGTGAAGACGGGCAATGTCGAAGTGACGAATGCGAAGGCGGCTCGAGCGCGTGCGCACAGGCTGGGTCGTATAGTTCAGGGAGCTTGCGCTCACTCGCGTTCCGGTAAAAATAACCACACCCTCACTGCTCTTTTGAATCTCAACCCCGTGTTCCGAAGGGGAATCTTGATTATAGGGGACGCGCCCTACACGAAGCGAACTCACTGGCCGGGGATTTGACCTTTCGGTACCGGCTACGGTTTGACGCTTGCGGGTTCTCAGCGTTTGCTGTAGGGAGCCGTCAAGCTGACGAGATCCGCTTCCTTGAGAAATTGCGTCAGGGTTGCGGCCAGTTCCGGCTCGACTTTATCTACCGGCGAAACCGGATCCAGTGAGTCCACCTGAAGCAGCACCGGCACGGAGCGAGCCTTATCCGATTGCATTGGAAGGGTTTTGTGCGGATAGGAGTACACCAGGGTGACGTGCTGCGAGGTTTCGGAGAACTGCCTGCAGACGCCTCCGTCGCATACCGTCGAGGCTTCCAGCCGCTGGACCGTCCCGTCGTTGTAGGTCGCCGCGGTCAGATCGATGGGACCGCCAGGCGAAGAAGCTTCAATCTGGCCGTGCCAGGTAGGATCGTCTCCCCGGGCGATATGGCAGACTTCGGCGTCGTGTACCCCGAAAACAGGTGAAATCCCCAGGGCGACATGTTTCCCCTGGTTTCCCTCCGCCGCATACTCGCCCCACGTATAAACGATGGTTCCCCCGACCAAGGTGTCCCGCCAGGTGCGCACGAGGGTAAAGTGGCCGATTCGTTGAGGCATGGGGGTCAACACCGGCGTGTGGCCGACCTCGTGTGCAGCGGCGATATGAGTTTTCAACGCGTCGACGCCAAAAATAGCCGAGAGCACCAAAACTGCCGCGACCTTGGCGAGGTAGGGTCCCGCAACCGCAGGAGCCGCGGGTTGGACGTCCAGTTCTCCAGAGGGATCGCGTCGCAGCTTGTTCGCCACGGTAAAGAAAATGATCAGTGCGCACACAAACAGGCAGCCGCCAATCAGGTAGTCGGCGTTCCGGGCGCGTACCTGGAGCCACGGATACGGCAGGGCGATCTTGTAATAGATCACCAGCAGACACAGGCGCAGGAAGTTGAACAGGTAGCCCAGCAGCACAGCGCCTGCAACCACTGGCGCATAGAGGAACCAGCGAAAGCGATAGATATAGCCAACGACGACAGCCGACAAGCCCAGCGTGATGGCGCCCCGAATACCGTTGCAGCCGGGCGCAATGAACATCCCGAAGTCCGGTGTGAACATCAGGCGTAGCTTGTCCTGCGTAAGCGGCTGTCCGAGCGCATGCGCAAACGCCCGTGCCACGGTTGCCGAAATATGCTGTAAAGGCAGATCGACAGCCCGGCTGAACGTCTGCGGAACAGGAATGACGGCCCACATGAACAGCACTGGAAACCATGCGGCGCGTAGAAGGCGCGTGCCGCCAAAAAGCAGCACCATCCCCGTCGCATAAACCACGGCGACCAGCGGCAGCGGAGGCAGTTGCAGCAGCCAGTCTTTGTTGACGGTGACGATGAACAGGGTCCGGTCGCGCAGAAACATCAGCATTGCCGAGCCGGCGAGGATGGCGAATCCCCACCAGGAACCTTCTGTTTCCCACCCGATCCCACGCCAGGCGCGAAGGATCAGCGCAAAGCAGATGAACGGCACAATAAGGCCCATCGATTTCAGGTCGTCATCGCGCCATATATTGAGCAGCAGGGACACCGTGCCATAAATGCTGAGCAGCCCCGCACCAGCGCAACAACAGGCGAGGGCAACGGCATAACGGGGTTCTAAGAGTCGTTTCAATGGCAGGCCGGTTACGCGAAGTTTCCTCTTGTTTAAGGATATGCGTCAACTGGATCGTAAATGGCTATTGCGAAAGGAGCTTCGCTCTGCAGAGCGGCTCACGCGTTCTCATTGCATTGGATTCGTGCAAATGTGTGAAGGCGGCTTTCGAGATTGGAGATCGTTACCGGTTTTTCGTGTTCCGGCGTGCCCTGATGTGAGTTCTGATCGACGAAACGGCAAACGCTCCGCTTGCAAGTCCGGCGAGGACCAGTGTGGGATTTTCAGGGGAGTCTCCGCAGTCCGTACCGCCGCCAAACTGGGCGCGCGCAGGTATGGAGAGGCACAGAGCTAAGGAGAAGGGAAGTCCAACATACAGCAGCAGTTTTTTCATAAATTCGGGCCCTCTAACTTTTTTGAATGAGTTTTCGCTTGTTAGTTGGAAATCGACCAAAGGCTGTAGTCAATCGATCCAAGGCCCACAGACACGAAAATCGGGATCAACCCCTTACGGGGAAAAGTAGGACACTTGCTAAGCGTTTCGCTTGAGTCAAGCTGTAAATCTCAGAATCCACAACGGAAGTTGTGACTAATTTTAGCATATAGGCGCATTTTCGGCCCAATTTTTCGCCCGATTGCGGTTGGCAGACGACAGCCTCCCGGTGTACTCGCGCGCGAGGGTCTGCGTCTGTAAAATCAGGCGTTGTAGCAGGAGGACGGAACACAATGGCATCGGCAATGGCAGGCATGGAAGCCCTTACGGGCGTTTACGATGGTTTGAAAGCGCGCATGAGCAAGACGGTCGACGATTTTCGCGCGAACCTCTTGAGCGTGCGCACCGGGCGCGCCTCGGTTCATATGCTGGATAACATCCGCGTGGACTACTACGGCACGGAAACTCCCGTCGCCCAGATCGCCCAGGTGACCACGCCTGAGGCCAACCTGATCGTCGTCCAGCCATGGGAGATTTCGCTGGTTGGCGCGATCGAAAAGGCCATCCGCACCAGCAATCAGGGCTTCAACCCGATGCACGATGGCAAAATCATCCGCGTGCCCATTCCTCCGATGACTGAGGACCGCCGTAAAGAGGCGGTGAAGCAGCTGGCGGGCGTGTTGGAAGACCACAAGACTTCGATTCGCAACATCCGCCGCGATGGCAACGATACGGTGAAAAAAGCGGCCAAGGACAAGCTCATCTCCGCCGACGACGAAAAGCGTGCCAATGAAGAAATTCAGCAGCTTACCGACAGCGAAATCAAGCGCGTCGAAGAGCTGTTCAAGGCGAAGGAAAAAGAAGTGCTGACGATTTGAAGGCAGTGAATAGTTAGTAGTGAATAAGACAATGGCAAATGCAGGCCCACCTCTTGAACTCGAGGTGGGCCTTAGCTTTTGTTTTATTCACTACTCCTGGCCGGGTGCCCCATTCATTCGCGCTCGCACTTGGCGCGATGGGTGGGAAACCAATCACGATATCGTCTTCAAAAGACGATATCGATCCAGAGTAATTTCAGCCCGAATCCGGGCAACATCCTCCGGATAGCGTAAACGCGCAAACGCCACCCACGCATCACGATAGCTCTCCCAGGCTTTTTCCACGCTGGCAAGATGATCTGCTGTCACAACTGTCAGATCGTTCGTATCGTTCGGTTGGCCCCCCAGTTGCCCAAGTTCCTTTTCATATTCGCGATGCAGCACGGCATCGGCCTTTGCGACTTGATCGTTCGTCAGCGCGGGCCATTCCTTGCGCTCGAAACGAACGACGTCCGTGCGAAAGAGATCCTGAAGAATGTCCTGAGAGGTGAGGGTTCGTATGCCGTGGATGGTGCCACCCTGGTAGACCTCAGAAGCATGCGCTTCGACAAAGGCATGCTCCGCCGCCAGCAGCTTCTCAAAAGCTGCCCACTGCTCCGGACTCATCGACGATTTCAGCGAGTTGAAGTAACGGCTTCTGCGGTCATCCTTGATCTCAGAGGCATACTCAGCGCAAAAGGTTTCGCTGAACGTCGTCGCCGCATAGTCGCAGAACTCAAAAGATCCATGTGGGGGAGCCGCACCATTCCGCTTCGCAATCTCCGGCTCCGCCAGTTCCGCCATCCCGTCTTCCGACTCGCAGGCAAACCGCAAAGCCAGCGGAACATCGCGCTTTACGCCCGCGCCATTGGCATAAAGGTCCGCAAGTATGAGCGAACCTCCAACCACCCACGCCGTACCCTCCCGGCCCTGTCCGAGCCCGGCCTTCTGTGCCAGCCGCTCCTGCCACGCACACGCACGAGCCTCGCTGTAATTCACCGGCCGACCGATCCCCCGATAAGACCGGTAAGAGGCACAAACCGGCGGCGTCTTGGGAACCATGGCCTTCTCCGCCTCAGCAGGCAGCGTAACGGACGCGTAACTGGAGCATTTCGCCGGAAGTTCAGCGGATGTGTCCTGACCAATAGCTGTGATCGCAACCGCAAAGTTCGCCATAGCGATGACTGTTATGAGACCAAGAAGCTGCCTTCCGAGATAGCGCCCGCAGGTCATTTGTGGGAAGTATATGCCAAGTTTTTCGTCTCACTATTCACTGCTCCTAGCGACTTGACGCCAGCAGGGCATCCGCCACTATCGCCGCTTCTCTTGCTGCCTGCACATCATGCACTCGCAGGATATGCGATCCATTCAGTACGGCTGCGACGTTACCGGCTACGGACGCGATTAGCCTTGCTTCGGCCAGTGGGAGGGGTTCCGGCTGCAGGCTGCGGACGGTCTCTCCGAGGAAGCCTTTGCGGGATAGTCCTGTGAGCAGGGGATAGTTCAGTTCGCGCAGACGCTCCAGGCCGGCCAGCAGGACAAAATTGTCGTTGCCCAGTTTGCCGAAGCCGAAGCCTGGGTCGATGACGATGCTCTGCATGCCCACCCCGGCGGCGTGGGCGAAACCCAGTTGTTCGCGCAGCCCACGCAGCACCAGCGGGACGACCTCGCTGGATTTGAGGGCTGGAAGCTGTCGCCAGTTCGTGGGTTGGCCTCGGGTGTGCATCAGGATCAGGCCGCAGCGCGTGGCTTCGACAGCTTCGGCCATGCCTTCGTCCCAGAGAAGGCCGGAAACGTCGTTGATGATTTCGGCGCCGGCCAAAGCGGCTGCTCGCGCGGTGGCAGCGTGATACGTGTCCACGGAGACGATGGCTTGTGGGCGCGCTTTCAGCAGGCCTTCGATGACCGGCAGGAGGCGCTCCTGTTCTTCGGCTGCCGAGATTGGCTCGGCGCCTGGCTTGGTGGACTCTGCGCCAAGGTCGATGATGTCTGCCCCGCCATCGACTGCCGCGATAGCCGTCTCGATCCCGACTGACGTTCCCGCTGCTGCTAAACCGTCGCCGGAGAAGCTGTCCTGCGTGAGGTTGACGATCGCCATGATCCGCGTGCGTTCGCCTAAAGCCAAGGTGCGGGTTCTGAGCCGCCAATCGTAGTGCGGTCGCTGTGCGAAGGCCATCTGCAGATTGTAGAGATTGCGGCGGCGAGGATTGTCACGCAATCAACTCTAGAAAGCGCGTTTGCACGGAAGGCGATATACACTGCGGCCATGTCCGCCATTCGCAGCTTCACCCTGATACTAGGCCTTGCCGGAGCCGTCGCTGCTTCCGGCCAAACGCCTGCCGCGTCTCCTGTCCCCGTAGTACACACTGTTTTTCCGACTGGGGTGAGCACTCCACTGGGGGCGCAGATTGCTGCTCTGCTCACCGATCCGACAGTGTCCCGAGCGCACTGGGGGATCGCGGTGACGGAGTTGGATGGCACTCCGATTTATGGACACGACGAAGGCGAGCTCTATCGTCCAGCCTCGAATACCAAGCTGTTTACGACTGCGGCTGCGATGGCGTTGCTAGGGCCGGAAAACACCGTGACGACCACTGTGAGCTTCTATAAACCTGCTCCAGACGGCCTTTCTAAAGGCAACGTCACTATCAACGGCGCTGGCGATCCGGGGCTCTCCGCGCAGGACTTTCCTTATAAAACCCCAGCCGAACGCCGCGCTCTTGGGCTGCCCGTTCCTGACCCGAATCCTCCCGATGCGCTCCGCGCGCTCGACGCTTTCGCTTCCGATATCGCAAAGACCGGCGTCAAGAAAATCAACGGCGACATCGTCGGCAGCGACACCGCGTGGACGTGGGAGCCGTATCCAATAGCGTGGGACATCGGCGACATGCTTACCGGTGACGGCGCGCCCGTCTCCGCGATGACCATCAACGACAATTTGCTCGACATCGCCCTTACGCCCGCGGCGCAGATCGACGGCCCTGCTACGCTGAGCATCCTCCCTAACACGGGCTATTACGAGTATGCCGTCGATGTGAAGACGGTCGCTGCCGGTGCGCACTCCAGCCTGCAGATCGACCGCGCGCCAGGTTCCAGGCTCGTCCGCATATACGGCACGATCGCCATGGGCGCGCCCTACAAGGATGAGATCGCCATCATGGACCCAGCCGAGTTCACGGCGCTCGCGCTCAAGCAAAAGCTGGAGCAGCATGGTGTTGAAGTGACGGGCAGTGCACGCGCCGAGCATCGTCTGCCTGTCGATGGCGAGAGTTTCGTTCATGAGTCGCACGAGCCTTCCAAACTGCAAATACCTCTTGTTGCCGCGGTTCTTTCGCCGGCGCATACGCAGCCGGCTCAGTTCGGGCTGACGAAACTTTCGCCCACGCTGGCCGAAGATGTGAAGGAGACGCTGAAGATCTCGCAGAACCTGCATGCGGAGTTGATGCTGCGACGATTGGGCGTGGCATATGGCACTTTTGATCGAGCCCAGAACACGACTGCGCAGGGTGCGCGTGTCGTGCGGCAGTTCCTGGTCAATGCCGGGCTCGATGGTGATGATTTTCTTTTCTACGACGGCTCGGGCATGAGCTCGCACAATCTCGTCGCGCCACGTGCGACGGCGAAGCTGCTGGCTTACGCGCAGTCGCAGCCCTGGTTTGCGGTGTGGAAGGCGGCGCTGCCGGTTGGGGGGCTCGATGGCTCGCTGACGTCGCGCTTCCCGGATGCTCCGCTGAAGAATCATGTCTTTGCCAAGACGGGAACGCTGGGTGAATCGCGCGCGCTTTCGGGCTATCTGGATTGCGCGAGCGGCAAGCAGGTGATCTTTTCGATCATGGTCGACGACCACATGCCGGGCCCTCCGGCGGATCGGCTGACGATGGACAAGATTGTGGCGGCGATTGCGGCGGCGGAGTAGAGCAAAAGCGAAACGCGAAATTCGCGGCGGCTTTTGCCTAACGCGGCGTGTGCTTTTTGATGTATTCGCGCAGCTCGAGGTTGATGTCGAGCGCCTTGGCGACGCCGGAGTCGAGCATGCGCAGCCAGTCGGTGGCGGGCTCTTTGAGTTCGGCCATGCTGAGCAGGTAGCTGGTCTGGACGATGATTTCAAGCGAGTTCGAAAGATCGTGCGCCAGTCGGCGGATCTCGATGGCAAGATCTTCGGGAATCTGCTGGCTCTGCTGCGATGGTGTCGGCATAGGCGTCGTAGAGCTCACTCTGGAAATTATTGTTGCTGTTCGCAAGGGCCCCGTACTTGAGCGTATGACGAGGACCAGAAGCAAAAGGATTCGCCAAGTGTAACTCAGGCCTCCGCATTGACAGCAGGTGCGTGCTCTGGAACACTAGAGGTTCACGGGTAGCAAGCGCATAGCGCGGCTTCGAGTGAGCCGAAATGGCGGAATTGGCAGACGCGCGTGGTTCAGGTCCACGTACTCGCAAGGGTGTGGAGGTTCGAGTCCTCTTTTCGGCACCAAAATTTAGACGTGATGCAAAAGGGCGGATTGATTCCGCCCTTTGTTGCGTTTGGCCGCCGCGATGCACCGTTGCAACGAAAGATGCGGCGTTCGATGACCCGAATGGGGGATGCGAGGTGCGTCATTCGTCCGAGCTTTGGATACCATTGCGGCATGTTGCTATATGCTGCAAGTACGAGAAGCTATCCCTAACAAATCAGAACGACTGAAGTCTTTGGAGGCTTTATCCCATGCACAGTGCAATAATTGCCGGAGCGTTTCTCGTTATGGTTCTCTCGCCGTGCCTGGTAGCGATGCGCTCCAGCAGCGAAAAAGATCTCGATTAGAAATTTGTTTCAATGATTTGCGGGTGGGGTGCCGGTTCGATTCCGGCAGGGACAGGCGGCCTTTGGGTCGTCTTTTTTCGCGCTTAAAACATCATCGTCGCTGCTCAGGCGTAGATTTGGGCTTCGAAGCGCTTGATGGCCTCTTCGTTCCAGGCGTGTGAGGCTTTGCGCCAGCCCTGGCCGCTTTCGTCGAGGAAGTTGGGGAAGTCGGAACGGCAGAAGCTCTGTTTGGCGGCGAAGTCGGCCAGCGCCTGGGGGCTGCCGTCGAGGTATAGCACCGCCTGCTGGCCGTCGCGCGACCACTGCACGCTGGCTATGCGTTCCCGCTCGCGGTCATCCAGCGCCGAACCGGTGTAGATCAGCATGGCGTCGAGGATGCTTTCTTCCTGGGTCTCATAAGAGCGGTCGCAAGCATAAAAGTAGCCTGCCGGGCCCTCGTCTTCGAAAACCACCGTCCACGGAACGGCGGGGGAGTTTGAGGACAGAAAGGCGCGACCGGGGGTGAAGGTGAGGGAATCCATTAAGACAGCGTACAGCTAACGGGGAACAGCGAACAGGACCGGCACAAGGGGTGTTTGCCTGTTCCCTGTTCGCTGTTCCCTGTATCCTCAATGCTGACGATGCGATTGAAAGGCTTTTATATTGGGCGGGCGCAGCGAGTGGCCGCTTTGCTGCTGCTTGTGCTTTTTGGCGAGTGCTTGTGGTCGATTGCGCACAGGCCGCTGGACGCCAACGACTACCGCTACGCCCGTTGCGGGCGCGAAATGTGGGAGCGGCCTTCGCCGATCGCCGGTTACTTTACGACATGCGGCAACCTGAACGGCGATGGGACGTTTGCGTATCGCCTGGCTGGCTTCCCGCTCACCGCGCAGCGTCTGGTGTTGCTGGGCGTGGACCACTTTCGCAAGCCGGAAAACCGGCTCTACGCCAACGGTGCACTGAATGGGACGACCTGGGAAGCGCGGCATGAGCTGGGCTGGGTGAACTATCTGCTGCGGCTGCCATTTTGTCTGTTTGCGGTGTGGCTGGGGGGCGGTTTGTGGTGGGTGGCCAAGCGGCTGTTCGGTCCGGCTGGCGGAGCGCTGGCGTTGTCGCTGTATGTGTTCTGCCCGGCAGTTATCAAGTATGCGACGACACCGAACAATGAGATTCTTGCGTTGTGGGGCCTGTACGGCATGGTCTACACGGCGATGGGCGTGGCGCATGCGTTGCAGGGGCCGCGCAAGAAGTGGAAGCCGCGAATCGTGCTGCTGACGGTTGCGTTAGGGCTGACTGCGACCGCGCATCTGCTGGCCGGAATGGTGGGGTTGATCGCCGGGGCGGCGTTCTTCTTCTATCTGGCGGAACGGCGGCGCGCGTATGTGGCGCAGATCATGATCTTTTCGGCTTTTGGTGCTATGTTGATCGTGTTCGCAGGGTTTGGGTTCAGGCTGGCGCCATTTACCTATGTGTTCACGGGTGGGAGCGCGAGGTTCTGGTTCTCGCTTGATGCGGCGAGGAACTTTGCGAGTACGCCCACAAACGCCGGGATTCTAGTCGCCGCCGCCGTTGCGCTAGTGGTGTATGTGACGAGCAGGCGCAGCCGCTACTTTGGCAACACGGCGCCGCTGCTGGTGCTGTTGGTGCTCGTGCCACTATATACAACGCAGGTAGTCAGCGCGCCGTGGTTTTGGGCGCTGCCGTTTCTGTTCACGTTCATCGGCGGCGTGTTTGCGGATATGCTGGAAAGCCGGCAGCGCAAGCTTTTTCTGCTGCTTTCGGGCGCGGTGGTTGTCACGCAGGCGGCATTGTGCTGGATGTCTATGGCTGGGATTCTCGGCTGACACGGGCCGGGATTTTGGATTGACGAGAATTTTTGCATCCTACGGGCATGCTTGGGCTACTCTGAGCAGACATAGCTAAGAGAATTCCACCGAGGCCCATTTCTGTGACGAAGCTTTCGAAGAATGCCGTTCGTATCAGCCTGGTTTTATCGCTGCTCGCCCTGATGATTTTGCCGATGACCGGTTGCAGAGGCGGCTGGAAAGCGTTGCGGGCGAAGTTCCATCATCGCAAAGCGAAGTCCAAGCCCAACACGACCGACTACGCCGACAACGTCGCGCAGGTGGTGAGCACGCCGCATCTGTCGATCCTGAGATGGGCAAATTACTCCAACCTGCAGCCGCAGGTGCAGCAGTTTTACGAGGACCGCAACTACGAGATCGCGTGGATACGCGACGGTAAGCCGACCGAACAAACGACAGCGTTGATTGCGCTATTTGTTGACGCAGCGAAGAAGGGATTGAAGCCAGAGGATTACGATGCTTCACGCTGGCCACAGCGGCTGCAACAGATCGAAACGATTCGCAAAACGAACGACACGTCCGACAACGCGCAGGATACGGTTGCGCAGTTCGATGCGGCGGTGACGATTTCTGCGATGCGGTATGTTTCGGATCTGCATGTGGGCCGAATTAATCCGCAGTCGCTGAACTTCGATATCGATACGCCAGGCAA
>Ga0302303_10001988_pt1 | contig 12694 bp, 9 predicted proteins | sample III_Palsa_E2_1_FD_194542 | JGI IMG/M metagenome (GOLD analysis project Ga0302303, IMG submission 194542) | Peat permafrost microbial communities from Stordalen Mire near Abisko, Sweden - III_Palsa_E2_1 | ecosystem: Environmental > Terrestrial > Soil > Palsa > Peat permafrost | place: Sweden... | reverse complement strand
CTCCGAGCGTCTGGAAAATCCAGCCGCTGCGCACGACGGGCCCAGCAAGTTCAGCGACGAAAGTCCGTATCGTCCAGACCGCTTCCTTCCAGAAACGCATCAAGCAACGCGCCGCGGTATTTCTGCCGATGCAGCAGCAATGACAGCTTGCGTCGCAGATCGAGGAACGGAGTTTTCAACGCCTTCAGACGCCCCGTTGCCAGCGCGTCGGTGACAGCCACGACAGGCAGGCACGCGATACCTAATCCGGCCACTACGACCTGCTTGATTGCCTCGATCTGATCCAGCTCCAGCACGGTTTCACCCGGCGGCAACTGCGCCAGCACGCGTTCGCTGGTCGCACGTGTGGCCGAACCAGGCTCGCGCAGCACCCAGCGGGCACCAGCGAAATCAGCTGGCTTTAAACCACGCTTGCGCGCCAACGGATGATCCGGCGGGGCGCAAACCACCAGCAAGTCGTCGCGCCACGGCCGCACTTCCAGCAGCGGATGGGCCACCGGCCCCTCGACACAGCCGACGTCCAGGCTGTGATCGAGCACACCCGCCGCAATCGTTTCTGTATTGCCCACCCGCAAGCGGATCGCCACCTGCGGATGGCCGCGCACGAACGCGCCGAGCAGCTCGCCGACACGGTAATTGCCCACGGTATTGCTGGCGCCGATGCGCAGCTCACCGGCCAGCGCAGCGCTGCCTTCGCTACCGCGTCGGCTGAACTCGGCATGCCGCTCCAGCAGCTCCTGCGCCAGCGGCAACAATTCACGACCGCGCGCGTTCAGTCGCAGCCGGCCGCGCTCACGCGCAAACACGGGTGCATCCAGCTGCCGCTCCATTTCGGCCAGCGCCATGCTGGCAGCGGGCTGGGTCAGGTATAAGCGCTCGGCCGCAGCCCGCACGCTGCCGTGCAGAGCCACCTGCACGAAGACCTCAAGCTGTCGGGGGCTGATATTGATCATCAGCTTATCTTATACATTCCATCAGATATTCCAAGTTTTGCTGATGGATATGAGCGCGGACAATGACGCCATTGTCGGAGTCCCCATGAACGTGCCCTCGGTCGCCATTTCCTCTCCCAACCCGCGGCAACAAGTACCCGGCCTGTTGCTGGCGGTCGTAATCGGCCTGCTTGCGCTGGTGCTTGGACGCTACGCGCCACTGATTGGCGGCCCGGTCATCGGCATCGTGCTCGGCATCATCGTGCGCAACCTGCTGTCACCGGGCGAGCGTTACCAACCCGGTATCGCGTTCGCCGGAAAGTACGTGCTGCAATGGTCGATCATCGCACTCGGTTTCGGACTCAGCCTCAGCCAGGTGGCCAGGACCGGGCTCGAATCGCTCTCGGTGACGCTGGTGACCATGACGGTGGCGTTCCTTGCCGCGTGGCTGCTCGGGCGCTGGTTGGGCGTGCACGACAAACTGAAGATCCTGATCGGCGTAGGCACAGCCATCTGCGGCGGCTCGGCGATTGCGGCAGTCACCCCGATCATCCAGCCGGACGATCACGACACCGCGTTCGCGATCTCCACCATCTTCCTGTTCAACCTGATCGCTGTGCTGCTGTTTCCACTGCTCGGGCACCTGATGCACATGTCGGACATGGGCTTCGGCCTGTGGGCCGGCACCGCGATCAACGACACCTCGTCAGTCGTCGCGGCGGGCTACAGCTACAGCAAGAGCGCCGGTGACTACGCGACCATCGTCAAGCTGACCCGTGCCACGCTGATCATTCCGATTTGCCTGGTCCTGGCGTTGGTGGTCGCTGCACGGGAAAAGCGCAAGCTCAGCAAAGACGGCGGCGGCAGCCAGTTCAGCCTCGGAAAAATATTCCCGTGGTTCATCCTGTGGTTTCTGGTCGCCTCGGCCGTGCGCACCACCGGCTTGATCCCGACGGCCATCCAGCCCGCGATTCACACGATGGCGGAATTCCTGATCATCGTCGCACTCACCGCCATCGGCCTATCAGCCGACCTGCAAAAAATGGCCGCCACCGGCGTACGCCCCATCCTGCTCGGTCTCGGCGTATGGATCGCCGTCGCCGTCAGCAGCCTGCTGGTACAGCTGACGATCGGACAGCTCTGAGGTCAGGCCATTCACAACCCGACCTATGGCCTCGCCACGAAATGCATGCCTCGGGAGTTCCGCTTCCGTCAGAGGCAGAAATTCAACGCTGGAGTTAAGCGACGGCGCAGCCGTCCACCTCGAACAAAATGTTAGGCATTACTGCAGTTGTTGGAGGACGTAGATTCGGAATGCCACAGCGCTCATCGCTCCTAAGCTGCCAAAAAGACAGATAGCCAAAAACACCGTGATTGCAGCGCAAACAGCAACCAAACCGCGTTTCCAGCCTCTGGACCGAATGAGGTAGTAGGGGATGGCGCCCGTAGCAAACCCAACAACGGCAATGTTGAGCCAAAGGGAGCGCTTAAAAGAAAGTTCATTCGCATCCGCTCGATACCAAATAAAGATTGCTAGTCCGTATAGCAGGGTAAATGCCCAACTCATGGTTTCAGAAACATGAAACGGCGTCGGGTACTGAGTTCCCACGCCCGCGATCAGGCCTAGAAAAAAGAGGGCTATGAGGGCAAAGAGTTTTTGGTTCATGGGGCCTAACCACCTAATAGCCGGACCCGTGGACCCGGCTTTACATCATTAGATCACCGCGCACGAAGCGCCATGCGATGCCTATATCGGGTCGGAAACGGGCCTTAGCAGCGTGCCATCCGCTCGACCTCCGCGCAACTTCCGCTCGCGGCCAAAAGCCGACGTTAGCTCAGTGTCATGGAAGGCGGGGCGGAATACCTATATCGGGTCGAAAGCAGACAGATAACTAATTGCTTCGCCCAGCTCCAAACAAGGAAATGGCGCCGCCTTGAGCGCGGTACTCTTCGATCGACATCTCACGTACCACTGTTGCCTCTTTATCGGCTCGATAGATGCTGCCGTAGAACAGAATCGGCGGCTTCCATAGCGTTCGAAATTCTTGAAAGCTTAGGCCAGGACCAGGGGAGCGGTCTTCGACACGCAGTAAGGGCACCACCCTGAGGTCATTTCGGCCCAGCAATTTGTTAATGCTGGCCTCAAATACGGCGCGCCCCTGCGCGTCGTTATGGGGTTGGTATAGGTCGTACTTCGTAATGACGATCTCGTTGCGCTTTGTGCTGGTTAACGCTCCGATTCCTATCAATGTCATATCTGTGTCGGCGGAAGGCATGAACGCGGGAAACTCGTTTTCGCCGTCAGTCAGCCAGTTGACGTAACCAAGAAATGTCACTTCATCACCAGTCATCACCCCGTCCCTGCGACTACCTCTTCGGCGCATTCTAGGCTGAGTGTTCATGTCAGCTTCGGGTCCAGGCTGTGTGAAAACAGATTTGCACCGGCACCGACGGTGAGATTGCCACATTGAGCGCCTCTCTGACTGCCTGTATTTATCCAGAAGCGCCGTGGTGAAAAAGATGTTGCTGACATTTCGAACAGAGTCATCGACACCGAGGGGTCTGGTCAGTCCCTGGTTGGAGGTATTTTCGCGACAAGCGCACCTTCAAGCGCACATCGCCTGCATCAGCGGTGCGATTCCCAGGATGCGCATCACGCGTTTGAGGTTGTAGGCGAGCACGTGCAGACTCATCTCCGTGCTGACGTGCTTCAGCGTGCGCATCAGGAGGTGCGTCGACCCCATCCACGCTTTGAGCGTGCCAAAGAGATGTTCGACCGTCTGCCGGCGGACGCGCATCTTGTTCGGGTCGTGATCCAGACGCTGCTGCAGCGCCTCGATCACAGCTTCATGCTCCCAGCGCCTGATGCGGCGCTGGGCTGCCGGTGTGCATGGCGCCTTGAGCGGACACGCCTTGCGGGCCGAGTTCCGGCCGAGCGTCGCTAGATCCAGGTTGTCGACGAAGACATCAACGACCCGCACAGGTCTGTCTTCTGTCACGTAATCGTCGAGGCGCTTGGGCAGCAAGGTGCTCTGCGAGCGGTCTTCACCTTCAACAAAACGTGCCATCGGCCACTCTCGTCGGCGCGGTGGCGCAAGTTAATCGAGCGTCAAGGACAGCAAAACTGTTCGCCTGGAGGCCGTTAGTCCACGGTGGCGCTTTGGGTCGCGCGATATTCGACCGACGGGTTCCGTGATGTGAGTGCAATGAGTATTCCTCACCGGAGAGGGATTTTGACTCCTCCAGTCGGTGGTTCTTGTCTTTCGATCAGTGGACCGCTGCCGCCATCACCAACTTGTCGACAGGGTAGCCGCGTTGTCGTGCGCGGGCGTTGAGATCCTGGAATAACTGGCGGTCCATCTCCGGCTTGCGCGAGAGTATCCAGAGGTATTTTCGGCTGGGACTGCCGACCACAGCCCAGTTATAGTCGGCATCCAGATCGATCACCCAGTAATCAGCCCATACTTTTGGTACCCATGCGAGCCAGTCCGGTGCGAAGCGCACCTTGAGCGCGCCGGGCTGACCGGCCACCGTCTTAGCGATACCGTCGGAAGCATCCATCTCGCCGTTCTTCTTGCGACACTCATTGTGTACGCCAATCGTGCCATCGGGTTTTGCCGTGTAAGTGGCCGTGATCGTATCGACACACTTGCGTTGGAAGAACATTGGCAAATGCGCGATCTCATGCCACTGGCCGGCATAGCGCGTGAGATCGAGCATGCGCACTGGCTCATTGGGTAGCGAAGTGGCGGCGGCCGGTATGGTGGTAGTCATCAAAGTTGTGATGAGCAATGAACGGAACATGCAACTCTCCTAGCAGGAGGTTGCAGCGTGGCAATTTTCCTGTCGGTGCAGGGTGAACAGTGACAAATGCACGCGCGTGGACTCAGGCTCGGTTTGGCGTTCAAGGAGGGAAGCACCCCGACGCAGAAACCAGCGCTTTCTGTGGCGTTCGCTTTGAGTGAAAACGGACTCTATCTGCTGCTGAACAATCCGTCCGCTATGGCACGGCTGTACTCGTCGTCGCGGTACCCAGGACAACGCCTCCTCAGCTCGCCAATCAACGGCACGTAAGCCGTGGCCGGCCACTCGCTCGGATTGGATATGTGATCCCAACGCCCCTTTCCGAACCTCCAACGCAAGCTTGTATCCAGCTTCTGCAAGTTGCTCCGCCGCCATCACAATCCCCCTCCATCGCTGATAGCTTTAGGTCCGCTCCGGGGCGGCAAGCTGACGTTAGAAGCGTGCCGTCCACTGAACTTTCGCGCAACTTCCTCCTGTGGGGTAAAAGCCGCCGTTGGCGCCGGAGTTGGACATACGGCAAGCCGCCCCTCTTGGTTTCATTAGGCGCTCACACCTGGAACGGATGACTCACGCAGCCAGTAGAAACAGTGCTCGCAGTAGTCGGCTGACAATGGAGACACGTTGAGATGATAGCGATAGAGCTTCAACCAACGCAGAGGACGTCGGCCGCAGTGGGGGCAAAATACCTGCGGCGCCTTAATACTGAGGATTACGCCAATGACGAGTAAACCCACGGAGAAAGCGACAAAAGCTCCGATGAAGTATGACGCGCCGAGGGTGACGACTATGGCAATGGGCCCCACCGTGCTCAATAAGGCTAGTGGCCAAAGCCACAGAGTCTCGCGACTATTGACCGCGCAGTTCTGAGACCAAGCGCGCATCACTTCAGGGTCTACAGTAAATTTCCGTTCCATGAAGGACCTTGAGTCAATCGGCTGCGGTGGTAGATATCGGGATGCCAATCTGCATTTTGCATTTGCCCACTTTCTTTCCCGAAGTTCGCTTCGCGCGGCGGTTTCAACCGCTCGATGCAACAGCTTGTTTAAATCGTTCGGCCGGAGTTTCTGCGATATCGAATGACCAAGCTTCGATGCGACAACAGAACCCGCGGTAAAAAGCACCCAAAGCACGAACAGCACCAGGGACATCTGGGTTGGCGTACCAAGCAGCGCACCGATCTCGCTCTGGGGCGCCAATAGCCTCACGACCGTCCCCACAAGGAGGAATAGCGCGAAGCCTGTGTTTAGCGCAATTCCAGTCGGAGTCAGTTTCCGCACGAACATGGAGTCTGGCGAGACTCTTGATGCGCGACGTCTAAACCATGGCCCTAGAGCGATCACTGCAGCGCAAGGTGCAATGATCATCACCAGAATGAAAAGTATTGGCAGGATCTTCGACATAGTCGCCCCCAGCGATCCGGTACCGCATTAGGTTAACAAGGTGCGCTTTGTGCGGCGGTCGAAAGCAGACCTTGTTGATCGACTGTTGGAAGTTCACACAACGTTGTCTAGGTCGCGGCCGGTTGGGATGACATCGATGTTGCCGCAGCAGGCGGCGCGGCCGTGGTTGCGCCGGCGGGCGTCGCGGGCTGTGTGCCTCCAGAAGGGTATTGCCCGACCTGCAGGGCGAACGGTGCTTTTTGACCGGGCGGCATCGTCGCTGGATCGACGTACACCTGAATCATGTAATTCGTCGCTGCTGCAGGCGACTCGGACCAGGTGTTCGCCCCGGTCGTGCTTGTGTCGACCAGCTTTTTGTCATGGGTCTGGTCATTCACCTTGAAGTGCAACCCGGGATTGCTCGAGACGAGATTGACCTTGATTGTCATGCCTGCGGCGATGGCAACGGTGAAGTTGTGCGCGGTAGCGTCGGAGGCCAAGGCCCCATCTTGTTCCGCCCAGGGTTTGTTCGCTTCGAATGTCACTGCGGTCGTCGGCGGCTGCATGTCTTGGGCCCCGTATTGTCCGATCTGCAACGCGTATTTCATGGGCTCGCCGGGCTGTATCGCACCGGGCTCAATATAGACCTGGATCGTATACGTGGTGGCTGCCACGTTCGGTGTTGACCAAGTGGATTCACCCGTTATGAGGGTGTCCACCAGTTTTTTGTCGTGGCTCTGGTCTTTCACTTTGAAATGCACGTTGGGATTGCGGCTGAGCAGGTTGAGCTGCAATGTCTTGCCCGCCGCGATCGCCACCGTGTAATCGACCGAGTTTTCGGACTGGTTGAGGTTGCCGATTTCCTGCGCCCATACACTGTTTGCCGGGAAGGTAACGGTGACCGGCGTGCCGGCAAAGGCGGCCAGCGACATGCAGGCAGCAGCCAGGCCGAGACTCGCACCCAGGGCGCTGCGGAGAAAATGGAGACGTGACATGTGAGGAATCCTCGCGTGATTTGGAGTTCGCTTATGAATGCTTCGACGATTCCCCGTCTTGAATCGTCGCAGTCGCGTCGATGCTGCCTTCCCTATGCATGGCCATGCCTCACCCCTGGGTCAGCCCGTGTGCGGACCATACGCCTACTTCGTGCGGCTCGCCATATCGGGAATAAGGCGGAAAGCCATGGGCATCCCGATGGATTTCTCGGGACAGATTCCGTTCCAATGCTGGTTAGGCGTTGCTGCCACCAAAGGCGATGCCGGCATCAGAAAGCGTTACTGTCACTTCAGACCCGAAACCCGGTCTGCTACTGAATTCATCATGAGGCCTCGCTTCGTCGCCCAAACTCCGACCTAACGCTGGAGTCAAGCGGCGGCGAACCCGTCCGCCTTGATAGGATTGTCAAACCCTATTGCCGAGTGGCCCGAGGATTTATGTCAGCGCGGGAAGGTTGAGTCGGGTCGAAGAACGTATAAGTGACGAACTGGTTTGGGCCACGGTATGTGTTCTTGGAAAGAAACACGCGCGCAGCTGCCACATAGCTTTCAGGGACTGTTACGTTCACTGGGCCCGAACCGGGGCCCTTGACGTCCCTGACCTGGACAACCTGGAGAGAACTTATCTTACCGGCGGAGTCGACCGTCACTAAAAAGAACACCGAATAAAACTTGGCTGAAGCAGCGCAGGATGCCAATGCAGTGAACGCCAGAAAAACCGTAAGCGTGATGGTGAGTGCTCGTCGCATAGCGAATTCATCCCTGGTGGCCAACTGTCTAACAGATGGACATGCATGTCCGGTTGTACATCTGCGCACTTGCTGGACGGAACCCCTGAAGCACTGAACTCACGGAACTTTACCCGGCCCACGTCCGGCTAACAATCCAGCGTCTGTCTGTTCACCACCAGACGATCTGGACTAACCCAAAATCTCTTTTGATCAAACGCCGCACCACCTCAGCCACTCGACAATCTAGGGAGGTGGTGGTGCCACGAAATTGCTTAACTTGATGCGACGCCCGTCAGGTGTCACGCCAGAAGCGGAGCTACATTCCCATTTTTCGCTTGGCTTCTGATGCGCGATGGCCGCCGCAAACTCTTTGGTGGCGTAGCCCGGGATCAGGTCGAAAGCTGTGTTTGCCCAGGATAGATGGTCCTTGGAAAAGCGTAGTGCACGGAGGCACCAAAGTGACCCGCGAGCCCACAGCCGAAGTCCAAGACGACAAATGTTCCCGAAGTCGTGTTGCTGATCGCTCCACCGATGTGAGGTTGACCTTCATAGTCATTCCACAGATGTGCATCGATCCGCATGACCTCATTTGCATTCACAACTTCGCAGGCGCACAGCAACGAAAACAATACGGCGAGGCAGATCTTCATTTCACCAGCCTACCTATCACGAAAGGTTCGCTCCGGGTCACAAGATGCCATTGGCAGCGTGCCAGCTTGACCGCATCAGTAAGCCGTCCGATATCGGACGGCCCTTTTGTTGCGTGCTGCTTGACGCGTACTGCTGAAATCAGAAGCTGACTTTTACACCGATGTTGACGCTGTCGTATTGCTGGCTGTTGTCATTGAAACGGCCGCTGTAGCCGATCCAGCTGGTCACGCTGGAGCTGAGCTTGGCGGTCAGGCCGATGTCGGCCGTGCCCCAGTTCTTGTCGGCGCTGAAGCCGGTCAGGTCGAATGTGCCGCTCATGCTGTTCAGGCCGGCATTGATCGGGTCGCCACTGGCCTTGCTGTCATAGTTCCACGCCAGCTCGGCGTATGGCGAAATCACCGTGTTGGCGAATTCCCAATTACCCTGCAGGCGCCAGCCGACGGTGCTGATCAGGGCATCACGCTGCTGCTTTCCGAACCACATCGCGGTGCTGTCGTTGCCGCCTTCGTTGTAGCTGTCGACCTTGTTGGACTGCCACTCGATGTTGGCAAACGGTCCGGTGCGCAGGCTGCTGAAGTCAAACCACCAGCCACCGGTCACGCCGCCGCCGAAGTTCGAGCCATCGGTGTCGCCACTCTCGGTGCGTCGCAACGCGCCGAGTTCGATGACGCGCTCGATATTCGTGAAATCCAGATGACCGATATTCGCGTAGCCACCGACGTAGCCGCCGCCGGCCTGATAGGTGACGTAGCCGAGGCCGCTGAAGTTCTGCAACTTGTATCCGCCGCCACCGGCGAAATCGGCATTGTTCTCACCAATGCCGAGCGCAACGCCGGCTGAAACATGGTCACTGGCGTGCGCGTCGACACCCAGCGTCAGATTGAAATTGTTGGCGTCGGTCCTGGGCGAACCATTGCTGGCATCGAAACGTTGATCGCCATACGTGAAGTCGACGAACGCTCGCGTGTCGGCACCCGTGCTGTCAGCCAGCATCTGGTTGCGGATGCTCTTGGTCTGCGCAGTGCTGTCGGCAAGAGCCGTCTCGCTGAGCAGGGAAACCTGTGCCGGCGCCTGCAGAATCGACAACACGTACTGGGTCAGCATCATGTCGGCGCCGGTGGTCGGATGCACACCGTCGGCAAACACGTAGGTCAGGTTCGTGCCCGGCGCATAGGTGTACGGCAGCCCCGAACCCTGCGGTCCGCACTGCACGGAGCTGGAGCCAACGCCGCAAGCCGGCGTGGTGACATTGGTGAAACCGAAGGCCTGCGGATTCGCGATGGCTTCAGAGAGCAGGCCGTACGCGTTGACCGGGATGATGCCTTTGCCCAGTTGTCCCAGACCGGTGTTGAGCTGGGAGTTGAAGGTCTGGCTGAGGACGGTCAACGACGCGGCGACGGAAGCACCCTCCTCGGCAGCATCCGGGGTCAGGCCGATGTTGGGCAGGTTGAATACCAGCATGTTCTTCACGCCAGCGCCCTGAAGCTGGCCGATGAGCTGGACTTCCTTCTGTGCGGCAGCCGCGATGTTGGCCTGCGCTTGCGCCGCGGTTTCCAGGGTGCTGACCTGGGCCACACCCTCAACCAAGGCGGTGATGTTTGCGGCTACCTGTTGGGCGGCGGCGGGCGACAGGCCGACCGTATTGGCGGCGATCAGCTGCTGTGCGATCGTGCCTGCCTGGACGGAGGTGGCGGCGTAGAGAATGTCATTGGCGCCACCCCAGATGGAGTACAACGCATGGCTATTGATCGTTGGTTTACCCGCGAGATACGTGTTGATCTGGTCGGTCAGGGTGGGAACCGGGGCAGAACCGATCACACAGACGTTACTGAATGGCGGCGCTGGACAATTTTTCACTGGTATCACTGAGCCGGGCGAGTCGGTAAGTACGCCGGCACCGCCCCACGCGAAATCATTGCCGCCAGTCAGCGACGGACTGAGCGAACTGCCGAGGCCGAGACCGTTGGCAATGTCTTCAATCGCCACCAGACCTGGATTGGTGGTGAAGCGCAGCGGCGGTTGCTGGTTCGGGTCGGTGGCCAGCGAAATGTTGCCGTCGTCGCTCAGGCTGTCGCCAAACACGACGACCTGGCTGAAATCGGTGGAGGAGGCGGCACTACTGAACAGCAAGGCGACAGCAATGACGCCAGCAAGATGACGGATACGAAGCATGTGAGAACCCCTGGGCCGCAATGGCCTTGTTATTTGTCCGCTGTATCGATGCACGCCGTACGGACATCCGCAGCGTGCCAGCCGCGAGACCTTCCTGCAACTTTCGCTTGCGGTCGCGATTTCAGCCGGTCAATAGAACACGTTGCTGGAATCGCTGTCGGAAGCGAACCTTTCCGACCTCACCGGCACAACATCCACCCAAAGTGAGCTACGGCACCGCGGCAGTCAAGCCATACTGGGTGGCACGTGTTTCGACTTGCGGATCGAGTGTGCGCGCGGCGATCAGATCGGCATGACCTGCGTCGGTCTGACCGGCGCGGATTTTTGCCAAGCCAAGGCCATAGCGCGACCACGCGGAACGCGGCCTTTGCGCGACGGCCTGCTCGTAGGCCTTGATCGATTCGGGATAGTGTCCCAATCGCAACTCCACCAGGCCGAGACTGTCGAGATAGGCTGGGTTTTCGCCATCGCGCTTGATCGCCTTGCGGCAATCCTTCAAGGCATCGTCAAGCATCTGATTGCTCAGGCCGCGCGCCCAGCAGCGCTCGTTGAGCGCGGAGCCAAGCATGGCGTCATCGTTATGCAGGCGAATCCAATCGTCGAGCATCGGTAACGCCGCTGTGGGCTGATCGAGCTCGATGTAGAGGCCGGCAATCGAACGAGACTGCGTCGAGCCCGCAGAAGCCACAGCGCTTGCCGCCGCCACATCGGATGCCGCGCCCGTGCGGTCCTTGTGTGCGAAGCGAAGTTCGGCGCGCATCAATAACGCATCGACGTTCTTCGGAGCGAGGCTCAGGGACTTGTCCAGATCGGTGAGCGCTGCATCGGACTGTTTGTCGGCCTCATGTGCCCGCGCACGGGCCACATAGAACGCAGCTTGATCGGGCGCCATACGGATCGCCTCGTCCAGATCGGCTACGGCAGCTTTCGGTTCACCGCGAGACAAGTGCGCCTGACCTAGTAAAGCGTAATCGTCCGCGGTCTTGGGCGCTGCGCCGTTCTCGTCCTTGGCAGTAACAGTGTCAGATTTGTCGCCATCACCCGGCGCTGTGGCGTAGGTAAATACGCGGCCGCCGTTATAGCTGAAATAAGCTTTTTTCTTGCTGTTGGCAATGAACATATGATGGGCGAGGAGAAAATCCACGCCGAGCAGCATGTCGGTTCCGTCGCCAAATTTTCCGTCAATGACCTGCATCTGACTGTGCTGGATCGTTTCCGAACCAACCGAGAACGAATCAACATTCACGATCCATGTCTTGACCGGCTTGCCGCCGACGCCGATGCCCATGCTGCCAACCTTGACATCCGGCGCATTCAAGTCAATGCCGATTCGCTCGGCAGCGTCACGACGTAGCACGGTGGCAGATGCCCCCGAATCGAGCACCGCCCGCACTTTCTTGCCATTGATCGTCACGCTGAGAAAAGTGCGTCGGTCGAACGAGTTGTTGGCGGGTTCGATATCGGCGTCGTTGTACTTGCCGTCCTTTACCCAATACGCCAGCGACTCCTTCTCGCAGTGATCCACTTTGAACAGTGTCACTTTGCCGTTGGCAAGATCGATTTCCAGATCGGCGAAATCGAGCAGATTGGCGCCAAGCAATCCGTTGCCGACATCGGTGCCACCGACGAGGAAATCGACGTTTTTGAGTGTCGTATCGAGGATGCCGAATTCCTTCACGTGCGCCTGCTCGACACTCGCGGAACCGCCAACACCGCTGATGCGATAGCCAAATGGCGCAGGTTCAAGCTTCAGTCCAAGCGACGATGCGTTGGCACTCGACATGGTGTTGAAGAAAGCGCCGGTATCGAGCATGAAGCGCGTGTTGTTCCCATTGATCTTCACCATGGTCGTGGCTCGACTGCCGACCATTTCCACAGGCAGAGTGCCGTAATTGATCAAATGGCATTCGTCAGCCCAGGCTTGGCCTGCGAGCAAAACGCCTATACCTAGGCAGATAGAACGCAACATCCTGATCACTCCCCCTGTTCGCATAACGCTCCCGATGCGGCATGAACCAGACAGCTCAGGC
>Ga0302303_10001987_pt1 | contig 12697 bp, 9 predicted proteins | sample III_Palsa_E2_1_FD_194542 | JGI IMG/M metagenome (GOLD analysis project Ga0302303, IMG submission 194542) | Peat permafrost microbial communities from Stordalen Mire near Abisko, Sweden - III_Palsa_E2_1 | ecosystem: Environmental > Terrestrial > Soil > Palsa > Peat permafrost | place: Sweden... | reverse complement strand
CTGGTTGCCACCCGGAAACATGTTTGGATATGCCGCATTGATCTGCGCAATTTGGGCCGGGGACGCTTGGTTCATTACGTTCAACACGAACGGCGTCAGCATGCTGTCGGGAATGGTGCTGTACGGATCGGCACCGGACTTTTGGAACACCCCGCGACCCAATATAGTTGGGTTGCTATCCAGGAGTTTGTAGCGAATGTATTCCACCGAACTGCCCGGAACTTGCGGGGTGGGATTGGTTTCGATAAATATGCCGTAGGGCCCTGGCGTGGAGCAGGTCCCGATCGCACAAGGAGTATTCGTGAGATAGCCGGGGCTCCACGCGAACGGGGTGACGGCGACATTAGCGGCCCCATTATTGGCCGGAGGAAATTCAAACTGGTTTGGTGGTGGAAACCCTGCATCGCTCACGTCGCGCACGATCTGATCCATTGCCAAACGCGCATCTTGAAATGAATTGAGTGTCTGCGATTCCGCCTGGTAACGCTGCTGCGAAAGGCCCAACAAGGTAAATGCCGACCCACAAATCACCAAGAATATGGCCATTGAGATCAACATCTCGGTGAGCGTAAATCCCGATGCGCGGCACCCACGAATGGCAGCCGAATCTCGGAGATTGGCTCTCCAGGCTTCACTCATTCGGACCCCGCTCATTTGGACACCAAACTATCCAGTGTCACCGGCAGAACGAATCCGGGACCCGAGATTTGCCGAGCGCCCACGATAAAGCGCTTGTTCATAATTGTCGTCGGCCCATTGAAGGTTGTGGTAATCACCGCCCAACGCAAGTCCCAAGTCGCCCCGGTTGGATCATTTACGTCCGTGTACGTCAGGCTATATCCCGGCACTACATTTTGAGAAAAATCGATGAGCGGCAGGTTGTTCGCCATCACCACTGGGCTGCCGACCAACTGTCCGTTCTGTGTTGGATCGCCTAACTGGTAAAAATTATTTTGCGAATCCAGGAAGCCAACGCTTGTCAGCGGCTGATGCACCATTTCGTCCATCACGCGCTGCACCACCACAACCGATGACGAATTCGCGCGGTTCGATTGGTTCAGCAGCAGCGAAGCCGGGACCAATTGCGCCACGCCAATCAGTCCCACCAGCAGCACCGTGGTGGCGAAGACCATCTCCAGCAAGCTGAAGCCTGCTTGGAATCGCCCGCGCGCAGTGGGCGAGAATGACCGGGTTTGATCTGCTCGGCTCATCGCTGCAATGTTTAACTCACTTGTTGCCACGTTCCCGTGGAAGACGACCAAATCTGCACCATGCCCGACGGTAGCAGCACCACGGCGCGATAACCAACGGTACTGTCCGTTAAATTGCCCACGTACAAGACGTATACGTTCGTGCCGTTTCCGCTCAACACCGCGCCGCGTGAATCAAACGCTACGCTCGCGTTCACCCCGGATAACACCGTCAACACCAATCCGGCGTTGCCGAGCGAATTGGCGATGGGGCTAGGATCGGGCAACCCCGCTGCCGGGACCAGCCCCAGCGGAGGAATGACCACGTCTTGTGTCTCGGTGGGATCGGCGATACCGTTGCCATTGGTGTCCGCAAAGACCGTCCAGTTGGCTCCCGTCGCCAGGGTTCGCGCGCTCACCTGTTTGTTTACCCGGATAGCTTCGTAGCGCGTAAACTTCAAAATGCCCGCCACTCGGGAGGCGCAGTCGTTCAACTGATAAATCGCAAAAACGCGCGTCAGCGAAGGAATGGCAATGGCCGCCAGCACTAGCATCACGGCCACGGTTACGACCATTTCTGTCAGACTGAAGCCGCGGCTTGGCGCCACAGGCCACGCCGGGAGTTTTATGCGCCGTCCCAAGAGTGCTTCCTCTTTCAAAACAAAAGCATTCCCGTCTCGCCTGGTTCCGAGATGGCCATCTGGGAGGTATGAAAACGCAGGCTTCGCGGCATAAGGCGCGAGGGACCTACGCACCTACACAGCCGGGGAGGGAATTTTATTACATTCCGCAGGCGAGTAGTGCGGGAATGTGCCACATTTCATCATCGGCTGCCGCCTATGCGTTACAGTACGCCTATAACCGAGCCGCTAGCGCCTGGGCGTTGCGGTGGGCTATCGCGGCGATTGAAATCATGGGATTGACGCCCGATGCCGAGGGGAAAGACGCTCCATCCATCACGTACAAGTTGCGCGCTTCCCAGCTTTCACCCTCAGGATTTGTAGCCGAGGTACGCGGTGAACTGCCAAGCCGCGCCGTCCCCATGATGTGGAATGAAAACAGTGAGACTTGCCCCGAGCGCCATCCCGCCGCGTCCATCGCCCGGGTGAAAGTCTCCAGCGAGCCGTGCACCCCGGGCTGATAGGAGCAAAATCCTGCGTGCGGCGAGTAAATCAGCCGCGCGCCCGCCGCTTCCAAAATACGCGCCGCGCCGATGAATCCGCTGCGCAGGTGTGCGCCATCGAATTTTGATAACGCATAGTGTGCCAATGGCGCTCCGGAGCGATCCACGGTGACGCGCCCACCATCACGGTCTCGCAAAAGGACACCGATCGCCGACGTGTGGGAGAGTTTTTCGAGCAGTGCGCGATATTGCCGAGGCTCGCGCCAGGGCAGAACTGCCGCGGCGATTACCGGCTGCAAGGCTGTGGTTTCATACTTGACACCGTAGTTGCCGACCATACGTCGATGCTCATCGGAATAGATCGCCTGCATCGTCCCTTCCCACGGGCGAATTTCTTCGTCGAAAACGCCGCACACGTTCGAGACGGGGTGCAGGTGTAGATGCTTTCCGAGATGGTCGTTGCGCAGACCGGAGCCCAACAAGAGCCCCGCGGTATGAATGGCTCCGCAAGCCACGACCACAGCCTTGCAGCGGACGGTGACGCGATGCGCATTTTGGGTGAGCGCATCGACGCCGCTGACCGCGCCGGCCTGGATGCGCAGGCGCGTGGCGCGCGTGCTGGCAAAAATGCGCGCCCCGTGAGACTGCGCATCCACGAGCCAGGTTTTTGCCGTCGATTGTTTCGCGCCAATCGCGCAACCCAATCCGCAGTAGCCGCAAACTTTTCCCTGGTCGCAGCCCGTCACATTACGCGGCATGGCATCGACATGCCAGCCGAGGGCGCGCAATCCGCGATCCAGCACGGCTTCCCGGGCCGAAACGCGATTGTGCTCGAGGTTCACGTGCAGCCGCGCGCACACGGCGTCCAGGCTCTTCGTGTATTCATCCCCCGTGAACCACGGTACCCCCGCCGCGGCCCATTCGTGGCGGACCTCGTCCGGGGTGCGGAATGAGGTGCAGTAATTCACCACGGTGCCGCCGCCCACGCAAGCGCCCGCCAGTAAACCCACGCTGCGATCGGCAGTCGAGGCAAACCCGCGTTCCAAATACAGATTGTAAAAACCTTTGAGTTCCGAGCCGTCAAAATCGGCGTCGTCGTAATATTCGCCCGCCTCCAGAACAACGACGTCTTTACCAGCCTGCGCGAGCACCGCCGCCGCGGTTCCACCACCCGCACCGGAGCCGATCACGCAGACGTCCGCGTTGAGGTCCACGTCGCGGTTGGGAATAGTCACGCGCAACGGCGGCGTAGTATTCGGTTTTTGCACGCCCAGTGGTCCCGGGTACTGAATTTTTGACCACACTGGACTAGCGGCACCGTGCGTGCCGGGCAGCATGACATATAGAAACCCGACGGCCTTGCGCAGCGCCTGGAACGCTGCGCGTCGCTGCCGCAGCGCGCTGTCCGCCCAGGTCAGCAGCATACGAATGCGCGCTTCGGCCGGCAGCGACGAAAACGGCGCAATTCGCTGGATGGTGAAGAGGCTGTGCACCCGCGAATCCCAAATGTCCAGTAATTGCAACAGCGGCTCGCTGCGACCAGTGACCTTGGGATCGGGAAGCACTTCGGCAATCGCCTGCGCGACGCCCAGTTCGCGCGCCGATGGCCACCCGTCATTGGCAGGCGCGAACGTGTCACAAATCGCGTCCAGCATTCGCTGCTGTGCCGCGGTGAGTTTCATAGCGTTGGTATCATGCAGTAAGGAGCGCGGGTTCAGTCTAGCCGGTTCCGTCTAGCAAAGAGCAAAAAAGAAGGGAGAGGCGGGCCAGGTCGTCCCGCGCTCTCCCATGTTCCCCCTTTTAGGGGTACCGGCAAGTCTGACGGAGGGCGACCTGCCGGTCGTGTGTTGGCCTGGTCATACAACCCGGCAAAACCGAAAAAAGTTCCCGCAGAACGACAAAAAAATGTCTAGAATCACGGTGAAGAGTCTCTTTCGTTCGTTTGCGTGCCGACTGATGCCCAGACCTTCTCACCTCAATCCCGACGATATCCTTCGTTTTCTGCAAGTTAACGCTGATCCGGCGAGCGCAGGCGAGATTTCGCGCGCCCTTCACCTTAGAAAGCCTGACCAGCGCAGCCTGTTCAAAATGCTCGGGAAGCTAAAAAAGAGGGGCGCCATCGACGAAGTTCCGGGCGGGCGGTATCGGCTGGGCGACCGGAAGGCCGGCCACAGCTCGCGGCGAGAAGGGCATCGGGAAGCTCCGCGAGAGGCGGATACCCGGGTGGCTATCGCCCACGCCGACCACAAAGTCGCTGCTGGCTCTAGAGAAAACCTCGGTCGAGACGAGGTCCGCGGCCGCCTTGTGCTGCATCACGATGGCTACGGTTTTGTCGTCCCTGATAAACCTGTTCCCGAACTTGACGGCGACGTGTTTATTCCGCGGCTGGCCATCGAAGACGCCATGCATGGCGATCACGTGGTAGCAAAAATTCAAAGGCGCACCGGATTTTCCGACCGGCACCGCGCCGAAGGCCGGATCATTCGCGTGCTGGAACGCGCGCATCCGAGCGTCGTCGGACTTTTTCGTTACGGCCCGCGCTGCGAGAAAAATTACAACTGGGCGATCCAAAGGATTTACGCAACCGCGGCAAGCGAATTCCTCGCCTTGACGAACTCGATGGCGCGGTCGTGAACATTGAGATCCTTCGCTTTCCGCGCGCGGGTACCGCGCCGAGCGGCCGCGTGCTGGAAATTCTCGGCCGCCCCGGGGAACTGGGCGTCGACACCGAGATCATTATTCGCAAGCATCATCTGCCGCACGAATTTTCTCGCGCCGTTTTGGCAGAAGCCGATCATCGTGCACAACTTCCCGCCGAACAAGAGTTGCGAGAGCGGGAGGATTTTCGCCGCTTGCCGATCGTTACCATTGATGGCGAAACGGCGCGAGACTTCGACGACGCGGTTTACGTCGAACGCCGCGAAGACGGCGGCTGGCACCTGCAAGTCCATATCGCCGATGTTGCACATTATGTCCGCAGCGGCAGCGCGCTCGATCAGGAGGCGCGCCTGCGCGGCACTTCCGTCTATTTTCCAGATCGTGCCGTGCCGATGCTCCCGGAAGCTCTCTCGAACGGGATTTGCTCGCTAAAACCGCAGGAAGACCGCCTGGTGATGAGCGCGCTGATCGAACTTGATAGCGCCGGAAATATACGCAGCTCCCGCCTCACGAACGGCGTGATCCGTTCGGCCGAGCGCATGACCTACACCAACGTAAACAAAGTTCTCGAGGGCGATGCAGAGATAAGTGCGCGATACAGCGCGCTGGTGCAACGTTTTCGCGATATGAAGGAGTTGGCCCTGCTGCTGAATGCGCGCCGCAACGAGCACGGGTCCATCGATTTCGATCTTCCCGAACGCGTGATCGCTTTCGACGAGCAGCAACGCATGACCAGCATAGACCGCAGCGAACGCAATATCGCCAACCGCCTGATCGAGGAGTTCATGCTTACCGCGAACCGCGTGGTGGACTCGTATCTATTACAACGCGCCATTCCCGCGTTGCATCGCGTTCACGAAAAGCCCGACGCGCGAAAGGTTCTGGAATTTGAGGAACTGGCGCGGGCCTTTGGCTATTCGCTGGGTGTGGAAGATTTGCATCGCAAAGAAATTAAGGTTCGTCACGGAAGCGTCCCGGCACCCGCAAAGACGGGGCGCACGCATTCCGGGAAAAGCGATCGCGGTGGACATGGCCGGGAACGCGAAATGAAGGTTAGTCTCGCCGGCGCTGAAGTCGCCATCACACCGCAACACTACCAGCGCCTGGTAAAAAAAATCGCCGGAAAGCCCGAAGAGCGCATCCTCAGCTACTTGATGCTGCGTTCACTGAAGCAAGCCCGCTACGCCGCGGAGCCGCTAGGACATTTCGCGCTAGGCTTCGACGAATATACCCATTTCACCTCGCCCATCCGCCGGTATCCGGACCTGATTATCCACAGGATTTTGAAATGGGCGCTGGACAACCCTGAGTCTCGCGCGCCGGGGCGGAGCGCCGCCCACGCATCAACTCAAAGCTCGGCTCATCCGCGAACTGGTAGGTTATCTCAAACTCCAGTCCAGAATCTGGCCCCCCGTGCCGCCCCGGAAAAAATTCCGGCACCGCCGCTCGGCAGCGAAGCCGTGCGCTACTCCGAAATCCAACTCCGCGAAATTGCCACGGAAACCTCCGAAGCTGAACGCCGCGCCGCAGCCGCCGAACGCGAACTCTTGGACTGGAAAACCGCGCAATTCATGGAAGAACATCTGGGCGAGGAATACGAAGGGCTAATTATCTCTGTCCAAAAGTACGGCTGCTTCGTGGAACTGGCCGAAGTCTTCGTAGAGGGTTTGCTGCCGATAGCAGCATTTGAGGAAGCGGCAGGGGCGCGTTGCGCCTACCGCGAATTCGATCACTCCATCGTAGTCGTTGGCGGATCGCAAGGCACGCGCAAGGGCCGCGGCGCGAAACTCGCCCCGCAACGCTCCTGGCACCTGGGAGATCCAGTCCACGTCCGCGCCGAGCGCATCGACCCTATCCGCAAGCGCGTCGAATTCGCGCTGACAACAGGATCCTGACAGCATTGCGTCCACCCTGAAATTTTGGCGAACGGTTTGACCAGGCAAACGAGAGGTGGTAGCTTCGCGCTTGGCACTGCGCCTAGATACGATGGACCGCCGAGCTTTTGTTAAGAATTCGTTTACTGCCGCCGGTGGTGCATTGCTCGCTAGCCGCGGATTCGCTGGCCAAACTCTTCTTTCTCGACAACACGTATCCGACGCTGTTACCCCTCCTGAGATCGACGGTGCCCGCTTTCCGGCTGGATTTATTTGGGGTTTGGCATCCGCCTCTTATCAAGTCGAAGGCGCGTGGGACGCCGACGGCAAGGGCGAGTCCATCTGGGATCGCTTCTCGCACTCTGTCGGTAAAATTAAAGGCGCGGCTACCGCCGACGTTGCTTGCGATCAGTACCACCGCTACAAAGAGGACATCGCCATCCTCAAACGCCTAAATCAGAAGAGCTACCGCTTTTCCACTTCCTGGGCGCGCATTCAACCCACAGGCACGGGTCCCGTCAATCCAAAGGGCATCGATCATTACAGCCGTCTCACGGATGCCGTGCTCGAAGCGGGGATACGTCCGTTCTGCACCATTTATCACTGGGATCTTCCGCAGGGGCTGGAAGATCGCGGCGGCTGGCCAAATCGCGATCTGGCCTCTTATTACGCCGATTTCGCAGGTATCCTAGCAAAACACCTTGGTGACCGAATTACGACTTGGGCTCCTTTCAACATGCCCTGGACTTTTACTTATTATGGCTACGGGATTGGAGTGTTTCCCCCTGGCAAGGCTAACTTCGAACTATTCCTGAAAGCTGCGCATACCGTCAATCTCGCGCAGGGTGAGGCCTTTCGCGCCATCAAGGCGGCATCGTCCAAAGCCACGGTGGGAAGCGCTTACGGAATGGCCCCCGCCTATCCAAAGACGGACAGTGAAGCGGATCACGCGGCTGCGGCGCGCTATCACGCGATGAACAATCTCTATTTTCTGAATACTGCGATGCATGGCGAATATCCGAAAGCCTTTGTCGGCGAACCACCGTATGAAGCGATGGGATTTCGGCCGGGCGACGACAAAATCATGAAGGTGCCGCTGGATTGGCTAGGATTTCATTACTACACGCGTCGCGTCGTGTCTGATGCCCGAGGTACTAATTCGCGGTCCGGCACCACGGGCCATTTCGGCACCGAAACGGAGGGAGAAGGCGGCTCCGGGAGCCGTGACCCTTTGACGCAAATCCACGTGGAGATGCCCACCGAAGGCCCGCTAACCGAAGCAGGTTTGGAGATCTGGCCACGGGGCATGTATGACCTGGTGACCAGGATCTCGCGTGAGTTCAACAATCCCGTCATCGAGATCAGCGAGAATGGCTGCTGTTATCTCGACGCTCCCGATGAGACCGGACGCGTTCCCGATGCGCGCCGCATCGCCTTTCATCGCCAGCATCTGGCCGAACTCGCTCGCGCCATCGCTGACGGCGCGAGAGTGCGCGCCTATCACGCCTGGACACTGGTCGATAATTTCGAGTGGGCTGACGGCTACTCGCAGCGGTACGGCCTGACTTACGTGGACTTCCGCAATCAGAAACGTACGATTAAGGACTCCGGTCTCTGGTATGGAGCGGTTGCTGCCTCTAACCGGCTGGACGTGTAATTACGATGTAAGGATTCCACGTCTCCTGCGAATGCATCGGCCTATCCGCAAAGGCGTGGAGTTTGCCCACCAAACACTGTCCGGAACTAGGTTTTCCGCAGCGCGTTTTGCAAGAGTCCCCAGATCTGCTCGGTGTTGCGCTCCCAAGTCCACCCGCGCGCTTTCCGGGCGGCGGCATTGCCCACGCTTTGACGGAGCGCGGGTTGTTCGTGGAGTTGCCGGATGCGTTGCGCCAGTATTTGCAAATCTCGGTGGTCACCCAGGACGAACGCGTCCACACCATCTTCCAAATAGGCGGAAATACCAGCGTTTATAGATGTAATGACGGGCAGACCACAGGCCATCGCTTCCGCTACGGGAAACGCAAAGGAGTCCTCCATGGTGGGACTAACATAAAGGTCGGCGGCCGCGTAGAAGGCCAACACATCCGCGGTTGGCTGCTGCCACATACACCGCGGCAGAACGCCGAGTCTGCGCGCAAGCTCACGGAATGGTTGCGCGGCGTCGGTACCGACCACCAACAGCCGAAGAGGGAGATCGCCGAGCAGCTTCAGCGCCTCAAGAACGGCGGGTAGGCCTTTCACCCGCCAGTCATTGCCGATGAGTAGCATCACGAAGTCATTTTCCGTAAAGCCGAAGCGGCGGCGGGATTCCTCTCGCCGCAACAAGCGGGCCGCGGGCGAGAAAATTGCCGTGTCTACAGCATTCGGAATTACGGCCACGTCCTGGCGCGCAAAGTAGCGGTGCAGCTCCGATTTAGTGCGCGGCGATACGGCAGCGAGCTGCACCGCGGGATTCTCGTAAATTTTTTTCTCGAGCCAGGCCATAAGCCGGTAGTAAATGGCCTGGTGCACTTTTTGAAATGGAGGAGCTGAGACGTTAGGTTTGGTGGAAAGTTCCTTCAGGCGGTGAAACAGGGCGTGCACGATAACCACGTCCGCATCCGCGCAGTTAATGCCGGGAGACAAAACCAAATCAAAAGGCAGGCCGGCGGCGCGGGAGACCGCGCGACGCCTGGCGTGATTGCGAAAAAACCAGAATACGAACTGCAGCAGATGTGGACCCGGAATGGCCGGAACGCGATGCCAAACGACGCGGGCGGCGGGCGTTGCGCGCTCGTCCGGAAGCCGAACAGCGACATCTTCGACACGTTGCGCGAAGAGATGCACCTGGCAGGGATAATCACGAGCGAGGCGCTCAACCGCTTCGCAGAGCGCGCGTTCGGTGCCATGCCGGCGATCGAGGAACGGCGAAACGACGGCGAGACGCAATTCAACGCGTCCTTTGGCCAAGCCGAGAGGCGCTAGGAGAGTTGCTCCCGGTTTGCGCGCTGAGCTGCAATGTGGGCAGCCGATACAGCACGCCGAGCATAAGCCAGAGGTAGGCGTTCATGACGAAATTTTCGTAGGTGTTCAGACCATTGTAGGTAAAGGGCACGAGCACGAGAAAGACGTACCAGAAAATAATAAACGCAATGGGAAACAAGGGCGTGCCCTTGAGTTTTTTAGCGATCTTCCACGCAGAGAAAGAGACGGATAGACTCATGATGATCCACAGGATCAAGCCAACAATTCCCATCTCCAGCACAAGTTCCCCATAGCCGCTTTCGACGCCGATTCCCATGGGCGCGGCGTGCATGATGCGCCCGACGTACTGGGCGCCCAGCGATGCGGTGCCTAGGCCGTAACCGTAGGGCCAGCGCGGATACTGGAATGCGGCCAGAAAGTTTTGCAGTGGATAGTCTCTGGCGCGGAAAACCAACTCACTCGAAGGGCTATCGAGCGCCAAGGTTTCATTATAAAAAGCGAAACGGGACAACAACGCCTCAGGGTACGAGAAAAACAAAATTACCACCGCGAGACCCACGCCGAGAATAACGCGCTGCACGGTACGTACGATGCGCATGGCTTCGCCCTGTCGCCAGGGCGCTCCCCAAAAGAAGGCGGCAGCCACCACGACTGCATCGAACAGTCCCCAAACAAGGGCTCCACGCGAACCACTCATGGCCACGGCGCCTGCGACAATCACCAAGGCGCAAAAGGTAGCCACCCTGCCACGGCGGCTGCGCAAAATGAGGTATCCAGCGAAGCCGGCGGAAATCAAAAATGCCAGCACCAGGTAGGCGGAAAATCGCCCATCGCTCACGAACACGGAGGTGGGACGGTAAATGACGACCCCGGAGATCGGCGCCGTGCGATAAAGCTGGCTTAGGTAGCGGATGTCCTCCGCAGGGTGTTCCGGGTTGAGAAAAGTATGGCCCAGGATGGCCTGAGCAATGCCCAACGCGCAGATCACCGCGGCGAGGCCGAGACTCACAAAGAAGAACCGGCGCAACTCTTTTTCCGTGTCCACTAGCCCATAGCCGACGAACATCAAGGGGATGTAGTAGAAATAGAGCTTAAAACCCATCAAACCGAAAAAAATGCTGGTGGAAGCAGGGTTGAACATCTGCATTACGGCAAACCACAGCAACATCAATAGAGGCATCCGAAAAGGAGGCTTGAAAGTCTCCGCCTGCCTCTTCCGAAGAGCGATAAAAAATGCGATGTACACCACGGCGACCAGGAAGTCTTTACCGAAATAAATCGCCATGTTGTTTCCGAGATATTTTCTGGCCAGATCTTCGAACATAAGCCAAATCAGGAACAGATAAAGACCGTTGCGCCAGTTGTTGAGCATGGCCACGACGCAAGTCCCAACGACCACCGTAAGGCCGACGTAAGCCAGGCCGGTCATATCGTTGTTGATAACGTATCCGGCGAGCTCGTGAGCGGCAAAGGCGAAAACCGCCAGAAAACCCAGAATGACCAGGGGATTGCGGCGGTAGCCGCCGCTACGGGACGTGGCGCGTAAATTGCCGAGGATGTTTTGCACGAATTTTTTGATTATCGCCGACCGCGACGATTAACGGAAGGCTTTTTGATGATACCGTAGCCGCTAAACAGCTACGCGCGAATCCGTTTGCGAAGGAGCTTTCTAGTAAGATACCTGCCGATGAGAGAACGCGCGGGGTATCTGCCGACGCTGGACGGCTGGCGCGCGATAGCCGTCTTCATGGTCGTTTTTTATCACGATGCCCTTCACGGCATCGGTGCGTTCAACACGGGTTGGCTGCAAGAGCACGGTGTTTTGGGCGTGGATATTTTTTTCGGGATCAGCGGGCTGCTGATCTGTTCACGTTTGCTGGAAGAAGAACAGGCTGCCGGTGCGATCCGTCTGGGGAAGTTTTATGTGCGCCGGGCGTGTCGCATTCTGCCGGCAGCGTTGCTATACCTGCTGATTCTGGCGATCCTTGGAGTTACGAGCGTTTTGCCCGTGCTGCCGAAAGAATGGTTTGCAGCACTTTTTTTTTACCGGAACTACACCCGCTTCAGCGTCACCGGCGCACACATCAACTGGTTTACCGCGCACTTTTGGTCGCTTTCCCTCGAAGAGCATTTTTACCTGATTTTGCCCTCGATTTTAGTGTTCGTGCCCAAGCGATGGCGCCTGGCTATGTTGGGCGCGCTCGTTGCAGGTGTCACGGCGTGGCGAATCTATCGCCTGCAATGGCAGGGGCGGCCGTTGATGTTTCTCATACAACACACCGACACGCGCCTCGATGCATTGCTGATTCCGGCGATGCTGGCGATTGTCCTGGCGCGTCCGGAGGGTCGCGCGTGGCTCAAGAAAATTTGCCGGCTCTGGTTTATTCCGGCGGCAGTACTCTTCGCTTTGCTGACGTGGAATCGCGCACCCCTGTTGACGCTGTCTTTGCAGTCCGCGCTCATTCCGCTCATGCTGATGGGAACGTTGCTATTTCCCGGCGGGATTTTCGCGCGAATTCTGGAATGGCCGGCGATTCGCTGGCTGGGGAGAATCTCTTACAGTCTGTACTTGTGGCAGTCGATGTTCTTTGTTGGCAGATTCTTTCCCGGCTATCGGCCGCTCGGATGGATGCAGGGCTTTCCGGGCCGTTGGGCGATGCTATTGGGATGCGCTACCCTTAGCTACTATCTGGTGGAAAGGCCGATGGTGAGACTCGGGCACCGGCTTGCGCCACCCGCGACGCCAGGCCGCCCGGAAACGCTGTCTAAGGCCTAGGTATGACCAAGAGCCGCGAGGTACACGCGCTGGTGGGCCGCGAGCATGCGATGAATGTCGCAAAAACTCTCGGCGCGCTGACGCGCTTGCCTCCCGAGACTCTCGCGCAATG
>Ga0302303_10001985_pt1 | contig 12697 bp, 9 predicted proteins | sample III_Palsa_E2_1_FD_194542 | JGI IMG/M metagenome (GOLD analysis project Ga0302303, IMG submission 194542) | Peat permafrost microbial communities from Stordalen Mire near Abisko, Sweden - III_Palsa_E2_1 | ecosystem: Environmental > Terrestrial > Soil > Palsa > Peat permafrost | place: Sweden... | reverse complement strand
TTCCAGAGACAGTCGCTGGTTGCCGGCCTTGGCCAGGGACATGAGGTCATACGTCATGGGCGGCGTGCGGTCGGGCACTTCCCACGACAGGCTGGCTGCCTTGACCACGGGTAACCGCAACAGCCCGTTTTTGATCCCTTCCATCCGGGCTACCCCGACCGAATCCCACTGTTTGGGATATGCGTCGATCACCAGCAGTTGTTCCTTATCATAACCCAGGTCTTTACTGAACACATAATAGACCTGTTTATTCACATTCAGCGTACTGATAAAAACCCCAATCGCCAAAGACAACTGCACGACCAGCAATGTTTTCCTCAGCCCCTGTCCTCCCTTTGCCCCGCCAATCTTCCCCTTTACGGATTGGGCCACGCCATATCGGCTCAGTACAAACGCCGGGTAAATGCCGGCCAGCGATCCGACTATCACGACCCCTGCTAAAAACAGCCCGATCCCGGCAAAAGAAAAATTGGTCACAGCCGGCAGGTGGGTATCCAACACCTGGTCGAAAACCGGTATCAACAGCTGGTACAACGCCACCGAGATCAGCGCCGCCAGCAAGGTCACCAGCCACGCTTCTATGATGAATTGGAACACGAGTTGCCTTTGTGCGCCGCCGAATACTTTGCGCAGCCCGATCTCCTTCAGCCGGTACGCGGAGGTACCGATGGTAATATTGACAAAATTGATGATGGCCATCAGCAAAATAAAGCCCGCAATCAACGAAAGCGTCGTGACCATCCTTTGCACGGTCCCGCTATTCTCTTTCAGATGGTAATCCCGCACCGGCGCCAGCTCCACTTCCAGGTTTTTCGTAAAAGGGTCCTTGGTGTATTTGGCCAGTGCCTGTCGAAAGGGCGCCGCGAGATCTGCCGGTTTCACCCCGGGTTGTAGCTCCAGCAGACCTATCTCATAGGCGCTGTTCCAGTTTGTCGAAGGGTCTCCGCCCGAATAGAACCGGCTGCCAGTAGTGGGGACAAATACGTCGTAATGGTTACCTATCAAGGAAGTGACGGAATTATCCGGTATATCTTTTAATACGGCAGAGATAGTAAACCGCTGGTAATCTCCTGCGGTCGTCTGCATCCCGATGCTCCTGCCGATCACATTTTTTCGGCCGAACCACTTCATCGCTACGCCTTCAGTGATCACGACAGAACTGATCGTCGGGAAAGCATTCCCCGCATCTCCATATAAGACGGGAAAGCCATACATCGCCACCAGGGTAGTATCGCCGATGGCGATGGTGTCCTTGAAATAATTTTCGCCGGCATTGATGACCGTCCCAACAGGATTATAACGGTAATAATTGGCTACGAGCGCAGGGTACTCTGCCTTCATCGCCTTGGCCAGCGGGGGGATAGTGGTAATGTCCATGCCCAACCCTTTCACCTTCCAACGGCTCTTGATCATGTACTGGTTGCTGACATCCCTTATCGTGCCATTCACGCTTTCCTGTTTCCGGACATAGAGACCGATGATGAGGGCAAACGTGATCCCTATCGACAGGCAACATACCGTAATGATGGAAAATAGTTTGTGCCCGACCAGGTGCCGGACGGCAATCGTAATATAGTTTTTTAGCATACCCGATTCCCACCAATCGGATGCCGGTTTTTTATCGCATTAAAAATCAATTGCATGCATCCGTCCCATGCCACGCGACCGTCCGCTTTCGATACGCCCGCTGTTCCGCTTTCGTCCACCCGGCTCGCCCTGCCACTGACGCCCACCCGACCCCGTCTCCCACTGGCGTCTACCCCACTCCCGCTCTCGTCCCTGCGCGCAAAGTTCGCAAAATGCGAACTTCCTCGCCCCTTATCGCCCGCCCTCGCTCGCCCCACGGCGTCACCCCACCCCCTCAAGAGCATCCTTATACCGTTTGGGTTTCATTTGATGATGCTTTTCAAATAACCGCGTAAAATGGCTCAGGTTCGAAAAGCCTATTCTGTACCCCACCTGTGAAACAGAAAAATCCCTTAGCAGCTGAGCCGCTTCGTTCATCCTCTCCACCTGGAAATAATTATAAATACTGTCGCCGAAGATTTGACGGAACAACTGCTTCATCTTGGTACTGCTCATACCGATATGCCTCGCCAGATCCGACAATTTGGGGGGAGAGCTTAGATCAGCCAGGATGCTGGCCCGGACCTGGTATATTTTATTGACATCTTCCTGATCGATCGAAAGGGCCACGCCGGTCTTCCGTGAAAGTAACCTGGCGAACAAAAAATAGATCAATTCCTGCGCCCTGGTCTGATACAGCAAGGCAGGCAGCGGCGTCGTTTCGTTGATCTGGCTGAGTTGTTTCAACGTTCTTTCCATGTCCCTCGTCATAGCCTCATGGAAGAAAAAGGAAGGGTTATCCCTGATAGTATAAGCCATTAATCCGCCCTCTCCCTGCCCTTCGCCTCCAATCTGCAATAAATTCAGCAACGTCCTCCGGGTAGCGACGACCACCACGAAATTAATTTGCTCATCCGCCGGGATCCTGACTTCCGTAAAAAAATTACTGGTCCCGAATTCCACTTCATGCCCGGGCATCCTACGACCATCGAACTTCAGGGTCAGCACCTCCGTCGCCCCCGTCCCATGGCGTTTCAGGATAAAATCCTGCCGTAATTGATACCGGTGCAGGCACAAGGACAACCCGTTATCGAGATAGACTTCCTGGATAAATCCCTCCCCCAGCAGGTCCGGAAGGGATACCCGGTCGCCAGCCGCCTGACAGTCAAAACGCTTCGCAAAAGCCGATGTGAAATGAAACCCTTTTCCAGCTTCGAAATCAAATATGACTGACATAACCAGCAAAATATTTGCCCAAAAGATAGTTCATTTTCACTGACGGGCCATCGCCCGGCCGTCAGCCCTCCTCACATTTTCCCTTTCAAAAAATCGCTGGCTGCCTGCAACGCCTGCTCCCCCATTTCCCCTATGCCCAGGAACCCATGCACATTCTCATAATTCTTATATACTGTCTCCACACCCGCCGCCTGCAGCTTATCCGCATAGGCTTTCCCCTCGTCCCTGAGCGGGTCATACTGACAGGTGATGATCATGGCCGGTGGAAGACCCGCAAAATTCGCTGCCCTCAAAGGTGATGCTTCATCCGCCAGGGATACATCGGGGAGAAAACTATCCCAGAACCACTTCATCGCCTCTCCGGTCAGCCCATATCCCTTCCCGTTCTCTTTCCAGGAAGCGTGATTGCCGCTATAATGATCCGTTACCGGGTAGGCAGCGAATTGAGCCTTCAGTGTAATGCCTTCAGCCCTGAGTTTTTGAGCTACCGTCAATGCCATATACCCCCCGGCACTGTCGCCGGCAACCGCCATCCTCTGCCCTATACCCTTATAGTTTCCTGCTTGCCCGATCATCCACCGGGTTGCCGTAACACAATCCTGCGGACCAGCGGGGTAAGGATGTTCCGGCGCCAGCCTGTATCCCACAGACATGACCACGCAGCCGGCCTTGCTGCAGAGGCCCCGGCAAATCTCATCCACTGCATCGATGCTCATCAGCACAAACCCTCCGCCGTGAAAATAGGACACCACCGGAAAAGGGCCCTCGCCCGAAGGAATATAGATCCTGACCGGAATATCCGCTCCGGTAACAGTTGTGTTGACCACCTCGGCCACAGGTGTAGGGCTAGGTGCCGGGGGAATGTGATTGATATTTTCCCTCGTCTGCCCGACAGGGACCCTGCTGACCTTGTCAATCCCCATCAAATCGGAAAAGGCAATGTTTTGTTGTGCTTCTGGTGATAGTGCCATATGAAATTGAATTGTATTCTTTATCATCCCAGGTAATCCGGCGGGAAAAGTTTTTGCCCGTATTTCTCCACGATCGGCAGTATTTTTTTCATGGCTGCCTCATCCATCGGCGGCGGCGGCAGAAAACTTCCAACGGCTACCGGCCGGCCTATTTCCTCGAAAAAGGCTTCCAGTCCCGAAGGTACAACCACGCAAAGAAGATGTGCTGTCTGATCCGTCTTGTTTTTAAAACAATGTACAATCCCGCCTTTCGGGATACTGACAAAAGCGCCTTTTTTAGCAGTATACGTGCCCGCTTCGGATTTCACCTCGATCTCGCCGTCGACGACGTAAAAAGATTCCTGGAAACTGGCATGCGAATGAGGGCCCGGGCCGCCCCCGGGAGGGATCAGCATATCGATGACGCCAAATGCGCCACCCGTCTCTTTACCTGTGATAAGGATGCGGTAAGTATCGCCGACCACAGACAGGTTTTCGCCATCCTGTGGCCCTTTCGTAATCGGAGCTGGCTTTGCATTTTCCATACTGCGTGAGAGTTTATTGAATGTCAAATCTCGCAGAGTTGACGGGAGCAAAATAACCTGATGGGACGTAAAAATAGTCTGATCAGACGAAACCCCCGGCCCACCATTCAACCGGCCTCCAACCCCCGTCCCCCTGATAACGATTGTTGGCTGGATTTGTCTTAAATTCGTATCCCATAAAACATAAACAAAAAAATCTATGAATACGGAAAAAGCCATTCTCGCAGGAGGTTGTTTCTGGGGCGTGGAAGAACTGATCCGCGCCCTCCCGGGCGTAAAGTCAACCGTTGTCGGTTATACCGGTGGCGATGTGCCCAATGCTACCTACAGAAACCATGGGACACACGCAGAGGCCATCCAGATCACCTTCGACCCCTCGGTCCTGCCCTATCGGCAATTGCTCGAGTTCTTCTTCCAGATCCACGATCCCACCACCCGCAATAGACAGGGCAACGATGTCGGAGCCTCCTACCGGTCGGCCATTTTCTACCTGACCGAAGAGCAGAAGGAAACCGCCAAACAGCTGATAGCCGAAATGACCGCCTCCAAACGATGGCCCGGGCCGATTGTGACGGAAATCGTCCCCGCCTCGGCATTCTGGGATGCCGAAGAAGAACACCAGGACTATTTACAAAAACATCCCTACGGCTATACTTGTCATTATATCCGGCCCGATTGGCAACTGGCCGGCCAGCCCTCGTAGATGGAACCATTTATTGGCAAACAATGTCCGTTTGATTAAATTTGGGATATGCTTAAGCTACACTGTGTATTTGCAGCCCTGCTGCTGATCGGAGTGCCTTCTCATGCTCAGGGCCAATCCCTCCTGGTCCTGAAAGGAGTCGTCATTGACGACAGCACCGGCGAAGGCCTGCCCTTCGCCACCATAAGCTATCACCCGAATGGAGTGAACACCATGAGCAACGAGCACGGCGGGTTCATCTTCAAGATCCGCCAGGGTGCACCAGGCGACAGTATCCGGATTTCGCACGTCGGTTACAAAGCCGTCACGCTGTCCACTCGGCAGAAAAACGGCGACAACCTCGCCATTCGCCTGCGTCGGGTGCCTATCCAGTTGTCGGATGTCGTCGTCAACGCCGTCGACCCGCTCGACATTATCAGAAAGGCCATGGACAGAATTCCGGATAACTATCCGAACTCCCCTTATCTCCTCGATGGCTTCTACCGTCTGACCACGAAGTATGACAACCGGATCATCGGATTGTCCGAGGCCGTTTTCCAGATTTTTGGCCATGACTACTCCACCAAAAGCCAGCAGTTCAGGCTCATCAGGTCCAGGATCGATAAAGATTGGAATGCCTTCGGCTGGAGTGGTATCACGAAGATCAGGCGGCCGGAAGGCATTATCGCGGTCGACCTCGTCGGCCGTATCCACACGGCGCCGGTACTGGGAGAAACTGAAAGACCGGCCCATGAATTCTCCTATCTTGGGATAATCGACTATGAAGGCAGAGAGGCTTACGAGATCGGATTCGATCAGAAGCCGGATGTGCAGAAGGCCTATCATCGCGGCACCATTATCATCGACAAGGAAACCTTTGCCTTCCTCGCCATCACCCGTACCCTCAGCCCGCGCGGTATACAATACTGGAAGATCAAATCGAAAGCAGACCGGGCCGCCCTCTATGACGCACAGATGACCGATACCAGGTATAGCGACAGCGTCGTCGTCACCTATCGCCCCTATGGCGGCAAATATTACCTGCGCCATTATTATCGGTACACCAGCGGAAGGCTGTCCGGCGGCAGTGACAATAGCCAGATCGACCTGGACCCCTACTTCACGGAAACCAATTACCTCGTCACCCGCATTGACACAGATGGTGTCCAGCCCTTTGTAGACAGTACACTCATAAACCGGCGGACGCCCATCGAACGCCAGGCCTATTACACCCGGAGTACCGATAAGTTCTGGGAGAACTACAACCTGATCGAGGCCTCATTCAATGTGGATTCCGTAGCGACTGACATCCGCCGGCGCAACCTGAATCGCCCGAATCGCCCATAACCTACCTACCTCTTTTTCTCAGGTAATAATGCCACAAAAAATACGTGGCCAACGACCGCAATGGCCTCCATGACTCCGCCACTGCCCGGATCTCATCTACCGTTTGCACCCCGCTTAATTCCTTGACAGTGTTCACCACTGCTATGTCCCCGATGGGAAAAATATCCTTTTGCTGCAGGCAAAACATCAAATAAATATCCGCCGTCCAGTGGCCAATCCCCTTGATCGCGGTAAGCTTTAGTCTGATGTCCGGCTCGCTCAGATCCGCCAATTGCGCCAGAACAATTTCGCCAGAAGAAACAGCCTCCGACAACGCTCTGAGATATTTCGCTTTCTGCCGGCTGATCTGACAACTTCGCATTTCCTCATCGGTGAGCTTCAAAATATGCAAAGGAGAAAATTCAGCCAGATAAGCATTCAGCTTTTGAAAGTGCGCATTAGCCGAAGCAAGACTCACCTGCTGCTCTAGTATAATCCTGCCTAAAGAAACAAAGCCCGCTTCTCTCGACCAATCAGGCGGAGGCCCATACGTCTTCCATATCGTAGCGAACAGATTGTCCCGCCCGATGAGAAGATCGATATCATGTTGATTGACTATCCTGCTAATGCCCATTCAAAAACCCTTTGCCTATATTTGTAACATGAACAAAGCTACCTATCTTTTGTCACTGGTATTCATTTGCGCTTCCATCCGCGGTACCGCGCAGTCAGCACCAAAGACGACCCTACTGGCCCTCTCAAAATCCGACCATACGCTGGCGATTGTTGATCCGGTTACACTGAAGGTCATCGCGCGTGTGCCGGTCGGGCCCGATCCGCATGAAGTGATCGCCTCTTCGGATGGCAGGACAGCTTATGTGTCTAACTATGCAGGAGGCACCTTATATGAACTCGATATCATCGACCTCGTTGCGCAAAAAGCTTTGCCCCATATCGATACCAGGCCGTTGATCGGTTTGCATGGCCTGACCTTCGCCGCCGGGAAGCTCTGGTTCACCGCAGAAGGTTCCAAATCTATTGGCCGGTTTGACCCGGCTACTTCCAGGATCGATTGGTGCATGGGTACAGGTCAGGACAGAACGCACATGATTGACGTAACCGCTGACGGTAAAAGAATCTACACGACGAATGTCGCATCCGGCACAGTCAGCATCCTGGTGGATACCCTCATTCAACCCGGCCCTCCTCCCGGCATGCAGGGGACTCCCGGCGGTCCCGGAGGTCAACCCGCTGGCGCTCCGCCCAAAGGCGGCCCCGGAGGGTTCGGAGGCCCCAAACCGCACATGGACTGGGTCCAGACACTCATCCCAGTAGGAAAAGGTTCCGAAGGTTTTGATGTATCCCCCGATGGCAGTGAGCTATGGACGGCTGCCGCGGATGACGGGTCCATCTATATCATTGATATCGCCTCCAAAAAAGTGACGGCTAAAATTGATGCCGGCGTAGTAGGCGCCAACCGCCTCAAATTCACGCCCGATGGCAAAAGAATATTGATTACAAGCCTGAGGAACGGCGACCTGTTCGTTTATGATGCCGTGTCGCACCAGTTGGTGAAGCGCCTGAATACCGGTCGCGGGGCCGCGGGCATCCTGGTGGACACCGATGGATCACGCGCATTCATAGGCTGCACCGCCGACAACTATGTGGCAGTCGTAGACCTTCAGAGCCTCACAGTTACAGGCCATATTGACGTCGGCGGAGGCCCCGACGGACTCGCATGGGCGATCCGCTAAGCTCCCTGATCACCGAGACGGCCCGCTAACCCCGATGAAACTTCGCTTCGCCCGTCACCCATATAAACCGGTAAGTCCCGGAAGTGATCTCTTCCACCTGTGTACCGCCGCCCGGCAGTTCAAGCGTAAGGGTCGCCGAAGCACCGGCAGGGATCGTTGCAGTATAAGTCAGATGGTCGCCATCCCGTTGCCAATGGGAAGCAATCGTTCCGAAGGGACAATCGTGCGTGGCGTTGAATTCATTCAAACCCGTGACAAAATGTGGCTGCAGCCGGATATGCCGGAATCCAGGCTCTGCCGTATCAGGCAGTATCCCCCCAAGGCCCTTATAGAACCATGCACCGATCTCCCCAAACATGATATGATTCATTGAAATGTCGCTGCCCGCGTTGATCGGCCAGTTCTCGTATAGTGTCGTGGCGCCATTCTTCATCCACCAGCCCCAGGAAGGCTCGGTTTCGTTAGACGCCAGCCGGTAGGCCAGGTCCGCATACCCATTCTCGCTCAGGGCATTCAGGATCGTTTTGGTCCCCAGCAGGCCCACGTCCAGTTTCATACTGTCTGCCCTAACGCGGTCGGCAAGGACAGCCGCAGTCTTCGGGATGATCGGCGTCGGGACCAGGTGCCAGTAGAGGGCCGCGCTCAGCTCAGTCTGTAATCCGCTGCCGTAAGCCCCTGTAACCTTATTTAAATACTTCTCATTAAACGCCGCCTTGATCTTCGCCGCCAACCGGCTATAATAGGCTGAATCCTCATCCTTATGAAACAATTTCGCCGCCTGTGCCAGAATAACCACATCGGCATAGTAATAAGCCGTGGATGTAAATTCAACGGGCGTCTTTGATTTGACCGGGATCCAGTCTCCCAGCCCCCAGGTCGTCAGACCGGATGGATACAGACTGTTGATATGATCGACATATCGCTTGATATTCTCGTAACAGTCCCGCAGCAGCTGAGGATCACCATAAAACATATACACATTCCAGGGGATGATCGCAATCGCGCTCGTCCAGTCCGGGCCATTGCCCCATTCATAGCCCCAGCCGCCGGTAGGGACGATAGACGGCAAAACGCCATTGGGCTGTTGTTCGTCCCGCAGGTCCGCCAGCCATTTCTCATACACCGTGATCGCATCGAAGTTATAGAGGCCGGTCTCCACCGCGATCTGGGCATCACCCGTCCAGCCATTTTTCTCCCGCTGGGGGCAGTCAGTAGGATACCCAAACAAATTCGATAAATAAGAATTATTCGTCGCCGCCCAGATTTGATTGATCGTCGGATTGGAAGATTGAATCGTGCCCACCGGCCGCACATCACTGTGCATGAAATAGCCCGTCAGGCTGTTTTGCTTAAGGGCCACCGGCTGACTTGCAGTCACCTCGACATATTGAAAACCTTTGTAGTTAAACCGTGGCTGAAAGGTCTCTTCGCCCTCGCCTTTCAGGATATAGATATCAGTCTGAAAAGGATCGCTGTCGTCCGTCGGCCGGTAATGTACATCTATATTCGACTGATCGACATGGCCGGTCGGATAAAGGCGTTCCCCATGCTTCAGTCTCAGGATCGTTCCTGCCGGTCCCTGCACGATGATCCGGCTGACACCTGCGATATTCCGCCCCAGGTCGAAGACATAATCCGTATCACTAAACCGCTTGACATCAACCGCATTTACCGTATCCTTGATCCGGATCGGCACCGAACCTTGCGCCACAACATGTTGCGACGGCACGCCGGTAAAAATAACATTCTTCCAACCGGTATCAATAAAAGGCCCCTCATTCCAATGCGGAATATCCAACCGCGCGTCAACATGTTCCCCGGTATAAATACTATTAAAGACAACCGGGCTCAAAGCTGTTCTCCAATCCTTCCCACTGGAAATCGTCTCCGTTGATCCGTCGGTATAAGTAATGCGTAAATCCAGACAGAATGAAGGCCGGGCCCGCCAGGGCGCCTTATCGAAATACCATACCGCCGTAGATTGCAGATTATACCAACCATTACCTAGCAGCATCCCGATTGCATTTGACCCATTATTCAAATATTCCGTCACATCATACGTCACATACAAATTCCGGCGGTCAAATCGCGTATACATCGGATCGAGCACATGGTCACCGACGCGCTTGCCATTTATAAATAATTCATAGAGACCTGCAGCCGCTACATAGGCCCGGGCCGACACTATAGTTTTGGTCAGGGAAAAGCTGTGCCGGAAATAGGCCGCGGGCTTGGTGCGGATGTCTTTGGTATCAGTGATCCAACTGCCTTTCCAATGGCTTTGATCCAGCATCCCCGTCTCAAAGGAGGCGACGGGCCCCTGACCTGCCTGACCTTCACGGTTCCATACCGTCACCCGCCAATAATATCGCGTAAAGGGTTGCAAAGTCGGCCCGTCATAGGTGACCAGTTGCGCCGGGCCCCAACGTTTCCCGGTCTGCCAGATCTTACCATGTCCCGCCGCGCCATACCCTGCCCTACCTTCTCCCCCCAGTATCGCGGCGGAATCAGTGCCGGCAACCAGGGCGTAAGCTGTCTGTTCGATGTTACGTTCACCTCCTTTCAGCCGCCAGGAAAGGCGTGGATGGGTGGCGTCGATACCCAGGGGATCTGTAAGATGTTCCGTCTGCATGCCGGTCACAACCGGGCCTGAAGGTTGCGCCCACAGTCCCGCGGGAGCGACGATGATCAGCCATAGGAAGGCAAGATGTTTCATCTGGCGAATGTAAGAAGCTTTTATTTACCAGGAATTATATCAATAATTACTGTTCTGTTGTAAAAACGCTCTTCAGGAAGATTATTTTCAAAAGGCGCCATCCCTGCATCCTTACCAAACCCGTACGTTTCAAACTTAACGCCTTTCTTTCCGGCGCTTGATAAGGCGTGTTCAATGATTTTCTGTGCACCAAGTGCTCTTTCCTGAGATAAGGACTGATTATATTTTTCATCTCCGATATTATCGGTATGACCATGAATAATAACAGTTCCGTTTTCAGGAATAAGCGGAGCTATAATATCAGTAAGAAACTTTTCATAAGTATCGATCGTTTTTGCTTTATCGAATTCGAATACGATACTGTAACGTAATCCCTCCTGTTTCGGATCATCATCCATTTTCATCAAGCTGACATAGCTTTCTTTCCTGATGGAATCGCCGCCCTTTGTCTGCCCGAGCATTAATATATTATAGTTACCCTGCGTACTGTTGCCTAAAATAGTTTTTCCGGAAACTGAGGCCTGGTCTTTTTTATAAGGCCCGTAAGATTGCACATTCCCTTGCTCATCTGTAACTTTCACAGACCATGAACTGAGTAATTCCTCTGCTCCGGTTGCGGTAAAAATCACATGGCTATCCAATGGGTCTTCTTGTACTGCTGTTATTTGCACTGGCTTCAAAAACGACGATGAAATTCCTCCCACCTGCATCAATAATTCAGGAGAAATGCTTACAATATCCACCCTGCGGTCTTCTTCACGTAATAATGCGAGTTCTTTTGTGCCGCCGGGCTGTTCTGATGGGTTTACTGGTTTATCTCTTCCCTCCGTGCTTATTCTTGACGCGTCAATTCCAAAAACAATTACCAAATATTGCTTGATAGTTTCAGCCATTATTTTACCTTCCGTTGGGCTTCTACCCGATGCCCCGGTTAATGTAATTGAACTTTGGGGATTGGCCCGAAGACGGTCGCCCATGATATTCAAAACATTATGATATACCACTAACTGCCTTGACGAGCGGCCGCTATTCAAATTACCAGGCTGGCTTTCCTGCAAGTCTTCCTCTTTAAAAGATATAGCCTGAGTTTGGTTTAGTTTTACATAGCGATTGGGTATTTCAGTTGATCCCAGATCAAAAAATACCGAATTTCCAAGCACAAATGTTTCTTTCACTTTGCGCTTCAATGGGACTACTTTGGGCGCACGAACCGAAAACTGCACTTCCTTTTCGCCAACGACAGCAGGAATTATTACGGGTTTTGCCATAACAGCTGCAGGAGATACGGCAGGAGTTGATTTTCCACGTTTGCCAAACTTAAATGCCGTGCCCATCCGAATTGTATAGAGATCCCATGATTCGACCGAACGGGGCGCATGACCAAAGTCCGTTTGAAAAGATACAAATGGAGAAAGGATCATTTGCATAGCGCTTGTTCGTGCAGAAAGTGGGAAATCCATTCCAGCGCCTACCTGCCCCGAAATCGAGGTTTCACGTACACTACTCCAATCACCCCTTGTATCAGTTTGCTTTTCCTGCGTATAAGTAAATGCTTTGGACATATTGAAATTCAGCGTAGGTCCGGCAAACACATAAAAGGCGGAGGCAAAAGGCGCCAACCGCAAGCTGGGTTCAACGGTAAGGTAACTAATATTGGTTGATAAAGTCATCGCGCAATTGCAGGGCGCCACTTCGCCGTTAAATTTACCGCCGCGGTTATCGAACGCCACATTTAGCATACCGCCCCATATTTTATTTGGCCGGTACTCAGTCAGTAATGATACGTAGGGTTTGACGCCATTCCCTTTATGAAAGGCAGTTGGAACCGTTAAGTCCTCGTTGAGCATTTGGGTTGTACCGCGGAAATAGTTAAAATTTGCCGCTACTGATCCGCCAAACCACCATATGGGCTGTGACGATTT
>Ga0302303_10001984_pt1 | contig 12698 bp, 14 predicted proteins | sample III_Palsa_E2_1_FD_194542 | JGI IMG/M metagenome (GOLD analysis project Ga0302303, IMG submission 194542) | Peat permafrost microbial communities from Stordalen Mire near Abisko, Sweden - III_Palsa_E2_1 | ecosystem: Environmental > Terrestrial > Soil > Palsa > Peat permafrost | place: Sweden... | reverse complement strand
ATTGTAGTCAGCATGATGAATACCAGGCAGCAGGGGCCGGTAGGCATTACGCCAATATTCGTCACCCATTACGCTGAGCGCACCCTGGGTGGAGCCATGATAGGATTGGTTGAAAGCAACGATCTCGGTACGCCCTGTTACTCTTTTGGCGAGTTTCATCGCCCCTTCGGTGGCCTCGGCGCCGCTGTTGGTAAAATAGATAGAATTCAGCGAGGGTGGCAGATGACTGGCGAGCATTGCAGCGTATTGTACCTGTGGTGACTGGATAAGTTCGCCATACACCAGCAGGTGCAGGTATTTGTCTGCCTGATCTTTTATGGCCTGTACTACCCGGGGATGACGGTGGCCGGTATTGCATACGCTGATCCCGCCGATCAGATCGAGGTATGCCGTACCGGAGGTATCATACAGGTGCATCCCTTCTGCGCTGGCGATTTCAAGTCCGAGCGGGTTAGGAGAAGTTTGGGCTACGTGACGGAGAAACAGTCGGCGTGAATCTAAATTCCTGTCCATGGTCGGGTAAAGTTCGTAATTTTATAAAAACTTCCACCATGGCTCTTATTTTACCAGTAGAAGGCAAATCGCCGCGCTTCGGCAAAAACTGTTTTCTCGCCCCCAATGCCACAGTGGTAGGGGATGTGGAGATGGGCAATGAATGTAGTATCTGGTTCAATGCGGTGGTGAGAGGAGACGTCAACAGCATTCATATCGGCAACAAGGTGAATATCCAGGATGGAGTCATCATTCATGCCACCTATCAGAAAACCAAAGTTCATATCGGCAATAATGTTTCGATAGGTCATAATGCCATTGTGCATGGGTGTACTATAGAAGACAGTGTGTTGATAGGGATGGGCGCCATTGTCATGGACAATGCCGTTGTCGGCACTAATTCCATTATTGCTGCGGGTGCAGTTGTGCTGGAAGGCACCCGGGTAGAATCGGGTGCCATTTATGGCGGGACACCTGCCAGGAAGATCAAAGATATACCCCGAGACCTCGTTTCCGGCCAGATTGAACGGATTGCCAAGAACTATTGTCTCTATGCCAGCTGGTTCGAAGAGTCGAATGCCGTACCGGAGCCTTAGAATATTGCCGACTACCCATTTACCCCAGTATTCCCGCGATTAAATCTGGCGTTACCCTTGCAAATCAGCGATAATATTTGTAGGTTTAAATCGTTCTATTATACGATATCCCCATGAAACCGAGCAACCGCATATTCTCTTTCTTTCTCCTGGTTATATTACTGACAGGCTCTAGTTCCTGTGGATGGATACACAATCTTTTCGGACCCAAATACGGCTGTCCCAGCGATGGGAGAAATGTAGGCGCAGAGCGGATTCTGAGTGGAGAGAAAGTGCCTAAGGCCGGCAAATGGCGAGGCGGCTCATAAACGACCTATCATACCCCGAGCAATCTATTCCCCTATTATAAATCTTAAAATCCCTACACTATGAGCCCGCTAACCCTACGAACAGATTTTGGCTGCACGGAAGCCGTCATTGATGATGACTGCGGTCTGAAGCGCTTTTATGAAGTTGCCAACATCCTCTCCGACGATCTCGACATCAAATTCACTCAAAAGACAGATGATTTCGACTCGCTGATGTGGGATTTTCTTTACAAGGGTCATATCCTGACCCTGCATTACAACATCTACACCGGTATCTCCATTTATCCGCGGAAATTTCGTGAAGCTCCCCGGAAAGACAACGACGCCGTCGTGGAAGTGGCTAAATTTCTGGAAGGCAAATTACTCATCAATACAGCCAGACGTTATATGTCCTAAGTTACTGATGTCATGAACCCGGGCCGATTGATCCGGCACGCGATTGCCTGCTTTACTACTACAGAGGCTGTCCGCTAATGCGGACGGCCTCTGCTTTTTTCCTATATTTGGTTACATGACATCCCTGAAACAAGGCTCCCCTTTCTACACCAAACTGGCCATGGTGCTGGTCAGCCTGATAGCGTTATTCTATATCGCTATCCTGGGCAAGAGCATACTTGCCCCCCTGATATTCGCGCTGTTGTTTGCCGTCCTGCTGCTGCCCCTGTGCGCGTTCCTGGAAAGAAGGTTGAAATTTCCCCGTAGCGTGGCCTCGCTGGTGTCCGTATTGCTGCTGGTCCTTTCACTGGTAGGGCTGCTGTACCTGGTAGGCTCGCAGGTCGACAGCCTGGCGGACGACTGGCCCAAGTTCAAGCAGCAGGTTTTGACGTCGGTGGACAGCCTGCAGCATTGGATATCGGTCAAATTCCATATCCGTATCAAGCAGCAGATGACGTATGTCAACACGGCTACTTCCAAACTTCTGGAGACGGGGTCTTCCGTCATCGGAGATGTGCTGGTGTCTTTTTCGTCGCTGCTGGTTTTCCTGGTGTTTATCCTGATAGATACTTTTTTCCTGCTCTATTATCGCCGGCTGATCATCAAGTTCCTGGTAGCCGTATTCCGGGAGGAAAACGCTGTTCTCGTCTATGATATCATTGCAGAGATCCAATCCCGGATCCGGCAGTATATCCTGGGACTATTGCTGGAAATGGTCATTGTTGCCACCGCCAGTGGTCTGGCCTTGTGGATACTAGGGGTCGAATATGCGCTCCTGCTTGGGCTGCTCATCGGCCTGTTCAATCTGATACCTTATATCGGGATCGCCTGTGCCCTCGTACTGAGTACGGTGGTCACCTTTGCCAGTGCCGGAACGGCCAAACTAGTGCTGGTCATTTGTACTATTCTGGGGATACACCTGGTTGATTCCAACGTGCTGTTGCCGGTCATCGTGGGATCGAAAGTGCGGATCAACGCGCTGATCACTATCCTGGGGGTCATCGTCGGTGAAAATGTCTGGGGAATAACGGGTACTTTCCTGGCGATACCGGTGATAGCCATTATAAAGATTGTATTCGACCGGATAGAGCCATTGAAACCCTGGGGCATGCTGTTGGGCGACGAACGTGATGAAAAGCAGCCAGAGCCTTTAAAACAGGAGATTAAACAGGAAGGGGCCGATGTGACGAACGCTCCCGAAAGTAAGAAATAATGTATTCTATCAACAAAATGGCTGCCAGCAGGCCTGCAGTGTTCTGGGACATGGAAGTATAACAGCCGGTGGCCTTAAGCAAAATAGCCAGGCCATAATTGTGTAAATAATTGCCCAGCAGGCCCTGAGAGGAAATTTCCAAATATTTATAGATTGCGCCAATGATCAGCGTGGCAAAAGTCAGAATCAGCAAGGACCGGCTCTTGCTAAGGTGCAGCATGATATTGCAGATCACGAACATGCAAATAGCAACAAAAAAACTCATTCCCACATGGGCCGAGAAATGTAATATTTTATCATGTGTGGAGAAAGAATCCGGCAGGATAAAACCGAAATACACTATACCGGCCAGGAGTATGGCCCTCACCCACCTGTTAACATTTTTTTGGCGTTTTATCTTGATTTCCATTTGTCCTCATAAAAACGAATCTCATGCCAAGTTTTTATCCGGGCGTGGATTGGGTCAATAATTATTTTCTTCTATCGACCCGAGGATAGCGCAATAACTTATATATCTGTCCGGTGAAATACTGCCTTCCTGAACGGCTGCCTTCACCACACAGCCCGGTTCTTCCAGGTGCAGGCAATTGTTAAATTGGCATTGACCGGCCAGCGCGCGCATTTCCGGAAAGTAGCCGGAGAGTTCGGGGCGGGAGATGTCCACGAGTCCGAATTCGCGCATGCCGGGGGTATCGATCACGCGGCCCGAGGACGGCAGATCGAACATTTCGGCGAAGGTGGTGGTATGAATCCCTTTGCCGCTCCATCCGCTGACTTCCTGTGTCTTGAGGCTCATGGAGGGGAACAGTGCATTGAGAAAGGACGATTTCCCTACCCCCGAATGCCCGCTCAGCAGGCTGATCTTGCCCTGCAGGAGTTCTTTCACCTGATCCAGCCCTTCCCCTGTCTTTGTGCTCATCCGAACCAGGCGATAACCCACATCACCGTACATTTTTTGCCATGCGGCGAATCTCTCCTCTTCTTTTTTCCGGTACAGATCGGATTTGTTGAACAGCAGGACTGCCGGTACATGATAAGCCTCGCAAGTCACCAGCCAGCGATCAATGAATCCCTGGGAGGTGCGGGGTTCCTTCAAGGTGACGACCAGCAGGGACTGATCTATATTGGCTGCAACAATATGGTGCTGCATGCGATGAGAAGGCGATTGCCGGTTGATATAATTGCGCCGGTCGTGTATAGCTGTTATGGTAGCTGTCTTTTCTCCTTCATTTTCCGGTTCCAGGTCCACATCATCGCCGACAGCCAGGGGGTTAGTAGAGGTGATGCCATCCAGTTTGAAGAGCCCCTTCAGCCGGGCATTCCAGGCCGTCCCGTCGGAAGTCCGGATGACATACCAGGACCCCGTGGATTTGTATACTTTTCCCGTCATGACGCTAAATTAAGGGAACTTTCGCAGTACTGTCCATCTCAGCAGCAGTTCCAGTAGCAGGAGGAGAGCGGCGGCCAATGCGAAGGGATAGAATTTTTCGGTATACCGGCGGATCGTCGTAGTCTCGATCTTCGATTTCTCAAGATGGTCGATCTCAGAATAGATATTCTTCAGACTGGCATTGTCTTTGGCGCGATAATAATGACCGCCGGTCTCATTGGCGATCTGGGTCAGTAATTTTTCATCGATGTTAACTTTTTCCCGTTGCATGATGACGCCGCCGGGTGTCTGCACGGGTACGGGCGCAAATCCCTCTGTCCCCATCCCGATGGTGTAGACGCGGACGCCGACCTCTTTGGCAATTTCCTTTGCGGTATTGGGGTCGATGAGACCACCGTTGTTCTCTCCATCGGTCAGCAGGATAATGACCTTGGTTTTCGAAGGGGAGTTACGAAGGCGGTCGACGGCGGTCGCAAGACCGGAGCCGATGGCGGTACCGTCTTCCAGCAATCCGCTCTGAACATTGGACAGTTGTGATAGCAGCATATTGCGGTCCGTGGTCAGCGGGCACATGGTAAAACTCTCGCCCGAAAAAATGACCAGCCCGATGCGATCGGTAGGCCGGTTTTGTATGAATTCAGCGGCGACGTTTTTAGCCGCCTCCATCCGGTTGGGCGTGAAATCCTCGGACAGCATGCTGCCGCTGATATCCAGGCAGAGCATGATATCAATACCTTCTCCACTGACTTGTTGTTCGTCATTTCTGCTTTGCGGCCGTGCAAGGGCTACAACCAGGCAACAGAGGGCGAGGACCCGGAAGATGAAGGGTACAGGCCGCAGGGTATTTCGCCAGGATGCCGTTCCACGAAAGGCACGCACGGTCGACACCATTACCGTGGCCTGGGCACGACCGGACCTTTTGATCTCCCACCAGATCAGCAGTGGCACGAGGGCGAGCAGACCGAAGAAGGCCGGCTGACTGAAGTAAATATGTTGATACCAATCGTACAGCACGTTATTTCGCGGTATTAATAAATTCATTTTTTGTGGCCTCGGCTTTGAAGGCTGCCGCTATTCCTGTTCTGCCCGACCTCAGAGCTGTTGCTTCTGATATCGGACGCTCTCGCGTCCTCTTCTTCTGCCGTGACGATACTCTCTATTTCTTCAACAGCGGAGCGGATGGTACGGAAATGTGCTTCGCTATCGGCGGGCCCGGGCTGATATTTGGCGAACTTTACGAAATCGCTCATCCGCAGGGTATCGGCCAGTTCTGAAAATTGCTTTGCGGGAAGGGCCAGCCGCCGCAGCTGGGAGATCATCTCTTCGCTTGTCTCGGATAAACTCTGAATGCCAGGCCGGCGATAGAGATATACTCTGAAGATGTCTCCCAGCCGGCTATAGTAGGTCTTGATGGCGCCTGTCTCAGGCAGGTTCTGCCGCTGGAGTTCGTCCAGCAGGCGGATGGCCTCTTCATAGGGAGACAAGCTGGGTGCAGCAGGAGCGCCCGCTGTGCCTGCCTTCCATACCTTCTTTTTCCGGACCAGCCAAATGACAAGGACAAGCGAACCAAGCGAGACGAAGGCCACGATCCATGCAAACCAGCGGGCAAAGGGATTGGGGATATCGATGATATCTTTGATATCGTGATAATCCTTATTGGCATCGATCTTTGTATATCCTATATTGATACGGATCGAATCGGTAAAGTATTGTTTATTGCCGGCAGTAAAAGTCAGCTGGGGAATGGCGTATGCACCGGAGTCAAAACTGGTGATGGTGAGGTATTGACGGTAGTAGCGCTGGCCTGGCTGAACGGAGGAATCCACGTTATGCTTTTCCACCCATTCGAAATGTGGCAGTGAGTCCAGCGACGGCCAGACCAGGGGGACATTTCCGGTGACGGTAGCCTCGAGCATCAATTGAATAGGTTCGCCGATAAGGATTTTTTGTTTATCGACAGTAGCTTTGAGGACCGGGGCTGAAGGGTCCGGGGTAGCGGGAGCGTGATGCCGGGAATGGGTCTGGGCGGATAGTTGGGCAGACGACAACAGGAATGCTGCCGATAGCAGTACAGCCGGCAATGTGCATAGGGTTAGGCCCATGATATTTGAGGATGATCTTATCATGTATTATCCCGGCCGGTGACGGCTGGCAAAAAAGCGCTGTAGTATTTTAACATAGTCTTCGTCCGTCCGCAGGTGCAGGAGATCGCACCCGGCCTTTTGGAAAATGCTTTTACATTGCTCCGTCTGGTTAAAGAAATATTGTTGGTAGTTCGTGCGCACCAGGTAATCGCTGGTATCCACCCAATGTCTGTTCCCCGTCTCGGAATCTTCTGCCTCCATCATGCCGATAGCAGGCAATTCCATATCCATTTTGTCATACACTTTGATACCGATCATGTCGTGTTTCTTTCCGGCTACTTTAAGGGCATCCTCAAAGCCATTGGCATCCAGGAAATCGCTCAACAGGAACACGATGGATTTATGCCTGACGGAGCCGTTTAAGAATCGGATAGCTTCACTCAGGCTGGTACCTTTTCTCTTAGGCTCTATGGTTAGCAGCTGTCTTACCATATACAGCACGTGTTCTCTGCCTTTTTTCGGAGGAATATAGGCCTCAACTTTGTCGCTGAAAAAAATGGCGCCCACTTTGTCATTGTTATTGATGGCGGAAAAGGCCAGGACGGCGCAGACTTCGGTGATCAGGTCTTTCTTGCGTGCATGTACGGTGCCGAAAAGGGAACTGGCGCTGACATCCACCAGCAGCATCACGGTCAGCTCGCGTTCTTCTTCGAAGAGCTTACTGAAAGGGTGATTGAACCGGGCGGAGACATTCCAGTCGATAAAACGTATGTCATCACCGGCAGCATATTCCCTTACCTCCCGAAAGCTCATGCCCCGGCCTTTGAAGGCGCTATGATATTCCCCGGTAAAAAGATGACGGGTGAGACGCTTGCTTTTGATGTCCAGCTCCCTCACCTTCTTCAATATTTCGGCTGTCGTGAGCATACGCGTTATTGACTATGGTATCGGAATCGCTTTCAGTACTTCGTCGATCACCTGTTCGACATTTACATTTTCCGCCTCTGCTTCGTAAGTCAGTCCGATACGGTGACGCAGCACATCTTTGGAAATACTGCGTACGTCTTCCGGTATGACGTAGCCGCGTTTGCTAAGGAAAGCGTTTCCTTTAGCGGCCAATGCAAGATTAATGCTGGCCCTGGGGCTGCCACCGTAGGCGATCAGCGGTTTCAGCTTTTCCAGTTTGTACTTTTCAGGAGTGCGGGTAGCAAATACAATATCGAGGATGTAGTGCTCTACTTTCTCATCCATATAAATCTGACGGGCCAGGTCTTTGGCCTGGATGATCTCCTGCATGGAGACTACCTGTTCGACGGCAGGAGATTGGCCGCCCTGCACATTCTGACGGATAATGAGCTGTTCTTCCTGTTTAGTAGGATAGTCGACGATCACCTTCATAATAAAACGGTCCTGCTGGGCTTCGGGCAGCGGGTAGGTACCTTCCTGTTCCAGTGGGTTCTGGGTAGCCAGCACCAGGAAGGGTTCTTCGAGTTTATGACTGGTATCGCCCAGCGTCACCTGTCGTTCCTGCATAGCCTCCAGGAGTGCGCTTTGGACCTTGGCAGGGGCGCGGTTAATTTCATCCGCCAGCACAAAATTGGCGAAAATCGGCCCTTTACGCACCACAAACTCGTGTTTCTGCTGATTATAGATCATTGTCCCGATGACGTCTGCCGGCAACAGGTCGGGCGTGAACTGGATGCGGCTGAATTTGGCATGGATAGCCTGAGACAATGATTTAATAGCCAACGTTTTAGCTAAGCCAGGGACTCCCTCCAGGAGGACATGCCCGTTGGTGAGCAGACCGATCAGTAACCGGTCGAGCATCTGGTGCTGTCCTATGATCACTCTTCCCACCTCATCGCGCAATCGGTCGATAAAGGCGGCCTGGTATTGGATCTTGTTATTTAACTGTCTGATATCCTCTGCTGTATAAAGCATAGTGTTGTATTATCTTGTCTAAGGATCGAAAATACGAATTCGCTGGGCAACTTACGGGCCAAGTTGTCAGGCAGGTTAAAAAATTTTAATTCGAATGACATAAAATAATTATTTGATCAGGGAGTTTAAACCTGGGAGGTTTCCGGCCTTCCAAACGATAATGCGAGTAGAATGACTTCGAATTGGACCATACTTACCCTACTATCGGCCAGTCTTTATATGACAGGTTGCTCCGATAAAAACGCTACAGGCAAAGATCTGGACCTGCTCACTAATACTCCCTGGAAATACGAAAAGGCGGGTTTCGACTCGAATGACGATGGTATTTTCGATGCCCTTGACCCGCGCATTGCCGGGAGTGAAAAAGACAATACGATCATCTTCTGTAAGGATGGCACGGGTTATTCCGCATTAGGCCCGAATTCGCAGCTTGGTTCGAAGGCTTCTTCCAAGGCCAATGCCGACAGCCTGCCATTCATGTGGGCCTTTCAGAACAATGACAGCACTATTTATTTCCAGGATCAATACTACAAAATAAGGACGCTGGACAAGCATCGCCTGGAGCTCTATGCCGATGAAAAATTCGGGGGAGCGGAGACGCGTTACATTATTATCTTAAAGCATTAAGAGAGATACTTTCCTACGATCGGCACTCTTCTTCCAACGCCGAATGCCTTGCAACTGACGCGGATGATGGGGCAAAACTGGTTTCGCTTGTATTCGTTGCTGTTGACGAGCCGGAGAACGCGTCCTACGAGGGCTTCGTCGATCCCCATAGCGACGATCTCTTTGGGCCCTTGTCTTCTTTCGATATATTGATAGAGGATCTTGTCGAGGATGTCATAATCCGGAAGGCTGTCACTGTCTTTCTGACCTGGTCGCAGTTCGGCCGAGGGCGCTTTTTCGAGTATGTTGATGGGAATGACCTGGCTTTTGCGGTTGATATAGCGCGCCAGAGCGTATACCTGCCCTTTATAGACGTCACCCAGTACACTGAGCCCTCCGGCCATATCACCGTAGAGGGTGCCGTAACCTGTCGATAGTTCGCTTTTATTCGACGTGTTCAGCAGTATATAGCCGAATTTATTGGCCAGGCCCATCAGGATATTGCCCCTGGTACGGCTTTGCAGGTTTTCTTCGGCCAGTCCGAAGGGGAGGTTTTTGAAGACTGGCTCCAGCGTATGCAGGAGCGCCTCATAGACTTCGCGGATGGGTATGATATCATAAGGATTGCCGAGGTTGCGGGATAGCTGTTCGGCATCGCTGACCGAATGGCCGCTGGAATAAGGGGAAGGCAGAAGGACAGCCCGGACATTGTCTTTGCCCAGCGCTTCGCAGGCCAGTGCCAGGGTGACAGCGCTATCGATGCCGCCACTGCTGCCGAGGATGGCTTTTGTAAAGCCCATCTTGAAAAAATAGTCCCGGATGCCCAGGACAAGTGCCCGCTCGATCTGGGCGATATTTTTTTCGTCGATCAGGTATTGTATAATGCGGTCGGGGTCGTTGAGTTTGGAAACCCGCATGTCCTTGTCGAAGATTTCTGCCAGAGAGGGAGCGGGTTTTGGGGCAACCTGGGGCTGGGTATCGGCTGTATGGGGCGGGCTATCGGGGAGGTCTTCCTCATCCCGGTTGACGGGAATGGAAAATCCAGGCAGTAATTCTTCAAACAGCGGCGGCACGGGATGTGGCAGTGGCACAACGGCGAAATCCTCTTCGAAATAATTCAGTTCTTTGATAAGATTGCCTTTGGCATCATAGACGACGCTGCCACCGTCGAATACGATCTCCGTCTGTGAGCCTACCGCGGCGCAATAGTACATGGGAAGATGGTATTTCAACACATTCTGCCGGACCACTTCTTTGCGATCGTCATCGTGATCATAATCAAAAGGAGAGGCGGAGATATTGATCATCACGTCAGGGTGCTGTCGTATCAGGTGATCCATGGGGCAGACCCGGTACAGCGGGTTATCTCCTATATTCCAAATGTCCTCGCAGATGGTAAGGGCGATCTTTTTACCTTTGAATGGTATCACCTTCCATTCGAATCCGGGCTCGAAATAGCGGTATTCATCAAACACATCGTAGTTGGGCAGGCAGGTCTTGTGGGCTACGCCTTTGATCTCTTTTTCGTAGAGCAGCCAGGCGGCATTAAAGAGATCCTTTCCTTCCCCGGAGAGGTTACGGGCAGGACTGCCGACTATTACTCCGATCGTGTCCGCCTCTTCCCTGATCCGGTCGATAGCTGCATAACATTTCGCGATGAAATCTTCGAATTCCAGGAAATCACGGGGTGGGTAACCGCAAATGGAAAGCTCGGAGAAAACGACCAGGTCGGCGCCGGCCTGTTTGGCATGACGGATGCCTTCGAGGATCTTACGGGTATTCTCCTCAAAATTCCCGATGTGATAGTTCTGTTGCGCCAGCGCTATTTTCATCCCACAAATTTACGCCAAAAATGAGATCAAGAGGCTATCTTTATGACTATGAATCGTATACCCGCTGAGCGATGGTCTCTTCGCACTTTTGGAAAGGTTATTGTTTCCGTCATGGCCCTTTTCTCCTTTGCGGGCTGCGGTCCTCATGGCAACCACCCCGATATATCCGGCATTTCGGTTGGGGATGTGCATATTACCCGGTTCGATACGGCATTTTTCTCCCTGGATTCCAATCACATTGTACCGGGTTTATACCGGCTGGATGAGCAGTACCCTTATTTCACGGGCGATTTTGTAGGCAATATCCTGGGGGCAGGCCCTTTGTCCGACACCAGTCGCGTGGCTTTTGCCGCTGCCCGGGAGTTCCTTGTGAGCTATCTGGCCATCAGCGATTCGCTAAAAAATAAATATCAAAACCTGGATTGGCTGGAAAAGGACTTGCAGCAAGGGTTCCGTTATATCAAGTATTATTTCCCGAAATACCCCTTGCCGGAGCATGTGGTGAGCTTTATCGGTCCCTTTGACGGGCCAGGAGTCGCCGTTACCAGTCACGCCCTGGCGATCGGGCTGCAAGCCTATGCCGGCGCTAATTTCTCGATTTATCTGACTGGCAAGGGGCAGGATACTTATCCAAGGTATATCTCCCGCCGTTTTGAGCCGCAATACATTGACGCCAATTGCATGAGCGCGCTGGCGGAGGATATCTTTCCAGACAGCAGCGACAGCAGGCCGATGATCGAACAGATGATTATCAAGGGGCGGTATTGGTGGCTGGCCGGCAAATTGCTGCCGGACGCACCGGACAGCATCACAACGGGGTATTCGCAGGCCCAGCTGAACTGGAGTGCCCATAATGAAGCTTCTATCTGGGGCTTTTTTCTCCAGAATACCGACCTGTATACTATCGATGCGGACATCATCAAGAATTATATCGGTGAAGGTCCCAAGACCGAGGGTATGCCGGAGGGTTCGCCCGGCAATATCGGCGCCTGGGTCGGCTGGCAGATCGTGAAAAAATATGTGCTGGATCACAGCGATCTCCAGCCTGTCGATGTGATGCGCATTCCGGCGCGGACGCTGTTCGAGGATTCGAAATATAAGCCGAAATAATAGGCGGAGCTCCGCACGAAGGTTGGCCCCTTAATTTTTAATCTTTTCCCTTAACATTTTGCGTGCGGCCTGGATCTCGGTGAGATCCTTGAAGGAGTCCTTGGGGATCATGAAGAACGAACGGGCACTAAAATAGACATGAAAGAAATAGATCGTCTCTTTAAACCCGCTGAAATCTTCCCAGGACCATCGCTGGCTGCCTTTTTTTGTTTCCAGCAGAATCCCCCGGTCTTCCATTCTGAGGACGAAAGTATCCTTGAAAGTGGCTGATTTCTTATAAATACTGAGGGGTAGAAGCCTGCGGATAGCCACCCAGAGACAGAACCAAAGCACCGAAAAGATGAGGAAGGGCAGCGCGGGGATCTTCCTGAGGGCAAAAAGAACAGCTGACAGGATCGCGAAAACGTTGATTACAATCACAAGGATCCTGATTTCCGGGCGACCGAAGAAATGGCCGCGCAACCCATCCAAAACCTGTCTTTTGTTGTATCCGAATTGAATTGTCATTCCGCTGGAAGTTGCGGTAAAAATAGTGAAAATGGACCAAGCGAAAAGCAAAAAACCACCCGCTTCACAGCGGGTGGATCCAAAATTGAATTGCCTAAACCTTTATTTTTTTAAGACAATGCGTTAAAGCGATATTAACGCATGTCCCTGCAATGGGAATAGTGGGTGCTGGCGGCCTGTTCAG
>Ga0302303_10001980_pt1 | contig 12718 bp, 12 predicted proteins | sample III_Palsa_E2_1_FD_194542 | JGI IMG/M metagenome (GOLD analysis project Ga0302303, IMG submission 194542) | Peat permafrost microbial communities from Stordalen Mire near Abisko, Sweden - III_Palsa_E2_1 | ecosystem: Environmental > Terrestrial > Soil > Palsa > Peat permafrost | place: Sweden... | reverse complement strand
TTGTTTTTTTCGCGCACGGAGCACAGAAGATGTTGGGCTGGTTTGGAGGCTTCGGCTTCTCCGGCACAATGGCCTTCTTCACCGGCACCATGCACATCCCGGCTCCGCTCGCCTTCTTAGCGATCACGGCGGAGTTTTTCGGTGGGCTGGGGCTCATCATGGGATTGCTCACCCGAATAGCAGCATTCGGAATCGCCGTGAACATGCTGGTCGCGATTGCGACCGTGCATCACGCCTTCGGATTCTTCATGAATTGGAACGGCAGGCAGCGGGGCGAGGGCTATGAGTATCACCTACTGGTGCTCGCAATGACTGCGTTCCTGATGATCCGTGGGGCGGGCGCGTTCTCATTGGATCGCGCTTTCTGGCGCCACGATGCGAAACCTGAGCGGCAATGACTACGGCATGAATTTGCAGAGATCAACGCGGCGTTTTATGACATGCGAACCGGCGTGACAATCAAGCCATTTTGCGGATTGAAGCGACATGCGAACCGACGTAGTGGAAGCGTTGGCTTTTCTGGGTTTGGACCGCCGTCGGTGTTGCGAATCGAAGAAGTCGCGATTCCGCAGCCGGGCGAGTTTGAAGCACTCGTTCAAGTGAAAGCTTGCAGCGATCAATCCCAGGGACTGCGATCAGGTTTCATGAAATTTGGTGGCATCTACATAGAAGCGAAATGCCAAACATTCCCGGCGTGCACCATATGGCCGCGCTTGCCTGCGATCCTCAAGAGAACGTTTCATTTCTTACACAGGCGTGCTTGGTTTGCGGCTGGTGAAGATGACCGTCAATTATGATGTGACTTTGGTCCAGCTATAAACTCTGTATTGGAGGTAGAGATGTCGATTCGACCGGTGAAACGGGTGATTCAATCGAAACCAACTCTTGAGGGTGCTGGCGTGCATCTCCGCCGCGCATTCGGCTTCGGAAACACCAAGGACTTCGACCCATTCCTTTTGCTGGATGATTTCCGGAATGACGTTCCAGAGGATTATCTAGCGGGATTCCCCTGGCATCCTCACCGCGGGATCGAGACCATCACTTATGTTCTTGCGGGAACGGTCGAGCATGGCGACAGCATGGGAAACCGTGGCGCCATCGCCGCTGGCGATGTGCAATGGATGACGGCCGGCGGCGGCATTATCCATCAGGAGATGCCAAAGGGCGACCCGTCCGGCCGAATGCACGGGTTTCAATTGTGGGCGAATCTCCCGGCATCGCTCAAGATGTCCGCGCCACGCTATCAGGAAGTGAAAGCGTTGGATATCCCTGAGATAAAGGACGACGACGGCACCCATGTGCGACTCGTCTGCGGCAGCTTCTGGGGTAAGACAGGCCCTGTGGATGGGATTGCCGCTGAACCGATCTACCTGGACGTATCGGTCTCTCCAGGCAAAAGAAAAACCCTGCCGGTGGAGACGACTCGCCACGCTTTCGCCTACGTTTTTGCCGGGACCGGGAAGTTCTGCAACGCATCCGGTCCGCTCGCGGTGCCGACGGAAGCGGTGAAATGGTTGGATACCACGCCTCCGGTGGAAGCGGAGAACCGCTCGCTCGTACTCTTTGACCGCGGCGACGAGGTCACGGTACAAGCCGGGGACGACGGGATCCGGTTCCTCCTCGTCTCCGGAAAACCTCTTGAGGAGCCGGTGGCTTGGTACGGCCCGATCGTGATGAACACCCAACAGCAACTACAGCGAGCATTCACGGAACTTCAGGAGGGCACTTTCCTGAAAGGGCCGCGGCACGAGTAGACAAAGTGTGCCCATACTTCAGGACGATGTTCGTGATCTCTGCAAGACTTCCCGATTCGACCGCGGATCTGAGTCTCATGGAACCACCGGCGGATGGCTGTTGTCGTCAAAGAGGTTGAAGCTGATCCTCGCCACGGACCGGGGCCTAGGGGCAAGGTCTCTGATACGGATCAGTCCGTGCGTACGAAGTAGTGACGAGTCTAGGCGCTGAGCGATGAATGCTTCCGGGATCCGGAAGCGTTGTACGATAATTGTACGAAACCGATAGGTGGCTGTAACCCGCTCAATCTACGCGCTTAAAATTGGTGCGGAAGGGGGGATTTGAACCCCCACGCCTTTCGGCGCCACCCCCTCAAGATGGTGTGTCTGCCAGTTCCACCACTTCCGCACTTTAAGAAACGCTATTCTTTCAACTGTTTACAAAATATCTTCAAACTGTCGCACTGGAGCACAACTGTCAAGTGCATCTCCCTGACTCGGTCAAAACGCTGGCGAAGAAGATAAGATCCTGCACCCAGATTGCTCCTAATCTTATCATGTAGCCGGCCCATATAGGCCTCCGGGACCCAGGGCTCGACTTCTTGGTCCGGATGACGGGCTGGAATGACACCGAGAGGCCAAGTCAAGCAAATGCAATCCCGAGACCAGCTTTGCGCAGCCAAGAATTCCATCTTGCTTTTCTTCCCCTCCCTTCCAAACGAAGGTAACTTACCGTGGTTACCTTCATTTCCGGTCGCCAACAGATAGATTAAGCAACATGCGGTGGTGATGGAGGAAAAGGATGAGTGCTACCAGGCTTTCGAAGCGAGGTACGGCGCGAGGCTACATCAGCTCTTCGCTCTGGATGTGCCTGTTGTCCCTTTCTACTCTCGGGCTGCACGGCACTTTTGTAAGGGCCCAAAACGCGGTTGTCGTGGTTGGTTCAGGATCAACTGTGCCGGCGCCTCTGTACAGCCGGTGGACACAGGAGTACGCCAAGCGCAACTCCAATATTCAGTTGCGATACCTGCCGGTCGGCACCAGTGAAGGGATCAAGCAGATTTCTCATGGGGCGGGCGACTTTGCCGCCGGCGAAGCTCAACTTGCTGAGAAAGAGCGGAAAGAGAACAGTTTGATCGAGCTGCCGATCGTGCTCATCGCGATCGTTCCCATCTATAACCTTCCCGACCTCCACCAGGAGGTCCGCCTTTCGGGGGAGGTGTTGGCCGAAATCTTCCTCGGCGATGTGAAGACGTGGAATGCCCCCCAGATCGTGAAGCTGAATCCAGAAATCACTTTACCGAATCTTCCGATCCAAGTGGTCAACCGACCTGCAGGAAAGGGCTCCAACTACGTCTTCACCGATTTTCTCTCCAAAGTGAGTTCCAAGTTTCGCGCTCAGGTTGGCATCACCCCGTCCCCGAAGTGGCCCGTCGGCGAGCCTGCGGAACGCAGTTCCGATATGGCCGACAAGGTGAAAAACAGCCCCGGGTCTATCGGCTACGTCGAGTATCAATATGCGGTAAAGAGCAACATTCCCCAAGCCGCGGTGCTGAATTCCGCCGGTAAGTTTGTTAAGGCTTCCATTGAAAGCATGACGGCGGCGTGCATAGCGGCTGAAGCGCCGCGGTGGAATAGCTTCTCGGCCTCGCTGTCCAACGCATCCGGAACCGATTCTTTTCCCATTACCAGTTTCACCTGGATTTACCTGCGAACAAAATCCACCGATTCCGCTCGTGCAGCCGCGTTGGCCGACCTCATGGATTGGATATACTCGGATGGCCAGCAATACGCGGTCCAGGAAGGCTACTCCGAACTACCCACGCCGCTGCTCGCCGCTGTGAGAAAGAAAGTCAAAGATCTGCAATAGAGGCCTTCGCGCGGAACCTGTTCCGCACCTGCTAGAATGCACTCCGATTCGGTTCGACTTATGCGAAATTGCTTTGTCTTCGCCTGTATTGCGGGACTCACCTCTCTGGCTCTGGCACAACAACCCACAACGCCGGCTAAAACTGGCGAGAATCGGCCGTCCACCGCCAACTCCCCCGACTCTGCGCTGAAGGATATGTTCGAATCGAAAATCAGAGTGGAATGGGAGGCGCTGAAGAACAAGGATAAGAAAGCGTACGCGGAATTGTTGGCGGATGACTACCAGGGCGTCGAGGTCGATGGCAGGGGTGAGCGGACTAAGATTCAGGCTTTAGCCGAGCTGGCAGACACCAATGTTTTCAGCTATACGCTGTGGGGGCTGAAGGTGATTCCGCTTGGGCCGGACGCAGTTTTCGTGGTCTACGAGAGCACCATGCAGTTCCCGCCTAAGTCGACTATACGTTACTCACGGGTGTACATCACCGAGCTGTGGATGAAGCGCGCCGGGCAATGGAAGGAAGTTCATTATCAGGAAACTCACGTCAAGTAACCTTCTCGTGCGCAGATTGATTGCAACCGGTGCAATCGCGTTGTGATCTCATCCTTTGAGAGGAGGAATCTCATGCGGAAAATGTGGATCGCTACCCTGCTGCTGTCGGGTAGCTTCCTCTTGGCGCAAGACAGCACTCCCGCCCACGCTACTCGGCACAACTCGAACGATTCCAAAGGACAGGTAACCGTGCAGGGATGTGTCGGCCGTTCCAGCGGCGACTATGTGCTGACCAAGCAAGATCCGGGCATGACTTATGAACTTCAGGCTACCGGCAAAATAAAGATCCACCAGTACCTGGGACAACGAGTGGAAGTTACCGGGACGGAATCGCCGTCGATGAGCACGAGTTCCGACACCTCAGCCAGATCGGGTTCCCCATCCCCCGTGACGTTAACCATCACCTCGATCAAGACCATCGAGAAAGAGTGCCGGGCACACTAAACTCCACGAGACTATGGGTTCGGCGTTGCCGGCCTAGGCCTTAGTCGCAGTCCGGCGGCATAGCCATGATTTCCGCATTTGAGTCGCAGAGGGGCTTTTTCTTCTCTGGCTCTAGCGGGGCTGGGCGATTGTAGCGGAGAATCCACAGGCCGTCGTTGTTGGTGAGGTAGATCAAGCCGTGGTGGCCGTCCGGCAGCAGGCTAGTGACCTTAGTGAAAGTTTCCAGCGTTTTGGGATTCCTCGGGTCACTCAAGTCGAGTACGCGAACCGTCTCGGTGGGATGGGGGCTGCTGGTGAGCGTCGCCGGTGTCTTTTCCGGGGCCTCCGCGATGGCCACATCTGGGCTCATGATTTGCAAGTTTCCGGTGGTTGCCTGATTCGATTCCGCCGTCCGTTTCAATAAGCTCGGCTGCTCCGGCTTGGTTACGTCGACGATCATGAAGCCTTGTTTTGCGGCCTGTTGGACGTAGAGGTACTGTTTCGAGTTTTCCTTCTGCAACAACATCTGATTTCCGGTCGACTGCGGCAAAGGCAGGTGCGCGATTACGGTGGCAGGGACGTCGGTGGGTTTGGGCGTGGGTTGCTCGCTTACGCTTGCCAGCGGGACAAACAAAAGCAGAAGCGATGACGCGAGCGCATGAGTCCACCGGGATACCCTAGAAAAAATCTCCATAAGTCACTTCACAATTCAGGACGCGCAACCTCGCTACCGCTTCGCATCCAGGCCAACTATATCACCGGGGCGACCACCGCTACTCACTGCTCCGCTATCACGTCAATGCAGCCGGCGCTGGCCGATGTCCCGCAGATGGCGCCAGCCTGCTGGGGCATAAAGACATGGTTAGTCTTGGGATCGACCGCGATGCTATGCGCGTTGGTGTTGACCTGAAGGTTGGCCAGCCAAAGATTCGTTTCGGCATCGATGACTCCCATCACCGGATACGGAAGCATGTCGCGCGCTGCGAGATAGTATCTGTTGTCGCCAGGGTTGTACCAAACCTCGTCCACGCCGCCAACGTCATTGATCACGGCGATGGTCGCGAGCGTGGTTCCGTTGATGATAATTTCGTTGGCCGGAAAGGCTTCGCCGTCATGGTCTGCGCACCCTACCAGGAAATTGTCTCCGGGACCCTGAACGATGCTGGTGGGCATGCAATTCAGTAAGGGGGCGCTGTTGATGACAATTGGCCCGTTCGGATTGCCCGGCCTCGGGTCAATCTCATCGATAGAGCCTACGTTGAGAACGCCCGTAGAATTCGAGTTTGGCAGAAGAAAATGATCGGTGTTGGGGTTCCACGCAGGGGCGCCCAATCCAGCCGGGCCAATCGCGCCGACGCAAATCGCACCCGGAGCCGTTGGGTTGCAATTCGGATCATAAATGCCTGTGGCGTTGTCGATGATCGGCCCGTGATGGCAAGGGATGGGCGTGGTGCCGGTAATGTTTACAACTGCATTTCCAACCGGATTTCCAGACACCCCGGAGAGCACCTGAGGATTGGACGGATCAGGGCAAATGAAGCCAAAGGCACTTGGCGCATTCAGACCAACGTCGTCAACTGGGACTCCTGTATTGTTCTGCGGGGCGCCATCGTAGTAGATCTGGCCAAGGATGCACGTCGAAGGGTTGACGAGGCCCAGAGCATTGCCCAACGGCGGCCCGTACGGCAATGTCGGCACAACCGGCAGGCAGTTCGAAGTATTAGGCCGGACCACCAAACCCGAAACATCGATGAACGTTATGTAGGGCAACCCTGGATCGCCGTCGATTATGCCCAGGATCTGGTCCTTGGAGTCATAAGCGATTTCGTCCCCACGGAGATCTCCGCAGCTCGGATCAGAAAAGGCGCGTCCATTCGCAGACTGTATGCAGCCTGCGACCCCGGTAGTGTTGCCATTGGGGTACAGCCCGGGAATCGGGTTGGCGTTGCCGATCTCCCCGTCGTAGTCGGGAGACAATCCGGTCGGAATCACGGCGATCACATTGGGCTGAGCACCCGTTGCCAGGTTCATTGACGCGAGGTCGAAGACCACCACCGAACTGCTGCCGTTGCCGACGAACAGAGTGTTGCCGTCAGGAGTTACGACTATTCCATTCGGGCCAGACAATGGATTCACTTGGTTGGCACGGGCTGCGCAGCACTGCCCACCTACAAATCCACCGAAGTTACCACTGGCGCCGAAGCCGGGGATATGAAAAACAAAAGTATTTAAGGGGGGATTCGCCGTTCTGCAGCCGAACCTGGTCCAGTTGCCGAGAACGGAGACGATGGGAGGAATGGGATTGGCAGGGTTGAGCGGTGTACACGGACTAGCGTTGTCTCCGCCGCCGGAGATACCGTTCTGGCCGGCGATGGAATACACGGCGAGATTGGTGTTCGTGTCGATAACCTGGACCGCGACGCCGATGCGATCCGAGACGTAATCGAGATTGTCTGTCCCGGATGCTCCGCCGGAAGGAGGAGGCGAAATCCAGCTGATGTCGAACGAATTGAAGGGACCGCCGGGCTCGCCGGTGTTGTTGTGCTCCGGCACAGGGATCACGTCGATGACGGCGTAACTGCCGCCGGTGGTGGTGCCGCAGGTGGGACAATTCGGCACGCTTCCGCAGCCGCTCAGGATCACAAATAGCCCGGCGAGAAGAATAGTAAGAAGAATCCTCGGTCTCATCAAATTCCCTCCTGCGATTTCCCTTCAGGACCAGCCTGCGACCAGCCCCGGCGTCTACTAAACTTGCTTCTGCGGATCGCCTCTAGAACCTGAACTGCAAACGCTGCATGACTACAAAATAGTTCTGCGGCTCCTGGCCGATTACACTGGGTTCCTTTAACTGATCGATGCCGACATTGAGCACGTACTTCACCCAGTAATTGGGATACCAGTTCACCCCAAAGGTGAATTCGTCGGTGTGGTCGTCAAACGTAGCAACATAGCCGGGGGTGTAATAGTTCAGGAGGTTTGCGCCCGGTTCCTTGGCCTGAACGCCGGTGTAGCGGAAAGCGAGTTCCCAGGCTCCCAACCCGCGGCCTTTGCCGCCGGGAGTGTCAGGACCGAACATGGGATGATTCACGCGCGGGGTGCCATTCTCCGGACGCTTTTCCCCCGTTAGCAAGTAGGTTGTGCTGATATCCCAAGCTTTGGCGGTGATTCCGGGAAGACTCAAGAACCCCAGGTTTCCCGCCTGCAAGGAGCCGACACTTTGCCGGAACTGATTGAGCTGGTCGTATTCGCCGCGAAGAGAGAAACGGTTCTTGAGGTAGGTGAACTCACCGTTGTAGCGTTCGATGGGTCCATTGATGGCGAACTGCGGGAAGAAGGTGTAAGCGCCATCGGGCAGCGCGGCGCTGAAGCTTTGATCGCCGGAAAGACCTCGCGCGCGCGCGTGGTCGATGGATCCGCCAAAGGCAAGCTGCTTGAGCCAGTCGCTCTTTGTTTTGCGCCACGGGTAGAAGCGAAGCCGTCCGATGAATTCCGCTTCGTTGGTGGTGTTGGTCAGCGCATATCCTTTGCCGTTAAACGCCCCCACCCAGTACTGCACGACGCCACCGGAAATATCGCCATGCAGCGCCACACCGGGGCTGCGGTACGCCGAGGCTGCCGACGGATATAACATCGACTGAAAGCCGCGTTCGACAAAATCCAGACTGGTATCGCCGATGCCAGTTTCCTGGGCAAATGGAGCTTTGAACTGGCCCGCTTGGAATTGGAATTCTGGCTTGTATCTCACGTTGAGGTAAACGTCGCGCACGACCGAACCGGAAGTGGCGGCCGCGTCAGAGAGCAGCGCAAAATCAAAGTGAGAACCATAACTGCCTTGAAATCCAAAACGCGCCTGGCGCAAAAGAAACGTGTCCGATGGCGCTCCATCGCCTTTGTAAGCGCGGTAATCGGTGTTCACGTATCCGTAAGGGCTGATGCTGAACTGCCCGTCAGGACTCTTGATGAAAAAGTGTTCTCCATTCCAACCCGCGGTTAAAGGAGCATCTTTCTTCGGAGCAGCGGCGGGTTGGGCCTGATCGACGACCGCAGTCGGCGGTTCAGGCTCGGCCTCCAGGAGAACGGCGTTCCTCAGATAAGCGGTGCCCATCCCGGGATCCGTGGGCGGCTGTGAAATGGCTTCGGCGGAAACGGCATCTGCCACGGGCCGGATCTGGACCGTGTCGTTACTGGCTGTGCGGGTCTGCCCCGCAACCAGCTTCTCGACCAAAGCCTTCAGTTCCTCGATGGTCTGTCGTTGCGCGGCAACTTCGCTGCGCAGTTGGTTGACCTCCTCTTTGGTTGCGCTCACAGCGGGTGATGCGCCCGTTCTGTCAGCCGGTTCTGTGCCTTGGGCATGAAGGAGCGAACCTGGTGCCATGAGAACCAACAGAAGCGCGAGAGACATTCTTGGCGAGCGCATGTGCTTCTTCTCCGAGGTGATTTGCGAAAGGGTTCCACCCTCCAAGCGGGCAGACGCACAGGCTGCGCACTGCCTCTTTTGATCGGGCGAAAAACTATAAAAATCGCCAACTTGCGACATGGAGGTCTGAAAAGCGGACCACTGCCACAGTGGGCGTTTACTATATCGTCGTGTTTTTTGTCAAGTTTATTTTGGGAGACTGTCGTTAGCACTCTCGCGCCAGGGCGGAACCGGTGCACTGGGCGGGTCAAATAAATTCGTCGAGTTGAGGGGCGCAATTTCGATGGTTGCCGGGACACGGGCAGACTTCCCTCGCCAATTCCTGATAAATTGTTGCTGTCTGCGTCGCTGTCCCGGGCAAGCCGCTGCTCTTATCCCGTTCCTCCGCGCTTATGGGTTTACACTTCGGTCAGTCCATCATCTTGCTCTTCGCGGCCGCGATCGCGGGCGCACTGAACGCGTTGGCCGGCGGCGGCAGTTTCATCTCCTTTCCGGCGCTGTTGTTCCTGCGAATCCCCGCCGTGTTAGCTAACGCCACCAATACGGTCGCTCTTTGGCCCGGGTTGGCGGCCAGCACCGTCGCTTACTTGAAGCGGCTGAACGTACCGCGGCGCGTGTTGATCCCGTTGCTGCTGACCAGCGTGGTCGGCGGATGGGCTGGAGCACTGCTGTTGCTTAAAACCCCGCAGCACACTTTTCTGCGCCTTGTTCCGTGGCTGCTGCTCGGCGGCACCTTGTTGTTCGCCTTCGGCAATTCGATCCGCTCAGTCGCCGGCAAAACCGCGGTCATCGATGATCTGCACCACATATCATGGAGGGCGATCACGGTGAGTTCGATCGCGGAGCTGCTGGTTGCCGTCTATGGCGGATACTTTGGTGCGGGGATCGGGTTCATGACGCTGGGAATGCTCGCGATGCTGGGAATGCGTGACATTCATGCGATGGGCGCGATCAGAACGCTGCTCGCGGTGGCCATTAACGCCGCTGCTGTTGTTACTTTTATCGTGGCTGGCGCGGTGCTGTGGCCACAATGTACGGTGATGATCGCGGGTTCGCTCGTGGGAGGTTGGTTCGGCGCGCGTTACGCACAGAAGGCCGATCCACGAAAAGTGCGGTTCGTCGTGATCGGCGTGGGCGTCGCGATGAGCGCGTACTTTTTTGTCACGCTGCGCTAACCTCGGTTTGCCGGTTCCCGCGATTGGCGATTAAGTTTTTGACAGCACACTTTGCGGTCTCAAACTGAATGTCGATTCAGGCTGTGGATTTCTCCTCGAAATAAAAGCTTCGCCGAGGATGTCGAAGCGGGACGGCTTGTGTGCTCTCCGATCCGAAGTGAATGGCCGGGGGCATCCCTGACAGGATCGGCCCCCCTCCCCCCTTTTTGCATAATCTTTAGAATCATCGTGTTGGCGCGAAAGTCCCCGCAAAGTCTTGATGTCAAAAACTTAGATCCTAAGATCCTTTAAATCAGGGGCTTAGGGGCGCGGCGAGTTGGCTTGTGCCAACCGTCACGGCCTCGACCATGATCGCGCGATTTTGAGTACGAGGCAAGGTTAGATGTCACATGGGGCTGTGGATATTTTCGTGGGCCGTGACCTCCCACCCTTTCGCAGAGAATCTTTTGCAGAAAGGTGGGCGGCTTTTCCGCATGCCCTGATGGCTGGTGGGGCATTCCCAAACGCCAATTGTTCCCAGTTCTTAAGCCAAACTGGCGTGGATGCCGAGAGCTTCGGCGACCTTACGGAGTGGCTTATCTCTTGTCCACAGAAGGGTGGACGAATTGAGAAAGACAGAGGCTATCAGGTGTGCGTCGGTCAGACCGATGCCGAGGCTGTACAACCGACGAGCCTCAATCATGAGCCGCAGTTCGCTCAGCTGCGCCACCCGCACTTGTGGTAACAGATCCAGAAGGGCAAGCATCTTGGTGCGCTCCTGCAGCGATCCTTTCTCTAGCAACCCCAGGGCAAGTTCCGCGATGATGAAGGGATGGATCGCAATGTGCCCTTGGTTCAGATGCTTGCGCATTTCCTTGTTGCCCGAACGGAGATGGTCGATCCAAATCGAGGTATCGGCGAGAATCAATGCGGGCGTACCTTGCTCATTCGAATTCCGCTCGTCCGAATCCGGCGGCGTGGAATACCCTTCAATCCGGGCATTGTGCCTCCCAGTGACGCCAATCTGCGGGCGCTTTCCCGCTCGATGAGGGCTTTGAGAGCTTCACGAATCAATGCCGTTTTCTCCGCTACCCCAGTGAACTCCTGGGCAATGCGTACAAGATCGTCATCTAGCGCAACAGTTGTTCTCATAGGAACTCCAAGCACTGATTATAGCATTAAATGATGTCATATTGTGTGCTTTCGTCCCAGGGCCAGCACCCACGCGATATTGTGCGTCAAAGGGATGGCGATGGCGGATGTGTGTGTGTGTCCAAAATTCGTTTGACCGCGAAAATTCCCGCCGGGCGCTCACTGCGTGCATGTTCCGGGGCGTCGGCGCGTCGCATTTCCGGTGGAGTTCTGGCATCTGTCCGCTCCGTGCCGTATATTCTTACGTACCTGTCTAACTGGAAACGAGGACTATGAGCGCCATCGAACAGCCGACTGCACTTCATTTACCCGCACTGCAACCTCCGCGCCGTTACCTGTTCGGACCCGGACCCAGCATGGTTCATCCGCGGGTTTACGAGGCGCTGGGGAAGCCGATTGTGGGACATCTCGACCCCTACTTCATCCAGGTCATGTCGGACGTGCAGCAATTGCTCAAGGCTCCTTACGGCACGAGCGATGGGGCGACGCTGGTGATTTCCGGCACGGGCAGCGCGGGGATGGAAGCCGCGGTGGCTAACTTTGTGGAGCCGGGAACGAAGTTAGCGGTATTCGCCAACGGATATTTTTCGGATCGTCTCACGGATATGGCGAAGCGCCAGGGCGCGAACGTTGTACGTTTTGAGAAAGGTTGGGGCGAGATCTTTACGGATGAGGAAGCCACAGAATTCATCGGCCGTGAAAAGCCCAAGGTTGTGGCTTATGTACATGCCGAGACCTCGACGGGGGCGTTGCAACCGGGGCGCGCGATTTGCGCCGCGGCGCACGACGCCGGCGCTTTGGTGATAGCGGATTGCGTCACATCGCTTGGCGGAGTTCCGGTGGAGTTCGACCGGACCGGAATCGACATTGCCTATAGCTGCACGCAAAAAGGGTTGAGCTGTCCTCCGGGTTTGTCTCCCATGGCGATGTCGCCGAGAGCGATGGACTTCTTACGCGCCCGCACCACGCCATCGCGCAGTTGGTATCTCGACCTCAAGCTGATTCACGACTATTCGACGGTATCGCACCGGTACCATCACACGGCGCCGATCTCCATGTTTTACGCCTTGCGCGAGGCGCTGATGGTGATCGCCGAGGAGGGAATCGAGAACCGTTGGGAACGGCACAGGCGTTGCAATCGGGCCTTTGTGAAGGGTGTTGAAGCGATGGGCCTGCGGATGCACGTTCCGGAAAAATATCGAGTCGCGACTCTGAACACGGTCTGCCTGCCGGAGGGCGTGGACGAGGCGAAAGTGCGCCGCCGGCTTTTGGACGAGCCGGGCATTGAAATCGCCGGCGGTTTTGGGCCGCTCGCGGGCAAAGTTTTTCGCATCGGCGTGATGGGACCGCTGGCTACCGAAGATAACGTGCAGTTTTTCCTGAGTGAGTTTAAGAAGGCCCTGAGCGCGGAGGGTTACTC
>Ga0302303_10001969_pt1 | contig 12764 bp, 5 predicted proteins | sample III_Palsa_E2_1_FD_194542 | JGI IMG/M metagenome (GOLD analysis project Ga0302303, IMG submission 194542) | Peat permafrost microbial communities from Stordalen Mire near Abisko, Sweden - III_Palsa_E2_1 | ecosystem: Environmental > Terrestrial > Soil > Palsa > Peat permafrost | place: Sweden... | reverse complement strand
GACTAAATTCATTAATACAAATCATTCTTCTCAAGATTCTAGTATATCAGTTAGTAACTTGGAAATAGCTTTTTGGAAAATCAGTGAAACACCCCATAGTCTAGAGTGTTTATCTACATATATTGAGCAATTAACCAATAAAATTGATATTAAGAATGGTGTTTTAATTAACGCAGCAGTTATTTCACCGATCGCAAAAAGCCCTCAGTATTTGTTACTAGTTGCGCATCATTTAGTGGTTGATGCTGTTTCTTGGCATATTATTCTCAATGAGCTAAATGTAGCTTATAACGAAAAAATTTCTCACTTAACTGTTGATGAAGGTCCTACTTTAACAGACTATCTTCTCAAACTTAACAGTTTAACTGTAAAACCAACTTATCGTCATGAAATAGAGTATTGGCAAAATATAGAAGAAAAAACAATTCCACTGACAGCTGTTGATGTTGCTCCTCCTATTGAAAAAGAAGTAAAAAAATCTACTGTTGTGCTTCCAATAGATTGGCTAAAAGATTTAGAATGTTGTCTCTCTGCTGAATTTCCTTATCGGACGTATCACATTCTTTTAACCGCTTTTATAATGGCTTTAAACAAAATTTATCAACAATCTGTAATAACAATTAATCTTGAAAGTCATGGTCGTCAACTCTCTAATGAAAAAGAAGAGTTCAATAACCTCATCGGGTGGTTCACTGCCTTATTTCCATTTCAGCTGGAATTATCAGGAACTGAAGATCCTATTAAACTATTAGCACAAGTAAAACAAAAATTAGATGAGATACCTAATTTTGGTATAGGATATGGCTTATATAGAACGATTAACGGAAAAAAATGGAGCGCAACAGATGAGCCAACCAAGCAGCCTGATGTAAGCTTCAACTATTTAGGAAAAATAGTGCAAGGAACCAATTCTTCCGCAACTTCTTTTGCTTTTTTCAAAAATGGCATTGGATTTTTTAATTCATCAGAAAATCCACGTAATCATTCACTTGAAGCTATGTGTTGGGCTGCTGCTGATGGATTATATATAGAATATGCCTACTCCTCCAAAATCGAAAAGAAAATAAAAGCTCTAACCAAAGAGTACTCTAAAAGTCTTAAAAATTTAATTAATAAGATTAAACATAATGCAAAACAACTCCTGAAGGTAAGCTTATGGTTACATAGTGATTGGTCTTCTATCGCATCTTCTAAATTTACTCAAGAAGATATTGAATATGTGCTTCCTCTCTCTCCTTTGCAACGAGGATTAATAGTACAACAGACATTAAATAAAAAATCATATTTATATTTTTCTCAAGTGACCTGGGAGTTCCATGGTGATTTAAATGAAAATTTATTAAAAACCGCCTGGGGTAGTGTCATCAGTCGCCATGATGTGTTGCGAGCTAGTTTTATATGGCAAGAAACTATACTACCCTTACAAATAATTCATTCAAACTTAAATAGTCCAATTTATTTTATGGATTATGCTGATGTAAACACGCATCATCAAGAAACTGCTATAGAGCGTTTTTTAGAGCATGATAGAGAATTGGGTTTCCATTTAGATAGCCCACCTTTATTTCATTTAACCGTTATCAAGCTTGGCGAAAAAAGGTATCAATTTGTCTTTAGTCATCACCATATCTTGCTGGACGGAAGAAGTAATATCATCATTATTAATGAACTGCACTCAATATACAATAATGTTTGTGCAACTAATTTTTTATTCAAAAATCCCCCATCAAACTATAAAAACTATATTGATTTTATTTATAGAAAAAATCATGAAAGTCATAAAATATTTTGGAAAGATTATATAGATCAAATGAATGATGATCATATTATTGACCCCACAATATTCTTTTCTTCTAAACGAAAGAAGCATGGATCAGAAATCTCTAATAAATATCAAGAATACTTCTTAGAAATTCCCAAAGATTTATCAATACAATGCCAAGCTTTTTGCAAAACTAACCAGCTCACTTTGAACACATTGTATCAATTTGCATGGGCACTAGTGAATAAGCGCTATGGATATCAAGACACAGTTATCTTTGGAATGACTATCAGTGCTAGACCTACAGGCTTACCTGGCTCGGAAACGATAGTTGGTCTATGTATTAACACCTTACCTTTTATTATTAATTTTAATAAAAATTTATCAGTTAAAGACTATTTACAGCAAACGCAAATTTTAGTTAATAAAATTATAGATAATAGCGGCACCTCTTTGGGTGAACTACAAAACTTTACTACACAAAAAGATATAGAATCTTTATTTACAAGTTTATTTGTGTTCGAAAACTATGGTTTAGCACAGCTTCCATCTATAGTTACTAACTTTAAAGTTCATGAAACTACTCATTACCCTCTTACCATTACCGTATTTCCTGATAAGGAATTTGCTGTCAGGTTTTCCTATGCAACAGAGAATATTACACATAACCAAATATCTAAAATAGCAAGGCACTACCAAAATTCTCTTGAGAAAATAATTCACGAATCTGAAAATAATATTTACTCTATTGACATTTTAACAACGAATGAAAGAAAACAAATAGCGAGCTGGAATAATACGAGCCAACCTATTCCAAATACGGATTTGCTTTCATTATTCTTATTTCATGTTAAAAACTCTCCTGATCACACAGCCATTGTTTATCATGATATAAAATTAACTTACCGAGAACTTGATGCACTTTCCAATAAGGTGAGTAAATTTTTACATCAAAGTGCATGCATAAAAAGTCGACCTCTCATTGCCATTTGTTTAGAGCCCGGCCTTGAGCTTCTTATTAGCCTATTAGGTATTATTAAAGCAGGCTATGGCTACTTGCCTATGGAACCTTATTATCCTCAGCAACGAAAAGAGTATATATTAAACGACAGTAATGCTAATGCTGTAATTACTTCTAATATATGGGAAGCCAATGGAGAGAGCTCTAATTATAATATCTATTATTATCAAGATATCATCAACCAAAAGTGGAATGATGATTATCTACAAGCGCCCATTTCCTCTGATGCATTAGCCTATTGTACTTATACATCCGGTTCCACGGGAAAACCGAAAGGAGTATTGGTCTCGCATGGTAATTTACTAAATATTTTAAATGATATGATTTGTCGTATTGGTATAAAAAGTAGTGATAAAATGCTATTTATTGCCTCGCTGGTGTTTGATATTTCAGGTTTTGAAGTGTTTTTACCTATAATCACCGGTGGTACTATAGTAGTTGCTGATGAAAATACCAGACGAGATCCTTATCGTTTGGTTAAGCTTATCAAAAATGAGCAGATTACCATTATTCAATCTACTCCCTCTCGGTGGCGAGCGCTTATTGATGCAGGTTTAACCCGTCTACCTCACACAAGTTTACTTTGTTGCGGTGAGAAACTTGATGAATCGCTAGCTTGTGAATTATTAACGATAAGTGAAAATGTGTGGAATGGTTATGGGCCTACTGAAACAACGATTTGGTCAACAGCAAAAAAACTAAGTTTCCCCATTGAAACAGTGAGTATTGGCAAACCACTTACTAATACAATTACTTATATCCTTGATAGCCATCAACAGTTGACTCCTGTAGGGGAAATTGGCGAACTTTATATTGGTGGAGCAGGGGTAACAAATGGATATTTACACCAGGCAGAATTAAATGCTAAACGTTTTGTCACTCTATCCATCGGTGAAGATCCATCACAACGCCTTTATCAAACAGGCGATTTAGTTCGTTATTTGCCGAGCGGAGATATTGAGTATATTGATCGTGTCGATAATCAAATTAAAATCAGGGGTTATCGTATTGAAATCGATGAAATTGTAGCTGTCTTATTGAGACATGAGAATGTTAAAGAAGCTGCAATTATTATTGATGATAACAATAATATTATTGCTTTTTATGTTACAAAAAATCCTTTAATAACGCTCAACTTAATAACTACCCATTTGGCCTCCATATTACCTGAATATATGCTGCCAAAACAGATAATTAAATTAGATCTCATCCCACTAACAGTGAGTGGAAAAATTGATAAACAAAAACTCAAAGAAATTTTTCAACAACAAAAAATCTCTCCCCCGCTGTGTAGCGATGCCAGTTATTCCCCCAGCGAAAAGACTCTCCTTGATATATGGAAAAAGATATTAGGTATTTCCAACATTTCACTACAGGATAATTTCTTTCATTTAGGAGGTAATTCTCTGCTTGCTGTTAAACTCATCAGTGAAATTAACAAAGGTTTTTCGATAACTCTCGATTTACATAGTTTATTTAATGCCCCAACGGTTACGGAACTAGACAAACTCATCTGTTCTTTTCAGAATAGACTTTCAGCTACCTCTATACGTACAGTCTCTCATAACATTCTCGTTTGCTTACAAAAAAACACATCACGACCCCCACTTTTTCTAGCGCCTCCCGTAGCTGGAAATATATTTTGGTACATTCAACTGGCACAACAATTAAAACACGTACAGCCTGTTTATGGACTACAAGATCCGGGTTTATTTAGTAATCAGCATGAGTTTACTAGTATTATTGAGATGGCTAGTTACTATTTGCAACTTATAAAAAAACAACAGAAACATGGCCCTTATTATATAGGGGGCGCTTCATTTGGTGCTACCATTGCTGTAGAAATGGCAAGACAATTATTAATGGAAAATGAACAAATTGCTTTCTTAGGTATATTCGATGGATGGGCATATTATCCAGAAGTTATTGTTCAGCAAAAATATTTGCAGGAAGTGCTTTGGCAGCAATACCATAATATGCGAAGACAATTAACAACAGTCGAAGGAAAATTGTTTCCTCCTAAGATTAAGTTGCATTTACAACGCAATCAGATGCTTCAGCACTATGTTATGCCAGAATTAAAAATCGATGTAACACTTTTTAAAGCTAAGAAAACCTTGGAAGTTCTTAGACAGATGGACGATCCAGATAATCATTGGCGAAAATTTATGCCACAATTGACAACATACCAGGTTTTGGGGGATCATGAAACTATGTTTTACCTTCCCCAGTTAAACGATTTAGTAGAAAAATTAAGCAATCAATTACTGACCTCACAAGATAAGCATAAAATAACAGCAGAATTACTTAATCAACTAATTGTATAGGAAATTAAATTATGACTCTTACAGAATCAATTATTAATGTCGATGATTTTCAGTTAAAAGTACAACGTAAAGGTAACGGCATACCTTGTTTAATCATAGGGCCAGGCCTTTATCTTAGCACTCTTCCTGAAGCATTATTTAATCACGTAGAGTTCTTCGCAGTTGATTACTATTGGACAACAGATGCAAATATCCCATCTGAGAAAAGTAAGGCATTAACTTTAGAAATTTTAATTGAGGATATCGACAAAATACGACAAGCTTTATCTCTGGATAAGATTCTGGTGTTTGGACCTTCAGCCGTCGGCTTAGTTGCTATGAAATATGGGCATCAATACCCTGAACATACCTACGGGGTTATTGCTATAGGTACTCCACCATCGGTTGTTAACCTAGGGGAAAAAGGTAAACAATTTATGGATGCCAATTTCAATCCCGATTCTGCAACAGGCAGCACACTCAAAACCGATTGGTCACTCAGTCGATGGCAGCTTCACCAAGAAACCACTAAGCAATACCAGCATGTAGCTAACGATATGACGCAGGCGCCTATTAATCGCTATCTTGCTGAATTAAGAAGAGATGCCTATAAATATTACATAGATCCAACCAAAACGGATGAAGAAATTTACAGACGTTGGCGTAATTTTAATATTACAACTAGAGAAAGATTTTTTGAAATTATGGGGCAGTTTGATGATACATTTCTAAAAAACAACTACATTTGCCCTACAATCATCATTAATGGCGCTCATGATGGGATTGCTCCATGCTTTTTGGCAAGTGATTTTTTTGCCAATAATGATAAAATAACCTGTTATAGTGATCCATTAGCTGCACATATGCCGCAACTAGAATCACCTGATTTTTTTGAGAAAGTGGTTGTAAAATGGTTAAATCAATTAACAACAAAAAAAGTTTTAGCCTCTCAATTTCAATAAAACGGTGAGACTCATAGTGAAGGAAAACATTGAAGAACTAGCAGAAAAATATAAGCAGGCGTTAGCCTATGTGAGAAACTGGGCAGAAAAGATAACGGGAGAAAAGCCTGAAGATAACCTAGATATACCCACTCTAACACGGCGCATTAGTTCTTACTTGGAAAGTATTATTGCACAAATTCCAGGTAGTGTGTACTGGAAAGATGTTAATCTTGTTTATTTAGGATGTAATGACGGTGCCGCAGAACTAGTTGGGGTACCAAGAGAGAAAATGTGTGGTATTAAAGATGATTTTTTTGCAGAACAATTGAATATGTCTCCCGAGGTAATAAAGTCATTCAGAGAGGCTGACTTAAAAATATTGAAAGGAGAAAAAATCTTAAAACATGAAGAATTACCCTTTCGAGACGGCCATGGAAAAACAATTTATCAACTCAGTAACCGAGTGCCACTTTATAACGAAAATTATCAAATTATTGGGATTCTTGGTATATCCATTGATATTAGTGATAGAAAAGAGATGGAGCTTGCTTTACTTGAGGAAAAAGAAAGAGCCGAAACAGCAAATAGAGTAAAGACGGAATTTATGCAAAACATGAGTCATGACTTTAAAACTCCCCTCAATGGAATTTATGGAGTAGTTCAAATACTACGTGACAGAAAAGATTTACCTGATGATATAAAAGAACTAATCGTGGCCCAGGAAAAGTCTGTTTTAAGATTAAAAAGCCTTATTGATACCATTTTAGATTTCGACCGATTATACGCTGGAAAAGTTAATATATATTCGGAACCAATAAATTTACTTGAAATTATCGAATCTGTTGTTGACAATCTATCAAGCCAATCTCACAACAAAGATTTAAACTTGATCATCGATTACCCACCAGAGGTCCCAAATTATTTAATTAGTGATTCTCATTGTATTACTAGCATTATTCTTAATCTGATGACTAATGCTGTGAAATTTACTGAGCAAGGTTATATTAATATTTCTGTGAAAGAAGTATCACAGGAGAATGAAAATATACAGCTAAATATAGAAATAGAAGATAGCGGCATAGGAATGAAAGAAGGTATTATCCCGCAAATATTTGATAGATTTAATCGGATTGAACCTTCGAATAAGGGTCTTAAAGCTGGGCATGGCTTAGGATTGGCTATTGTAAAAGAGTTAGTTACAAAATTAAATGGAACTATTTCTGTCAAAAGTCAAGTTGGTATTGGATCAACATTCTCAGTCAATTTGCCATTCAAGCTCCAAGATTGTGCACTTATTATCTCCCAATGGCAGAATATAAATCCAAATAGTAGAGTACTGTTAGTAAATGATAAAAAAACGGCAACTGATACTATATTAGATCAGCTGGGCTCAGTGACTGTCAAAAAAGTAAAAAGTGAGAGTGTAATAAACGAATTGGTAACAGCATCTCAATCTAACGCTCCTTTTCATATTATTATCATTGATAGTGAAATTGAGTTCATTGATTCATTTAGCTTAGTAAAGATAATAAAATCTAGTAGTGTCATTCCGAAAATCATGCCTTTACTTTCAACTCATCCTCAAGATAATGAATGGCTTGATAAAGCACGCTCAGCAGGGTATTTTGAATTTATAATTAAACCAGTTCTTCCCAGCGAGCTTCAGCGTAAACTCAGCAATGCGTGGGAGAAATGGCAGCAAACTTAAAGGACTATTTTTTTATTGATTACATCTTTTATAGTTAGTAAAAGCTGCTCTTTTTCTACTGGCTTAGATAAAAAACCATTCATTCCAGCAAGGTAACTTTTTTGTTGATTAACAATATCGTCATTACCACTAATAGCTATTATGGGTATAGAGTTCAACTTAAAATTACTTTGGCGAATTTTTTCTGTTAAGCTTATACCGTCAATATCAGGGAGACCAATATCCATCAAAATGATATCAAAGTTATTTTTGGAATTTTCCAGTAATTTTAGTGTTTTTTGCGCATCATCAGCAACAACTATATCCTCAAAACCCAATGATTTTAATAAATTTTTTACTACTATTTGATTAATAAAGTCATCTTCGACATATAAAATTCTTACTTTATTTAAACTATCCTGACTCTCATCCACCATGACGTCCCTTTAATCCCTAATAAAAAGTTGAAAGAAAAGCTTATATACTTACGAGAATAACTTAGTTTTATAACTACAGAAATATCATCTTAACTAGTAGTTAATTTGCTAAATTTCAAGCTATGAGTCTTTTCTCGAATATCTAAACGACCCTATTCTGCAATTCGATTTTACTAGATTATAAATAAAAACATAGAATTATTACAAGATAGGGCAGAGCATAGTTTACTGTTTACAGCCTCTTTGGAGCTAGCTTGAATAGGACGCGAGCGCCAGCACCCCTAGCGCAAAGAGAGGATAGTATTATATACTAGAATAACTTGGGGGCGACTTGGTTTCGACGTGGGTTGCAAAACTTGAGGTGCATGCCGAGGATGTAGCTAACCTCGTAAATCACGCTGCAAAAAGATAGTTGCAAACGACGATTCTTTCGATTACGCTTTAGCCGCTTAAAAACCGGCAGCGTACCGTTGACCACATGTTCCTATGCAGGTGGGTCTAGCAATAGACATTCAACGGTCATATCTCATAGGATCGCCGCGATGCTTACCCGGCAGCAAAACGGCTAAAACTTTACGGGATCGTCATCATTTACCCAGCCCATCGGGGAAATGCTGATTAAACAAATGATAGGCTAAGCATGTAGTACCAAGAGCGGAGGACTTGCGGACGCGGGTTCAATTCCCGCCGCCTCCACCAATTAATCTTCTAATCATGTCTCGTATTGTCTAATGGTTGTTAGTAATAAACCCTTCCATTTTGGTTCATCGCGAAGCCGGTTAAAAGGGGGTGGGTCCATTTCATCATTTCAAATTAGAATGAGGTATAGCACTATCTTGAGGAGTTTTTTTTGTATTTCTTTATCAGACCTTATCAGACAAACCAAACCTTTCTTTGAAATAATTGTTTAAAAACAATTGGTTATATGTTTTTTCCGTGGGAATCTGCGTAAAACTGCCCTCTTACTTGATAATTCACTTATAAAGTGTTTCTGTTGCACCTCGTTCCATTTTAATAGTAAGCAGCAGCTTGAGCGTTCTAGCAAAATAATATATTCTTATCAGATATTTTAAATGATAGCGGCTTATTTTTAAACAAAAACAATGGGTTATATCTTGTTAAACGATAAATATTCTTGGGAAAGTGTGATACAGGACGCGCTGAAAAGCAAAGCAGAGTACAATTTTTTAGATTTCAAGCTGATGTTGACTGATGACAATAACCGGCTCAAAGAGCATATTAATGCTTTTGGTAATCTAGAGCGAGGAGGTTGCTTTGTCTTTGGTGTTGACACATCATTGGTTACTGAAGAGCCTATGCCTGACAGCAATAGGCTAAAACGCAGGGCAAGCATTGGTTAATTTGTGATAAATCGCACTATCACAAATAGCGATTTTGGGTTGTAGGCTAATTTAACTTACAAGTGTAATTTTTTTAAAAGGCACTTTCAACAATGAAGTGCAACAGTCAGTCCCGAATTTTTTCAGGCCCTTAGCTGACACTGTTGTTCAAATAATTTTCACTAAAAATATACTTTATAAGTGGGTCGATAATATTATATTTTCTTTTTCCAACTTCTTGTATGTAATCTCTTTTTTCAAGTACTTTAATTGACTGAGCCGCGCTAGAAGGAGAGAATTTTGTTAATGACACAAAATCCTTACTGGTGAGAGGCATTTCTGTTCCATACTTAGCAATAGCAATTAGCATCTTCGACTGATTGTGGCTAAGTAAATCTATTTCATTAGTCACATTTGATTTTTCAGCCATGGCGTATTGATGCCATATTTTTTGCACTTCCGTTTCAGATGGCGTGGTATTGGCCGAAAAAATCTTATGGCAAAGAACGTTCACATAATAGGGGTGTCTTTCAGTTAAGTCTAAAATAGCTTGTATCGCTTCTACAATACCCGTTGTTTTCCACTTTTTTTGAAATTTACTCTGTATAAACGGTATATAATCTTTATCAGCAATTCTAGAAAGCTCCATCCTATCACACAATTTAAAAAGAGGTTTCGTACGATCATCAAATAATCGACTGAGAAGGTTTCTATTGCTTCCAGAAAATATAAAGCTAATCGAATTTGATTCTTGAGCTACTTGGCGAATAACCGCCTCTATTGCGGTCGATTCCGTTATCTGATTAAGCCGTTGAAATTCATCGAAAAAAAGTATGATTTTTTTGCCTCTTTCTTTTAAAGTACTATCTAACTTTTTTAGTGCCTCTAATATTATTTTTGCAGGTGGTTTTTTAGATCGTGAGACCTCGACCTGAACCTTGGTGCCTCTATAGGAAAAACTCACGTTTAAGCCAGAGAAAAAATCTGTGACGAATGTAAGCGCATTTTTAGTTTTAGTTTCGATGGACCATAAAATGTCACCTATCGCACCTAGTACAGAGTTTTGGACCTCTATTTCATTCAATTCAGAATACAAATCGATATGGGAAAATGGTAATCTCATACCAGAAGCGACATCAAGAACCAAACTAGTTTTTCCATAGCGTCTCGACGCCATAATCAAAGTGGGACGCGCTGATGCAATATTATTTTTTAGTTGTGTCCGCTCTGAGAGCCGATTGCAGAAGTTACTCCCCAATGCTAGTCCTTGAGGGAAAAAATTTTCGCTACTACTTACTAATTCCATGTTTCTCTCCAGTACATTTTATTCATTATGAATTATATTTTATGAAAATTTTATTACATAGTTTATGTAACATTTGTCACATATTATATATTACATAATTTGTGAAATCAAATTGTAATAGCCCTGGGCCTACTATAATGAATAAGGGGGCATGCTGCACCAGCTGATGTAAACTAGCCAATATGAGACACTATTGGTCTTTTCGAGGATTACTGGCGCGCTGATTCAACTACTGCCCCCAGAAAACGATGTACTTCTGGTAGAGTCAGCTACCGATGGCGAAAACATATCCCCAAGCTGATGGATTCTTAGGTTCCATTAGTAAGCTCGAAGCTAAATCTTGTGCAAAAGAAAATGAAGAAAAACTTAAAAGCAGCGCAAAAAAGATGATTTTTTTAACATGAAAATTCTCCTTAATTCATAAAGTTAAAACATTATTTCAAACGAAAAAGTGTCAATGTATTAAATACATATGTATTTAACTGAAACAACACTTTCAACTAAATCAATATGCGTGTTTTCATTTAGCGCTCCTTACTGTTAAGGGTGAGAATACAATCTATAATAAGTTATGGTTGATGAGAATCCGGGATTATACGGATCCCTCAATATTAAAATTTAACAGGAATTAAAAAGCATGTATAGTCATAAAGATAACTTTGAGACTTAGATCTGTATCCATTTAGGTTATAAATTTCCCATTATCTAAAATAGCTGGCTTTTCATCTTTCCTTTAGCATAATAAAGTTCATATATCGATCCTTATTTTTGTGATAAGTTTTGACTATCCAAAGCCTTCTTGCGACAATACATGCGGTACAATGCAAAGTTACAATTAACCCATCCTTTAAAACTCTGGTTTAACACCTATGGAAAAAGTAGACGTTATTATCATCGGCGCTGGTGCAGCGGGATTGATGTGCGCTATTGAAGCGGGCAAACGTCAGCGTAAAGTTATGGTGTTGGATCATGCCAATAAAGTTGGAAAAAAGATATTAATGTCGGGTGGCGGGCGTTGCAATTTTACTAACTACCAGGTAACCTCTGCAAATTTTATCTCGCATAATCTGCATTTTTGCAAGTCTGCATTAAGCCGTTTTACTCCTTGGGATTTTATTGCCAGAGTAAAACAGCATAATATTGCGTTTCATGAAAAAACACTGGGGCAGTTATTTTGTGATCATAAATCACAAAATATTGTCGATATGCTATTAGCAGATTGCCGACACGCTTTAGTAGATATCCGTTTAAACGCCACAATAACCCATATTGAAAAACTTAATGATCATCACTTTAAAATCACCAGCAGTCGCGGCGATTTTCATTGCCAATCTTTGGTGATTGCTAGCGGTGGCCTATCTATTCCCACGATGGGCGCAAGCCCTTTTGGCTATAAAATCGCTGAACAATTTGGCATTAAAGTATGGCCTACTCGTGCAGGTTTAGTACCCCTTACCTTCCACACGGATGATAAAGAAAAATTTGAGGTGTTATCAGGAATTGCTATCGATAGCTTAGTAAGCAATCAACAGCAATCATTCCGCGAAAATATATTATTTACGCACCGGGGTTTAAGCGGTCCTGCTATTTTGCAGATTTCCTCATACTGGCAGCCTGGCGAGTATATTACCATTAATATGCTGCCTGATATCGACCTTGATAATTATTTATACCTGCAAAAACAGCAGCAATCGCAAAAGCAATTGAAGACTCTTTTACAGGAACTATTACCCAAAAGAGTGGTCGATATTTTTTTACCTGCAGATTTAGCCGACAAAAAATTACCCACGCTTTCCTTACAAGATTTTGCGTATATCAAACAACAACTGCAAGCCTGGCAACTGTTGCCCAATGGCACTGAAGGATATCGCACTGCAGAAGTTACTTTAGGCGGAGTCGATTGCGATGCGATTTCGTCAAAAACAATGCAAGCCAACCAAGTAGCAGGTTTATATTTTGTT
>Ga0302303_10001966_pt1 | contig 12766 bp, 8 predicted proteins | sample III_Palsa_E2_1_FD_194542 | JGI IMG/M metagenome (GOLD analysis project Ga0302303, IMG submission 194542) | Peat permafrost microbial communities from Stordalen Mire near Abisko, Sweden - III_Palsa_E2_1 | ecosystem: Environmental > Terrestrial > Soil > Palsa > Peat permafrost | place: Sweden... | reverse complement strand
TGAGGGTTGGTGTAGATGTTACTTTATAACGAATTATTAAATATTTGATATTATGAAAAAAAATTATGTTAAGTACACAGCGGTTTTTTTGCTTGGAATAGGCGCGTTTTCGTCCTGCAAAAAATCCTTCCTCGAAACTACCCCAAAAGGGGAGTTTGCCGAGGCGAATTATTACCAAACGCCCACTGAAGCTTTCGCCGGCCTTGCTGCGGCTTATGGCCCGTTAACTACCGAAACCGGTGGTTTGGATGGAACTTATACCGATCCGCTGGGGCCATTGAACGCGGCATCTGACGATTGTTATGCAGGTGGTGGTGGATCAAGCGATACACCTGATTGGCAGGCGGCTAATAATTATCCGGCACTAACCTCAACACAAGGCCCGCAAGCCGGGTTTTGGCCGATCAATTTTTTAGGTATCAGCAGCGCTAATATCATCCTATCGAAGCTTAGCGGTGTACCCGGCTTAAGCACCGCCCTGCAAACTGAATATACCGGCGAGGCATTGTTTTTACGCGCGCATTATTATTTCGACCTGGAAAGGTTATTTAAAAATGTTCCGCTAATAACTCAGCCGCTTACTCCTGCTGATATATACGATCAGCCACAGGCAAAACCGGCAGCCGTATACGCGCAAATTGAAGCCGACCTTACAACAGCCATTGCCGATTTGCCGGCTACAAGGCCTGCAAGTGAAGATGGCCGTGTTACACAGGGCGCAGCAGTAGCCTTACTGGGCAAAGTGTATTTATACGAGCAAAAATGGGCACAGGCAGCTACCGAACTGGCGTTGGTAAACGGTACAACCCCTGGTCAGGCTTCGGCTACCTATGGTTACAAACTGTTGGCAAATTTTGCATCTATTTTCGATCCTAACAACAAGTTTAACAGCGAATCTATTTTCGAAATTGCCCGTACGGCCAGCGGAAACTATACCTGGAACAACTGGGATCAATTTAAATCAAACGTATATGTGCAAATGGCTGGGCCAAGAAACTATTCGGGCCCGATATATGCCGGCGGATGGGGCTTTAATCCTATTACCCTGGGATTAGTTGCCGCCTATAAAACTCCGTATTATGGAGGCACTACTGTTGATCCAAGATACGGCTACACTATTTTGGATATGGACAGCCTTGTAGCAGTTCAAAATACCAGCTATCAGGCCAGCTATCAAAACACAGGTTATTTCTTGTTAAAATATGCTCCATTAACCAAATTTTTATCGCCGACAGGTGTTAACATCCTGAACTTCCCGAACGATTACATCGAGATCCGTTTAGCAGATACTTACCTGATGGAAGCTGAAGCACTGGTAAATGCAGGCACTAACACAGCACGTGCACAGGCATTGATGGATGCTGTACGCGCAAGGGTTGGCCTGGCATCGGTACCGGTTACTCTGGCAAACCTTAAAGCCGAGCGCCGTTTGGAACTGGCAACAGAAGGCCACCGCTGGTTTGACCTTGTAAGATGGGGCGATGCGCCAACTGCACTTGCATCAAAAGGTTTCACAGCCGGTAAAAATGAAGTATTCCCTATTCCGCTAAGCGAGCTTAGCAATACTAAATTGGTTCAAAATCCAGGTTACTAAATAATAGTTGAACATTGCTTAAAACTGCCGGGTAAAACCGGCAGTTTTTATTAAAACAAAAAAAAATGAATAAAAAGAACATCAACGTATGGGCCGGGATTTTAATATGTGCGGGTGCGCTTGCGTTTTCATGCTCTGGAAAAAAGGGTAATGTTACGCCGTATGTTTATACCCCTACTGTTCCTATTGATTCAAACTGGAGCTTTGTTACAACTCCTACATGGACAGACGAGTTTAATTATACCGGAACGCCTGATACCAGTAAATGGACCTATGACCTTGGTGGTGGCGGATGGGGAAATAGTGAATTGGAAGATTATACCGACTCATTAAGTAACGTTAGCGTGGCCAATGGTTTGCTAACAATAACCGCCAGGAAACAAAGCCTTGGTGGCGAAGGCTATACATCCACAAGAATAGTATCGAAAGGATTTACAACCTATGGCCGTATTGAAGTACGGGCCAAACTGCCTTCGGGCCGTGGTACCTGGCCGGCTATATGGATGCTGCCTAACGATTATGTGTATGGCGCATGGCCAGCTTCGGGCGAGGTTGATATTATGGAAATGGTGGGCTATAGCCCTAACAATGTACACTTTAGCGTGCATAATGCAACTTATTACGCAGGTAATGCTAAAACCAGCACCGATAGTATTCCAACGGCTTCAACCGATTTTCATTTATATCGGGAAGACTGGACCCCGTACGCGGTTAGGGGATATTATGATAACGTATTGATATTTACCTATGTAAATACCGGTGGAGGATCACAATTGTGGCCGTATGATCAAAAATTTCATTTATTAATGAATATTGCCGTAGGCGGCAGCTGGGGTGGGATAGATGGTGTTGATGACAGTGCTTTCCCTACAACCATGCAAATTGATTATGTACACTTTTTTAACATGATACATAAATAAGAAATTAATAACAATAATATAGTGAACCTGATTTAGTGAACCTGGAAAAAACACCTATGAAAACTATTAAAAATTCTGCCTTTTCAATAATGTTTTTAAGTTTAACATGCTCCATGTTAGGCTGTAGTAAAGATAAAGCCGCCGGCGGCGGCAATACGGGCGGCGGCGGTACCGTTGTTACACCACCTACAACTGTTTTGAAAACAGATGTAAATATGTGGCTAACCAATGCCGATGAGTCGCAATTGCTGGCTAAGCAAAATGTAAGCTTATTATTTGCCCCGCAGGCCAGCACAAATACGCTTACCACCATTAATGTTGATACTACCACCACCTATCAAACTATTGATGGCTTTGGTTTCGCGCTTACCGGTGGCAGCGCCACCGTAATAAATGAAATGGGCGAAACCCAAAGCAATGCGCTGATAAAAGAGCTTTTTGCAACGGATACTACAGGCATCGGCATCAGTTATATAAGGTTAACCCTGGGCGCATCAGACATGAGCGCCAGCGCCTATACTTATGATGATGTTGGTAGCTCTACCGATGTTAACCTGCAGCAGTTCAGTATCAGCATGGAGCAAACCGACCTGATACCTGTATTAAAAAAGATCCTGGCGCTTGATCCTAAAATAAAAATATTGGCATGCCCATGGAGTGCCCCCGCATGGATGAAATCAACCGGCAATCTTTCGGGCGGCAGCTTATTACCTCAGTATTATGGCGTATATGCCAATTATTTTGTAAAATATATACAGGCAATGAGCGCGGCGGGTGTAACTATTGATGCTATTACCCCGCAAAACGAACCATTGAACGCCTATAATAATCCGGCTATGCTGGAGCAGGATACCGCCGAGGATATATTTGTTGCCAAATACCTGGGCCCGGCTTTCCAGGCCGCCGGTATACAAACCAAAATAATTGTTTACGACCATAATTGCGATCACCCGGAATACCCGATCTATATTTTGAATGATCCAACGGCTAATCAATATGTTGATGGCTCGGCTTTTCACCTGTATGCCGGCGATATATCGGCCTTAACACCGGTGCATAACGCGTTCCCTAATAAGAATATTTATTTTACCGAGCAGGCCACATTTTCAACAGGCTCATTCAGCGGCGACCTTAACTGGCATGTTACCAATTTAATTGTTGGCGCCACGCGCAACTGGAGCCGCAATGTGCTGGAATGGAACCTGGCTTCTGATCCAAATTACGGCCCGCATACCACAGGGGGCTGCAGTACCTGCCAGGGTGCCGTAACTATTAATAATTCAAACTTTACGCGTAATGTTTCCTACTATATTATAGCTCATGCTTCAAAGTTTGTAAAGCCCGGGGCCATCAGGATAGCCTCAGATGCATCAACCACATTGCCAAACGTAGCCTTTAAAAATACCGATGGCTCAAAAGTGCTTATAGTGCTTAACAGCAGCGGCAGCACGCAAGCTTTTAATATCGAATTCAATTCTAAAATAGTAACCAGTACGTTAAATAACGGTGCGGTAGCAACGTACGTGTGGTAAAACAACCTTATACCATGATTAAACTACGAGTTTTTATAATTTGCTGCATAGCCGCATCTTTTTTAACCCTATCTGTAAAAGCGCAAACTAAATATAGTGATGCGCAGATAGCGGTTAAAATAGATAGTTTGGTTAAACTGATGACTTTGCAGGAAAAAGTTAATATGATACATGGCAGTTCATCTTTTACATCGGGCGGCGTTCCGCGCCTGGGTATTCCTGAACTCACCACTTCCGATGGCCCTCACGGCGTACGTGTTGAACACGGCCGCGGCTGGAAAGAACTAAAAAATGTGCCCGATTCCGGAACTTATTTGCCAACAGGTATTTGCCTTGCTTCTACCTGGAATCCCGCTTTAGGCTATGCCTTTGGCTCGGTATTGGGCAGCGAAGCTAATTTCAGGGGTAAAGATGTGATTTTGGGGCCGGGCATAAATATTATGCGCTCGCCGTTGAACGGGCGCAACTTTGAATATGAAAGCGAAGACCCTTACCTCATATCAAAAATGGTGGTTGGTTATATAAAAGGGGTGCAGGATCAGGGTGTATCGGCTTGTGTAAAGCACTTTGCCGCCAATAACCAGGAAACCAGGCGCGGCAGCATTAATGTGGAGATGAGCGAGCGGGCGCTGCGTGAAATTTATTTGCCCGGTTTTAAAGCTGCGGTGCAGGTTGGTGGTGTAAATACGCTAATGGGTTCGTACAATAAATTCAGGGGCGAGTGGGCCACGCAAAATAATTACCTCATTAACCAGATACTAAAAAAGGAGTGGGGCTTTAAAGGTGCTGTTATAAGTGATTGGGGCGCGGTACATAGCACCGTGCAGGCCTTGTGGAATGGTACCGATATTGAAATGGGTACCGACCTAAACATGGGCAGCCACCCGGATTACGGCAAGTTTTTTATGGGCGATACCGTAGTAACCTTAGTTAAAACCGGTAAAATGCCCGAGTATCTGGTAGATGAAAAAGTGCGCCGCATATTATACGTGATGTTTAAAACCAACATGATTGATGCCAAGCGCAAAAAAGGCGAATACAATACCAAAGAACACCAGGAAATAGCCCGCAAAGTTGCCGAAGAAGGCATAGTGTTGCTTAAAAACGATAATAAGATACTTCCGTTGAGTTCGTCTGTTAAATCTATTGCCGTTATAGGCTATAATGCCGATAGAAAGCAATCAATGGGTGGGGGAAGCTCGCAGGTGAAGGCTTTTTATGAGATAACACCCTTACAGGGCCTACAGAATATTGCAGGTAATAAGGTAAAGGTAACCTACTGTAAAGGCTATAATATAGCCAGGAACGCGGGGCCGGATGCCGATCTGATCAAACAAGCCGCGCAAGCTGCAGCTAAAGCCGATGTGGCCATTATAGTAGGGGGGGCAACACATGGTTATGATTACAGTGTATGGAGCGATAACCAATACGATGCTGAAGGTTATGATAAACCTGATATGGATATGCCTTTCGGCCAAAATGAATTGATAAAGGCCGTTTTGGCTGCTAACCCTAATACCGTAGTGGTGTTGATAGGTGGCGGCCCGATGGATATATCGCAATGGGTTAATAACACTAAAGGTATTATACAAGCCTGGTACCCAGGCATGGAAGGGGGCAACGCGCTGGCTAAAATAATTTTCGGGCAGGTAAATCCTTCGGGTAAACTGCCGGTAACGTTCCCTAAAAAATTGGCAGACGCGCCCGCTATTAAACTGGGCGAATTTCCCGGCGACTCGGTTAACGTAAATTATTTAGATGGCATTTATGTGGGCTATCGCTATTACGATACTTATAAAGTTGAACCGCAGTTTGCTTTCGGGCATGGCTTATCATACACCAGCTTTACCTACAGCAACCTGCACGTTACCACGGCAAATAAAATGGCTACGGTTACTTTCAGCATAAAAAATACGGGCGGTGTTGCCGGTGCCGAAATTGCACAGCTATATGTTAAACAGGAGCAACTGAACCTGCCGCGCCCCGAAAAGGAATTAAAAGGATTTGAAAAAGTGTTTTTACAAGCCGGCGAGGAAAAAACAGTAACACTTACGCTAAACCAGGATGCTTTCCAATATTTTAATGATGTTACTAATAGCTGGGAAATGGATCCCGGTGTGTTTGATTTTATAGTTGGGAGTTCATCAAGGGATATCAGGCTAACAGGAAAAGGGGTTTTATAATAATAAAACAGTATTAAATTTAATTAATAAAATAAACAATTCTAATTAATGAAAAAATCTGCGGTAATAACATTACTAAATATTTGCATCTTTTTTTTGGGTGCGCAAGCTATTACTATTAAACCGCACCCGAATCATAGGCCATTCGAGGTTAAAAGCAAAACGGTAACTGTTTATACTACTGCAAAAAATACCAGCTATCGTTTATCAAACACCGAAACATTAAAATTCACTCAGCATGGGCAGCCTGTTGAAAAGGAGGCTTGTATTTTTGTCGATCCTACAAAAACATTCCAAACCGTATTAGGCATAGGCGGCGCCTTAACCGATGCATCGGCCGAAACTTTTTATAAACTACCAAAAGATAAGCAACAGGAAATATTAAAAGCTTATTATAATACCCAAACAGGTATTGGCTATACATTGGCACGTACGCACATTCAAAGCTGCGATTTTTCGAGCGATACTTACAGCTATGTTGCCGAGGGCGACAGTGCCCTTAAAACTTTCAATATAGATCACGACCGTAAATACCGTATACCTTTTATAAAAGAAGCAATGGCCGCAGCAGGTGGAAAACTAACACTTTTTGTTACTCCCTGGAGCCCGCCCGCGTTTATGAAAACAAATGACGATATGCTGCATGGTGGTAAACTAAAACCCGAATACTATCAATCATGGGCTAATTTTTATATTAAATTTATAAGGGCTTATGAAAAAGAGGGCATACCAATATGGGGCCTTTCGGTACAAAATGAGCCAATGGCTAATCAAAAATGGGAATCGTGCATTTATACTGCCGAGGATGAACGTGATTTTATAAAAAATTACCTGGGCCCAACATTGCATAGGGACGGTATGGCCGATAAAAAACTATTCATCTGGGATCATAACCGCGATTTGATATATCAGCGTGCCAGTACGGTATTTGAAGACCCCGAAGCCGCAAAATATGTTTGGGGTACAGGTTTCCACTGGTATGTGCGCGATGTTTTTGATAATGTAAAGCTGGTTAATGAAGCATTCCCCACTAAAAATTTATTATTTACCGAGGGCTGCAGCGATACCTATGATGCCAGCCAGGTAAATGACTGGAAATGGGGCGAAGTGTACGGAAAATCAATGGTGAATGACTTTAATAACGGCGTAGTAGGATGGACCGACTGGAATATTCTGCTCGACGAAAATGGCGGCCCTAACCACGTTGGCAATTTTTGCTTTGCGCCTATACATGCCAATACAAAAACAGGCGTGCTTACATACATGAACTCTTACTATTATATTGGCCATTTTTCCAAATTTGTAAGGCCGGGAGCCAAAAGGGTGATCAGTTCATCAAACAGGGATCAGTTATTAACTACCGCGTTTTTGAATAAGGATAATAAATTGGTAGTGATAGTATTGAATTTAACCGATGAAAAGTTACCGTACAATCTTTGGATAAAAGGGATGACCGCTACTACAACCAGTTTGCCGCATTCTATTGCCACACTTATTGTACAATAAATACATCTTTAATTAAACTAAAGCCGTATAAGTTTATTCCTTTGCAATACCAATTTGTAAACCGCTGATGAAGAATAACAGGAAACTATTTTTGGGTTTAGTTTTTATTATTCCGTTAATTTTTATTTTTTCGCAATGCTTAACGGTAGCCCCCAAGCCCGATCCGCGCGGAGATATTTTCGCGGGTTCAACCACCTGTATACAATGCCATAAGGATGTGTACGACAGCTATTTGCATACGGCGCATTTTTCGGCCACCCGCCTGGCCGATATTCACAGCATAGGCGGCAGCTTTGAACCCGGCCACAACGAATTTACTTTTAACAAGGATCTGAAGGTGGTAATGGAAAAACGTAAAGACGGATTGTACCAGGTTGCCTATTTTAAGGGCAAAGAGGTAAAGGCCGAGCGTTTTGATATTACATTCGGAAGCGTAAAGGCCGAAAGCTATTTATACTGGAAGGGAAACCAAATCTTCCAGCTGCCGATGTCGTATTTTCATGCACTTAACGGTTGGACAAATAGCCCCGGTTTTGATAGTACAGCCGCAAATTTCAGCCGCATAATTGGCAGGCGTTGTTTTGAGTGCCACAGCTCTTACATTAAGGAGTTGCCATCACAAAATCAAAGCTTGGCAGATCAGCCCAACTTCGATAAAAATTCGCTGATATTGGGTATTGATTGCGAGCGCTGCCACGGGCCGGGCACCAACCATGTAAACTATCATTTAGCTTATCCCGACGAGAAAAAGGCTAAGTACATGGCTACTTACTCCTCGCTTTCGCGTTCACAAAAAATGGATATGTGCGCGGTATGCCATTCGGGTAACAAAAGCCAGATCATCAGGTCCTTATTTGCCTTTAAACCTGGCCGTAACCTTTCCGATTTTAAAGAGCCCACGCTCTATCAAAACGTAGTGGATTCCACCAAACTTGATGTACACGGCAATCAAAGTCAGTTATTGGCCACCAGTAAATGCTTTATAAACAGCAGTATGGATTGCAGCACCTGCCACAATGTACATGTAAACGAAAGGCAAAACCTGGCCTTGTACTCGCAGCGCTGTATGAACTGCCATACCACGGCTAATCACAATTTTTGCAAAATGGCCCCAACAATTGGCGCCATGATCAAAAGTAATTGTATTGATTGCCACATGCCGGCCAGGTCATCAAACGTGATTGCTATTGAAACAGAAGGCAAAGGCCGTTCCGTACCCTATTTTGTGCGTACACATCACATAGCGGTATATGCCGATGCATCGCAAGCAGTAATGAATAATTTAAAAAAATATAACAAGTTAACATCCAGATAGCTAATAGCAATTATTACAAAATTTAGCCTGTTTTACATTTTACATCACCATGAAAAAATATCTGTTAACAATAGCAGCCATCATAATGGTCGCGATTCCGGTAGTATTAAGGGCGCAATCCGCGCGATTCATATCGGTAAAAGGTAAGGACATTATAGGGCCCGATGGCAAGCCATTCCTGATAAAAGGCACTAACCTGGGCAACTGGCTGGTGCCGGAGGGTTATATGTTTAAATTTTCCAAAATTAATTCGCCCAAATTAATTAACGAGGCCATAGCCGAGATGATAGGCCCCGATGAGGCAAAGCTATTCTGGAAAAAGTATCTCGATAGTTATATCACCCGTGCCGATATTCATTTTTTGAAAAGCACTGGCATGAACACCATCCGCATCCCCTTTAATTATAAGCTGTTTACGGATGATGATTATTTAGGCGAGAACAACCCCAATCATGGGTTTGAACTGCTGGATAAGGTTATCGGTTGGTGCAAACTGGAAGGTATATATGTGGTGCTGGATATGCACTGCGCCCCCGGCGGCCAAACCGGCGATAATATTGATGATGGATATGGCTACCCCTTCCTGTTTCAGAATGAAGGCAGCAGGCAGCTTACCATAAAAATATGGACAAGGATAGCTGCTCATTACCGCAACAGCCGCACCGTGTTAGGCTATGATTTTTTGAATGAGCCCATCGCGCACTTTTTTAATAAAACCGAACTGAACCCATATTTAGAGCCGTTTTATAAAGAACTGACAAAAGCGGTGCGCACAGTGGATAAAAACCACATTGTGATTTTAGGCGGCGCGCAATGGGATACCAATTTTAAGGTTTTCGGGCCGCCTTTCGACTCGAAAATTGTATACCAGTTTCATAAATACGGCGACCCTACAACCGTGGCTGCCATACAGCAGTTTATTGATTTTAGGGATAAATATAACGTGCCCATTTACGCCGGTGAAACCGGCGAGAATAAAGATCAATGGATACTCGATTTTAGGAAGGTATTGGATGATAATAATATAGGATGGACTTACTGGCCCTATAAAAAGATGGATAATTTAGCCGGTATCATCACCTTTAACAGGCCAATGGGTTATGATTCTGTTATAAAATATGTAGAAACACCACGGGTTAGTTTTTCTGATATACGCAAAGCCGCGCCTGCCAGCCGCGAACAGATAAAAGCGGCTTTATACGGCATGCTGGAGAACTGCAAATTTGAAAACTGTACGCCCAATACCGGTTATATTGAAGCATTGGGCTTATCGGTGAAAAAATAAATAATAGGGTTATTTTTATTAAGAGGGAGAATAAAGGTATAATTGTATATCTGTAGAACCAATTAGTGCTTTTCCCGAAAAAAGTATTCGTTTAGTTTAGTTTTTGTACCTGGTTATTAAATATGTTTAAATATTTACTGAAAGTATTATTTATTAGTGCTGTATTTTTATTGGGTATTACCTTTAATGGTTATACGCAAAAAACCGTAACGCTGAATGATACCATCACACAACATATTTTTTCGTACAGCGAGATTGAAAGTTACAAGGATACCACCGGAAAGCTGACTATAAGCCAGGTTCGCGATCCCGCATTCGCGCAAAAATTTGTTCCCAGCACTATTTATACGCCCAAAACATCCGATCTGAATACCACCTACTGGTACCGCATAAAAATTAAACATGATTATGCTACCAAAAACAACTGGATGCTGGAGTTTTTCGACCAAACCATTGATGATATACAGATCTACTCGCCCAATGGAAACGATACTTATACCGCTACTTATGTGGGCAGCAGCCATCCTTTCGCGCAGCGTTTGTATCAGCATAAAAACTTCAGCATAAATATCAACAGCAATTTATACGGCGAAAATATTTACTATATCCGCATCAAATCGCATCAGCCGTCGAATGTCATCGTGGTGCTGCGCTCGGTAAGCTGGTTTATCCATTACGCGCTCGACGAATACTTTTTCTTCGGTATTTTTTACGGGATGCTGCTGGTGTTCAGCTTGTATAATTTAATGATGTTTTTTGCCATCCGGCAGATCCAGTACTTATATTACATTATATACAACCTCAGCATCGGCCTTTATGAAATGTGCGCCGATGGTATAGCCTACCAGTACATGTGGCCCAATTCGCCGGTTTGGAACCAGTATGCCTATGGCGTGGCCCTGTTTTTTGCCAGTGTTTTTGGCATGCTGTTTACCCGCAGCCTGTTATACGTAAAAGCCAAGGCACCAAAGCTAAATATGCTGATATGGGCCGTAATAGCTTTGCGAACTATATTTTTTCTGCTATGCCTAACGGTAAACAACTATTGGTTCAACTACCGTATAATTGAAATTGTACCGCTGTTGGTTGCCTGCTACACCGGCTATTACGTACTGAACAAAGGCTACTGGCCCGCCCGCTTTTTTGTGGTAGGTTACAGCTTTTTGTTTTTAGGCTTTATTATAAAAGTGCTGATAGCGTTTGATGTATCGTGGTTGCCATTTGGGCCGCTTACGCATTACAGCCTTAGCTTTTGTTTTATAATGGAGATGCTGTTCATATCCTTCGCCATTGCCGAGAAGGTGCGCATACTGAAAAAGAAAAAAGATTATGCCCAGCGCCGTATCATCAGGCAGATGAAGCAAAACGAGGAGCTGAAGGATAACATTAACCGCCAACTGGAAGAACAGGTACGTGAGCGCACCCGCGAACTGGTTGAAAAATCGGCGGTGATAGAGGAGCAGAACGATGAGCTTAAATCGGTCAATATCCTGCTGAAAGACCAGGCCGAAGAGATCTCCAGGATAAATGTGCTGCTCGAAAATGATAACATCACTCTGCATACCAATATTGAAAAGGTAACGCACGACAGGGTAATGTCGGCCGAAGTGGATTTTGAAGAGTTCAGCAAGATCTATCCCGACAGGGAAACCTGTTTCAAATTCCTGTCCGATTTGAAATGGGAAAAAGGCTACAACTGCCGCAAATGCGATAATACACATTACAGCCATGGGCATTTACCTTATAGCAGGCGCTGTTCCAAATGCGGTTATGAGGAATCGGTAATAGCGTATACCATATTGCAAAATACCCGTATACCTATTAATAAAGCTTTTTATATGATATTTTTGATGTACTCCACCAAAGGGAAAATATCATCGCACAAACTATCCGAAATTGTGGCCATTCGCCAGAGTACCTGCTGGGCCTACAGCACGCGCATTAAAAAGCTGATGGATCAAAAGAAAAAGGAACTTAACCATGCAGGCAGCAAAGGCTGGAGTTTGCTGGTAATGGATGAAAGTTTATAAGGTTTGAAATAAGCCGCCAAAAGGCTTATATTCGTGTACAAACCCTTATTATGCCTGAATTTGCTGCCGCTGATCCTCGCCATTCAAAAATACACCATTTCAAGTCGATCATTGGCGGTTCCATCGGTAATTTGGTGGAGTGGTATGACTGGTACGCGTATTCAGTATTCGCTTTATATTTCAGCGCCGCTTTTTTTCCTTCCGATAACCAAACGGCTCAGTTATTAAACACTGCCGGTATTTTTGCCATAGGTTTTTTAATGCGCCCGGTAGGTGGCTGGCTAATGGGCGCCTTTGCCGATCGTAAGGGGCGTAAAACGGCTTTAACATTGTCGGTACTACTCATGAGCGGTGGCTCATTAATGATAGCCCTGGTGCCCGGATACAAGCAAATAGGCATA
>Ga0302303_10001954_pt1 | contig 12809 bp, 14 predicted proteins | sample III_Palsa_E2_1_FD_194542 | JGI IMG/M metagenome (GOLD analysis project Ga0302303, IMG submission 194542) | Peat permafrost microbial communities from Stordalen Mire near Abisko, Sweden - III_Palsa_E2_1 | ecosystem: Environmental > Terrestrial > Soil > Palsa > Peat permafrost | place: Sweden... | reverse complement strand
GGGGCCTGTAGATTCATAATGTGCCTGTGAGTTGGACAAATTATCATACTGGTTAGGTTTCCATGAGTTAGGTACCTCGCGCTCCAAACGCGATGAAACGGAGTAATATGAACGCGGGTCTTCAGGGTCGACATTAGTAGGGCAAACTATTACCTCGGCACCAAAAGCGCGTAGGGCGTCAAATTTTTCTTTTGATTGCTTATCAGTGCTGGTAAAAATACACTTATAGCCTTTTATAACCGCGGCAATGGCCAAACCCATACCTGTATTACCCGAAGTACCCTCGATAATGGTACCGCCGAGTTTTAGTTTGCCGCTTTTTTCGGCATCCTCAATCATTTTAAGGGCCATGCGGTCCTTAATAGAATTACCGGGGTTAGTGGTCTCAATTTTAGCCAAAACCGTGGCAGGTATGCCTGCAGTTACTTTATTTAATTTTACCATAGGCGTATTGCCTACGGTTTCGAGTATATTATTGTACCACATATGTATATTTTAACCCTTATACCAGGCTACGCCTCAAAATTAACTTTTTAAGCCAAATAATGTCTACTAAAATTATCTATTAAAAATAATTTTGCCTAATCACTAATCTCCAACCTCTAATCACTAACTCAAAACTTCAAATGCTTAACCGTTAAGCCATTATTGATAAGTTGTTTTAATGATTCGATGCCGATATGTAAATGCGTCTCCACAAATTGCTCGGTAACCTTCGAGTCGCTTTCGCTGGTTTTTACACCCTCGGGAATCATTGGCTGATCCGATACCAGCAGCAAAGCGCCGGTAGGTATTTTATTGGCAAAACCGGTAACAAATATGGTAGCGGTTTCCATATCAACGGCCATGGCCCTTAATTCCTTCAAATACTTTTTAAACTCCTTGTCGTGCTCCCAAACGCGGCGGTTGGTAGTGTAACAGGTGCCTGTCCAGTAATCGCGCCCGTAATCGCGTATGGTGGTTGATATGGCTTTCTGCATAGCAAAGGCGGGCAGTGCGGGCACCGCGGCAGGCATATAATCGTTTGATGTACCCTCGCCCCTGATGGCGGCTATGGGCAGTATGAGGTCGCCTACGTTGATTTTCTTTTTCAGGGCGCCGCATTTGCCTAAAAATATTACGGCTTTAGGGCTTATGGCGGTAAGCAAATCCATTACGGTTGCCGCTACCGAGCTGCCCATACCAAAATTAATAATGGTTATACCGTTGGCGGTTACGCTTTGCATAGGCTTATCCAAACCCATAACAGGCGCGTTATCATGCCATTCTGAAAACAGTTGTATGTATTTTGAAAAATTGGTAAGGATAATATATTTGCCAAAATCACTCAACGGGCGGCCGGTATACCGTGGCAGCCAATTGGCAACAATAGCCTCTTTAGTTTTTAAGCCTGCTTTTATAGGGCTGTGCACTTCTTTTAGCTGCTGCGATTGCTTAACTATATCTTTATCCTGTTTAATGCTTATTTCTTCATTTATATCCATGGTCTTATTGTTTTATACAATATTACTTAATACGTATTAAGCTATTGTAAATATGCTTATACAAAAAAGCCCCGTAACCGGGGCTTTTATTATTTTCTTTCTTTTATATCCACATAGTCCCTGTTGGTAGCCCCTGTGTATATCTGGCGCGGACGGCCGATAGGCTCTTTATGCTCCTTCATTTCTTTCCATTGCGCTATCCATCCCGGCAGGCGGCCCAGGGCAAACAGTACGGTAAACATATCTGTTGGGAAGCCTAATGCGCGGTAAATAATGCCCGAATAAAAATCAACGTTAGGGTATAATTTACGTTCGATGAAATATGGGTCTTTCAATGCTACTTCTTCCAGTTTCTTGGCAATTTCAAGCACCTCATCGTCAATACCCAGCTTCTCTAATATATCGTCGCATGCTTTTTTGATGATTTTGGCACGCGGGTCGAAATTCTTATACACGCGGTGGCCAAAACCCATCAGGCGGAAAGGATCGTTTTTATCTTTTGCTTTGGCTATCCATTTATCGGTATCTCCGCCATCAGCCTGTATTTTTTGCAGCATTTCTATTACTTCCTGGTTAGCGCCGCCATGCAGCGGGCCCCAAAGCGCAGATATACCTGCCGAAACCGAAGCATAAATATTTGATGCCGACGAACCTACAATACGCACGGTTGATGTTGAACAGTTTTGCTCATGATCGGCATGCAGTATTAATAATTTGTTCATGGCGCTAACAATAACCGGGTCAATTTCCACCACTTCGGTACGCTGACCAAAGGTCATGTTCAGGAAGTTGCTTACGTAGTCGTATTTATTTTGCGGGTAGATGTAGGGATGGCCTAATGATTTTTTATATATCCACGAAACGATGGTAGCCATTTTGCCCAGCATTTTTATAATGCTCAGGTTTAGCTCATCATCAGTTTGGTTTGATTTTAATGATTCGGGGTAGAAAGCCGATAGCGAGCATACCAGTGAAGATAATTGCCCCATCGGGTGCGATTTTGAGGGGAAGCCATCGAAAAACTTCTTCATATCCTCATGCACCAAAGTATGGTGGCTTAAATCGAAATTAAATTTCTTTAATTGTTCTTCGGTTGGCAGGTCGCCGTATATCAGCAGATAAGCAACTTCAATAAAGCTCGATTTTTCGGCTAATTGCTCAATAGGGTAACCGCGGTATTTAAGTATGCCCAGTTCGCCATCTAAAAAAGTAATAGCGCTTTGCGTAGCACCCGTATTCTTGTAGCCGATATCAAGGGTTACATACCCGGTAAGGTCTCTTAGCTTTGATATATCAATGGCTTTTTCGCCTTCCGAACCTTCAATAACCGGTAAATCGTAGGTTTTATCGCCAATTTTTAATTGTGCTGTGTCAGACATAGATAATTGTATTTGCGCAAATGTAAGCAAATCCACCTATTTATACCGGGTATTATGCTTACAAATTGTAAAAAATTAATACGATTTAGCTGGGGTGATTATTCAATTTCTTTAATATTGATATTTATACATATTTCAGTAAATTTGTTTTTGTCAACAAAAAATAATGGCAATATCTCAAAAATCACATACAGAACTCAACTCGGTACAAATAAGCCTGTTAAGATTATTTAACAGGCCAATGTCTGAAAGTGAGGCCATAACTTTAAAAAAGCTTATGGTTGATTATTATTCAGGCTTGTTAGAGGATGAGGTTACAAAAATCGTAGCCGAAAAAAAATACTCCCAAAAAGATTTTGACAACATGCTTAACAGCGAAGATTAATGATTGCTGTTATAGATACAAATTGCCTCTTAGCATCTATACCTCCTCAAAGCACTCATTACTGGCTATATCTTGCATTCAAAGAACAAAAGTTTGAATGGCTGATTAGTAATGAGATTATGGCTGAATACGAGGAAAATTAGCTAAAAGATATTCTGAAAAAACTGCAAACCTTGTATTATCTATTCTCAGTGTTGCACCCAATGTTATTTTTGACGAACCTTATTATAAATGGAACCTCGGAGAAAACGACCCGGACGATAATAAATTTGTTGACTTAGCTATCGCCGGAAATACCGATTACCTGGTTACTAATGATAAACATTTTAGCCCTTTAAAAACGATCAACTTTCCTAAAATAAACATCGTTACGATAGACGAATTCAGGAAAATTTTGTTTTAATTACGACCTTATCGCCTCCACCGGATCAAGCCTTGAAGCCGAATAGGCCGGCACAATGCCCGAAATAATGCCAATACTAACAGATATACCTATCCCCCATACCATATTACTTGTGTCTAATACTATTGTAACATGTTTAACTGCTTGAACCGCGAGTGTGCCCCCGTATACCATAGCAAGGCCAATAATACCGCCCATAAGGCATAGTACGATAGATTCTATTAAAAACTGCAGTAAAATAAAGTAGTTTTTTGCCCCCAGTGATTTTTGGATACCTATGATATTGGTTCGCTCCTTTACCGAAACAAACATGATATTTGCAATACCGAAACCGCCCACCAAAATAGAGAAACCACCTATTATAGCTCCACCTATATCAATAATGCCAAATAACTGATCGAGGCCGTTACTGATAATGGTGCTTTCATTTAAGGCGAAGTTATCATCCTCATTGGGCCTTAAGCGCCTGATGGAGCGCATGAGCTGGTGCAGCTCGCTTTCTACCTCATCTTGCGGAACGCCCGGCTTGCCGCGTACCACTATTTGCGGCCCGTACTGGTCGTTTTGAATATCAACTATATTGCGGGCAAAATTTAAGGGCAGCAACACATTTTTATCATCAGAGTTACCCAATATATCATTCCCTTCTTTTGAAAAAACGCCTATGATAGTTACGTACCGGCCCATCAGCTTTATTTGTTTGCCAATTGCATCGCCACCGGGGAAAAGGCCGTCGGCAATATCATAACCTACCACTGCCACAGGGGCGCCTGTACGCGATTCAATATCTGTAAAGTACCTTCCACTGCTAAAATCAAAGTTCCAGGTTTTATCGTGGTCCTGGCTAACAGCGCCAATTTGCGCACCATCGGCGGTATTGCTTTTATATTTTATGGTACGGCTGGCTAAATAAACTTCGTACGACATGGCCAGCGCCGTTTCGCTGCGCTTTTGCAACTCATCAAAATCATGCAGTGTTGGGTCGGGGCGCTGCATATATTTCCACCATGGGTAATCGGGGTCATTAATAGCCCAGGGGAATTTTTGTATATATATACTATTGGTACCTAACTTATTAATGCTTGCCCTTAGGTTGTTACGCAAGGTATCAACCGCCGAAAATACGGCTATCATGGTAAAAATACCTATAGTAACGCCCAGCAGCGAGAGGAAAGTACGCAGCTTATTTTGCCTTAAGGCATCGTAAGCAAACAGGAAGCTTTCTCGAAAAAGTTTTAAAAACAGCATATTGTATATGGATTACACCGATGATTTTTTGATTACACCGATGGACATTTTTTTAATTTGGCGACCGATAGATTTTAGACGAAGATAGCCCACATAAGTTACAGTTGTTTTATAATTTATGCAATTTCAAACAAAACGTAAAAAAATTTGTAAATAAATCGGTGCAATCAAACGGTGGCTGTAATTACCGATAAAATAATCGGTGTAATCCATGAAAATAATCAGTACATTTGCGCCCTGAAAATTCATATATATAAGCATGAAATTATCTCAATTTAAATTCAATCTGCCCGATTCATTAATTGCAAGTACTCCATCGCAAGCGCGCGACGAATCACGTTTACTGGTTTTACACCGCGATTCGGGCAAAATTGAGCATAAAATATTTAAAGACATATTAGATTATTACGACGACCAGGATGTAATGATTATAAACAATACTAAAGTGTTCCCGGCGCGTATGTACGGCAATAAAGAAAAAACGGGTGCTACCATCGAGGTTTTTTTGCTGCGCGAATTAAACAAGGAATTGCGCCTTTGGGATGTTTTGGTTGACCCGGCACGTAAAATACGCGTAGGCAACAAATTATATTTTGGCGACGACGATTTGCTGATTGCCGAAGTTGTGGACAACACTACCTCGCGCGGCCGTACCATCCGCTTTTTGTTTGACGGTACCGACGAAGAATTTAGGCGCAACGTTGAAATATTGGGCGAAACACCGCTGCCTAAATACATTAAACGTAAAGCTACTAACGAAGATAAAGAGCGTTATCAAACCATATTTGCCAAGCACGAAGGCGCTGTTGCTGCCCCAACCGCAGGCCTGCACTTTAGCCGCGAGCTAATGAAACGCCTTGAATTAAAAGGTATTAACTTTGCCGAAGTTACCCTGCACGTAGGTTTAGGCACTTTCCGCCCGGTTGAGGTGGAAGACTTGACCAAACATAAAATGGATTCGGAGCAATTTATTATTGAGCAAAAACAGGCTGATATTGTAAACCGCGGCATAGAAAACAAAAAAAGGATTTGCGCTATAGGCACTACCTCTATGCGTACTATCGAATCGGCTGTATCGGCTAACAAAACTTTGAAAGCGGCTAACGACTGGACCAGCAAATTTATTTTCCCGCCATATGATTTTAGCATTGCCAATTCAATGGTTACTAACTTCCACACACCTGAATCTACTTTGTTAATGATGGTTTGCGCCTTTGGCGGATACGAGCATGTAATGAACGCTTACGAAGTTGCCGTAAAAGAAAAATACCGCTTTTACAGCTACGGCGATGCGATGCTGATTATTTAATTTGATTTAGATTTAGGATATTAGATGTGAGATTTGAGCTAATTCAGGTCTCACATTTTTTTTAACAGCTTATCATGGGTTCTTCCCCATCTAAAACTTATGCCATTGTTGTTGCAGGCGGGTCGGGCACCCGGATGGGATCGGCTATACCTAAACAATTTTTATTGGTAAATGGCAAGCCGGTTTTAATGCATACGTTATCGGCGTTTTATCACAGCCAAACAAAGCCTCAGCTAATTTTAGTTTTGCATACCGATTTCCATACCTACTGGCAGGAGCTTTGTACACAACACAATTTTACTATCCCCCACCAATTAATAAAAGGCGGCGAAACCAGGTTTCATTCAGTTAAAAATGGTTTGGATAGTGTTGAGGATAGTGTTGATGCGATAGTGGCAGTGCATGATGCTGTAAGGCCTTTGACCAGTAAGGATATTATCGATAAATCTTATGAACAGGCGCGGTTAAACGGGAACGCCATAGCAGCTGTGCAAAGTCGCGACTCTATCCGGCAGGTAAAAAACAACCAATCGGTTAGTTTGCTGCGCGATGAGATATATTTGATACAAACCCCGCAAACTTTTAAACTCAGCCAGCTAAGAAAAGCATACGAGCAGCCTTTCGACCCTAAATTTACGGATGACGCCAGCGTTGTAGAGCAAAGCGGCGAGCCTATAAATTTAATAGCAGGTAGCTACTTAAATCTAAAGATCACCTTTCCCCAGGACATTGAGGTAGCAGAATTATTGTTGAAGAAAATTAATGATTGATGACGGTGCGCCCACATTAAATACATTGATAATTTGTCCATAGCCGATAACAATTTGTGTAAATTATTTATGGTTCATGGTTGATAGTTCATGGCTAAAAAGCTCACCATGAACTATCAACCATGAACCAATTATTTAAGCTCTCCGGATTATACCTAACAGCAATGCTATAACAGCAATTACTAATAATACGTGTATCAGCCCGGTTGCTGAATAGAAAAACACTCCAATTGCCCACCCTATAATCAGAATAACTGCAATAATGTACAATAAGCCTCTCATGATTTTTAAGTTTTAGTTGTTATTAAAGTTTTTAGTTGATAATTGCTTTTATCCATACTAAAACCATTCCAAAACCTTATTAAACCAAAAAACCCCGCATTAGCGGGGTTTGTGTATGGTTAAATGAACAAATTAGTATTCATCCTCATTAAAAAAGAAGTCATCTTTTGTCGGGTAATCCGGCCAGATTTCTTCTATATTTTCATAAGGTTCGCCGTCGTCTTCAAGCGCCTGCAGGTTTTCTATTACCTCAACAGGAGCGCCGGAGCGTATAGCGTAATCAATTAATTCATCTTTAGTTGCAGGCCATGGCGCATCTTCAAGGTGCGATGCTAATTCAAGTGTCCAGTACATATTTTCTATATAATTATTGTTGAGGGTCTAAAATCATTTTTTGCAAAAGTATAATATTTTTAATTGGATAATCAATATTTTTTGTAAAAATGTTTATACGCGTGGCAGCCACTTATTTTCGGGGATTTTATGCTCATTTCCCACTTTTCGCGCCAGCGTAAACAGGTAATCGCTCAACCGGTTTAAATATATGTTCACCTTTTCATCCACGGTACTTGTTTCGGCAAGGTGTACGGTTAAACGCTCGGCCCTGCGGCATACGCACCTTGCAATATGGCAAAAGGAAATGGCATTACTGCCACCCGGCAAAATAAAATGTTTTAATTCCGGTAATTGCTCGTTCATGGTATCCATTTCCTGCTCCAGCAGCTCAATATCTTCAGCATATAAATCAGGTATTATCATTTTTGAGCGGTCCGGGTCTGCCGCCAATGATGAGCCTATGGTAAACAGTCTATCCTGTATTTGCTTTAATATCTCCTTATCGTGGTCACCTATTTCCTGGTCGCGTATTAAGCCAATGTACGAGTTAAGCTCATCCACAGTGCCATAGCTTTCAATCCGCAAATCGTGTTTGGGTACCCGTGTACCGCCAATTAACGAGGTATAGCCTTTATCGCCGGTTTTAGTATATATTTTCATTTAAAATAGCCTGTTATTATACTTTCCCTTATTGTCATTTCGAGCGATAGCGAGAAACCCTTTCGAATTTGCATCCCTCCATGCAGGGTGGCTAAGATTTCTCGCTGCCGCTCGAAATGACAACATTAGTTTTTTAAAAATACGTTTTAAATGTTTAATTTAAACTATCGGCTAAATTAGCGGTTTATTTATTATGCGATCTATAAAAATCATCCTGCTACTGCTTACCACAACGTTGCTGTTAAGCTTAAAATGCCACAGCAAGCCCGCGCCTGTTAATAATAAAGCCAACATCAGCAGCTTTTTAACCGAGGCTAAGTTTAACGCTGCTTTCCCTATGCGCGATAAATTTTATACTTATGCCGCGTTTATAAAAGCCGTTAACCAGTTGGGCGATATAAAAATAAAAGTAAGCCGGCGCGCCGCATCGGTTTACCAGCTTACGCGTATTGATAAAACTACCGGCAAGGCAACCGTTGTGCGCCAGGATGCCGATTGGAACCAACCATGGGCAAAAGCAAAGCCCAATCCGGATTATATTATCGATTACGGTAATTTTTGTACCGAGCGGGATGTACAAACTAATAAAAAAGAGCTTGCCGCATTTTTCGCACAGATAGCCCATGAAACCCGCCATGGGCAGGATGGTACTTATACCGATGGCCTGATGTTTATCCACGAAATAAACACCGCGTTAACCTACACTGCCGATAACGACCAATACCCGGCATTAAAAGGCAAAAAGTATTATGGCCGCGGGCCTATGGAGCTAAGCTATAATGGTAATTACGGTTACGCTTCCGATTGTATTTTTGGCGATAAAAACATCCTGCTTAATAACCCCGATTTAGTACAAACCGACCCGGTGGTTGCTTTTAAAACCGCTATTTATTTTTGGATGACGCCGCAGGATGCCAAACCATCGGCGCATGATGTAATGATCGGCAAATGGCAACCCAGCGCAGCTGATAAAGCTAAAGGCCGCACACCGGGTTTCGGCATGACTATCAATATCATAAACGGGCAGGTAGAGTGCAACAAAGGCGATAAAATGCCTAATATGAATGACCGCATTGGCTTTTACCAGCACTTTTTAAAGCTGTTGGGTGCAAGCGATGCTAATTGCGCTTGTAGCTGCGGGAAGATGCAACCGTTTGCCCCCTAACCCCCTGAAGGGGGAACAATAGCGGATTTGGCGTGTTGTCAATCTTCATTTGTCATTCTGAACGTAGTGAAGAATTTGTAGTACTGCTGCACCAAGCGATATGTAGTCAAACCTGCATAGTGGTACAACCAACGACAGATGTTTCGCTATCGCTCAACATTACAAAAGGGGTTTTATAGAAAGTGTTTAAAGTGTTTTTTTTGTTTAAACTGTTTTATTTGTTCAAAGTGTTTAAAGTGTTTTTTTTGTTTTAATTGCGTTTTTTGTTTAGGATGTTGTTACCGTTTGTGTTGTTTTTGGCGGATTAATCGGTAAGCGAGTAGTGCCTGATGCGGTTTAGGCCTTCATCAAGCTCATAAACAATGGGTACGCCGGTGGGTATTTCCAGTTGGGCAACTTCCTCATCACTCAGGTTATCAATGTATTTTATCAGCGCGCGCAGGCTATTGCCGTGGGCGCATATAATTACTTTCTGGTTTTTGCGGATAGAGGGGATAATGGTCTCGTTCCAAAATGGCAATACGCGGTCCATGGTTTCGCTCAGGTTTTCGGTTAAGGGCAATTCGCGTTCGGTAAGGTCTTTGTAGCGCAAATCAAACCCGGGATAACGCGGGTCTTCTTTGGTAATGGCCGGCGGATGGTCGTTGGGATCGCGGCGCCATTTCTCTACCTGTTCGGCGCCGTATTTAGCAATGGTATCATCCTTATTTAAACCTTGTAAGGCACCATAAAAGCGTTCGTTTAGTCGCCACGATTTTTGCACGGGTATCCATAAATGATCCAGTTCTTCCAGCATAATATGCATGGTTTTTATGGAGCGCTTTAAATAAGATGCAAAGCCTTCATCAAAATTATAGCCATGCTTTTTTAACAGTTGTCCTGCCTGTTTGGCCTGCTCTGCACCGGTTGGCGACAGGTCGACATCCGTCCAACCTGTAAAACGGTTTTCCTGGTTCCAAACACTTTCGCCGTGGCGTATCAATATTAATTTCTGCATGCTGATTTGTTTAACACTAATGTAGAGAATGAGTTTGTAAAAAAATTTGCTAAATAGATTTAAAAACCCATAAATTGCATAATACCAATTAAAACCGATAAAAAAATCATGATTCCAACAACACCTGTACCTGTAAAGGATGGCATTGCCAACCCTGCGCCTTTAGGCTTATGCGCCTTCGGCATGACAACCGTATTATTAAACCTGGCAAACGCCGGCATTATCGAAATTAGCTCTATGATATTGGCCATGGGCATATTTTACGGCGGCCTGGCGCAAGTAATTGCCGGCTATATAGAAGCTAAAAAGAACAATACCTTTGGCTTAACCGCATTTACCTCTTACGGCTTCTTCTGGCTGTCGCTTGTGGGCTTAATTGTAATACCGTCACTTGGCTGGGTGCCTAAACCGTCAGGATCATCCATGGCTGCATACCTGGGTATATGGGGTTTGTTTACCTTTTTGATGTTTTTTGGAACCTTAAGGCTAAACAAGGCGCTGCAATTTGTTTTCGGCTCGTTAACCATACTATTTATTTTACTGGCGTTGAAAGATGGCACCGGAAATGCGACTTTTGGCACCGTTGCGGGTTATGAAGGTATTATCTGCGGCTTATCTGCTATTTATACCGGCATTGCCAATTTGCTGAACGAACTTTATGGGCGTGTTGTGTTGCCGATTGGGCCGGTAGCGTAAAGCCCCCCTCTAAATCTCCCCCCTGTTGGGGGAGACTTTAAAAAGTTGGCGGCAGCAATGGCGCTCCGACTACTCACCCCGACTACGCTACGCTGGTCGACCCTCTCTTCGCCTGCGGCGGAAAGAGGGTAAAACAATTAAAATTATTCCGTAAAATTGCGACTTGAAAGATTTTAAAAAATATTACACCCTGCCGGCTACGCCAGAGGAGATTTATACCGCGTTAACCAACCCGCTTACCATTGAGCTTTGGACGGGTGAACCTGCGGAAATGGAAACTGTACCCGGTTCGGAATTTAGCATGTGGGGCGGCAGCATTGTGGGCAAGAACCTGGGGTTTGAAGAAGGAAAGAGAATTGTACAACAATGGTATTTTGACGGGCAGGATGCTGAATCGATAGTTACTATTAAATTACACGCTGATAAAAACGGCACATCTGCCGAGTTGAGGCATACCAATATCCCCGATAGCGATTACGATGATATGGTTGAGGGATGGAACGATGCTTATTTTGGATCGTTGTTTGAGTTTTTTGCACTGTAGATATATCAAAAATTGTCATGCTGAACGTAGTGAAGCATCTGTCGCTTGGTGCACCACCGTTCAGATTCTTTGCTGGCGCTCAGAATGACAAGTAGCTTATAAAACAAGAAAAGCCGCTCAATTGAGCGGCTTTTCCTATTTATAGTATTATCTAATATTAATAGATACTGAATTCAACACGACGGTTAATCTGACGGCCTTTATCAGTTTTGTTACTTGCTATCGGGTTAGATTTACCATAACCTTGGGCAGTAATTTTTGATGGGTCGACACCTTGTTGTGCTAAGTAAGTTTTAACAGCTTCGGCACGGTCGTTTGACAGTTTTAAGTTAGCTGCTACTGAACCAACATTATCTGTATAACCGGCTAATTTCAAGCTAAAGCCTTTGTTAACCAATAAAGCTGCTAATTTATTCAAGCTTTCGTCTGAATGTTCGCGGATAGTTGACTTAGCAAAATCAAATTCAAGATTTTTAACCGCTTCGTTAACTACCTGCTGATCCTGTTGTGTTACGTAAACCTTAACATCGGGTTTTTTAACCGGCAACGGGCAACCTGAACCATCAACCGCAGTACCTGCAGGTGTGTTAGGGCATTTATCAAAAGCATCAGGCACACCATCGCCATCACTATCAGTAGTGAACCTGGCAAGGGTTGCGTTTGTAGCGTTTAAGTCATTCCTTAACTGGTCATTTTTAGCCCTTTCCCTATCAACCTGTAATTGTAGGCGCTGGTCGTCCATTAAGTATTCTGTACGCATGGCATATACCGGGTTGTAAGTAGCCATTTGTGGTTTTGAACGGGCGCCAAGGGCGAACTCTAAACCAACGTGTGCATAAGAAAACCTGTCGCTGGTTGGGCCGGCAACAAGGCCGTCAAAATCATCAGCGTTAACAAAATTAACCTGGTAACCTAAATCAAGGTTTACACCTTGGGCTATATCAAGTTTCAAACCTAAACCTACCGGTATGTAATAGTCGTGGGTTTTGCCTTCGTTAAATTTCGTGCCTGTTGCATCAGTATACGTAGCACTATAGTTTATTAAACCACCACCTAAGGTTAAGTAAGGCTGTATAAAGCCCTGCTGGTGCCTCCAGCTAATATTTGCTAAAGTATAGTTACCTACCAAATCAATCGCGTAATTTATTTTA
>Ga0302303_10001953_pt1 | contig 12810 bp, 12 predicted proteins | sample III_Palsa_E2_1_FD_194542 | JGI IMG/M metagenome (GOLD analysis project Ga0302303, IMG submission 194542) | Peat permafrost microbial communities from Stordalen Mire near Abisko, Sweden - III_Palsa_E2_1 | ecosystem: Environmental > Terrestrial > Soil > Palsa > Peat permafrost | place: Sweden... | reverse complement strand
TCCACCAGGTGCGAGGCAAGCGGCGTACAACGCCGAAAAGCAACATGCTCACGATGCCGCCCAGCACCAGGCCCACCAGCAGAATTTTGAACTGGTCGCCGAGCCACGGCCCAAACGTCTGGGTCGCCAGACCGTAGTGATGCTCGCGAACGTAGTCTTCATAGACCGCAAGCGGAAAGCCGAGAATCGTGATGAGCACGAGAAACTGAAACCAGTAGATCAGTGTTTGCAACGGCTTGAACCGGGTAATGCGTTCGGCCAGGTTGCGCATGGCCGCTGACCAGCGAAGCTGCAGCAGCAGAATATAAATGACGGCGCCGCACAGAAAGTCCCACAGGATCAGCCAATAGCCGCCTTCAAAGTAGGCATCGGAACGCAAGCGGGCATCGTTGGGAATCTGCGCGAGATATGCGTTCGTAGCGGCGACGGCGTCAAAATGGTCTGAAGGCTGCGCCTCCGGCGGCACCTGCACCACGGACGGCATCGCCGTCGCGGGTTTTGCACCAGGGCCCGGCGCTTCTTGACCGCGCGTCGCCACGGCCAACGAACATAGAACCAGAACCATGAAACTCACGGCAAGGATTGGTCGAGACATAGTGTGTGTTTGCGTGTCGCGCACTTTCATTCGTCTCAAGGACGACTTAGATGTTGCAGAACCAGTTGCTGCGAGTAGGTACGATGGGATCAACGAGAAAGTTTCCTGCCCTGAATGACTGACGGGGATGAAGAACAGTAGCAGTGGCACAGGCACTCCTGTCAGTGGCACCGGCACTCCTGCCTGTGCGGCGTCGTCGCGCGACAGGTTAGCAGCATTTCAGGATGGATCAGCCGGGAAAATTTGAGATGGCTGGTATAATGCCGGGCATGACGCTTATCGAAATTACCTATCAATTACAAGATCCGCTGACGCCGCAGCAGCTCGGGACATTAGGTGAATTTGCAAACACCTACGGGTTGCGGCGCTTTCGCGTGGACGAAGGCAAAAACCAGTTGTCGTTCGAGTATGACGCTTCGCGGCTGAAAGAGACCCAGGTGCTGCACGTGTTGCGATGCGCGAAGATTCCGGTGACCGGGCCAGTGCCGGTCAGCGGGATGGATGATCGTCTGCCGGATTGAGCGCAGCTCGTACCGATCAAAAAAGCAGGTTCCTCGCTCCCCTCGGAACGACCTTGCTATGTATTTCCTTGGAAGAATGAAAATCGGCAGGGCGAACTAAACTTAACGCAAAAAATTAGCGCAAAAAAAAGTGGGGTTCCCGCTTGGGATCGGGAACCCCGGAAGGCGCGTTCCATTGCCAGTGTCGTTTTCACACCGGCGCGTGGGGTCATCCATCCTAGCTTCCCTCTCAGAGGCAGGTGGGAACGGCAGGTAAATAGCGTCAAGCAAGCCCCTTCCCCCTCGCTTGCCGCTCTTTACAAACCGTCATTTGAAACGCGCCTACGCACCAACTAATGCACGAGGTGCGCCAACTCCTCGAGCCGGGCGTATGGGACTTAAGTGCATCGGTATCTGTGGCTTAGCAATTAGCGACACCTCCGATCACCAGAAACTTCCCAGACGCTATTCCAATACGGGCTTCGCCCTAGCCCGAGTCGGGAATGCGCGCCTCGTTCTAGAACTCTGGTAATGCATCCTTCCGCTGCGCCGTTCTATCGGTTTTTTTCTCGCTCCGCTCCACACTGCCGACATGGGCGAGTCCACACATGCATGGCAGCGCGCCCCGCGCTGGAAGCGGTTCATCGCATTCCTGGCGCTGGATGGCTTCGTTTGTCTACTCGCCTGGTCTTGGCCGGTTTTGGCCGATTCTTCGGGAGCTTGGCGCAAGCCCTCGCCCGTTTGTTACTGTGCCTGCGCGGAATCGCACGCGCACGGCGGTTGCGCGAAAATATGCGAGTTGAAGAAGTACGCTACGCGATGGTGGGCCACCACCTGCACCAAACCGCACATGCAGCCCCCCGCCAGTAACTCCGGCACCGGACCGCGCCTCCCGCACCCTGACCACGCCGAACACGCGCAGCTCTGATTCCCTCCACTTGTAGGGGCGCAGCATGCGCAGCTCTGATTCCCTCCGACCACTTGTAGGGGCGCAGCATGCGCAGCTCTGATTCCTCCGACCACTTGTAGGGGCGCAGCATGCTGCGCCCCAGCTTGCCCAGGCTCAAGATCCAAGAGTGGCGTGGCATCCCCGAAGGCTGGGCGTGGAGCACTCGGGCGCGTTTTTCGGCTCGCCGTGCGGCGTCGCAAAACCGCCTTATTCGCCTAAAAGCTTGGCTAAAATCTCCGGGATCTCGAAGATCGCACGGTTATTTTGCGCGGCCACGTTTTTTCGAAATTCCGCCAGCGTTACGGGATCGAGCATTTGGCGCACGCCTTCGACCACCTGCCTAAAATTATCGAGCACGATGCCCACGCGTTTTTCTTTTACCCACTGCGTGTTGTAGCGCTCCTGCGGCAGTGTCCAGGCATTGCATTCGACCAGTACCGGCAGGCCTTTGACCATCGATTCCGCGATGCTGCCCGGCCCCGGTTTGCCGATTAAAAAATCCGCCGCGCGCATGAATTTCGGGACTTCTTTCGTGAAGCCCATGACGTGCATGGGCATTTTCCATTTTTTGCCACGCAGCTTGTCGGCCAGCTGGTCGTTTCTGCCGCACATCAGAATCAGTTGCAATGGCAAACCGGCGGCGTCCAGCCGCTCGGCGATTTCCAGCATCACTTTCGAGCCGTGCCCGCCGAAAAGCATAATGGCCGTGGGCAAGTCTGGCAGCAAACCCATGCTGCGGCGGAGCTCCGAGGGATCGGAATCATCCTGCTGGTAGAAATCGGGACGCAAAATCATGCCGCTGGTTTGAAAGACGTGAGCTGCATCGTGGCCCATGGCGCGCGCTTGTTCCACGGCCTTTTCCGTGCCGGCGATCACGTATTGCTCTTGAATGGGCTCGATCCAAAAGCGCGGCGGAAAATCGGCCAAGTCCGTAATCAGCGTGACGAACGGGCGACCGGGGTTGGTAGCGGCCCAGCTTTCGGAGATTTCGCGGTTAAAGTGCGGAATCACGGAAACGAGCATGTCCGCAGGCTTCTGGCGCCAGGTTTTGGCCAGCAGCTTGACCAGCGGTTGGTGAAAAACTCGAATGGTAAGTTGCAGAACGCGCAGGAGTTGCGTGGCGCCAAGGGTCCAGCCGTTCTGCAGGATGACGTTGTACTGTTCCTGAATGCGCATGCCCGTCAGCTTGCGCAGCACATCCAGGTGGTCCGTAAGCTCTTGAAATTGAATAAGTTCCACGTGCCAAGCGCGTTGCTGCTGCGCGATGATGGCCTGCAGCGCCAGCGCCGCATTGCGGTGTCCGCCGCCGGCGTCGTGAAACAATATGTGAATCCGCTTCGTCGTCTTATTGAAGTTATTGACGTTCGGATTCGGGAAGGAGCTCATATTAGGGGATTGTGACACAGGGATGAGCGCGCGCATAAGAGCATGCTGCATGCCATGTGGATAACGGAATAACGCTAATGTGTTCAACAAGTTCCATGGACACGTTCACGCAGTTTTCGTGACCTCTTCATGTATTGTTCATATCTGAAATCTATAATCATTATCATGCGATGCGACCTTCACATCCATTCCACCGCTTCCGGAAGGTGCAACACCCCCGGCCTCACCCGCGTGTGTCTCGAGTCTTACAACGACCCGACGGAGGTTTACAACCGCTTGAAGCAGTTGGACATGTCCCTGGTCACCATCACCGATCACGATTCCATCGACGCCCTGGAGGCGTTGCGCAAGTTCCCGGACTTTTTCCTGAGCGAAGAGGTGACCGTGCGCATGCCGAGTGGCACGGACATGCACCTGGGCGTTTATAACATGGCGGAACGCGACCATGTGGAAATCCAGCGGCGGCGGACGGACTTTGTGTCGCTGCTGATGTACCTGACGGAACGCAAGCTGTTCTTCAGCGTGAACCACGTTTTCTCCGGGTTGACCGGACGGCGCGACGCAGAGGACTTCAGCTGGTTTGCTTCGTATGTTCCGGCGTTTGAAACGCGCAACGGGCAGATGTGGCCGGAAGCCAATGCCAGCGCCGGGCGGCTGGCGGAGCGGCTGGGCAAAGTGGCCATTGCGGGCAGCGACGCGCACACCATGGCGGGCGCGGGGCGCACGTTCACGGAAGTGCGCGGCGCGCAAACGGTGGATGAATTTTTCGCCGGGCTGCGGGCCGGCCGCGGAATGGTGCATGGGCAGCACGGCAGTTTCCCGCGGCTGACCGCGGATGTTTATCGCATCGCGAAGTGCGTCTTTGCGGAGAACCCGGCGATGCTGGCGATTTTGCCGCTGACGGTGCTGATCCCAGCATTTACGATCAGTCACTGGATCAACGAGATCCGCTTCTGCAAGAAATGGGCAGCGACGCTGGAAAGCGGCGAGGCGCGGCCGCGCATCTTGTGGGATGTGGACGCGGGCCTGGAAGCCACCTGGGCCAGCTGAGTTTTTACCGGCGCGCTATTTGCCGGGCGCGCGACGCGGATAGGAAGTTTCGATGAACCCGGAGGGATCTCCGGTGCAAAACTAAGACATCGAAACTGGCGGCGAGTTTGCAGTTGTCGTGGTTTGCAGTGAGGTACCGCGATGGCCATAGCACGGAACGAATCACGTCACCTCTTACGCAACGGCTCACGGAACGTCTGGGGCTACATCGAACGCCGCGATCATCGGTTGATGCGGAGAATGAACCGCTGGCGCGCGCCGCGCTGGATTCGTTACTGGATGATTGCCGCGACCCGCGCTGGAGACGGCTGGCTGTGGTACGGCCTCGGCGCCATGCTGATGATTTATGGCGGCGCGCAACGTTTTGAAGCGGTGGGCGCGGCCAGCCTGGCGGCGCTTACCGGCGTGTTGATTTTTAAAGCCATTAAAAAGATCAGCCAGCGTCCGCGGCCTTGCCAGTTTGAGCCACATTGCTGGTCGAAGGTCTTGCCCCCGGATCAGTTTTCGTTTCCTTCCGGTCACACCATGACGGCATTTTCCGTGGCGCTGGTGGTCAGCTATTTTTATCCCTCGCTGGAGGGCGCGCTGTTCTTTCTGGCCATCAGCATCGCGGTTTCGCGCGTCGTGCTGGGCATGCATTTCCTCAGCGACGTGCTGGCCGGCGTGGTGCTGGGTGTGGCGCTGGGCTGCGCTGCGATCACCGCGTTCGCTTCGATGGGTTTGGTTTAAAGCCCTGCAAGCGCCAAAGTCCCGTCTAAATCAGGAATTGGCTTGCCTTGAACAGTGGAATTACTTCATCAGCTTGCTTTTTCATTCTGAGCTGCAAGCCCATATCGTATTGCCGCTTCAAGCGTATCGATGTCTATATCCTTTAGAGCTTTAAACCGAATGCAATATCCGGTCACGCTCGCCTGGCCTAGTTTTTTTCCATACGTTTTGGCTAAGTACTTCTTATCTTTGAGACCAAGAATATAGACGGAGATTCCGGTTTTGTTTCCGCTCACGCCGATTTGAAAAGACTCTCTGCTTTTTCCATCGGCATATTTTATTGTGTGCAATCCATATCCAATCGTAGGGTTGGAAACCGTATGATTTTTGCTGTCTTTACCATCCAAGAACCATAATTTGCATTCCGGCGACACTTGCAGTGTAAGCCGATGCAACTCTCGCATGTCACTGCGTTTTGGCTCCGGTTGGCTGGTAATATACTTTTTGATTTGTTCTCGTACGTTCATATGGTGTTGGCTCCGCCTGAAATGGCAAGGTGGCGTTTCCCGTTAGCGAGTATATACGAAGAAGATGCTTCAAAATTTGGGGTATCCCGGCATCCGGCTCGTCAGCTCCGGCGCGGGAGTAGCTCTCGCAAGGGGAGGTTATCGTGAAACGCGAACGTATGCTGCAAGTCGCCTTGGTGCTCGTGGGCCTCGTTTATGTCGCCATGATTTATCCGCTCTACATCGATCTGGCGCACTCCAAGTGGCTCCTGGAAATGAAAAACGCATGCGATCCGATGTTTCTGAGTTGGTTTATCGCGCTCGGCCCCTTTTTGCTGCTGGCTGCCAGAAAGCCGTCGTTGCACCGCTCGCTGATTACCTTCGCCGCGTGCCAGGCCTTGGCCCATGCTTCGGTAATGACCATCCAAACTGTGGAAGCATGGAAGCACGGCGTTCATCGGAATTTTACGGATGTTGTCCTGTTCGGCGTCATCGGGGGAATTTTGCTGGCACTCACACTGGAAAAACGAAAGCAGAGCGCTCTCGTTACCCAATGACTGCCGGAACATCCCTATTCCACTCCAGACCGCGGCTTCTCGTCGTTCCCATAGGTGCAGTTCCGAACCCCTGAGAACCTGCCGCTTAGGTACCTCTTCGCCGTTCAAGTTGCAGATGCGGTCTAATACCCTGTAGGCTTGCCGCCACGCTTGGCTTGTGCGAGCAGGGCTGGGAATTGCAGGAATTATCGTTTGCCGAAAAAAATCATTCTGGAAATCAGCGTGGAGAGTGTGGCCGGAGCGCAGGCCGCGGAGCGCGGCGGGGCCGCGCGGCTGGAGCTTTGCAGCGATCTGAGCGCCGGCGGCATTACGCCGGACGGGCCGCTGATGCCCGCGGTGCGGGCCGCGGTGAGCTTGCCGGTGTTTGCCATGATTCGTCCACGCAGCGGCGGATTCGTCTATTCCGGCGCGGAGTTTGCGGCCATGAAAACTTCCATTGGGTTGGCCAAAGAGACGGCCATGGACGGGGTGGTGCTGGGCATCCTGACGGCCGAGCATGCCATCGACGTGACGCGCACGCGTGAACTGGTGGAATTGGCGGCGCCGCTTCCGGTGACGTTTCATCGGGCGTTCGACGTCTCCGTGGACTTGCAGAAATCGCTCGTCGACGTGTTGCAAACGGGAGCGCGACGCATTCTTTCTTCCGGCGGAGCCTTTGACGCCTTCAAAGGCGCGTTGATGCTGGCCGGGTTGCGCGTGGCGGCCCGCGGCAAAATAGAAATTGTGCCGGGAACCGGGATCAATGCCAGCAATATCGCGCAAGTGGCGCGCATCACGCGGGCGCGGGAGATTCATTCGGGCTTAGGCAGCGTGCTCAGCTATGGGAGCCAGGATTACGCCGCGTTTGAAAATGAAGTACGCAAGATGGTAACTGCGCTGGCAGAATCTACAAAACCTTAGGCCTGCCCTTTTCTACTACGCGCCTGCCCGCAACCCATCGCCCACCTGTACCGAATCTGTCCGTAATTTGGTTTGTTACCCGCAAAATCAGATCGTAAAATCGCATTTGTAACACAGAGGCTGTAGCTTGGCAGGGAGGTTACTAATTGTAAAACAAAAACGCAAGGTAACCCATTCAGAATGAACACTTGCGAAAGGTTGTGAAAACAAAGGGACTTTAAGTTCCTTTAGAATCACAACCTTTTGAGAAACAGTTGGCACAGGCACTCCTGCCTGTGCAGCCCGCCGCTGCGAAGAACAGTAGCAGTAGCACAGGCATTCCTGCCTGTGCAGCCTGCTGCCGCCCTTACGCCTTTTGCGCTTGCCGGCGCATAAACGTGGGTACGTCAGTAGCACAGGCATTCCTGCCTGTGCAGCCTGCTGCCGCCCTTACGCCTTTTGCGCTTGCCGGCGCATGAACGTGGGTACGTCCAAATCATCCGAAGGGACCTCGCGACTAACCTCGCGCCCCACTTCGCGGACATTTTCGTTTACCTGATGGACCACATTCGGCAGCGGCGGCGGCTGAACGGCGGCCGGCGGTTCCGCGACTTCCGGACCGCTCTTCCAGGTTCTGGTCAGCAAGGACTGGCGAGTCTGCACTTTCTTGTTGGCTTCCTTGAAGCCCGCGGCGATTACGGTGATCTTCAGCGAGTCTTTCATATTTTCGTCTTGCACCGCGCCGAAGATGATGTTGGCGTTTTCGTGCGCGGCTTTTTGGATGACCGAAGAGGCTTCGTGAACTTCATGGAGCGTCAGACTGCTGCTGCCGGAGATGTTGATCAGGATGCCTTGCGCGCCCTGGATGGAATTGTCTTCAAGCAGCGGACTGGAAATGGCTCGCAAGGCGGCATCGGTGGCGCGGGTCGCGCCGGTGGCAACGGCGGTGCCCATGACGGCGTAACCCTGGCCGCTCATGATGGTTTTCACATCGGCGAAGTCGCGATTGATGATGCCGGGGACGGTGATGATGTCGGAGATACCCTGCACGGCCTGGCGGAGAATGTCGTCGGCGATGCGGAAAGCGTCGAAGAAGCTGGTGCCCCGTTCGACGGTTTCCATCAAACGCTCGTTGGGAATGACAATGACGGTGTCCACGCAGCCGACGAGATCCTGCAGAGCTTGCTCTGCCTGCATCATGCGGCGCTTGCCTTCGAAAGCGAAGGGCTTGGTGACCACGGCGACGGTGAGCGCCCCAAGTTCGCTGGCAAGCGAAGCGACCACCGGCGCGGCGCCGCTGCCGGTGCCTCCGCCGAGGCCGGCGGTGATGAAAATCATGTCGGAGCCTTCCAGGGCTTCGATGATTTTCTCGGTATCTTCCAGCGCGGCCTTGCGGCCGGTTTCGGGGTTGGCGCCGGCGCCCAGGCCCTTGGTGAGTTTCGCGCCGAGCTGCAGCTTGGTGGGCGCTTGCGAAAGCCTCAGCGCCTGCAGGTCGGTGTTGGCGGTGATAAATTCCACGCCCTCGACCTTGGCGCGGATCATGCGGTTGACGGCGTTGCAACCGCCGCCGCCCACGCCGATGACCTTGATCTTCGCGGGCTGCAGCTCCTCGCTGAAGCTCATGCGAATGCCGGCGTCCTTTTCCCGAATGAGTTCTTTCCCTGATTCTTTTGCGGTCATGCGTTCCTCAACCCTCTCCATGCTCGTGTGCGTCGCTCGGGCAGGTTCACGAGGCGCCAGCGAACATGGCTTTCAGTTTGGACATCATATTTCCCGCGCGTTGCGGCTGGCTGCGCCGCGCTTTCGCTGCATACATCACCAGACCGACTACCGTTGCATATTCCGGCTGAGCCACCTGTTCCGGCAGATCAACCAAACCCTTGGGCTCCGCGATGCGCACCGGCAGATGGAAGGTGTCTTCGGCCAGTTCGCCGAGGCCGTGCAATCTGGCGCCGCCGCCGGCAAGGATGAAGCCCGCGGGAATTTGTCCCAGCACTCCGGCGCGTTGCAATTCGTCGCGGATCAGCGCGATAAATTCCGTGGCGCGCGGTTCAATGATGTCGGTGAGCATGCGGGCAAAAATGGTGCGCGGAGGACGGTCGCCGACGCTGGCGATTTCGATGGCGGTGTCTTCCTGCAAATATTTGGCGGCGGCGCAGCCGTGGCGATGCTTGATGCGTTCGGCCTCGGGAATGGGCGTGCGCAGGCCGACCGCGAGATCGTTGGTGAAATGGTCGCCTCCCACGGGGACCGCGCCGGTGTGGCGCACGACGCCGCTGCCGTAGACGATCCATTCCGTGGTGCCGCCGCCGATGTCCAGAAGGCAGCAGCCCAGATCGCGCTCGTCCGGCGTGAGAGAAGATTCCGCGGCAGCCAGCGGTTCGAGCACGGTATCGCTGATCAAGATGCCGGCCTTGTTGGCGGCGGTGACGAGATTTTGCGTGGCGGCGATGGAAGAAGTGACGAGATGCACGTTGGCTTCCAGCCGGTGGCCGACCATGCCGATGGCATCGCGAATGCCGTTCTGTGCGTCGACGATAAATTCATGGGGCAGGACGTGAAGAACTTCGCGATCCTCGGGAAGGGCGATGTTGCGGGAGGCGTCGATGGCGCGGGCGCGATTGCCGAGGGTTATGCCGCCGCGGCTATTGACGCCTTTCACGTGGCTGCCGGCCACGCCGATGAACGCGGCTTCCACCGGAACATTGGCGACGCTTTCCGCTTCTTCGACGGCGCGGCGAATGGAGCTGACGGTGGAGTCAAGATTAACAATCAACCCTTTGCGCAGGCCTTTGGATTCCGCCGCGCCGAGGGCCAGGAATTTCACCTGCTGCTCTTCCACCTCCGCGATCAGGACGCAAGTTTTTGTGCTGCCGATGTCCAGCCCCGCCAGGTATTTATCTCGTTTGGCCACGCCACGGCTCCCGCAAAATGTATTTCGCTCGCGTCATTTCGTTCGCGCCAGAGAAACGGCCGCGGTGGCGTCCGGATTGATCACCACCTGACGCGCGTACTGCAAATCAATGGAGCGCACGCGGCCGGCGCTGGCCTGCCACTGCGCAAAATTTTCGACCAGCATGCGGTACTTGCCGGTGAACTCGCCGGCGCCAAAGTGCACGGTGACGGCTTGTTTGTCCGCCTCGTCGCGAATGCCGGGGACGGAATTCGTGCTGCCCAGGCCGGTCATGACCACGCGCAAATCCTTGGGATTGGCCAGCTCAATTTCACTGACGCGATCGGAAGAGCCGGGGCGCACGAGATCGATATCCTTGATAAATTCCTGATAAATCTGCATGCGTTTTTCGCGCTGTTCGCGGGGCAAATCTTCGCTGATACCGGTGACGATCGGAAAATGCAGCTCCTCGCCTTCCGGACGGTCGAGAATCACGCCTTGCGTATCCACCAGAGCCAGCTCGTTGCCCACGCGAAGAAACGCGATGGGCGTGCGTTCGACGAGCTCCACGCGGAGCCGATTGGGCAGGATGCGCTGCACCGTGGCGGTTTCCACCCAGGGCAGCTGCTCGAGTTCGCTGCGCCGCGCATCCAGCGGAACACTCAGCACGCTATGGCGATGATCGCGCGCAAACTGCTGCAAGACGGCGTCTCGGGTGACGATGTGATTATTGGCCACTTCGATTTGATCGTTATTGAGCAACAGCATCTTCGGCGAATGCAGAAGAAAATCCGCGGCGACCCATACGGCGGCAAACCCCACGACCGCCAGCACGCTGTAGCCGGCGACGCGGCGATACAGCGGCCAATTGCGGCCTCCGAATTTTTTGCGGCGGATCTCCAGCGGCCTTTGGCGGCGCAGATAGCGCGGTTCCTCGTCGGTAATGAGTTCCGGGCGATAATTTTCCGCTTCCGCAGCGGCGGCTCCGCCGGGCATGGCTTTCACGCGAGCCATAGGACCACCTCATGCTCGAGGGTCATGCCAAAGGCCTGGAAAATGCGGTCGCGAACGTCGGCGATGAGCGAAAGCATGTCGGCGCAGGAAGCGCGGCCGGCGTTAACGAAAAAATTGGCGTGCCGATCGCTGACTTTGGCGTCGCCAACGCTCAGGCCCTTGAGTCCCAGCTCATCAATCATGCGTCCCGCGGAGGCTCCCGGAGGATTTTTGAAGATGCACCCGGCACTTTTTTGGCCGAGCGGCTGGCTGGCGCGGCGTTTTTCGTTGCAGATACGAATCCCTTGGAGAATTTCCTTGAACGGCTTGGAGGGAAGTTCCAGTTTCACTGCGAGCATCATATCATCAGGCGCAAAAGAAGTGTGCCGGTATTCAAAGGAAATTTGTTCGCCCCTGAGGATTTCCAGTTTTCGCTGCGCGGCGCGGTAGAGCTTTACTTCACGGACGTAAGTGCCGATTTGCATGCCGTAGGCACCGGCATTCATGCGCAAGGCGCCGCCGACAGTGCCGGGGACGCCGATTAAACCTTCCATGCCCCCGAGATCGTTTTTTGCGCAGTAGGTGACGGTACGGCCGAGATCGGCGGCGGCATCGACCTGAGCGAAATTGCCTTCGATGGTGACTTCCGGCTCGGAGCGCGCCAGTTGCAAGACGACCCAGGGGAGTTCACCGTCCTGGACCAGCAAGTTTGAGCCGCCGCCGAGAAATCTGTGCGGGAGGTGGTTGCGGTCGAGCAGATTGAGCAAGTCCGGAATGGCCTCGTGCTTCTGGATGCTCAGCAAATCGGTGGTGCCGCCGATGCCCAAATGGGTTTCGGCGGACAAGGCCGTGGCGCTGCGCAGTTCCACGCCCAGTTCCGGGAGGACGGCCAGAATTTTGGGATCCTCAATGCGCACGGGGCGTGGGACTCTCCGATCCGAGCAAGACGATCAGCTCGTTGCTGGCGCGCGTGACGTTGCCCGCGCCGATGGTCAGAATGGCGTCGCCTGGCCGCGATTCCTTGAGTAGCAACTCGATCGCGTCCTGCATGGAGCGCACGTAGTGAACGTTTTTGTGCCCCGCTTCGCCGATGGCGTTGGCGAGCGATTCCCCGCTGATTCCGGGGATAGGCGCCTCGCCAGCCGCGTAGATGTCCGTGACCATTAGGACATCCGCCAGATTGAATGCCAGCGTGAATTCGCTCCACAACTGCTGGCTGCGCGAGAAGCGATGCGGCTGAAAGAGCACCAGCAGGCGATTAAACTTGCAGACCCTGGCGGCTTCGAGCGTGGCGCGAATTTCCACCGGGTGGTGGCCGTAATCGTCGATGACCGCGACGTCGTTGACGATGCCTTTGATGTCGAAGCGCCGACTTACCCCGGCGAATTTGCCCAGGGCTTCGCGGATTAGCTCCGCGGGAACGTTCAGGTAGAGCGCTACCGCGGCCGCCGCCGCGGCGTTGCGAACATTGTGGATTCCCGGCGGATGCAGCAGGCGAAACATGCCGAGGTCATCGCCTTTGAAGGTCAGGCGAAATTCGCTGTTTAATCCTTCGAGATTGATATCGCTGATGACCAGGTCCGCCTGATTGGAGACGCCGTAGGTGATGATGGGGCGCTTCACGCCCGGGATGATGGCTTGCACGTTGGGTTCGTCGAGGCACAGGATCGCCGCGCCGTAGAAGGGCACTTTATTCACGAACTGGGTAAAGACTTCCTGAATCTCTTCGAGCGAGGAGTATTGATCGAGGTGCTCGCGGTCGATGGTGGTGACCACGGAAACCACGGGGGCGAG
>Ga0302303_10001951_pt1 | contig 12823 bp, 13 predicted proteins | sample III_Palsa_E2_1_FD_194542 | JGI IMG/M metagenome (GOLD analysis project Ga0302303, IMG submission 194542) | Peat permafrost microbial communities from Stordalen Mire near Abisko, Sweden - III_Palsa_E2_1 | ecosystem: Environmental > Terrestrial > Soil > Palsa > Peat permafrost | place: Sweden... | reverse complement strand
CCTGCTCTGCCGCCATGCGCTGCGTGGCCGTTGCGATGAGGTTCCGAGCACGCCGATTTCCTTCAGCGCGGGCCTCATCTTCTATCTGCGTGGTTAGCTTGGTCGACTCCAGCTTTACTTTCTGCTCAACCTCGTTCAGCAATGCCGCGCGGGCCTCAGCCTGGGTCATATTGGCTAGGTCCTGCAAGGCGAGAAAGTGCTGGTTTTTAAGATCGTTGCACTCGAAGCGCTGACGCTCTAATTCGCGATCCCTATCATTCAGCTCGGCAGCCCTCTGGTCGAGGCGGGAGATATGCTGTAGTAGTGAGTCTTCCTTCTGCGACAATCTGCGCTCTGAACTCTGCAATTCGGCGCGCTGAGCTCTGGTTTCCTGGTCCAGCTCTGTACGCAGCCGGTGCTGTTCTTCACGAGCCTGAACGGCCATTTCCTTACGCAGGTATTCCTGCTGACGCAATGCATCGTCCTTGGCGTCCGTAAGGTCTTCCTGCAGGCGTCGTATGCGCTCTTTAATAGGTCTTACTCTAATGATATCCAACATTAGAGCGCCCGTAAGGAGCCACAATGTCATTAACGCCAGAAAGCCGATTTGTATATTGTTCATGGGCTGCTCTACTGTTCTGACCGCAGGTTGTTACGCCGGATTGAACGAGCTTACTCCAGAAGCTATTGAAACTTTCCATAGCTTGTAGCGTCTTCAACGAATTTACCGCGAAATCCTTCTTTCTAGGCTTCAGAGGCGAAGTCGTTTGAACTGTCCTCTTCGCGGCATTCCCCGATGACCTCGCGTAATACTGCATGGGTGATATCCCAACCGTATCCGCGGCGCTGCAGGTAGCCGGCCAATCTCTGCTTTTCGGCCATCCAGCCGGTGTATCCGGCATATGGGCGCGTATGGCGCCGGGCTGCCCGGATTGCTTGAGCAAGCTCATCGGCTTCGTCAACATCTCCGAGGGCCTGTTCTGCGAGCTCCGGGGCTATTCCTTTTAGTTTGAGCTCGTACTTGAGTCTGATACGCCCGACGGGCTCTTTGGCGCGGCTTCTTGCTCCTACCCATTCCTTGGCGAAGGCGGGGTCGTCCACCAGGCCAGCTCGGGTAAGCTGGCCAAGTACGGCTTCAATGACTTCTGTTGAGTAGGCGCGCTCCAAGAGGCGGGATTCTATCTCCTGCTTCGATCTGGAGCGCGATTCGAGCATTCGTACTGCATTGGCTACTGCGCGGCGGCGTTCTTCATCTTTTGAGGCTGCCTGGAGATCTTCCGCAGAGATTTCCAGGCCAATTCGAAGCCCCTGATCCTCGGCGACGGAGTTATGCAGACCAAGGGCAAACTCTCCGTCTACGAAGACGTTCACCCTTCCGGATCTTCGCTGAGGTTCTAGCGCGGTAATCGTGCCCATGCTTGCAATACTGACCGTTCTATATATATTTAGTCATCCCCTGCCGGAGTTCCCACTGTTAGGATTTCGGACGCCTTGGAGTTTCCTCGGATGGTGTTCTCGATCTCCAGCATCATTTCGGGGTGCTCTTCGAGGTATTGCTTGGCGTTTTCTCGGCCCTGGCCGATTCTGGTGTCTCCGTAGGTGAACCAGGAGCCGCTCTTATTGAGGAGCGAGAGTTCGACGCCGATATCGATGATGCTTCCAGATCTTGAGATTCCCTTTCCAAACATGATATCGAACTCAGCCTGCCGGAATGGCGGAGCGACCTTGTTCTTCACCACTTTTACTTTTACTCTGTTTCCGACCATTTCGGTTCCCTGCTTGAGGGTTTCCACCCGACGTACATCGAGCATGACGCTGGAGTAGAACTTCAGAGCGCGTCCTCCGGGGGTTGTTTCCGGGTTTCCAAACATCACTCCGATCTTTTCACGGATCTGGTTGATGAAAACGGCGGCGGTATTTGTTTTGGAGATGGAACCATTAAGCTTTCGCATGGCCTGCGACATAAGTCGAGCCTGAAGTCCCATGTGGCTGTCACCCATTTCGCCTTCTATTTCGGCTTTTGGCACCAGGGCTGCCACGGAATCCAGGACGACTACATCTACAGCGCCGCTGCGGACCAGACTGTCCATAATTTCGAGGGCTTCTTCTCCAGTAGATGGCTGCGACACGAGAAGTTCGTCGATATTTACGCCCAGGTTGCGTGCATATTCCGGATCGACGCTGTGTTCGGCGTCGATAAAGGCCGCAATGCCGCCGGCTTTCTGGGCTTCCGCGATTATATGGTAGGCAATAGTCGTTTTACCGGACGATTCCGCACCGTGGATTTCGGTAATACGCCCGCGCGGAACTCCGCCCACACCGAGGGCGATATCCAGAGCTAGAGACCCTGTAGAGATTGTTTCGACACCGATGGGCTGTTCGCCCAGCCGCATGACGGCGCCTTTACCGAATTGCTTGTCCAACTGTGCGAGTGCAATGTCCAACGCCTTCTGCTTATCCAAATTCCATCTCCTTGTTCGTTCGGCCATCTTTCGATGGCATTCTGATTGGTTTCGTTTTAGTGTGACTGATATTGTTCGTATTTCAGGCTGTTTGGCGCGATTAAATAGTTTCTTATGAGAGCCAGAGCAGCCTGAGACGACCTAGTGGTAATGTGGATGCGCTGTCCGAGGAATTGGTTGTGTTCGACGACGACGCCTTCTTCGGTGGCGATGGCTATATAGACCGTTCCAACAGGCTTAGCTGCTGTCCCTCCGCCAGGTCCGGCTATGCCCGTGCTGCTTACTCCGATTGTAGCGCCGGACAATCGCCGAATGCCTATGGCCATCTCGGCGGCGGTTTGAGGACTTACCGCTCCATGCTTGTCGAGAGTCTCTTGATGAACTCCAAGGAGGGCAACCTTGGTGTGATTTGCGTAGGCGACGATTCCGAGATCAAAAGCCTTGGAGGAATCCGGGATGTCGGTGATCCGTTTGGAGATTAGACCTCCAGTGCAGGATTCGGCAGTGGCTACGTGCTTTCCTGTTTCGAGCAGAAGAGATACAACAGAGAATTCAAGAGTTTCCTCGTCGGTACCGTAGATCCAGGGGGTTAGTCTTTCCCGGATCTCTGCTTCCCGTTTGGCTATGACTTCTAGCGCTTCATTTTCGGATGGAGATCTCGATGTAATTCTCAGGTGTACCTCACCCGTTTTGGCGTAAGGCGCAACACTGGGGTTACTCGACTGCATTAGGTCCTTGACACGTTCTTCGACAATGGATTCGCCAATACCGACAAGGCGAAGGACTTTGGACTTGATGACCGCTCTCTCACCAGAGTACTTTTGAGTGAGGTAAGGAACCAGGCTGTCCTCCACCATGGGAATAAGTTCGTTTGGGGGCCCAGGGAGGCAGATTAGAGCCTTGTCTCCCTTTTCGAAGAGCGACCCAAGGGCTGTGCCATTCGGGTTCTTTAACCCACGCCCACTCGCTGGGACCAAGGCCTGCTTAAGGAATGCTTCAGGATGTGCAACCGAGCCACGACGTTTGACCATATCTTGAAGCCAGGTTTTATGTTCTGGATCGTCGATCAGGGCTATTCCGAGGACGTCCGCTGAGATTTCCTTGGTCAGGTCGTCCATGGTCGGCCCCAGGCCACCGATAGTGATTACCAGGTCGGCTCGTTGTACTGCCGTTTGGATCGTTTCTCGCATTCGGTCCGGATTATCACCTACCGTTGAGCGGTGGTAGATGTTGATACCCAGAGAGGATAGGGTTTTGGCGATGAATACCGCGTCGGTGTCGACGATCTGCCCAAGGAGGAGTTCTGTTCCCACGGACACTACTTCTGCAATCATGAAATCCCTCGGCAGCGGCGCGATTATTCGCCGGCGAATAAATGAACCTGTGTCGCCCAGAAGAACGGATCACAATTATTCGCCGGCGAATAATTTTAGTGTTCCAGTCGGTCCAGAAGGCCCTCAAGCTCTTCATGACTGGCAAAATCTATGATAATCGAACCACGGCCGTTGCGTGCAGGCTTGATTCCAACGCGCATGCCGACTGCCCCACGAAGCCTATCCTCCAAAGCCTGCCAGTGCACGTCGTTGCTCGGACCGGCAATTCCCGACTTCACGGCTTGAGAGCTGGAATAAACAGAAGCCTCAATGACCTGGGCCTTTTTCCGCGTTTCTGCCACAGTTAGACGCTGCGCGAGCACTGAAAGCCAGAGGCCGCGCCTCTTTGTCTCGTCAGAGACCGACAAAAGAGCTTTGCCATGTTCCTCGGACAATCGCCCGGTTCTAATGGAATCTTGTATTTCAATCGACAATTTCAACAACCGGACGGCATTTGCAATAGATGGCTGCGCCTTGCCCACCTGGCGGGCGAGTTCCGACTGAGTAAGGTCGAACTCCTCCATAAGCTGGCGGTAGGCGCACGCCGTCTCAATTGGGTTTAAATCTTCGCGCTGTATGTTCTCGATCAAAGCTATGGCCAGGGCATCAGAATCAGAAGTCTCACGGACTATTACAGGAACTTCCTTCAAACCTGCCAACTGTGAGGCCCGGAAGCGGCGTTCCCCCGCAATTAGCTCATACTTACCGGATGGCAAAGGCCTGACCAGCACCGGCTGCAGCACGCCGTGAGCGGCAATGGAGTCTGCAAGCTCTTGAAGAGCTTCAGGATTAAAGGCGATGCGAGGCTGCAAGGTGTTGGGAACAATCTCCGACACGCTTACGCGGCTAACAGGAAGCTGTTCCGAGGCAGAATCAGTGTCGGACACAGGAGACGCCAACTCGGCCACCGCTTGAGGCACTTCACGAACAGCAAGGGGAATGAGAGAGGACAGACCTCTTCCCAGCCGGCTCTTTTCGCCTGGTTTACCGTTTTCCAATCGTCGCTACCTCTCTTGCTAACTCGTAGTACGCCATTGCACCACGCGATCTTCTATCGTAGAGCGCGATGGGCTTGCCGTGGGACGGGGCCTCGCTAAGCCTCACATTGCGCGGAATTACCGTACGCGCAACGCGGTCGCCGAACACGGAACGCACTTCAGAAATGACTGAACGTGAGAGTATAACACGTTCATCGTGCATGGTCATGACGACCAAGCCTATTTCCAAATCCGGATTAACGCCCGCTTTTACGCGCTCGATGACTTCCATCAGCATAGTAATGCCTTCCAGGGCATAATATTCACACTGTACTGGAATGATTAAGGCATTTGCGGCTGCTAAAACATTAATCGTGATCAGACCCAGCGAGGGAGGACCGTCGATGATGATAAAGTCGTAGAGGGGCGCAACCTGCTGCAGTGACTTCTTAAGAAGAAACTCTCTCTCTGGGAGACCGGCCATCTCAACTTCGGCGCCCGCAAGCTGCCACGCCGACGGAACTACGTCCAAGCCTTGCACGAGTTCGCTCTTTACCACGGATTCCGCGATGGGGTCTCCATCAACAAGCACTTCAAAAATACTCTTGCTGAAGGTACCCTTCTCCACACCTACCCCGCTTGTTGCACTCGCCTGCGGGTCGGCATCGACAAGAAGAACTTTCTTGCCTTGCAGCGCCAGGTCCGCAGCGAGGTTCAGCGCCGTAGTGGTTTTGCCTACTCCGCCTTTTTGATTAACGACCGCAAAAATTGAGCCCATCAAATTCCCTTACTGGCCGCGTATGCCCCATCGCACCCCGCAGACCTAAACCACGCAAGGATCATACCAGAATTGGGGGCATTCCAGTCCCCCTTTACGAAGTGGAGGGGTTAGGGGTGGTCCATCTCCTTATGCCTACAATCGGGCCCACTTCCAATACAACAACATTACAACCTTACACTATTACAACCCAAGCGTCGGAACAATCGTAGAATCCCCATCAGGCAGCGGGATATCGGGGATATCAAAGATCCCCTTACGTAAACACTGCTCCCATTGCTGGTGAACGGCCACCAGATCGGAGTCCTGCTCCGTAAAGCGGCGGCGGCTGCTTATCCGCAGTTCATTTGCCCTCAGAACGGCTAGATCGATAGGAGGGCCGACAGTAACATTCGAACGCATGGTCGAGTCCATCGAGATCAGGGAGTATTTTGCGGCCTCTTCAAGGGTGGTGGCGTTGTACTGTATTCCTCTGAGCAGGATAGGGCGGCCGTATTTGTGTTCGCCAATCTGAACGAAGGGTGAGTCCTCGGTTGCGGACAGGGGATTTCCCTGCGGATAGACGACATACAGTGCAGGATCTTCGCCTCGGATCTGGCCTCCGAGGATGAAATGGACGTTAAAGCGGAAATCATCGCGCTCCAGAGCCGCCCTGTCGATCTCGGAAACCCGACGTACCTGATCCCCAACATTCCTGGCCGCGTCGTACATGGAAGAGACGCCGGCAAGCCCTTTACCCTGCTCGAAGTCACGCCGCAGCAGCGTAATGATGGATTGCGCAAGCGATAGGTTGCCGCTCGTGAGCAGCACAAACACACGATCTCCAGGAAGCTCAAAGAGGTGCATCTTCTTACAGACGTTTACCTGATCGTACCCGGAATTCGTTCTGGAATCGGAAGCCAGTACAAGGCCAAACTTAGTCATTATCCCCAAACAGTAAGTCATCAGCGGATCTCTTTCTTATTCTCAGGCTGCTTGCAGCAATTAACGGACTACGGGCTATCGCCGAATGTAGACCAAAATCTGAGGGTTAGCGTAGTTCATATCGTAAGGCAAATGATCCAGGCACATTCCCGGCGGAGCAAAATACTCCCCGGCATGAAAATCTATTCTGTACTGGTCACTGAGCGCCTGTAGATACGCTTCAGCACGCGGATTCCCTAGCCTCAGGGCGTCCATAGTGTCGAATCCACTCACTACGACAGCTCCTGGTTTAGCTTCTGAGAGTAAATCCACATCCCAGTCTGTTGTGTATAAAACGTTGCTGCATTGAGCCCGCCAGGCAGGATTTCTTTGCCAATCGCCACGGTGCGAGGGGAGATAAGAACAGACAGGAGCTGTCTGAAACCAGGGCATCGTCGGAAATGCGACCTCAGTCGTCGGTGCAGTGTGCGCGTTCAACCATTGAGCAGCACGGTCGCGGGGATCCGTCTCAGTCATAGGGACAATCAGCCACAAAGTATACCCAACTGCATAGACAAACGCAAGGAAAGAGAAGCCTAGAAATGATCTGCTCAAGCCATAGATCTTTATCCCGCGCCAGGAAGCCGCAAAGACTGCAGTATCCTTCTTAGCGACAGAAAGTGCGCGGGTAATGAGAAGAGCCGCCCAAAGAAGGAGCAACGGCAGCAGAGGCATTGCATAGCGCGCGTAACGCACCTCGGCAAGGCCAATAAGAATGGCATAGGGGAGGGCGGCGGCCCCAATAATCATCGACCTGCGGTCGCGCCGCCAGATGGCATAGAGAATGCCGCCCGTGACAATCAACAGGACAGGAAGTCCAAGGGCGCCTTGTAAGGTATTTGCCCACTCGTAAACAAAGCCATTGCCCGTCTGTTCGAAGGTTTCTCCAGGCTGCCTGCTTACGTGGAGTGCTTCCATGTTGAGGTCGGCCATAAATCGCGGATGCTGTAAAAGAAAGCCGGGGCAAGCCAGGAGAAATGCAAGGATGCAGGAAGCGACACTGGCGGCCACGGCCAGGGATGCAGAAGCCCAAGGATTGCCTGCGGGCGCGTCTTTAGAGTCTTGCGCGCCGGCATCTGGGGCCCTGAAATAGGAAGCGCCCTTCCACGCGGACAGAAGCGATGCCGCCATCATAGGAAGGATGAAGAGCAGCATATTGTACTTCGTTGCTGCAGCGAGGCCGGCAAAGACTCCGCTAAGAATACAGCCCTTCAACCGGCGGCCCGGCTCTAAAGACCAGACAGCGCCAAGAACCGCCAGTGTCCCCCAGAGTGTCGCGGGAACATCTACGGTCGCCCAATGAGACTGTAGAACGTGCAGCGGGGCCACGGCAAGAAGTAGAGCAGCAATTAAGCCGACCCGCTTATTCCATAGCCGCGTACCAATAGCCGCTGTCGCCCAGACGGTGCCTGTCCCCATCAAAACTGTCAGTGAACGGGCAATCAGATAGAGCTTGTCCCAATTGGCGGTCACATAGCCCTGCCAGAGATGCGCCAGATCCACGAAGTTGAAGAGGTAGGCAATCGTACAAGAGAAATTAATGAGATAGAGCTGGAGCGACCCGTAATTATAGACTCCGGGCAGGAGCTTTCCATTGAGCGAGTCCATCCCAAGCGCCCAGTTGACAACGTCCAACTCATCCGGGTGGTAAGTATTGATGTGCAGCGCGTTGGGCAGTCCCCATTGAATGCCAACGAAACGCAATATAAGTGCAATTATGAGGATGCCGAGGAGCGGTAAGGGTCCACGGAAGAGCTTTTCCATCGTTTGGACTTTCTCGATAGGACACGCAAAATCCTGCGTCAAGGCTAGAAAAACGGAATGAGGTAAACTGTAGCAGGGTAGGGTGATAAGCGATATGGGAATGCTGGGACGATCGTTGATTGGGATTGGGTTGGCTCTCGCGATAATTGGCGTGGTGCTTATCGTCGGTGAGCGACTGGGACTACACCGGCTGCCGGGCGATATTGTTTACCGGCGCGGAGGGATCACGGCCTATTTCCCCATCGTATCCTGCCTCATTATTAGCGCAATTCGTACCTTGATTTTGAACCTTGTCTTCAGACGCCGGTAGGATTCATCCAATCGGACTTGTCGGCATCCCGGTATACCTGGGCAACGCCGTCTTCCAGCGATATCTTCGCCTTCCATCCAAGCTCGTTGATTCTCGAAACATCGAGAAGCTTCCTCGGAGTTCCATCTAACTTCGTGGTATCAAAGAGTATGTCTCCCGAATACCCCACTGTTTTCGCGACCAGAAGCGCGAGGTCCCGAATACTCAAGTCCGAGCCGATTCCAATGTTGATGATCTCCGGGCTGTCGTAGTGTTCCATTAAGAAGAGACAGGCTGACGCAAGGTCGTCGACGTGCAGGAACTCCCTCAAGGGAGTACCGGAGCCCCATAACGTTATCGAGGGCGCTCCTGTCTCTTTTGCCACATGGAAACGCCGCAGAAATGCCGGCAGGACATGCGACGTCTTAAGATCGAAATTGTCTTGCACACCGTACAGGTTGGTGGGCATTACGCTGATAAAGTGTTTGCCATATTGCGCCCAGAGAGATTGGCAGAGGGTGATCCCAGCGATTTTCGCGACGGCATAGGCCTGGTTCGAAGGCTCCAGCTTTCCGGAAAGAAAGTATTCTTCCTTGATGGGCTGGGGGGCTAACTTGGGATAGATACAGGAACTGCCGAGAAAGAGAAGCTTGCGAACGTCGGAATGGTGGGACGCCATCAGCAAGTTTTCCTGTATCCTTACGTTTTCCGACAAGAACTCAACAGGCTCAGACGCGTTGGCTGCTATGCCGCCAACTTTGGCTGCGGCCATAAATACGTATTCCGGCTGCTCGAAGATAAAGAAGGCATCCACCGCGGCTGTATCGGTGAGGTTGAGCTGTGCTCTGGTGCGTGTGACAATACTGGAGAAGCCTTCGTTCGCGAGGGCGCGAACCAGAGCACACCCAACAAGCCCACGGTGACCGGCGACGTAGATCTTTGACGACTTGTCCACTACGCGTTCCCCAGTCCGCTAACCAGCTTTTCCTGTTGGGCCAGACGCAGATCGCTCTCAACCATCCTGTCGATCAGCGCATCGAAGGAGACGGTGGGTTTCCAGCCAAGCGCTTCTTCGATTTTGCTGGCGTCGCCCAGCAAATAGTCGACTTCAGCGGGACGCATGTACCTCTCGTCGGTTTCGACAAACTTACTGTAGTCCAGTTCCAGTCGTGCAAAAGTCTTTTCTGCGAATTCCCGTACGGAATAGGCATGGCCCGTGGCCACTACGTAGTCGGCGGGCTCGTCCGCTTGCAACATACGCCACATGGCTTCGACATAGTCTCCGGCAAAACCCCAATCCCGCTTTGCGTTCAGGTTTCCCAGATACAGCTTGTCCTGCAATCCGAGTTTGATACGGGTGGCCGCCCGGGTGATCTTGCGCGTGACAAAGGTCTCGCCGCGCCTTTCACTTTCATGGTTAAAGAGAATCCCGTTGCAGGCGAACATGCCGTAGCTTTCCCGGTAGTTCACCGTTTGCCAGTAGGAGTAGACCTTGGCGCAGGCATAGGGACTTCTGGGATGGAACGGAGTGGTTTCGGACTGCGGGGGTAGGGCGGTCCCGAACATTTCTGAACTGCTGGCCTGATAAAAACGGATATCCTGTCCAGATCTTGCCCTGTAATCGCGAATCGCCTCCAGCAGACGAAGCGTGCCCAGGGCATCTATGTCCACGGTATATTCCGGCTGATCGAAGGATACTTTCACGTGGGACTGAGCGCCCAGATTGTAGACCTCCGTGGGTTTCACCATCTCAAGGATGCGCCAGAGGTTGCTGGAATCGGACAGATCGCCGTAGTGGAGCGAAAGCCGTATATGCGAGTCGTGGGGATCCTGGTAAATCTGATCGATGCGGCTTGTATTAAAGCTGCTGGAGCGGCGTACCAGTCCGTGAACGTAGTAGCCCTTGCTTAATAGCAGTTCGGCTAGAAAGGAGCCATCCTGGCCCGTTATTCCCGTAATCAGGGCAATTTTATTCATATCAGGTACTTCAAGGATTATACATAGAGGCTGCTGGGTTTGTCAATTAAAAGGCGGTTGATCGAGGGAGTGCAACACCCGTCAAAGCGTCTATAATCAAATATGATAAAACGAGAGGACAGTAATTCGCAAAGGGATAGGCGAAAGCCATGGCTAGTTGCTGCTGCAATCCTGCTCCTGCTCATCATACTCTTCTTAAGCCGTCCAACTCCCCCCAATCCGGGAATTCCGACAGGAATGCTTCCCAGAGAGGCTGCAGCGGTGGTGCGCGCTCTCGGCCCCGATAGCCTGGACCGCGTGATCCAGGTGATTTCCCCCAACGACCGTCCCAGTCTGGTGAGCGGCGGAACACATGTTATGTCTGGGATCTATCACGCCAAGCCCTATGGTCTGGCGTTTGACATCGCCATTGCCAATCCATCGATCGCAGACTACGATGTCCGAAGCCTGCGACTGCAGGGAATCGCTGCATGGAGGCGCGGCCCTGGCGCTCCGGGCGGCGGCGAGGATTTAGGCCCACACATACACTGCGTATGGCCTGGGGCTCCCACACGCAACGTGCAAAACAAGGAGCAAGTAAGCAGTTTTGTGCACGGATACAGGGGAGTCATAGAACCGAGCGCGGATCGGGCGCAGTGGCGCGACCCGACGATTACCCCGGCGGAAATTCGCTGCGTGCGGCGGGTCTATGAGAAAGCGTACGGCAGGGGATCCCTTCTGCAGGAGCCCATTTACGAATCCAAACACCATCACGCCTACGTCCCCGATGACAGCGCAATTAACTCTGCGGGAACATAATTGCAGAGATAATGGTCTCATGAATCACAAACACGTGAAGCTCAAATCCAAGAGTTCTTAACGAAAGGTATCCATGAACAAGCAAGTAATTCTCGGGGGAATAGCAATTGCCGTATTGGGCGCCGGGGCGCCGTTGTTCGCTGCTCCTACGCCGGACTACAACTGGACGGGCTTCTATGCAGGCCTCAATGCTGGAGGTGCAAGTGGACGATCGGATTTGAAAACGTCTGTTGCTTCTGATGGCTACTTTGATCAGTCGACAAGCGTCCCTTCCGTCGATTCTCATGGGTCTCAAACTGTGAGTCCAAGCGGCTTTATCGGAGGTATTCAAGCCGGCTACAACCAGCAATCTGGGCACGTTGTCTATGGAATCGAAGGAGACTTCGACGCGCTGGACCTAAGCGGCTCTAAATCGATTTCCGCGGTATATCCAGATTACGCCCCGTCAAGCTATATTATTAATCAGTCCGTTAAAACTAACTGGCTGGTGACTGTGCGTCCAAAAATCGGTTGGGCCCAGGACAGATACTTAGTCTACGCTACGGGCGGTCTAGCCTACACCCAGTTGCAGTATCACGGCAGCTTCAATGACAATTACAACGGCGACAACGATCCTGATACAACGAGCTTTGCAGATGGCGCGTTTGAATCGGCCTCCAAGACGGAGAGTGAAGCCGGGTATGTATTGGGGCTTGGCGCGGGCTACGCTCTCCAGAACAATTGGTCTGTAAGTGCAGAGTACCTGTATGTCGATTTCGGACGTATTTCAACGTCTGGGACGCTCACTACATCGGTTTATCCGGGCGATTCGGCTATATTGAACCATTCAGCCAATCTGAGCTCCAATATCTTCCGAGTGGCGTTGAACTATAAGTTCTAACATCTGACGAAAGACGCATTAGCAAAGCCCATGTGCCAGGCCGGCAGCCTTAGTACATGGGCTTTACCAATCTATTTGGTTCGATTGGGTTGTTACCACGGAGAAGACAATATACGTCGAGATTCCGGAAAATGGTGTATCATGAAATATCATGTCATGAAATTCCACGAGGACATCAAATGATCAAACTCGATAACATCCACTCTGTATCAGATTTCCAGAGAAATCCCAAAGCTATCCTGGCTAAACTTAAAGAGACTAGAAACCCAGCAGTCTTGACCGTAAACGGGAGAGCGGAGCTAGTTGTTCAGGATGCCGCATCGTACCAGGAGCTTCTAGATTTAGTCGCCGCAGCGGCAGACTTAGAAGCAATACGCGAAGGCCACGCGCAATCTCTTGCTGGACACGGACGACCCGCTACAAGCTTCTTCTCCGACTTCGGGGAAATAGCTTAAGACAAACTCGGCCAAGTACATTTTAGGGCCAGACATGAAAAGAGCCGGCCCTTCTTGTAAGAAGGACCGGCTCTATCGGCCTGTGGGCCTAAATTAATTCTGGCAGTGACCTATTTTCCCGGGCAGTT
>Ga0302303_10001948_pt1 | contig 12825 bp, 12 predicted proteins | sample III_Palsa_E2_1_FD_194542 | JGI IMG/M metagenome (GOLD analysis project Ga0302303, IMG submission 194542) | Peat permafrost microbial communities from Stordalen Mire near Abisko, Sweden - III_Palsa_E2_1 | ecosystem: Environmental > Terrestrial > Soil > Palsa > Peat permafrost | place: Sweden... | reverse complement strand
TGCGGTCGTAAAAAGGAATCACCACCGCGGCATCCATACCCGCGAGGTTCTCATATTTAGGTAGCGCGCCAACCACATCGGCAAGGCCGCCTACTTTGGCAACGGGGTAACACTCGGCAGCAAGATGATAGATTCTCATAGATGATATATTGGCTTAAGTTAGGAAACATTTAGCTCAATAAGCAAACACATAATTTAAAAAATGTGTTTGCTTTGGTGAGAATTATTACTGAAAACAGCCTGATTATTTGCCAATTTAATCAATGAAGACATCGGGAACGATTCCTGTATCGCTAAGGAATTATGCAGAGCCCTTGGTGTCGCGTTTGGTGCAGTTGAAAACTGCAGTCATGCATAACCGCGAGCTGCAAGCTCGCGGGAGCTGAAGAAATATCATAGCAGTATTAGCGGTACGATGAAAACACCGACCGCAGGCTGGGATCAAATAATTATAATGCCCTGAAATTAGGTAATTTCTTACTTACTTTTTGTAACGATAAAGTGAACATTTTGCCCACCAAGATCAATATCCAAAGCACAGGAATCGGGATAAGCTTTACCTTTTTGGTTGTAATCGGTACCATTTACATTTACAGAAAATGTAAAATTATTACCATCTACCTTGCCATTATCTATGGTTGTGCTACCATTGGGAGATTCGGCAGTACCGGTTAATTTTGCACCATCAACTTTAAAATTGTAGGTAACGGGGAGTACGTTACCGTCTGCCATGGTAATATTACCCTGCCATTTTCCGGTAAAGTCTATAGCAAATGCCAAACACACGGTAAAGCATAATAATAAGGCGATTGTTGCGAAAATCTTTCTGGTCATGTTTCAGCGGTTTTAATTATTTAAAGCTAAAGAAATAATATAACAACTAATAAACATCCTGGTATTATATGGCTTGTTATTTATTGCTTATAGCTGGTGTTTATTGGACTAGCTTCATTATTAAAATTTATAATTATAAGCGGTGCGGTGAAAACACCGACCGCAGGCTGAATAAACCCAGGTATCAATTGGCTTTTTATTTATTTTTATGCCAGTTGAAAACTACAAACATGCATAACCACGAGTTTCATACTCGAGGGAGCTTTACTTCATGTCGTTGCGAGGAACGAAGCAATCGCGGACTTTACAAGGTCGCTTTTCTCCGTGCGATTGCTTCGTTCCTCGCAATGACATGATGGTTATTTAGCACATGCTGAAGGATTAATTTATCAATGCGCTTCCAACCAATTCAGCCTATGGTCGGTGTTTTTCGCACCATTCCTATTTATATACGCTAACACTTTACAATACAAGCGGTGAAAACAACCGACCGCAGGCTGTGAAATATAGTTGGTGCCTAATTCTTAATGCGCCTCCAACCAATTAGCGCCCGTACCAATCTCTACCATAATAGGCACTTCGGTTTTAATGGCGTTTTTCATGTGATGCAGGATGATGGGTTTCACAATGTCCACTTCGTGGTGCGGAACATCAAAAACCAACTCATCATGTACCTGCATGGTCATACGGGCATCTAATTTTTGGGCGATAAATTCTTTGTGAATATTGATCATCGCGATTTTTATCATATCCGCTGCCGAGCCTTGTATCGGCGCGTTGATGGCATTTCGTTCGGCAAAACCGCGTACGGTAGCATTGGCCGAGTTAATATCCCGCAGATACCTGCGCCTGCCCATCAGCGTGGTTACATAACCATTTTCGCGGGCGAAATTCATGGTATCGCTCATGTAGCTTTTGATGCCGGGGTATTGGGCGAAATAGTTATCGATAATATCGGCAGCTTCCTTACGCGGGATACCCAAATTTTGCGATAAGCCAAAGGCCGATTGCCCGTAGATAATACCAAAGTTTACGGCCTTGGCGTTGCGACGCTGCGTGCTGGTTACTTCATCTAAACCGATGCCATAAACATTGGCCGCGGTTGCGGTGTGAATATCCAGGTCATTGGTAAAGGCGGCCATCATGTTCGGGTCCTTGCTGATCTCGGCGATGATGCGCAGTTCTATCTGTGAATAATCCGCAGATACGATCACGTGCCCGCTATCCCGTGGGATAAATGCCTTACGCACCTCGCGGCCACGCTCGGTACGGATAGGGATATTTTGCAAGTTTGGGTTAGTGGAACTTAAACGACCGGTTGCCGCCACCGCCTGGTTGTAGGAGGTATGCACACGGCCTGTTTTGGCATTCACCATTTGCGGCAAGGCATCAACATAAGTAGATTTTAGTTTTTGCAGCTGGCGATAATCCAAAATATCGCGAACGATATCGCTTTTATTAGCCAAAGCTGTCAACACATCTTCGCCGGTTTGATATTGACCGGTTTTGGTTTTTTTAGCTTTAGGGTCGAGCATTAATTTTTCGAACAATACCTCGCCCAATTGTTTTGGTGAAGCGATGTTGAAACGCACACCTGCTTTTTCGAAAACGGTTTTCTCCAATTTGGCTACGTCAGTTTCCAGTTCTTTGGAGAATTCTTTCAGCGTATCGTGGTCTATTTTTACGCCTTCGTATTCAATATCGGCCAAAACATAAATTAGCGGGTGCTCAATTTCGTGGATCAGCTTTTCGGCTTCAACCTCTTTTATTTTGGGTGCGAAAACGTTTTTTAATTGCAGGGTAACGTCGGCATCTTCGGCGGCGTATTCTTTGATCTTTTCGATCGCTACATCGCGCATGCTGCCTTGGTTTTTGCCTTTGGCACCAATCAGTTCGGTGATAGAAACCGGTTTGTAACCCAAATAATTCTCCGACAAAATATCCATGCCGTGGCGGGTATCCGGATCGAGCACGTAGTGCGCCATCATGGTGTCAAAAAGGTTACCCCGCATTTCAATACCGTACCATTTTAGCATCAGGATATCAAACTTCAGGTTTTGCCCTATTTTACCGATGGCTGCATCCTCAAACAAACCCTTAAATTCATCAACTATTTTTTGAGTTTCCGCCTGATCTTCGGGCACAGGAACATACCAGCCGTGATTTGCTTTTATGGCGAATGATAAGCCCACCAACTCGCAGAAGTTTGCATCCGTACCGGTAGTTTCGGTATCAAAACAAATCTCTTTTTGTTGTTTTAATAGATTGATCAGCTCGGCACGTTTTTCAAACGTATCTGCCAAATGATATTCATGCGGAACGCTATCGATATTTTTTGCCGGCGCGGCAGGGGTTTCTGGTTCGCCGATATCATTGATGTCAACCGTCATGGTGGTGCGGCCCATTTCTACCGGGCTGCCAAACAAATCGGTTTGGATCGATATCGCCCGCATTTCGGTAACACTGAAATCATCACCAAAAACTCGTCGGCCTAAAGTCCTGAATTCTAATTCGGCAAATAACGGCTCTAACAGATCTCTGCTTGGCGCGCACATCTCCAACCCGGCTTCATCCAGTTCAACAGGCACATTCAGGTTGATAGTCGCCAATCTTTTCGACATTAATCCCTGCTCTGCGAAAGCCTCTACGTTCTCCCGCATTTTGCCTTTCAGTTCGTGGCTATGGGCGATGATCTCCTCAACCGAACCATATTGTTTGATCAAGGTCTTCGCTGTTTTTTCGCCGATACCGGGAATACCGGGGATACCGTCGACCGCATCGCCCCACAAACCTAAAATATCTATTACCTGGTGAACGTGTTCAATATCCCATTTGGCTAAAATTTCTTTTACACCCAATATCTCCATATCGTTACCCATGCGGGCCGGTTTGTAGATGTGGATATTAGGTGACACCAGCTGACCAAAATCTTTATCCGGAGTCATACAATAAACCTGGTAGCCCGCTATTTCCGCTTTTTTGGCCAGGGTGCCGATGATATCATCAGCCTCGTAACCATCCGAAGTGATCAGCGGGATATTGAAACCCAGCACCAACTTAAATATATAAGGCATTGCTTTGGACAGATCCTCAGGCATGGCCTCACGGTGGGCTTTGTATTTTTCGTATTCGATGTGGCGATCGGTAGGGGCATCGGTATCAAATACCACGGCCATGTGGGTTGGCTTTTCCTTTTTCAACACATCCAGCAGCGTATTGGTAAAACCCATAACCGCCGACGTATTAAACCCGCCCGAAGTAAACCGCGGGCTCTTACTCAAAGCAAAATGCGCCCGGTAAATAAGGGCCATGCCATCCAAAAGAAATAGTTTTTTCATTGTTTATAAAAGTAGGCAAATTTACTAAAACCTATTGGTGAAATCACTTAAATGAGCATTCTGGGATATGATCATTTACCATACCCACCGCCTGCATAAAGGCATAGCAAATTACAGTACCGAAGAATTTAAAGCCACGCTTTTTCATATCCTTACTAATGGCATCCGAAATCGGTGTACTAACCGGGAGTATTCCTAAAGTATTATTGATCGGCTTACCCTCAGGCATAAAACTGTACAGATACTTATCAAACGAACCGAATTCTTTTTGCACATCCATAAACAATTTGGCACAACTTATGGCTGCCGCGATTTTTAGGCGGTTGCGGATAATACCTGCATCATTCAGTAAACGCTGCGAATCTTCATCATCAAACCGGGCAATCTTTTTATAGTCGAAATCAGCAAAAGCCTTGCGGTAGTTTTCGCGCCTGCGCAAAATAGTGATCCAGCTTAAGCCCGCCTGCGCGGCTTCGAGTATCAAAAACTCAAAAAGTACACTGTCATCGTGGGTAGGTTTGCCCCATTCTTCGTCGTGGTATTTAATGTAAAGCTCGTCGGTACCGGGCCAGTGGCAGCGTTTTATTGGATTGGTCATGAATCAAAAGTAGTTAAAATTACTCACCCGACGGATGGTCGACCTCACTATCGCTGCGCGACAAAGAGGTGAAAACTTTCTTGCTTAATTGAGTTCCCCTCTTTGCGCCAAAGGTATCGCATGGGGGCAAATCAAACCTGCAAAGTCAGCGATTGCTTCGTTCTTCGCAATGGCAATCTTGTATACTATTATATTGTTTGCTATTTTTAAAAAGCAAAGTCACCAATGAAAACTCCACTCCTCATCATCCTCGCCTTGTTTTTACTAGCCATGAAAACAAATAATGACAGGAGAAGCTTGCTTTGCCACCAGTGGACGCAATTCGCTTTTAAAAAGCACGGAGCAGCATCGCCACATGCAGTTGACAGCACCCTGGCAAAAATATGTGAGTTTGGTGCCGATGGATCTTACCGGGAATCAATGTATAGCAATACTTTGAATGGCTCGGGCCAATGGTATTTAAACAGCGATCAAACTAAACTGACTTATACCTACGATGAACTAAACGGGCAAAAGTTACCCGCATCTGCCGATACGGTGAAGCATTTCAACATCATCATCCTAAAACTAACCCGGGACACTTTAATATATGGCGTAGAGGGGCATTACGGCTATTACAAAACTTACGGGCATGATGACTGGTACTTTGTAAGGAGTGAGTAAGTGTTTACTGTAGCAATATCTCCAGCATATCATTGTCAATAACATAAAGGTAAAATTAACTCAATATCCCAAACTCAAACCCTTTTTTATTCCATGCCCCCATTGCCTTCGGCAAAACATATTTTAAGCGTTCAAAAGCCTTTAAACTATCATGGAAAACAATGATAGAGCCACTTTCGGTATGCTTTAAAACATTCTTCAGGCAGCGCTCCGGCGAGAGGCCGATGTCAAAGTCGCCGCTGAGCACATCCCACATCATAATTTTAATTTCGGGCTTAGCACTTTTTAACAATTTTATTTGCGATCTTTTGATGCGCCCATAAGGCGGGCGAAAAAGATTGGTGTGCAGCAGCTCGTCGGCTTTTAAGGTATTTTCGAGATAGGTTTCATCAGATGTTTTCCAACCTTTAAGATGGTTGTAAGTGTGATTACCAATGGCGTGACCAGCCTTTTTTACCTGCTCGAAGATCTCAGGATGTTTGGTTACATTGTCGCCTATACAAAAAAAAGTAGCTTTGGCTTTGTAGCGCTGTAAAATATTTAACACAAAGGGTGTAACAATGGGTATAGGTCCATCGTCAAAAGTGAGATAAATGCAAGGTTTAGCGGGTTTTACATCCCATATTAACGCAGGATACAGTTTTTTTAACAGCCGGGGTGATTTTACCAGGTACATAACAACAAATATAACCTTATGACTTTATATAGTTTACAAATTAAACGGGTAAGTATCCTCTGTATTGCGCTTTTGGCAATCACAGGTTTTACTGCTCATGCGCAACAGGTTATCACCCTGCAAAAAGCTATCGACCTTACCCTGCAAAACAACCTTACCATTAAGCAGGCCCAAATTACCGAATCGCTTGCTAAAGCTGATGTTGACCAAAGTAAATATAATTTATATCCTACTTTAAGTGCAAACCCCACAGCAGGATATGGTTTTGGCCGCAGCCCGGTAGCCGGTTCATATACTTACGCTAATCAAACTATTTTTAACGTTAACGCGCAGGCTACCTTTCAGGAAGTGCTTTTTCAGGGCGGCCAGTTGCGTAACCAGATCATAGAGAATAAAATAATTCTTGATGCCGATAAAACCAGCACCGCCAAAGTTAAAAACGACCTGGTTTTAAATGTAGTGGTTGATTATTTACAGATATTAACCAATGAAGACCTTATAACCGCGGCAAAGCAACAGATAGATATTGCCAAAATAACCCTCGACAGATCTCAAAAGAATTTCGATGCTGGCAACCAAACCCTTGCTGATTTGTCGCAGGCTAAAGCAGGCCTTTCAACTGCTGATTTGAATCTGACTACAGCCGAAAACGCATACGCGTCATCCATCCTTACATTAAAACAGTACATGGAAATGAGCGCTGATTCGGATATTGTTATACAAAAGCCGGATGTAAGTAAAATAGATAATATACAAACGTTATTTAATGCCGATGATGTGATTAAAACCGCTTTAGGCGTAAACCCTGATGTTAAATTAGCGGAGTTACAGCAAAAAAGCTACGAGCAACAAATCAAGATCGCTAAAGGCAATTATTACCCTTCGCTTGCTTTGTATGGCGGGTTAGCTTCCTACTATTCAAGCGCCAACAGCCAATTTAGGGTAGTGGGCAGCACGCCGCTGGCGTTTGAAACTATTGGTACGGTTACAGGCACAAACCAAACGGTACAAAGTGTACAACAGATTTCTGAGCCAATTTATGGTCCATATTCGGTAACCCGTCAATTTGATGATAATTTTAACCAAAGCTTCGGGCTAACTTTACAGATCCCGATATTTAACCATTTTACCGCACGTACCTCGGTAAGAAAAGCTAAATTAAACCTGGAATATGCACAACTGGGTACGGATCTTGCCCGCATTACCTTAAGCAAAACTATTTTGCAGGCTTTACTTGATGTACAGGCGGCACAAAAAAGCTATGTATCGGCACAACAAACTTACCAGGCAAATAAAGATGCTTTTAACGTAGTGCAGCAGCGCTACAATGTAGGGCTTGTAAACTCACTGGATTATAATACATCGCTAACCAATTATAATAAAGCTGAAACTGATATGATACAAGCTAAGTATACACTCATTTTTCGCAGTAAGGTAATTGATTACTATTTGGGAAACCCGATAACATTATAGGAACTAATAAAACACGAATCTCACAGACGAATAGAAAATATTATGGGAAAGACTACTAAATATATATTGATAACAGTTGGCGTATTGGTGCTCCTGTTAATAGTACTTGCTGTTACCGGGGTAATAGGTGGCCCGAAAAAAACGCAGGTTGCTACCGAAAAAGCGGCCAAGCGCCAAATTACCGAAACCGTTACCGCCAGCGGCAAAATTAAACCGCACCTGGAAGTAAAGATAACTGCCGAGGTTTCGGGCGAGATTGTTGAGCTGCCGGTTAAAGAAGGCGATGTGGTTAAAAAGGGTCAGTTGTTGTGTAAGATCAGGCCGGATGTATTAAAATCAGGTTTTGAGAGGGCGGTGGCATCGTACAATTCGCAAAAGGCAACGGTGGGTAACTCCAAACAAATGCTGGCACAGGCGCAGGCTACTTTTGATAACCAACAATCTATCTACACCCGCGATAAGGCATTGCTAGATAATAAAGTATTAACCGTTGCTGAGTTTGAGGCTGCTAAAGCCAGTTACGAAGGCGCTAAAGCCGGGTTAGAGGCGGCAAGGCAAAATGTGATCGGTTCCAATTTTGGATTGGCGCAATCATCTGCATCTGTGCAGGAAGCACAGGCAGATCTGGATAAAACCAGCATCTTCTCGCCAATTGATGGTGTTGTATCAAAATTATCGGTAGAAAAAGGTGACCGCGTTTTAGGAACTATCCAATTTGCAGGTACTGATATCATGACTGTATCAGATCTATCCAAATTAGATGTGAATGTTGATGTGAACGAGAATGATATCAACCGGATAGAGATGGGAGATTCATCAAACATTGATGTGGATGCTTTTCAGGATAAAAAGTTTGCAGGTGCTGTGGCAGAAATTGGCAGCTCGGCAAACGTGGTTGGTACCAATGCCGATCAGGTGACCAACTTTACGGTTAAGGTAAGGATCAACGCGGAATCATACATTAATTTGTTAAAGAAAACCGCGGCTAACCCGTCGCCTTTCCGCCCGGGATTAACCGCTACTGTGGATATCACAACCAACCAGGTAAAAGGCTTATCAGTACCGATACAAGCAGTTACTACACGCGAAGAAAAAAAGGATAACGGCAAACCTAAGACTGATGATGATTCGCAAACGGTAAAAATTAACGCGCCTGTTAAGGAATATGTATTTGTTTATAAAGCAGGCAAAATTAAACAGGTATTAGTAACTACAGGCATACAGGATGATACTTATATCCAAATCTTGTCAGGCTTAAAAGATGGTGATGAGGTAGTGTCGGCACCTTATGCCGCTATCTCAAAAGATTTGAAAGACGGTATGATGGTGGAGAAGGTTGATAAATCGAAGCTGTTTACGCCACCGTCAAATTAAGCCATCGTCATTGCCACGTCGCTTCGCTCCTCGCAATGACGGTTCAATAAAAATATTATGCACGCATAATATTCGATAGCATTTTGTTGCGCGATTAATATTTCATTAATTTGTCCCGCTGCTTGGAAAACAATTTCCAGTCAGCGGGACTTTTATTTGGAATGGATAAGCAAATACATAAGGTAGCGGTTGTTGGTGGCGGTAGCTGGGCTACAGCCAACGTTAAAATGCTTACTGATAACGTTAACGAAAAAGAGGTTTTTTGGTGGATGCGTAATGCCCAGGCTGTTGAGCACATCCAAAAGTTTAAACATAACCCCAATTACTTAAGTTCGGTTGATGTTCATATTCCACCCGCTAATATTTCTACTGATCTTAAGCACATCATCCCCAATGCAGATTTTATTTTGCTGAATGTACCTGCCGCGTTTTTAAAGCAAGCATTAGAAGGCATTACACCAGCAGATCTTGCCGGTAAAAAGATCATCTCAGCCATCAAAGGTATCGTGCCGGATGAAAACCAGATCATTGGTGAGTTTTTAAACCAGCATTACAATATACCGTTCAGCAATTTTATCGTCATCAGCGGGCCTTGCCATGCGGAGGAAGTGGCGCTGGAAAAATTATCTTATCTAACTATAGCCTCAAGCGATATTGAGCTGGCGGCAGAATTTGCCAGTCTCATCAACACCCGTTATATCAAAACCAATGTATCCGATGATATTTATGGTACCGAATACGGCGCTGTACTTAAAAACGTATATGCCATTGCCGGTGGTATTTGCCACGGCGTTGGTTATGGCGATAACTTCCAGGCGGTGCTGATATCTAACGCCATACGCGAGCTGGAGCGCTTTGTAGATACTGTACACCCAATTGATCGTGATATTAAAGAATCAGCCTACCTGGGCGATTTAATGGTGACCGCATATTCGCAATTTAGCCGTAACCGTACTTTTGGTAATATGATTGGCAAAGGTTACACCGTAAAATCGGCACAGTTGGAAATGAACATGGTTGCCGAAGGCTATTATGCCGTAAATTGCCTACACGAAGTAAACAAAAACTACAATGTACACATGCCTATTTGCGAGGCGGTATACAATATTCTCTATCAAAAACATTCTCCTGCAATTGAAATGAAACATTTGGCCGAGCATTTGAGTTAATATTTTAACACAAACGCATTACCAAATGAAAAACTCAATAAAAATCACCCTGGTTGCAGCAGCAATGTTTGCCGCAACCCATAGCCATGCGCAAACTGTTAAACAGGATGCTAAAGACGTAGGCCATAAAACATCAGAAATAGCTGCCAAAGGCAAAGCTGCAGTTGTTGATAGAAAATATGCCGGTAAAAAAGGACCTGGTGGCCAAACTATTTACATTGATAAATCTTCGCATTACTATTATGTAAACTCAAAAGGGCACAAATATTACGTGACAAAAGCCCAGTTACATAACGGATAATATAACCGGTATAGTTACCCTTTTGAGCGAGGGCACGAAGGCTTGAGTGAAAAGGCAGGGAGTGTGTGTATCAATTTTCATAAACACACCCCCCTGCCCCTTTCAAGAGGGAAACCTCTCCGCACCGGGTTAAACTTCTTACTCAGATTGCTTAGTATCACTTTTTATATTTAGTTTCAGCTTTTACATCGCCTTCGAAATGAAATTAATTACATTCTTATTTATTGGCATTGCCAGCGTGCTGATGCTATTGTCGGTTGCTTGTTCACCAAAGCAAAAAAAGGATCCTAATTTGATAGGCGAGTGGAAATCTACTGCCGATGGCAGCAAGCTAAATATTACCGATAAAGGTTTTATGATGATGAAAGATTCGCCCGACCCTGAGGATTATTTTGTTAAAGGCGATACCATTTATACTTCGTACGAAGGCAACCTGCCGTATACTAAATATGCCATTAAACATTTGGATGAGCATACATTAAAGTTGTATACTCCTGATTCAACTTTGGTTGAGTTTACTAAATAAAAAAAGCCTCCGGGTAACTAATCCGGAGGCCTAACTAAACTAACTAAACTAATTGCATCCCAAACCGGATGCGGTATGAAAACTAAAAAAAAACTAAAATCTTTTACGGCGTTCCGGGCGATCTTCGCGGCGTTTTCCTGAAAAATCACGGAAACCACCTTCTTTTCTTTCGCCACCGGCGCTGCTGCGTTCGCGGTTAAAGCCACCTTCGCGTCTTTCGCCACCACCACTGCTACGGTCACGGTTATAACCGCCACCACCGCCTGATCTGCCACCGCCGCTGTAACCACCACCACCCTGGCGTCTTTCGCCTTCGGGACGGGTGCTGCTGGTGCCTTCGCCTGATACTTCGATCCTAACTTCACGTCCTTTAAAGTCAATGTCTTTAAAGCCGGTCATTACTTTCTCCACATCAGCATTAGCAACCTCAAAGAAAGAGTAAACACCCTTAACATCAATTTTACCAACGGTACGGCCGCTTATTTTGGTGTTGTTACAAATGTAACCCAACAAATCGCCACGGTTAAACTCATCAACAGAACCTAAGTTTATAAATAAACGGGTAAATTCTGATGGGCCACTGCTACGTGGGGCACGTTCGCCACGCTCTCCTCTTTCACCACGCTCACCTTCAAACCTTGCACGGTCATCAGCAGGCGCGTTCAAATCAGGCGCGTTTTTATAATATTCTAAAAAGCGGTTAAACTCTAACGATGCAAAGCGTTTAATGATATCCTCTTTGCTCAGCTCTTTAAACTCATCCATAATACGTGGGATGTATTGTTCAATTTGCTGCTCGTTAACTTCAACATTATGTACTTTATGTACCAGGGCAAATAATTGTTTTTCAACAACATCAAACCCGGTTGGTATTTCGGCTTTAACAAACTTTTTGCCGATAACACGCTCTAACTGGCGTATTTTACCTAGTTCTTTACCATTGATGATAGCGATTGATACACCTGTTTTACCTGCACGGGCTGTACGGCCGCTACGGTGGGTGTAATTCTCTATCTCATCAGGTAACGAGTAGTTAATAACGTGTGTTACATCATTAACATCAATACCACGTGCTGCAACATCAGTAGCAATAAGCAACTGTAAGCTACGGTCGCGGTAACGTTTCATTACCTTATCGCGTTGTTGTTGCGATAAATCGCCGTGTAAAGCATCAGCGTTATAACCATCTTTAATTAAAGATTCGGCTATATCCTGAGTTTCAATTTTAGTACGGCAAAACACAATACCGAAGATCTCAGGATTGAAATCAACAATACGTTTAAACGCGGCATACTTATCACGGGCACGGATGATGTAATATTCGTGCTCAATGTTAGCATTACCGGTGTTTTTTGTGCCCATTGTAAGCTCATGAGGATCGGTCATGTATTTTTTGGCGATCCTGCGAACTTCAGTAGGCATAGTGGCTGAAAACAGCCAGGTTTTTTTCTCGTCGGGTGTTGTAGATAGAATACTGTCAATGTCTTCCTGAAAGCCCATATTGAGCATTTCATCAGCTTCGTCTAATACTACAAATTTCACCTTCGAAAAATCAATCGCTTTACGATTGATGATATCAAGCATACGGCCAGGAGTTGCAACAACTATTTGCACTCCACGCTTAATTTGGCGTAATTGATCAGAGATACTTGCTCCGCCATATACCGCAACAACATGTACGTTGGGCATATTTTTAGAGTAGTTGTTCAGATCATTCGTAATCTGTAAACAAAGTTCGCGCGTTGGACACAAAATAAGTGCCTGCGGATAATTTTCTTCGAAATCCAGCAGTTCTAATAATGGTAGGCCAAAGGCAGCAGTCTTACCGGTCCCGGTTTGGGCTAATCCGACAAAATCGTTGCTGCCTGTTAAC
>Ga0302303_10001946_pt1 | contig 12828 bp, 11 predicted proteins | sample III_Palsa_E2_1_FD_194542 | JGI IMG/M metagenome (GOLD analysis project Ga0302303, IMG submission 194542) | Peat permafrost microbial communities from Stordalen Mire near Abisko, Sweden - III_Palsa_E2_1 | ecosystem: Environmental > Terrestrial > Soil > Palsa > Peat permafrost | place: Sweden... | reverse complement strand
AACATAAAACCAATTTCGCCTTTTGCTTTTTCAATAAAGGCCTGCTCATCGCTTGCTTCAAATAGCAGGTAGGCCAGCAATTCCTTGTTTTCTTTTTTATACCTGGCCAGGCGGAGGCAAAGATCGGCCGTTTGCAGGGAAGACAGGTGCTGCAATTCTTTTTTAATATCCCCCAGGCCGAAATTGTTGCTGTTCATTTTTATAGCAGGCATGCAAATTAGCGATTTTATTACAATTGATTATTTGGTTTTACCAACAGCCACACCTAATTTGCCAGTATGTTTCAAAATATGTGAATGGCGTCCGTGTTCTCCGAGACGCGAAGCCGGTGTTCTCCGAGACGCGAAGTTCTCCGAGACGCGAAGTATCGCGTCTCTACGCCTACGTTTTAATTGTTTTTTATACAATTTATCAATTGTTAGATTAGCTTTTAATTAATATCATTGTAATACCAATTATCCATTCCGGGTTTTTAATAAAATATAAACATGTCGGCAGATTCTGTAAATATCAACGGTAAGGCAAAGGCCAATTACACCTACGATGCGATCGTGATTGGTTCGGGCATCAGCGGCGGCTGGGCAGCCAAGGAGCTTACCGGGCGCGGCCTGAAAACCATTATGCTGGAGCGTGGCCGTAATTTTGAGCACATCAAAGATTACAAGTCGGCGGCGAAGGATCCCTGGGAATTTGAGCACCGGGGCGCCGTAACCCAGGAACAGCGGAAAGAGCGCCCGGTAATTTCGCGGGGATGGGGCGCCACGGAGCCAATAATGGATTATTGGGCCAATGAGCAGGATGCCCCTTATACCGAGATAAAGCCTTTTAACTGGTGGCGCGCTTACCAACTGGGTGGCCGCTCCATTTTATGGGGACGGCAGAGCTACCGCTGGAGCGACTTTGATTTTGAAGCCAACCTGCGTGATGGCTGGGCGATTGACTGGCCCATCCGCTATAAGGACCTGGCGCCCTGGTATGATCATGTGGAAAAATTTGCAGGCGTAAATGGGTCGAAAGAAGGTCTGCCCCAGCTTCCTGACGGGCAGTTCCTAAAGCCGATGGATATGAACTGCGTTGAAAAAGATGTGTCCGAACGCATTAAGAAACACTATAATGGCAACCGGCACATGATCATTGGCCGCAGCGCCAACCTTACCGAGGCCATACCCAACCGCATCGCCTGTCATTTCCGCGACAGGTGCTGGGAGGGATGCCCCTTTGGCGGCTATTTCAGCACGCAATCGTCAACTTTGCCTGCAGCCGTAGCTACCGGGAACTTAACTGTCCGGCCTTTTTCAATCGTGACACGAATTTTGTACGATAAAGACACGCAAAAGGCCACGGGTGTTGAGATTGTGGATGCCGAAACCCATCAAACCTACCAATACCATTCAAAAATCGTTTTTGTGAACGCCTCCACGCTGAACAGCGCCTGGGTGCTGATGAACTCGGCTACGGATGTATGGCCGGGCGGGCTGGGCAGCAGCAGCGGAGAGTTGGGGCATAACATAATGGATCACCACTATAACCTTGGCGCCTCGGGCACTATGGAAGGTTATGAAGACAAGTATTATTTTGGCCGCCGGCCGAATGGCATTTACGTGGTGCGCTTTGCCAACCTTTTTGGCGACAAACGCGACTATATGCGGGGTTTTGGCTACCAGGGCGGCGCCTCGCGCGAAGGATGGGCGCGCAATGTCGCCGAATTCAGCGTCGGCGGGGCCTATAAAGATGCCATTACCGAACCCGGCGGCTGGACCATCGGCATAGGCGGCTTTGGAGAATTGCTGCCTTATCACGAAAACAAGATCACGCTCGACCCGGTGCGTAAGGATAAATGGGGATTGCCCATTTTGGCCATGGATGCCGAAATCAGAGACAATGAAAAGAAAATGCGCCTTGATATTGTGAAGGAGGCTAGAGAAATGCTGGAGTGCGCAGGAGTCAAAAATATTAGTTCCTGGGATCACGGGCATAATGTTGGGGACGGCATTCACGAAATGGGCAGCGCCCGCATGGGCCGCGACCCGAAAACATCCGTATTGAACGAGCATAACCAGGTATGGGATGCTAAAAACGTGTTTGTAACGGATGGGGCCAGTATGGTTTCCTCCGCCTGCCAGAACCCGTCATTAACGTATATGGCCCTAACTGCACGGGCTGCAAATTTTGCAGCAGATGAACTGAAGAAAGGCAATTTGGGGTGAGGTTAAAAAAACTTGGCAAATAATAAAATATTCGCAATTAATATAGATGTCTGTTTAGATGACCATAGTAAAAAAAGCGTTGCCATTCATAATTTTAATTGCGATGTACCTGGTTTTCAATAAACTCCTCCCATATCTGAGTGACAAATACAACGATGGATGCGAGATATACCACAGAGTTTATATCCAAGCCATAAAATTTAAAGTTTTCGATAAGTTCACGGATGAACAAAATCACAATCGCCAAACTGTTAATTATTTAAATGATAAAGGTAAAACAGCGAGTATGTTATTTGTTGATGATAGATTAAACTTGATGTACTACAATCTAAAGTTTGGCGATTCTGTTATTAAAAAGAAATATTCAATGTTTTACGACTTAAAATCGGCGACTACATTGAAGGATTCGTTATATGAATATTATGTTACCTGCAAAGACACGATAAAAGCACAGCAGCCAAGGCCAGACGATAATAAATAACACTTCTATGAAACATAAATTATTGATATTAACCGTATTGATCGCATTCGCATCAAGTGCCTTCGCGAGGCAAAAAGTATTGATCTTCAGCAAAACAGCTGGCTTTCACCACGCTTCGATTGCTGTTGGCATACCAGCCATCATTAAGCTGGGGCAGGAAAACAATTTCGACGTGGACACCACCACCGATGCAACTAAATTCACTTATGACAACCTGAAGCAGTATGCCGCCGTGATATTTTTAAGCACGACCGGCGATGTTTTAAACGATGCCCAGCAAGCTGAATTTGAAAAATATATCCGGGCGGGCGGTGGATTTGTGGGTGTGCATTCGGCAACGGATACGGAATACAATTGGCCATGGTATGGCAACCTGGTTGGGGCCTATTTCAGGAACCACCCCGACCACCAGCAGGAAGCGGTGCTTCACATCGTCGACCCTAACTTCCCGGCAACCAAAGGGTTACCTGCTGAATGGAAACGACTGGACGAGTGGTACAACTTTAAATGGATAGCCCCTAACCTGCACATACTCATCACCATCGACGAAAAAACCTATACCGGCGGCAACAATGGCGATAACCACCCCATGAGCTGGTACCACGCCTATGACGGCGGAAGGGCGTTTTACACGGCGCTTGGCCATACCGATGCATCTTATTCCGATCCTTTATACCTTGGGCATTTGTTAGGTGGGATTGAGTATGCCATGGGAACGGCGAAGTAAATCATTCATCAGCCCATCAATCTGTTAGAATCAGGTCGTAACGCTGTTCTTTTCAAGTCTCCGCAGGGTCTCTCGAAGAGGACCCTGCGCTGTTCAAATCATTGATTTAACCATTAATCTGTTAAAATAAGGTCGTAACGCTGTTCTTTCAGCGGCTTTCCGAAGGCTGTCGACTCAAATTCTTCGGTTAGCTTAAAGCCCATTTTTTTGTAAATATGAGCGGCGGTGAATAAGTCGTTCGTTGTCCACAGGTAGGATGATCTGTATCCTTTTTCTTTTAGATAGTCTAAATAGAAGTCAGCCATTTTCTTGCCTAACCCTATCCCCCTAAAGTCCGGATCAAGGATGAAATATCGTAATTGAGCTGCTTGATTGTCCCGATGCATTAATAGCAAAAAGCCGACAATCTTATTTTGATATTCGGCCACCCATACCCGGTCCATAATAGGGTCATAATTTTTATAGAACTCGCTAAAACCATCAGCAATGTATGCTTCCATACTGATGCCATAACCATATTCTTTTTTGTACAGGTTACCATGCATGTATATCACATAGCCTATATCGCCTGAATGCAACTCGGTGCGGATAGTGATCTCATCCAATTTAACAGCAGTTTTCATGTATTTTGTGCATTTGATTTACCTAAGATTTGCCTTATGGCGTTCATATGAGCTACCAATTCGTCCGCCTCTGTTTTTGACAAAGGGTCGAGCATTTGAATTGTTAAGTGCTCGGCAGCCGCATTTATTTTCGAAAATGTTTCTACACCTAAGGGTGAGAGATAAAGATGAAAAGACCGACCGTCATAAGCTGAGCGTTTCTTTTCAACCAATTTCTTCTTTTCAAACATTTGGAGCATACGGCTCAAATAACCTTTATCCAGGTGTAATAGCCCGATAAGCTCACTGGCGGTGAGTCCCTCAGCTTTATGGTATAGCTCAAACATTATCCGGGTTTCTGTAAGGGAAAAATCACTGTTCAAATAATGTCTGTCTAACAGCCCGATTACCGAGGTGTAATACCGGTTAAACAACCTTATTTGGGCTATTTTGTCCTCATCCATGAACAAATATAATTAAATAGTTGCTTTTGTCAACTAAATTATCCTATTTTTTGTGCTAAAGATGAAGTTTGTCAGATACTAAGAAATGATGAGGAAATAATAAAATATTTTTACCTTAGCAGCCAGGAAATGGTGCCTTCCTTTTACAAACCGTCCCCTTTGGGGGAATGATGGCGCCTGCAAAATATGCTTATCCAATAAGCTTTGTTATATTTATGCAGGTGAATAATTTAAAAATTATCGAATGAAACTTTGGATCCTGGTCTTTTTTGGTGGGGGCATAGGCAGCCTGTGCCGTTATTTGCTGAGTAGCTGGATCAGCGGCAAAATTATTTCCGCATTTCCATTCGGAACCTTCCTGGTGAATATCAGCGGCTGCCTGCTCATCGGTTTTTTTGTTTTTTATTTTACCGAGGCGCGCTTCGGGCCCGATTCACTCACCTGGCGCTTATTACTGGTGACGGGTCTTTGCGGCGGTTATACCACGTTTTCCTCGTTCTCGTACGAAAACGTGCTACTGATAGAAAACGGCAAGGTGTTTATCTTCCTGGCTTATACGTTCGCCAGCTTGTTTTTGGGGTTCCTCGCTACCTATACCGGCATAATGATTGCGCGAAATATCTGAAATGAAAATCAAAAGGATATTGATCATCGTGGATGACAGCCTTCCCTCTATAAAGGCGGTTCAATTCGGATTTGGTTTTGCAAGAGATTTAGGGGCAAAGGTGATGTTATTGAGTGTAATTGAACCTGCACTAACCCTTGGAAACCCCGATGCAGGTATTTTCCCCGATGATGCGGAGATCGCGGCAAAAGCCAAAACAGGTGAATTTTTAAAACAGATGAAAACCGCTTACGCAAAATCTGTCCGAACCGAATTGGCCATACCGGAAGGAGACATAGGGCCGATCGTGTTGAAGTTTATTGCTGACTGGCATGCCGACCTTGTTGTGACAGGTACACATGGCCGCACCGGTATAAGCAAGTTATTGAGCGGAAGTGTTGCTGAATCTATCATCACCATGTCGCCGGTTCCGGTATGCGTCATACCCATGGACAGATAAGATAACAACCGGACAAATAAGGTAGCAGGCGCCAATCGCCGGCGCGACGCCAAAACTTTTTTTGGGGTGAATTGTCTACTTAAATTAACAGGTAAAAAAAAAGTTACAATACGATACGATCAGTAAAAACAACCTATTTTTAGGCAGCCTTATAGTTAGTGTCGAAGAAATTTGCTTCAATAATTGCTAATCAAAATATTATCGGGCCAACTGTGAAGTATCGTTATTAATCTCGTTTGTTGTTAAAAATACATGTGGTTAAACATTGTTTCATCACTAAAATATATTTTAAATTTGTTACCCGAGCCAATTATATATTCCTGAATCAAAAGCCAACAGCAACTATCCGTCCCCTTGGGTAGCTATCCTGGCGTTGCAGACTTAGAAATTTATCCTGACCGGACCAAAGGAAACCGTCGAATTATCCTAAACCGACAATTAAATTAGTAGAATATGTATACCAGGACCAATCGCTATTTATTAAGCCGTTTGTCGATAAAACAGCGGCTGCCCCTGCTGATTTGCGCGCTGCTATTGGCTTGCATTGTATTTTATGGGTTTGCCAACTATTACAGTTTAAAAAAAGCCAACCTGATAATTGGCCGCGACAGGCTGCACTCCTTAACCACCCAGATGAACGCGTCATTTGGCCAGGGGGCAACCGTCTATTTAAGCTATTCGGCATCGATAGCAAAGCAGCAAGCGGTAATACAATTTATTAAATCGGGCGGAAAAGCATTTGAAAGTGAGGCCCGGAATGCGCTCGGTAAGCTAAAAACAGACAGTACCTGGATTTTGGCAGAGCTGCTGGACAAAAATCTTAAGCCCCTGGCAATTGCAGGCAAAGGCGAAGTTGGCGACAGGATAAACTTGAAAAAAGTAATTACTGCGGCAAATATAGGCCCTGATTCAACCAAAATTACCGAATTATACCAGGTAGACAATGCCGCATATTATCCGCTCATCTCCGCCGTAACAGCAAACGGCCAGGTTATAGGTTATGCAATAGCCTGGAAATCAGCGCTGGTTACTCCAAAAGTGGCTGAGCAGTTTGAGAAGCTTGTCGGACTGGGCTCCGATCTTTTTTTAGCAAACGTTGATGGCAGCCTTTGGACCAATTTTATCAAACCGATTCGCTCGGCGCCTTTTAAAAATGGCACAAAGCCGGGTTTATTTAACTTTAAAAATACCGACGGCGAGCCAATGATTGCCGACATACAGCCAGTTCCGCATACAGGCTTATTGTTTGGCATCGCAGTTTCGGAACAAAGCATTTTAAAGGATATGTCGCGTTTCGTGGATTGGACAATTTTTCTCGGGATCGTGGTTCTGGCTACAGGCGTCGTAGCGGCCTGGATTATGAGCAGGAGCATTACCAGGCCTTTGGACGAGTTATTTAAAATAGCGACAGCAATTTCACAAGGTAATTATCCCCGGATTGTCCCGATAAACCAATACCAGGATGACGAAATTGGCAGGCTGGCAAAAGCATTTAACGAAATGATCGGCCAGGTGTCGCAAAGCCACCATGAGCTGGAAAGCAGGGTAGAAGAGCGCACCTTGCAATTGGCGAACGTAAACAAAGAGCTCGAAGCATTTTCCTATTCGGTTTCGCACGATTTAAGAACACCGCTGCGGGCGATAAACGGCTATTCGATCATGCTTAAGGAAGACTATGAAAGCACGTTAGACTCAGAGGGTAAGCGCATCATCAGGAACATCATCAACAATGCAAAAATGATGGGGCAGTTAATAGACGACTTGCTGGCGTTCTCGCGGCTGGGTAAGAAAGAACTCGTTCCTGCACTTGTTGACATGCAATCGCTTGCACAGGTCACCGTCAGTGAGCTTATACAGCACGAACCGGAAAGTAAATATCAAATCGAAATCGGTGTATTACCTCCCGCCAGCGGCGATGAAGTAATGATCAAACAAGTGATGGTAAATCTTGTGGGCAACGCAATCAAATATTCTTCAAAAAAAGCACACCCGCTCATTGAGATCGGCGCAAAGCAAGAGGAAACCCGTACGATTTACTATGTCAGGGACAACGGCGCCGGTTTCGATATGGCCTACAGCGGCAAATTGTTTGGCGTTTTCCAGCGGCTGCACTCGCAGGAGGATTTCGAAGGCACCGGGGTTGGCCTGGCATTGGTAAAAAGAATAATCGACAAACACAACGGCGAAGTATGGGCAGAAGGACATGAGGACGTTGGGGCCACATTTTATTTCAGCATGCCTAAAATTAAACTATATGAATGATAACAAAGTTGAGATCCTCCTGGTCGAGGATAATCCTCATGATGCCGAAATGACGATCCGGTCACTTAAAAAGGTCAATTTGGCAAACAGGCTTATACATGTAAAAGACGGCGCCGAGGCCCTTGATTTTATTTTTGCAAAAGGCACGTTTGCAGGACGGGGGATAGAAAACAAGCCCAAAGTTATTTTACTCGATATTAAAATGCCAAAGGTGGATGGGATTGAGGTTTTACGGCAAATAAAATTGAACGAGACAACGAGAACGATCCCGGTGGTAATCATGACTTCCTCTAAAGAAGAACAGGACGTCATTACCAGTTATAACCTGGGCGTTAATAGCTATGTTGTTAAACCGGTTGATTTTGAGGGCTTTGCCAAAGCCGTATCCGAGTTGGGATGCTATTGGCTGATCATTAACCAGGCGACTGAATAATTTAATTAAACAATGGACCGACGTTTAAAAATACTGCATATTGAAGATGTTCCTGCTGATGCTGAACTTGTTGAACGAACATTAAAAAAAGCCGGTATCGACTTTGACAAGATCACGGTTGATACCAGGACTGAATACATTGATGCGCTGACGAATTTCAAGCCGGATATTATCCTTTCTGACCACTCCCTGCCTGCCTTCAACTCGCTTGAGGCTTTAAAGATCATGAGGCAAAATAAAATTGACATTCCTTTCATTTTGATCACCGCAACCGTCTCGGAAGAATTTGCTGTAAGTGTGATGAAGGAAGGTGCATCAGACTATGTATTAAAGGACAGGCTGCAGCGGTTACCGAACGCCGTAATTAACGCGCTCGAGAAATTTCAGCTGGATGCGGACCGGCAAACCTATTTGAGTAAAATAGTAGCAAGCGAAGCCTTATTTAAAAAGGCTGAGTCGATTGCCGAATTCGGAACATGGCGGTTGAACATTAATTCAGGAGCGATGGACTGGTCGGGCGGTACCTATCCATTATTGGGATACGAAAGGGGAGAGGTTGAACCCTCGGTTGATAATTTTTTAAAAAATGTTCCCGATGATGACCGACCGGCAGTGAAGGAACTTTTTACACAAGCCGGCGAGATCAGGCAGGGGGAGTTTGAGTTTTGTATCATTGGTAAAAATGGCGTTCGGAAATATATCGGTGCACAATTTGAGACAGAGCCGGAGAAGAACGGGCTCACTGAGTACATCGTCGGGTTTAACCAGGATGTTACCAGGCAAAAACTTGCCCAAATTGAAATTCAAAAGAATGTCGAAGAATTGCAGGCCGCCGCTGAACGGCAATCTGCCATATTGAATGCATTACCCCCTCATATCGTATTGTTAAACGAGGCCGGCAAGATAGTGGCTGTTAACGAATCATGGCGGAAATTTACCTTAATAAACAACCTGGGGGTTCCCCGGTATGGCATAGATTACAGCTACACAGCCCTTTCCGAAAAAGCTACCGGCGTAGATCAGGTATCAGGCAAACAGATAGCAACGGGAATAAAAGAAGTGATCGCGGGCACAATTGAAGAGTTTTCGCTGGAGTATTTTTTTTATGAAAAGCGCAATAAAGTTTGGTACCAAATTATCGTAGCCCCTTTAAAAGATAAAAGGCAAAAGGGTGCGGTAGTATTGCACATTAATATTACGGAAAGAAAAGTTGCCGAAGAGTTAATGCTGCAATCGGTGGCGAACCTTAGAACGATATTTGAAAATACCGACGTGGCGTATGTTTTGTGTAACTCACAAAACAAGATTGTTTCCTTCAATTCAAAAGCCAGCGCGCTTTGCATGGAACAATTCAATAAAAAACTCAAAACCGGCGGACATGCATTCGGCTATTTTCCGAAAAACAGGATACCAAACCTGAAAAATGCTATAAAAAGAGTGTTTAACAATGAAGCGGTGAGTTATGAAACCAGTTATGCACTGGCCGGCGAAACACCGAAGTGGTACGAAGTACGATGGGTTGGGGTTGCGGATGAAAACAAGCAAAACATCGGTTTCATCCTTGCTTTTAAGGATATAACTGAACGGAAAATGGCGGAAATGGAGCGCGACAGGATGACCTCGGACCTTGTGCAGCGTTATAAAGACCTTGAGCAGTTCACTTACATCGTTTCGCATAATCTGAGGGCGCCTGTAGCCAACATCATGGGGCTTTCAAACATACTGAACACCTTTGAATTCAACTTTACTGAACGGGAAGATGTCCTGGCCGCCCTGTCTGCGTCTGTCAATATTCTCGATCAGATCATCATCGATCTGAACTATATTTTACAGGTGCATGGGCGCATCAGCGAAAACAGCGAGGAGGTTGTATTTCAAACTTTGGTCGACGAGATAACCCTGGATCTGGCAGGTTTGATAACAAGGGACAACGTTACCATAAACACAAATTTTAACGAAGTCGGCAAGATATTTACCATCAAATCTTATATGCACAATATATTTTATAACCTGATCATCAACAGTATAAAGTATCGTCAAATTGGGGCCGATGTAATGATAAATATATCGACAAGGGAAAAAGAAGATAACCTGGAAATACTTTTCAAGGACAATGGTAAAGGAATAGACGAAAAAAATATTAAAAACCTGTTTGGCCTTTATAAAAGGTTTGATGCCACTATTGAAGGCAAAGGAATGGGCTTGTTTTTGGTTAAAATGCAGGTTGAAAATCTTGGGGGCTGTATAAGTGTTCAAAGCAAGCCAGGTCTTGGGACCACTTTCAGGCTGGAATTCCCGAAACATTAAACTTTTTAGGATTTTGCTTTTGCTGACACATTCTTATTGAACCAGCATGGTTATTGTTTGCGTTGTGTGAGCGCTGAAATATCCGAAAACCGTCGGCGTAATATTCGATGGCGGGTTTGAAGGCGCCACCCCACCATCAGGACCACCAAATTGCTGCTCCATCAGCGTGAACCAGTACGTGTAAACTGGTTTGTCGATACATTGCATCTCCACCTTTACCGTATCGCCCGGGTAAATGTCTGTGAGTGATTCCACCAGGTCGAGGTTGACATAACGGCCGTCGGTAAACTCATCATCATAAGCGAAAACATACTGCACTTCGGTATTATTTACCCACATAATAAACCGGTACTGGTTAGGAACATTTGGCGGATCCTGGAAATGAACAGATATTTCCCTGCGATTATCGCTACTATTAAAGGCATCGCTTTTTTCGCCGATGGAGTCAAGCCTAACCGGCGCCGGCATAGTCGAAGTCGCTGTATAGGTGGCGCCTCCCGATATTACGCTCATTTTGTAGGTAGCTCCCGTAAGACCCTGGAATGGGGCTGATGAATAGGTGCCGGCCGGGCCCTCCGTAAAGTTATGGGTATTATTCTGATCATCAGTTACGCTAACCGTTGCGCCGCTCACAGGGGGATAGGTATTGGTGCTCGTAAAGGGCACATTACGGCTTAACAGGATCTGCTGGGCGCCATCTGAATTGATAATATTGCCTTCAATAACCAATTTGCCGCTATCGTTGCCAAGCTTAAGGTCGATTACCTTGGTGCAGCCCCAAAGGCTTAGCAGCAGAATGACAAATACCGGGAAAAATCTAAGCTCTTTCATGCGCTAAAATCTAAAATTTAAAATTCCAGGTTACAGATGGTATCGGTGTTGCAAAAATGCTTGTTTCCACCGCTTCGGTTGTATTCGGCACAGTTTTGCTGTTTTGAAAAGTAATGAGATACGGGTCGCGGTGCGCATACACGTTATAAATGCCAAAAGTCCAGCTAGAATGATATTTCTTGTGCTTTTTACCCTCAAGCGTCGCGCCAATGTCGAGCCTGTTTGAGGATGGTTCGCGATACCCGTTGCGCTGGGAATAGGAAAAAGTGGTGATGCCGCCGACTTCATATTTTCCGGTCGGATAGGTCACGGCATTTCCTGTGGCATAAACAAAATCGCTCGAAAACGACCAGCGCTCATTCAGTTGGTAAATTCCCACTACCGAAAGATCATGCGTCCGGTCCTGCGTCGCCGGGAAATAGTTACCATCGTTGATAGCGGGAAATTTAAGTTCGGTGCGCGATAGGGTGTAGCCCACCCAACCATTAAATTTGCCGTATTTCTTCTTTAAAAACAACTCCAGGCCATAGGCACGCCCGGTACCGTAGGTAAGCAGCGACTCTACATCCTGGTTTAGGATCAATTGCGCCCCGTCTTTATAGTCAATTTGGTTTTGCAGGGCTTTGTAATAAACCTCGGCCGAGAACTCATAGGTATTTTCGCTAAAATTCCTGAAATAACCGGTTGATACCTGGTCGGAAATTTCGGGTTTGATGTTGTTGCTGCTCATTACATAAAGATCAGCGGGAGTGGTGCTGGTAGAGTTATTCAGCAGGTGAATATTTTGGGTATTGCGGTTGTACGAGGCCTTAAGCGAGCTTTCGTCGCTCAATAAATAACTCGCCGTAAAACGGGGTTCGAGGTTAAAATAATCCTTGACCAGCTTTCCGGAAGCATACGTTGCCGACGAGGTGACGTTGCCCGCGGCGTCATAAGTATTGAATGTTCCCGGACCAAGGAGGAACAAACTACTCAGCCTGAATCCATACAGAAACGTCAGCTTACTGTTATAGCGCCAGTCATCGCTTATGTAGGCCGCGTTTTCGTAGCCATATCGTTCCTCCACGCTCACATCATCGAAGCTTGATGTGGAGTTGGTTGTGATGGTGCCGGGCGCGATGGTATGGTGCAGCACATTCAATCCGAATTTTAAGGTATGGTCGTTTGAAATGGAATACTGCAGGTCCTCTTTAAAATTTACGTCGTTGATCTGCGAGGTGGCTTTAAAGTAGTTAGCGCTTTGAAAATCTTCAATGGTGTAATTGTAATTGCTGTACACCAGCGAGGTATTGGAAAACAGGCGACTATTAAAAATATGGTTAAACCTGACAGTGCCGGTCGAATTGCCCCATAAAGTACCAAAGATGTCTTTGAGCTCCAGTACGTCTTTGCCAAAATAGCCCGAAATATATAAGGCGTTCTTGTCATCAAAATGGTAATTGGCTTTGGC
>Ga0302303_10001942_pt1 | contig 12854 bp, 13 predicted proteins | sample III_Palsa_E2_1_FD_194542 | JGI IMG/M metagenome (GOLD analysis project Ga0302303, IMG submission 194542) | Peat permafrost microbial communities from Stordalen Mire near Abisko, Sweden - III_Palsa_E2_1 | ecosystem: Environmental > Terrestrial > Soil > Palsa > Peat permafrost | place: Sweden... | reverse complement strand
GCTAAAACAATTGGGCAAGCGGTCGGGATATGTACTTACAAAACTGGGGATTGCCTATTACAATTTAAAAGATTTTGTCTGCACCATTGAGTGCCTGGCCGACATTAGCGACGCGGAGCAAAGTGAAACGAGCTTTTACATTGCCGCCCTGGCGTATAAGGCGTTGAAGCATCAAACTGAAGCAACGCAATACTTAGCCAAGGCAATAAATGCGGGTATATCGCCCAACATAGCGGGCTATTATTCGGAGATGGCCGATAGTTTTGAAAACCTGGATAATTTCAAGATGGCCCTGTTTGCCTATCAAAAAGCGCTGCAGTTTGATGAAAAACCGATAACCTTTTATATGATTGCCAGTATTTATGATACAGATTTGAGGGACAAAAAGATGGCCCGGCTATATTATAGAAAATATGTAGCTGATAAACCACCGAAAAAACAAGGAAAATACCTGGCCTATGCGCAAAGTCGCATCAACGCTTTATCGTTGCATTAAACGCGCAACATACTTACCAATAATATCGAATTCCAGGTTGACGATTGAACCTTGCTTAACTTGTTGCAGGTTGGTATGCTCAAAAGTATAGGGAATGATTGCGACAGAAAAGCTGTTTGTCTTTGAGTTAACTACCGTTAGACTAATGCCATTTACACTGACGGAACCTTTTTCGACCGTTACATTACCCTGGGCAGCATCATACTCAAACGTATATTCCCAGCTGCCGTCTAATTCCCTGAAATCGGCACATACTGCGGTTTGGTCCACATGGCCCTGGACGATATGACCGTCAAGGCGGGCATTTAGCTGCATGCAACGTTCGAGGTTCACCAGGTCGCCAATATTGAGCTCGCCGATATTTGATTTATTTAATGTTTCTTCAATTGCTGTTACTGTGTGGCTTCCATCGGCAATGGCTACAACCGTGAGGCAAACACCATTGTGCGAAACAGACTGATCGATCTTTAACTCGGATGAGAGGGAGGAAGCTACGGTGATATGCAGATTACCCTGTTCATGGCGAAGACCGGCTACTTTTCCTAAAGTTTCAATAATTCCTGTGAACATTAACCCCCCAGCCCCCTAGAGGGGGAGCTGAAGCGGCACAAAACTAAGTAATAGCATGAAGTTTTAAGGGTTGGGAATCATATTTTACAATAGATTCATAAACAGCTGCTATTTAAAATTGCTGGGTACTTCCAGCTTTTTATTTCTCAGGTCTATCCCGCCTTCAAGCACTGACTTTAAGTTAGCGAGGTAAAACACCCAGCCGGTTTGGCATTGTATATAGAGGTTTTTCAACGGATCGCTTTCTTCCGGAATATTCTCCTGGGTTAATTCAACGATGGAAACATCGTTACGGCTGTAGAGGGTGACGGTGACAATACTCCTGCCGGAAAAGGTAAACCTGATCAGATCGGTACCATTTGCTTCAAGGATTTCGCCTTTTTCCGAAGTTTGATCGTCCCAGCCGTGCCAATACCATTCATAAGTATCTTCCTTCAGGATAAATTCTTCGGGATCGCGCAGACGGCCTGCTATGGCGTAAAATTCAGCTTTTCGCAAGAACCATTTTTCGATGCCTTCGGTGGTCGCCCATGCTTCGTAAAGGCTCCGGAGATCGGTATTGTAATCGCCCAATACTTTGAAGGAGGCCATTGGATTATCGCTCATTATTAAGGTTTTTTATTGTTTCAAATCTAACTATTATAGTTGTTTCATTCATTAACTTGGCTTTAAATCTTCCGTCATGCCCAAACAAAGCGCAGGTATTTTACTTTACCGGAAATCCAAAAGCGAACTACAAGTTTTCCTGGTACATCCGGGCGGCCCTTTCTTCAAAAATAAGGACTTAGGCGCCTGGTCTATTCCTAAAGGTGAGTTTTTGGACGATGAGGACGCGTTGACGGCGGCAAAACGCGAATTTGAGGAAGAGACAGGGCAGGCAATTGACGGCAGTTTTGTTAAGCTTGAACCGGTAAGGTTAAAAAGTGGTAAGATTGTGCATGCATGGGCGGTTGAGGGCGATATTGATCACGAAACTATTTATAGCAACAGCTTCGAAATGGAATGGCCGCCAAAATCAGGAAAAAATCAGTCTTTCCCGGAGATTGACAGGGCGGGGTGGTTTGGCGAGGACGAGGCGCGGATGAAGATCAATTCGGCGCAATCAAAATTGATAGACAGTTTAATTGAGATGACTGGTTAAATTGTTTTATTGTTGGAACGTTGTAATGTTGAAAAGTTGTAATGTTGGATTTTGCGGGATAGCTGAGTGAGCGGTTTGCAAATGTGATCGCGTTCCGCCGTCGCCGAACTATGTGGCAAAAAAGGGTATGAATGTCCCGTTACATGCGGACCCGACATTGAACGGACAGCACGATTTCTGTGGGATTAATCTTCCGCTAATTATTTTTCCTGTTTTTAACCCAGTTGGATTGTTCTGCCTGCGACTGCGGCAGTAGCTTCGTCGTGATTTCAGCCAATAGCTTTTCTACAATAATTGCGGCTACTAACGCCTCGTCTTCCTTACTTTGCTGCAGTGATGCTGGTGTGAAATATTTCCTGACAAAATGCGTATCGAAGTTTCCCGAAGTAAACGCCGGGTGTTCCATCACAAATTTACCGAAGCCAAGCGTGGTGATAATGCCGGTGATCGTGTATTCATCTATCGCGCGGATCATCCGTTCAATCGCCTCGCTCCTGTCTTTACCGTATGTGACCAGCTTTGCAATCATCGGGTCGTAATAAATGGGGATTTCCATGCCCTGCTCAAAGCCGTCGTCCACCCGTACTCCCGGCCCTTTCGGGGTAATATAAGTTTGCAGGGTGCCTATGTCGGGTAAAAAATTATTGTCAGGGTCTTCGGCATAAACGCGCAACTCTATTGCGTGCCCTCTTATTTCGAGGTCCGCCTGGCTAAAGCTGATCGCCTCTCCCCTTGCAATCCGGATTTGTTCCTTCACCAGGTCGATTCCGGTTATCAATTCGGTAACCGGGTGCTCCACCTGCAGGCGCGTATTCATTTCCAGGAAGAAAAAGTTCATCTGCTCATCCATGATGAACTCAACTGTACCGGCGCCGGTATAATTTACCGAGCGGGCTACGTCAACCGCACATTTACCCATCTGCGCTCTTGTAGCCGCTGTTAAAACGGCGGATGGGGCTTCCTCGATCACCTTCTGATGGCGGCGCTGCACGGAACAGTCGCGTTCAAAAAGATGAACGATGTTGCCATGTGTATCACCCAGCACCTGTATCTCGATGTGCCTGGGCGAAGCGACGTAACGCTCAATAAACACCGAGCCGTCGCCAAAAGCTGATGTGGCTTCAGAAACCGCCAGGGCCATCTGTTCTTCAAACTCGGCGGCACTTTCAACAATCCTCATCCCCTTGCCCCCACCGCCGGCGGCTGCTTTTATCAAAATGGGAAAGCCCACTTCAATGGCACGTTTTTTAGCGTCGTTTACATCGGTTATAGCCTCTTCAGTGCCGGGGACCATTGGGATATTATATTTCAGCGCCGCTGCCTTTGCCGACAGCTTGTTGCCCATTATCTCCATGGCCTCAGGCGAGGGCCCGATCAAAATCAAGCCTGCATCGCGCACCTTTTTTGCAAACGCCGGATTTTCGCTTAAAAATCCATAACCGGGATGTATGGCTTCGGCGCCTGTTTTTTTACAGGCTGCGATGATCTTTTCGCCGTCGAGATATGATTTTACCGAGGGCGATTCGCCAATATGTACCGCCTCATCCGCATAACGCACGTGCAGGGCATCACGGTCGGCATCGGAGTAAACCGCCACAGTTTTAATGCCCATTTCCCGTGCGGAGCGCATCACCCGCAGCGCTATTTCGCCGCGGTTTGCGATAAGAATTTTTTGCATGGTAACAAATGTAGGAGATTAGTCCGAAAGTCGGGAAGTCCGAAAGTCCGGAAGCTCAAAAAGTCGAAAGAAGTTCCGACTGACGTCCGCTAGCTGGCCGGATAACTTAAGTATACAGAAGGTGGATATTAGGGCGTAGTAGCCGCTTATACAAACAAGTTGGTATTTGCAGCGGGGCAGCATTCAATTAATTTTACAACGGATTTATATTGTGGCCGGGGAGAGATTATGGCGAAACAGGGAACATTCGGGCTAACACGCCCCCCTGTCGACCGCCCGGGCCTTCGGCCATCGCAATAACTAAGGGATGCAGACCGGTTTTTTAAGCCGGTTTTTCGCGATATTTGAACTGCGGAATGCATTAACTATTAATAAAAGTTTAATTTATGGTATGGTAAAAAATACTTATTTTGGAAAACCGATTTAAAACTTCTGCCGGTGATAAGTCCCCGATCAATCATTAAAACGACTATTGGTTTTACCCTTATGGTTGTGCTTATTTCTGCCGGGAAAGCATTTGGACAGGATGGATTCGAAAAAACCTTGAGCAGAAAATTCGACTCATTGCTGACCCGGGACAAAACTCAGGACCAACATGATATACTTTTGCCCAATGACGCTCCGCAAACCCTTACCACTCCTTCGGGATTTGGAGGCTACGGCACTTATTTATTCGGCGCCATTGGCGGTGTATATCCACAGGTATATACCACCAGGGCCGATTTGATCCTATCAGGCGGCATTAGCTATGGCGACCCTTTTAGGGTAGTAAATGTTGCGGCAAGTATAAATTTGACAGATGTGCACCGTTTCAGGGATTTTTCGGCTAACTTTATCGTTAGCCGGGTAATTGCTGAAGGGAGCAGCATTTCGGCCGGTGGATTGCAGCTTTTTGCCGATAAACAACAATCGGACGCGCCCGGTGAGACCTATTATATTGCCTTTAGCCATGCCGTGCAATCTTTGCCGTCGGAAACTGAGGGCGCTTCGAAGCTTACCTATACCATAGGTATTGGCAACGGGCGATTCTACCTGAAAAGCCCCGACGATGTTGCAGCGGGCCGGGGTAACCACGGAACGGGCGTCTTTGCCAATGTTTCGTACGAAGTGTTTGAGCACGTTAACCTTATTGCCGAGTGGTCGGGTATAAACCTTGCCGTTTCAACGGGGTTCAGGCCGTTTGATAACGCCTTGTCCTTTGGATTTGGCGTTGCCAATTTAACGCGGTATTCAGCCGATAAGGCGGATCTGATATTTACAGTTGGTTATCCGCTGGCGTTAACCAGGGAAAAGGAATAAGCGATAAGAGAGAAAAAATCGCCGGGCTTTATTGCGCGGCTGTATATAAAATTGAAGGCTGTATTTTGATGAAGAAATTGATCATTGTTTTGTCGGTTGTTACGCTTTTTTCAGGCGCAGAACATGCCTTTGCCCAGGTAAAAAGTGACTTTTCGGACTGGAACGTGCCCCCGCCCGTACCGCCCGGAACCCTAAACAAACAAACGACTAAAAATAACATCACCATTACACCCCCATCGGATGTGCCCGTTCCGGGACAGCCCGTCAGCGGGCCGGTGAAATTACCTGATCCGGGGCCGGTAATCACGACCTTTCTAAACGTGGACGCCCCAGGCCAACCCACTCTACCGGGAGGCTCCGTAAAAACTGATGATATACCCGATCCAAAAGCGCCGAACGCGCTCAATCCGCCGGAGCATCCACCAGGCGATCAGGCAGATGAGGGCGCCATCGATATGCCCAACCCAGCGGCGCCGGAATTGCCGGCTTTTCCGCCGATCAAGGATATCAGCAGCGGCAGTTCAAATGAAAAGATGCCCAAACTACCGGTAACACCGTTTTTGTTGAAACCGGCTGTCAACGGGAATTTTTCAACCCAACTATTTCCATATTCCCTTTGGGTTATGCCGGGTGTGCCAGGCAACGTGCCTTTTCGTCAACCGGTGGCTGGCCCGGGCGCCAACGATATTAAACCAGGTAAGGCTAAAACGCCTTTAAAAAATAGTAAGAACAATCAGTAGTATGATTTGCATTGAAAGCACTGGCTATAAAACGAGCGGGACAGCTTGCCAGGAAATTTGAAATGAAAAACATTTTACCTAACATAAAATATTACCTCACGCATATGCTGGCGCTTTTTGCCATTAACCTTTCCATTGCCCAAACTATCCATCGCGAATTTAAGCTTAAAAAGGGCGAAGAATATCAAAGGCAGGTGCTTATCCGGTCCAACAGTTTGCTGCAAAGGGGCAGTCAAAAACTCAACTTGAGCACCTATTCCGACGTAACCAAAGTTTACAAAGTAAACAGCGACAATAATGGAAGGGAAACCGTAAGCATTACCATAAACAAGATACTTGATTCTATCAATGCCCTGGGTCAAAAGGTAGTGTTTGACTCGGAAAAAAGACCGGATCCGAACTCCTATATCCAAATGTCGCTTTTGCAAATGATCGGCCGGACGGCAGTGGTATCAGTTGACGAAGACGGTAAAATTTTAGCTGTTCAAAAGCAGTTACCCGCAGACGATACCTTGTTAGCCTTTACCGGCATTCAGGGCGAGAATTTAATAAGAGGTAATTCGCTTGATTTTAGGATTGACCTGCCTTTAGGACCAACACTCAAAAAGGGTTACGCCTGGACGGATTCGACGGCGATGACGGTGAGCAAGTTTACTGTTTACGCCGTAAACAGCCGGACAACTACCATCACCTATTCAACCACCGACCTGTCGGGCAACCTGAACAGCCGTATTAACGGCGTGGTGCTGTTGGATAACGGAAGCGGCCTTGTATTGAAAAGATCGACTCAAAGCGTTTCAACGGGCTATGAGCTGGTGAAAGGCGTGATCTATACCGCTACGCGCAGAGCGGCAACGACGGAAATTTGCTACAAAATAACCACTCCCGAACGATAGAGGAACCTGGAACGTACGGGAGATCAGGAGAACGCGGATAAGGCCGGCCCCGAATTTAATTAACTTAAATGAGGCTGGCTATTTACACCTACTGGTCCTAACGGACTCCTCACATTACTTGAGGATTTATTATTTTAATCAGCAGGATAGACTTTATTTCTTGCTGGTAGAACCTTTTAGAAAATTTTGTTAAAAAAATGTAACCTGTGGGTTTATAATTCGTACAACGAGGGAAAAAAATTACTCTCTCATGGATGCTTTGATCACTCTCGCCAAAATTTTATTCTCAATCGCTGTACTCCTGTTTGTTGGAGTTTTATTTTTTAGCTACATTAAATATCTGAAAAGGACCTATTTCCCCCGGTGGAAATTCCCTGATTACGTTAGCGTTGGCTATGCTGAGTATTTGTACAGAAAGTATGTTAAGCGGACTGTTAAATAGGTCCCGGCGTATTCTCAAGCAACAGCTCCAGGAATTTCAGGTCGAGAAAACGGCCGAATTTATAACCAACTTCCCTGAAATGGGCCACCTCCTCAAAACCAAATGAGCGGTGCAGGTTTATACTCACTTCGTTGTCGGCACTAATGCCGGCTATCATGGCATGGTAATTCGTCTCGCCGGCACGTTTTATCAATGCGCCTAACAGCATTTTGCTTATTCCCTGCCCCCTGAACGAAGCTTCCACATAAACCGACACTTCAACAGTGTACCGGTAGCAGGGCCACACCCTGAAATGACCAAAACTGCTGAAACCCGCAATCCTTCCATTTGCATCTGCTACGTAAACCGGAAAATTGTTTTTCATCCTGTCGTCGTACCAATCCTTACGCATTTGCAGCGTATGCGGTTTTTCGCTATAAACAGCAGTAGTGTTGATAATCACGTGATTATAAATATCAAGGATGGGCGCCAGGTCCTCCTCCCCTGCCGGTCGTATATGTGTTCCGTTATCCATTTTATTAAAGCAAAACACCCCTTAACTATGGTTAAAGGGTGTTTGTAAATTTTATTGTTTTTGTGGGCTGCCCGGTCCGCCCGGTGGGGGACCGCCAGGAGCCCCGCCCGGAGGAGGACCACCAGGACCACGTTTCATCTCCGGAATTTTTGTTTCCGGATGAGAATCGCCTCTATGGCAGGTGTAGCAATTTATACCGGTATGCTGTACCATACCGAGCGAATCCTTACCGGCTTCAAAATATTTTTTGTTGATCTTGTTCATCATTTTGAACATGTGGCGCGCCATTTCCTTTTCAGGTTTCGAGTCGTTTGGAAAGTCGAGCCCTTTTCCATCGGCGTTTGCAACATGGCAAAAATCGCAGCGGACGCCCAGCGATACCGCCCATTCGTGCATGATCTGGTGCACCTGCCGTTCGGTAAGATTCTTCGGCAGCACCTTAAGGTTTGTCGGCTTCTCCACTTCGGGCTGCGGCGCCATTGACGTTAGCGCCGCCACCGTCGCAACGGATGCGAGGGCAAGGATAATTGCTGTTTTTCGGTTGATAAACATAGTGTGATGATTTGTCAACTAAGGTAAATGATTGATTTGAATGTTACAACTATTGTTTGGGGGATTCTTCACGAGCTGTCTTTTTTTTAGCTGAGCTCAGGAGGTCGCTGCGCTTAGTTTCACCGATTATGCCTTGATTTCACCATAACGCCGTCATTGATCAAGTAATAAACGACGGGAGACATTTTATTAACTTTAGGTGGAGCTTATCGAAGTATTGTAACAATTATCAGACAATTTGGAAAACGATTTGGATTATTACGAACTATTCGTAGTTTTACGAAAAAATCGTAGAAATGGAAAAATTGTCAACACAGGAAGAAGATGCCATGCAGGCGGTATGGCAATGCGGCATCGGCTTTATTAAAGATTTTTTAGACCTGATGGCGGAACCTAAGCCCCCATACACTACGCTGGCGTCGACCATAAAAAACCTCGAGCGGAAAGGATTTTTAAAAGGCGAAAAACTTGGTAACTCCTACCGGTATTCGCCAACGGTAGATGAACAAGAATATAAAAAAATCTTTATGAGCGGCTTTGTGAGTAACTATTTCCAAAACTCGTACAAGGACCTGGTGGCATTTTTCGCAAAGGAAAATAAGATCACCGCATCCGAGTTGCAAGAAATCATCAAACTTATCGAAAACCCTAAATCCTGAAAGCCATGCCAACGTTATTCGTTTTTTTATTGAAAGTGAACCTGGCCCTGCTTGTGTTTTGTGCGGGCTATTATGCGGTACTGCGTCGCTTAACCTTTTATTCGCTTAACCGTATTTATTTAGTTGGCGCCATCGTATTCGCCAGCGTTTATCCGGAGATTAACCTTTCAGGCTTTTGGGAGCGCCATCGCCAGGTCGTCGCCCCGATACAGGCCGTGGCTATCAACTTTCGCAACCCGGCAGGCGGGCTCACGGCCAACCAGGGACAAGGCTATTGGTATTGGTTGGAACTGGGCTTCTGGATCGGCGCAGTATTTTTTGCGGCTCGTTTACTCGTTCAATTTATCTCGCTGCTCAGGATTTACCAAAAGTCAAAGTCCGCTTACTTGCTGGGGCATCGGGTGCGGATCATGACCGGCGACGGTGCGCCCTTTTCTTTCTGGAAAAATATTTACGTTAATCCCAAACTACATGCCCCGGAAGACCTTAAAGCCATCCTGTTACATGAACAGGTTCACGTAAGCGAATGGCATACGCTCGATATCCTCCTTGCCGAAGTAAGCACCATATTTTATTGGTTTAACCCTGGTATATGGCTGATGAAAAAGGCCATCCGTGAGAATATAGAATTTATAACAGACCGCGAGATCCTTCAAAAGGGTGTGGATACCAAACAATATCAATACAGCCTTGTCAACGTGAGTTTTTCAGGGGCGCCACAGGGCATTGTAAACCACTTTAATATATCAACCATCAAAAAACGAATCATCATGATGAACGCAAAAAGATCCCCGAAAATTAACCTTACCCGTTATGCCTTTTTAGTGCCTGCGGTGTTTATTTTACTGTTGGCTTTTACCATTTCAAAGGCTGCCCTGGTGAAAAAAAGCATTCATTTGGTTAAACCGAAATCAACAATTCTAAAGCTTGAACCGCTTAAGCTGAAGTTAAAACCGGCTGTTTTTAATGCGCCTGTCCGCGTTAAAAAAACAAGCACGAAGGCCGCTATGGACACTGTTCCGGCTGAAAAACGATCATTCCCGATAACAGACACCGGTAAGAAAAATATGATCATATTAAAAAACAACCAACTTACCGTTGAACCTTCGATGTACATTGTTGACGGACAACTTGTAAAGGATTACGACATCAGTAAAGTAGATCCGGCCGACATCATTTCTATAAATGTTGGTAAATCCCAGGGGGACGGCAAGATAGTGGTTTACGTACGCACGAAAAATGGCGTTGCGCAAACGCCGGTAACTTCGATAAAGATAAATGGTTCAGCGGCAAAAAATTTCCCTGGGCAAGTGATTAACGGCAAGCTAGCCTATTTGGATACGATAAAAGTGGCGGGTAACCAAATAAAGCTCGACACAATAGTTGTTCAAAAACCACTATCATACAGCATATCAAATCTGAGCAGGTCGAACGTCAGTACATTTAAAGTACTTGCTTTACAACCCGGCGCCACGACCCCTGCAATTTTTAATCGCGGCCAAAGCCCATCTTTCAGCCTTAGCCACCTTTCCGACAAACTGATCATCATCAACGGCAAAATTGCATCGCAAGCCGACCTGAAAAAACTATCGGCATTTGACATCGATCGCATGGTGCTGAAAACAGACGAAGAAACCAAAGAGCTTTATGGTGATAAGGCGAAGAACGGCCTCTTGTTTATCATAACAAAGAAATAACAAGCGTTGACTGGAATCCCTGGAAACATCAGCTGGCTTCGGCCAGCTGCTCATGTCCAAGGAGCTCCAGGAGGGCTTTTTCGGCTTCATTCAATTCGGCCGAATTGATGTCTTTTTTGTCGTCCAATTGGTTGATGTACTTGAAAATGGTGCCCGCCTCGTAGCTTTTGATCACTGCCGGGTGAACATAGTATTTTTTGCAAACGGTGCGGGTATTTCCCAGGTTTACGGCAACTTCATCAAGCACGGTCACAATCTTTTTTCGGCATTCCGCCTGGCTCGAAAATTCGCCCGCTTGCTTAAAGGCGTACAGTGAACTTACACTGCCGGCCCAGGTACGGAAATCCTTGGCGGTAAAATCCTCGCCGGTGATGTCCTTCAGGTACTGGTTTACATCACCGGAGCCAACGATACATTTTTCGCCATTTTCATTGTAGTATTGAAAAAGTTCCTTGCCGGGTATTTCGCGGCACTGCTTTACCAGTCTGGCGAGCCTTAGGCTATGCAGCGCAACTTTGTGAAAAACCCCCTTCTTTCCTTTGAATTCGAAATTGATAATCGAACCCTCAATCTTCACATGCCGGTTCATCAGCGTAGTGAGGCCAAAGGAACCATATAGCTTTTTGTAGGACTCGTTTCCTACCCTTATACTGGTCAATTCCATCAGTCTTACTACGAGGGCTACCACCTTGTCATGATCCATGGTTTTTCGGGCGAGGTCTTTATCCACCTGCTTGCGTATGTCGGGCAGATGCTCTGCGAATGATTGTAACCGGTAGTATTTAGATTGATTACGGATGGCACTCCAGCCGGGATGATAACGATACTGCTTACGCCCGGCTGCATCCGTACCGGTGAACTGCAGGTGACTGTTTTCATAGGGGGATATCCACACATTCGTGTATGCCGGTGGGATTACGAGCTTATTGAAACGGGCAACTAAATCCTTGTCTTTCACCAAACGCCCTTCCTTATCATAAAAACTCCAGCCCTTACCGGACCTTTTGCGGCTATAGCCGGGCGTGGAATCTGAAACATAGCGCAGGCCTGCTGCTTTTGCAGTTATTTTTGGGTCACGGCCCATTTTTTCGAGTTTTTTCAGGAGACGATTCATCACCATAAGAACAGGATAGTTCTGCTTAAGTTTGCCAAATCTTCAAAAATGGAGTTGATCGCCATAAAAGAAAAACTCAAAAAAAACCAGTTATTCACAGACGCCACTGATTGCCAGGACAGTATCTATATGTCTGTTATTTTTCTACAAAGGGATCGGTATTTGGGATTGGGAATATGATGGCAGATTGTTGCAATGTTGAAAGTCGGAAAGCAGAAAGTTCGAAGTTTGATTTGAGTTTTTAATGGCTTTTTGACCTTAACCTGACGGTAAAGTTTTTATAAAACTCCCAACTTTACCAACACAAAATCACCTATCTATGAAATACAATTTTTTAGGGAACACCGGCGTGGTGGTTTCCGAAATCTGCTTTGGCACCATGACCTTCGGCGGTAAAGGTTACTGGGAAGCGATCGGCAAGGTACAGCAAAAGGAAGTGAATGAACTGATGAAAGTGGTAGTCGACTCCGGCATTAACTTCATCGACACCGCAAATGTTTATTCCTACGGCGAATCGGAAAAACTGCTTGGGCAATCCATCAAAGACCTTGGACTAAGTCGCCACGACCTGGTTATTGCTACAAAAGTTCGCGGACGGATGGGCCAGGGACAAAACAATGTGGGTCTTTCGCGCTATCATATTTTTCAATCCGTAGATGAAAGCCTGCAGCGCCTGCAGCTTGACCATATAGATGTACTTTATGTGCATGGCGTCGACCCAAAAACGCCGGTTGAGGAAATCGTTCGCACGCTGAATGACATTGTGCTTACCGGCAAGGTGCGATATGTAGCCGTTTGTAACTGGCCCGCCTGGATGGTGATGAAGGCGCTTGGCATTGCTGAAAAACATGGCTGGAACAAGTTTGTGGGCATGCAATATTTTTACGCATTGGCAGGGCGTGATATCGAGCGTGAAATATTGCCGCTCGCCGCCGACCAAAACCTGGCTGTAATGCCCTGGAGTCCCCTGGCAGGCGGCTTCCTCTCGGGGAAATTTACCCGCAATACCGAAAAGGCAGGCGATTCACGCCGGGACAGCTTTGACTTCCCCCCTAT
>Ga0302303_10001935_pt1 | contig 12894 bp, 13 predicted proteins | sample III_Palsa_E2_1_FD_194542 | JGI IMG/M metagenome (GOLD analysis project Ga0302303, IMG submission 194542) | Peat permafrost microbial communities from Stordalen Mire near Abisko, Sweden - III_Palsa_E2_1 | ecosystem: Environmental > Terrestrial > Soil > Palsa > Peat permafrost | place: Sweden... | reverse complement strand
GCAGAGCCCCCAGTGGGCGCCCTGGAGTCTGGTCCTAATGTCGCTCTGGGCGGTGGGCGGCAGCATGGTCATCTATCTGGCGGGACTGAAGGACATACCCGCTTATCTCTATGAGGCCGCGACCATCGATGGCGCGAACGCCTGGCAGCGTCTTCGCCACGTCACGCTTCCGATGCTTTCGCCGGTCATCTTCTTCAACATGGTTATGGGGCTCATAGCCGTCTTTCAGTACTTCACCCAGGCCTATGTCATGACACAGGGCGGACCGGAAGACAGCACCCGATTCTACGCTTTGGAGATCTTCGACCGAGCATGGCGCTATCTGGACATGGGGTACGCAAGCGCCATGGGCTGGGTGCTATTCCTGATCGTAATGCTGATCACTGGCCTGATGTTCTGGACACAGCGCCGATGGGTGCACTATGAAGGCTAAGTCAACAATGAATACGTCTCGCACAATCTGGGTTCTAATTCCCGTCCTGGTTCTGGTGCTATTGGTAGGCTACATGGGGGTGCGCAACCACGAGCAGGCGACCGCGCCGGTTCACAAGCGCATTCCGGTTTACTACTGGCACATGTGGACGAGCGAGTGGGGCCTGACGATGAATAAAGTCGTCGACGACTTTAACGCCAGCCAGACAAAGTACGAAGTGATTCCGCTCCAGATACCTTATGGGGAAAGCGACACCAAGTTCCTGACCTCGGTGGCAGGCGGTGAGCCGCCGGACGTAATGACCCAGTGGGATGACGCCATCAGCGGCTGGTCGCAGGAAGGGATTCTACAGCCGCTGGATACCCGGATGACGCCTCAGGAGCTGGAGTTCTTCAAAAACGGCACCTATTCGGGCATCCACAACAATGGCTGGTACAAAGGGCATCTCTATGGGATGGTCATGGGAGTAGACGTCTATGCCTGCTACTACAGGCCCGACCAGTTCAAGGCGGCAGGGTTGGACCCCAATCATTTCCCAACGACGCTTGAGGAACTGACCGAAGACGCCAAGAAGCTGAGCGTAAAGGATTCTTCGGGGGAATTGACGCGTGTGGGTTTCCTGCCGACCGGCATTACAAACTTTGCGCCGTCCTTTGGAGGCGGCTTCTGGGATCCTGCAACAAGCCAGGTAACCCTGAATACTCCGGCAAACGTGCGCGCCCTGTCTTATATTGTTGGCGTCGACAACTACTACGGCATGAACAACGTTATGAGATTCAACTCCAGTCTGAAGTCTCAAAATGGGGTCAGCTGGCCTTTTATCGATGGTTCGTTCTCGATTACGCTGGACGGCGAATGGCGGATCAAGCAGCTTGAGCAGTACGCGCCGAATTTGAAGTACGAGGTAGCTCCCCTGCCGCCCCCGGCCGGCGGCAAGGCGATGGCGAGCGGTACTGCCATGAATTACCTGACGATACCAAGCGGAGCACGCCATCCGGACGGCGCCTGGGCTTTTATCAAGTTCTGGTCCGGTCTCGATCATCCGGCAAACTCGGCGAAGTACAATGCGGACTTCTATTGGCTGCCGTCTTCTCCGGCCATGGAGCAGTCGCCGGACTACCAGGCTTTTCTGAAACAGCACCCGCACTATAAAACATTTGTGGAACTGGCAGCCAGCAAGAACCTGGGCGTGTCGCCGCCCGTGCCCTATCAGCTTTACCTTAAGGACCGGATATTGAATGCAAGCGACCTGGCCGAGCGCGGTACGATGACCCCGGAACAGGCGTTAACCAGCCTGGAACATGAAATTGCCGTTGAAAAATCGCGACGCAAGGAGCTGGGTTATGATCAATAATTCTGTGCAAATGGAAATAGGCAAGCCTGCGAAGGCGCCTTCCAGCATGCGGCCAACCCAGAAATCCAGCTCTGCGATGCAGAAGCGCAAAAGTGGACTGAGTTTCGGGGAGCATCTCCTGGCGCACAGTGCGCTGCTGCTGCTGGCTATACCGGCCCTGCTGCCGCTGTTGTGGATGGTGTCGACTTCATTGAAATCGGATAAGCAGATTTTTGCCACATCCTCAAAGTTTTCGCTTGGCGCCTTTATTCCGCATCCCGCCGTCTGGCAAAATTATCCGGTGGCCGTTCACGCGGCGCCATTTGGAATGTATCTGGAAAATACGATCTTTCTCTGTGTTCTGACAGTGATTGGAGCCGTGCTTTCCAGCTCCCTTGTCGCGTACGGGTTTGCTAGGATCGACTTTCCGTTCAAGAATGTGTTCTTTATGCTGATGATCTCCACCATGGCAATCCCGCCGCAGGTGAGCATGATCCCGGTATTCGCTATGTTTCGATGGCTGCATTGGTACGGAACGTATCTGCCGTTGATCGTCCCCGCGTTCTGCGGAGCGCCGTTTTACATATTCCTGCTCACGCAGTTTTATAGAAACCTGCCTGCGGAGCTGTCGGAAGCGGCGCGGATCGATGGGGCGGGTGAGTTCAGGATCTTCTGGCAGATTATCCTGCCTCTGTCGAAACCTGCTCTCGCTACCTGTGCGCTTTTTCAGTTTCTGGGCACGTGGAACGATTTCGTCGGGCCGCTGATCTACATCAACGATCCTTCGCGATATACGCTGGCCTACGGACTGCAGCAGTTGGTGTCGACACACGGCGGCGAGTGGGCGTCCCTGATGGCGGATACGACGCTGTTTATCGTGCCGATCATCATCCTCTTCTTCTTTACGCAGAAGTCGTTCGTAAGCGGAATAGCAACCACGGGAAGCAAAAACTAAGGAGACCGTTTTGGGATCAGTAACATTTTCAAATGTCTTTAAGCGGTTCGAAGGCTCGGGCCGAAGCGGCGGCAGCACGACAGCAGTAAACGACCTCTGTCTGGAGATTAACGACCGGGAGTTTATGGTTCTTGTGGGGCCATCCGGATGCGGCAAAACGACGGCGCTGCGTATGATCGCGGGTCTCGAGACGCAAAGCGACGGCGATATCCTCATAGGCGAGAAGTGCGTGAACAGCGTGTCTCCCCGCGACCGCGACATTGCGATGGTCTTCCAGAACTATGCGCTGTATCCTCACATGAGTGTCCGGGACAATATGTCGTTCGCCTTGAAGCTGCGAAATCTAGATAAGAAAGAGATCGATCGGCGCGTCGACGATGCCGCGGAGCTGCTTGGGTTACAGCCGATGCTGCAGCGCAGGCCAGGTCAGCTTTCGGGCGGCCAGCGGCAGCGCGTGGCTTTGGGCCGCGCCATTGTCCGTGAGCCGCAGGTCTTCCTGATGGACGAGCCGCTTTCGAACCTGGACGCGTGTCTGCGCGTGCAGACGCGCGCGGAACTGATTAAGCTGCACAGGAGGCTAGGCATCACGACGATTTATGTCACCCACGATCAGGTTGAAGCGATGACCATGGGCGACAGGATTGCCGTGATGTCGGGTGGTGTGCTGCAGCAGTGCGCCGCTCCGATGGAGATTTACAATCATCCGGCCAATATGTTCGTCGCGGGCTTTATTGGCACGCCAAGCATGAACTTCTTTAAGGGCACCGTGAAGCAAGCCGGCGGACAGATGACGGTGGACTGTGGAAGCTTCGCCGTTCCGGTTCGCACTAGCCTGCAAAGTACATTGGGCGATTGGATAGGACAGCCCGTAGTTTTCGGCGTCCGACCGAGCGACATCTATCCGTCAGGCTCCAACCACTTTCAAGGCGGGGCAGCTTCGCAGCCTATAACTACAGTCCTGGACGTGTCTGAGCCGATGGGCGATATCGTGACGCTCTACCTGACAATCGGCAACCAGTCTATGGTCGCCACCGTGAGTTCAGACCATTCCGTTAAAGACGGACAGGCGATGGACATCGTGTTCGACCTGGACAAAACACACCTATTTGATCCCGAGACGGAGAAAGCGATTTATTGATGGCTGCAAGCACTCTGGCACCTGTTGCGGATGAACGCATTATTGTTGATGAGGACTACGGCCAGGTCTGCGACCGAGTCGCAGACCTGATCGCCACACTTATTACCGCAAAGCCTACCGCCGTTCTTGGGATGGCAACCGGTTCGACCCCACGCGGCGTCTACGAACGCCTCATTCGCCTGCACCAGCGCGACGGCCTCGATTTCTCCAGAGTCACCTGCTTCAACCTCGATGAATACTATCCCATTGAAGCTGCATCGCCGCATTCGTACCACGAGTTCATGAATCGCGTTCTATTCAGCTCCATCAACTGCCGGCAGTGGCACGTTCCAAACGGCCTGCCGCGCACCCCCGAAGCCATTGCCGAGGACTGCCTTCGTTATGAGGAGCTCATCCGCGCCGTTGGCGGAATAGATCTGCAGATTTTAGGAATTGGCCGTACGGGTCATATAGGCTTTAACGAGCCCGGCAGCTCGCCGTTCTCACGCACACGCCTTGTGCATTTAGACGCAGCAACACGAAGAGACGCCGCCGCGGGATTTGGAGGGCTGGAGAATGTGCCAACCCAGGCCATCAGCATGGGAGTCTGCACGATCATGGAAGCAAAGCAGATCGTTCTCATGGCGAGCGGGGCCAGCAAAGCCGAGATAGTACGTGCCGCGCTGCAGGAAAAACCAACAGCCGAGATCCCGGCGACCTATCTGCAGTTTCACCCTAATCTGCGATATTTCCTGGACGAAGCAGCAGCGTCACTTTGTTTAGGAACATAACCCGCGGGGAAACCTTTGCACCGCAAGGAGTTGCAAAAATGACCCGTCCAGTTATCTCTACCGAAGATCCTTCCTATAGGAAGCGCGTATCGATACTCGATACCGATATGGCTTATGTGGATGTGGGGGAGGGAGACCCGATTGTCTTTCTACATGGCAATCCAACCCCCTCTTATCTTTGGCGGAATATTATTCCTTACCTGATGCCATTTGGACGTTGTCTTGCACCCGATCTTGTGGGGATGGGCAACTCAGGCGCTGCTCCTGATGGCTCCTACCGATTTGTGGATCATCAACGCTACCTCGACGCATGGTTCGAGGCGATGGAGTTAAACAAGAACGTCATCCTGATAGTGCATGACTGGGGATCAGCACTCGGATTTTATTGGGCACAGCGCCATCCCGAGCGAATCAAGGCCATCATCTACATGGAAGGAATTGTCAGGCCATTTCTTTCCTGGGATGAATGGCCGGAGTTGACAAAAGCGTTCTTCAAAGCGCAGCGCACGCCGGCCGGCGAAGATTTGATTCTTCAGAAGAACCTTTTTATAGAATACCTTCTGCCTCTCCGAGGTATCTCCGAGGAAGCAATAGAGGTCTATCGACGTTACTACAGAAACCCCGGCCCTTCGCGCCAACCGATGCTGACCTGGACGAGAGAGCTGCCCATAGACGGGCAGCCAAGAGATGTCACGGACATTGTCGAATCCTACTCGCGCTGGCTTGCGACAAGCCAAATACCGAAGCTGTTTATTAATGGGGATCCATCCGGGTTTTTAATCGGTCCGCAACGTGAGTTCTGCAGGTTGTGGCCAAATCAACAAGAAATCACCGTGAAGGGAGCACATTTCTTGCAGGAAGAATGTCCTGCTGAGGTCGGCGAAGCTAGTGCTCGTTTTGTCGCGAAGGTCCTTGCGGGGCAGATATCGTAACCGCAACATGCTTAATTGGGTGCCATGGCCACCGAGGGCTGAGGCCGTGGCACCCGTCTCGGAAGGTCATACTCCAGCTAGCTCTCTTTTCCTACTCCATACCAGCGGAAAATGCGCGCCTTCCATCTTTTCCCCTTCGGCGACTTCCACGAACTGCTTCATGGGGTGATTTCCGCCGGTTATGTACTTGGTTTCTTCCGTCATAAAGTGAATGGCTATCGCACGCCGTGGACGGCCCGATTTATTGGCGGGCGAACCGTGCCAGGTTAGCGCATGGTGGTAGTGGACTTCTCCACGCTTGACCGGGCAGGGTCTCACCACGACTGGATGGCCTTCGAACTCCACCGGTACGTCTTCAAAATCCTTGAACGTGCGCAGGACATCCATGTGGTTGCCCCATTTGTGCGACCCTGGAACCATACTCATGCAGCCGTTGTCGGGATCCACGTCGTCCAGGGCTACCCAGGCCGAGACTTCGGTCATGGGCGCGAGAATCGGCCATAATGGTGCGTCTTGATGCCACATGTTTACGCCGCCGGTTGATGCGGGCTTGTACTGGATTTGATCGTGCCAGATGCGCAGCTCGGACGCTCCGGTAAGCTGCGCCATCTCTTCGGTGATTACTGGATTTCGGATGAGGGCATGAAAGCCTTCCGAGGCCTCCCAAATATTCACGATCTGCCAGATCTGCGTATCTCCTCCCGACATGTTGTGCAGCAAAACGGGCTGCGGCGCATGGGGATCGTCCTTGCTTAGAATGACCCGCTCGATCTCTCGCTGCAGCATCGTCACTTCATTTTCGGTTAAGACCGTTCCACCGCGCAAATAACCATCCTGGTTAAATAAGTCAATTTGGTCCTGGCTCAGCATTGTAATTCTCCTCGAACAGATTGAGTTTACTGACAACTATTATAAGGTAAACGATACATGGCAGCAATGGAGATTTCACCTATTCCCTGTGTGTTTAAACTATCTCTGCAAAGTCCAAGTTCAAAATACGTCAGGAACCATCATTCGGATTTTACAATTGTGCATGTTGTAATAGCAAGGAGAATATAAGCCATGAAAATCGCTTTGTTTGGCGCCACTGGAATGATCGGTCAGAGAATTTTGCAGGAAGCCGTCAGCCGTGGACATTCCGTCACAGCCATCGTACGCGACCCTTCGAAGATTACGGACACAAACCCGTCCATCACAGCCGCAAAAGGGGACGTTCTGGATCCCAAAGAAGTCGCCGAGCTCGTTGCAGAAGCCGACGCTGTCGTAAGTGCCATCAGCCCTGGGGCCGGCTCGAATGACATCTACATACCAGCAGTAAACTCCCTCACCGCAGGGCTTACTGAAGCAGGGGTGAAACGAATACTATTTGTTGGAGGCGCTGGAAGTCTGGAGGTTGCGCCCGGCGTGCAACTGGTGGATGCTCCGGACTTTCCAGAAATCTACAAAGCACGAGCATTGGCCATGCGAGATGAACTCGAATACATAAGGACGTCGGATTTGGACCTGGATTGGACGTATGTCAGCCCGTCGGCCGTTATATCTCCGGGAGAGCGTACGGGCAAGTTTCGGGTTGGAGGCGACCAACTTCTCGTAGACGCCGAAGGGAAGAGTTCGATCAGCGCGGAAGATTTTGCCGTGGCTGTGGTGGATGAGATTGAGAAGGCGGAGCATGTTAAGGAGCGAATTACGGTTGGGTATTAAGACTCGGGTGAGAGAGGCATAGGGAACGGCTCGGGATAGGAATTAAGAGCCAGACCACCCCCAGCCCCTATAATGAACACACTAGCGTATGACTCCAAATCACGAATCAAATTGCCCGCAATTTCGTGATTTTGTAAAGGGGGGGCCGGAACAATGCACTACTTCCATCTATGTAGGTGCGCCACCTTGCACCCCTTTACGAAGTGGAGGGTCTGGGGGTGGTCTTCGCTTTGCATCTTTCACACCTCTCAACAGGCAAATTTCCCCTTGACATATACTAAGCGCACATACTATAATGGTAAGTATACTTATTAATTTACAGCAAAGGGAATCAACATGACCGATCCAAATTTTGTCCTAATGTACGTCGACAGCCCGCCGGCCAGCGCCGCCTTTTACACAGAGCTGCTTGGCCATGCGCCTGTAGAGTCCTCGCCAACTTTTGCTCTGTTTGCTCTGTCCTCCGGAGTTATGCTCGGCTTCTGGTCGCGTCACACTGTCGAACCCGCGGCAACCATCCTGCCGGGTGCCGTGGAGTTGGCTTTTGCTCTGGACGATATCGACGCCGTACAAGCCATATTTTCCGACTGGACGCAGCGGGGCCTCCCCATTCTGCAGCAGCCAACCTACCTCGATTTCGGCTTTACTTTCGTTGCTCAGGACCCGGACGGCCACCGTCTGCGTGTGTTCACACCAATCGAGAACTAATCATGAAGAAGTTGCCTACACGATACAGCAATCCGAATCACAGCCCAGGCTATCAGTTGTGGCGGGTCACCAACATATGGCAGCGGCACATGCGTCAGGCCCTTAAGGATTTGGACCTGACGCATGTACAGTTCGTTTTGCTCGCGGTCACGGTTAAGCTTGGGGAGCTCGGTGAGCCAACGAACCAGGCGCATATCGCCGAGGCCGCCGGTATGGACAAGATGATGGCTTCGCAGGTCCTGCGCACTCTGGAAGAGAAGCAGCTCATAACGCGCACGGCAGACAAAACGGACGGCCGCGCACTGCTAATTTCCGTAACAAGCGCCGGGTTCGACCTAACCTGTCAGGCCATCTACAAAGTGGAAGAGGCGGATCAGGAGTTTTTTGGAGTACTTGGGACGGAGGAAAAGACACTTGCTCTCCTTCTGAGTCAGTTGGTCAATAAATAATTAAATGACAAGTATTGAAATTTGTCATTTAATATGATACAATCTCCTATCACTTCATAGAGTCTAAAGGAGATTTAAAGCCATGTATGCTGTTACCGGAGTTACGGGTCAGGTTGGCGGGGCTGTAGCGCGCGCCCTGATCGCGGGCGGCCAAAGTATCCGTGTGATTGTACGGGATCCAGGCAAAGCCCAAGAATGGGCTGCACAGGGCGCTGAAATCGCCGTCGCAAACTTCAGCGATCGCGCATCTCTGGCTGAGGCCTTTGACGGCACAGACGGAGTTTATGCCATGCTGCCGGCCAACTTTGCTCCGGATCCCAACTTTACCGAGGCTCGCGCTATCATACTCGCACTGCGTCAGGCCCTCGAGTCCACAAAAACAAACAAGGTATGTTTTCTGTCCTCGGTGGGGGCACAGCACGACCACGGACTGGGTCTGATCACCCAGTTGTATTTACTGGAGCAGGAAATGCGCAGCCTCCTCCTTCCCACCGCATTCGTAAGACCCGGCTGGTTCATGGAAAACTCGAACTGGGACATTCCAGTCGTGCGCGCATCCCAGCAATTGCCCGCCTTTTTGCAACCGTTGGACCGCGCCTTTCCGATGGTCGCCACCGAAGATATCGGCAGAGCAATTGCCAACGTTTTACAGCAGGAGTGGTCGGGAAACCGGGTAGTTGAGATAGAGGGACCTAAAAGATACTCGCAAAACGACCTGGCAGAGATTTTTGGCTCCCTAATGGGAACCCAGGTACAGGCCAACGCCGTGCCGCGCGACCAATGGGCGGCCCAATTCGAAGCTCAAGGCGCTGCGCCGAACGTCCTGGGCCCGCGCATCGAAATGCTGGACGGATTCAACTCCGGCTGGATAGATTTCGAAGGACAGGGCGCCGAGCATATAGTCGGCAAGCGCACGATGGAGGAGGTTCTAACTGCGGCGCTCTCAAAAAGCTAAACGCGCTTCATTCGCCACTGGGTGGGGACGTCCCACCCAGCCTCGGAATGCGCGGGTGAAGGGAATCAGAAGGTATGCTTAGACGACATCTCTGAACATATCTCCGATGATCGTAGTCGCACCGTCAACTTTTTCGAGGCGAATCGCCGGAATTCCGGAATGCTTCTCTATATAGCCGGCCAGGGCGCTCGAGTGCGTGGTAATCCAGATCTGGCTCTTTATAGAAGCCTTAACGATTAGCTCGGCCAGGGGTTCCAGCAGATCGGGATGGAGACTTGTTTCAGGTTCGTTGAGGGCAAGAAGCTTAGGGGGATGTGGGCTCAATAGAGCCGCCAGCAGACACAGGTAGCGTAACGTTCCATCCGACAACTCGCGGCCCGTCAGGGGTCTGTAGACGCCGGGCGTACGAAGCATTAGCTCGAAATATCCACGATCGTCCGCTATTTCCAAATTTGCGCCGCCTAGCCCCTGGTCTATGGACCTATTCAGGTTCTTCCAGTCACCCATGCACTGAATAGTTATTAAGGCCGCGGCAAGATCGTGGCCGTCGTGGCTGATGACAGGGGTTAGTGTGCCCGCACGAGGTTCGCGAATTGCAGAAGCCGAGTCCGTCCTGAATTGGTGATAGAAGCGCCAGGTTAAAAAGTGCTCCCGCAGCATGGACAATTGAGGAAATCTGTGAGGCTCGCGTAGCTGAGAAATTACAGATTCCATGGGAGATAAGGCCTGAGAGAAGGAAGTTTTATCTCCGTTCGAGTCGCGCAGCCAGACCGAAGATCGGTTTCGGTCCAAAAGCTGAGTTCGTTTTTTTCCGTTAATGAAGTGGACGGTTTCCTCTTTGATTCGCGGATCCAGGATAAACGGATCGTAGTCCTCGCCTTTAAGCGGATCCACGGTAAACGGATTGAAGGACTCGCCCTTAATAGGCAGGCCACAGGACAAATGATAGGCTGTGTTATCAACGGTGACGCCCAGATGCATACGCACAGGACCCTTGCTTCTGTAGCTGATCATCTGCTCATGATCACCGCCCGCCCAGAGTGCGCTTGCCATCCCTCCCTCGGTGGCGATAGCCTGAGCAAACTGTCCACCCGCAGCGGCGTGCAGAAGGTACATGGCGTTGTACAAGTTGCTCTTTCCGCAGGCATTTGGTCCTACAAGCACATTAATTCGGCCGAGCTGCAAATACAGATCGCGGATCGAACGGTACCCCTTGACGTCAATTGCCTCGATTGCCATCGCTAAATCCTCTGCGTTCGCCACTGGGTGGGGGACATACCCACCCAGCCTCGGAATGCGCGGTTGAAAGAGTTCGATTCTTCGTAACCCAGGAGGAAGGATATCTCTGTTAGATCCAGCGAAGATTTCGCGAGATATTGCTGAGCCATCTCGCACCTGGCACTGTCCAGTAGAGCCTGAAACTTTACCCCTTCGGAAGCTAGCCGCCGCTGAAGAGTACGCGCACTCATATTCAACTCGGAAGCAACCTCGTCGATCCCGTATTTTTGACCCGCAAGAAGCCGAGTCTGGATCGCCTTTACTTTGTCCGGAAGCTTCTGCTCTACCGTGTAATCACTGAGAGCTGCTTCGAGCTGGGGAGCGAGCATCGAGAGCAGCGCAGGGTTGTACGTAATGAAGGGCTGCGCCACGGTGGCCGAACTGAATATCAGGGCATCGTGCTCCGATCCAAATTCTATGGGGCAAGCAAACTGCGCCTCGTAAAGCTCGCGGTGCTTCGCCTTGCGAGCCAGAAGAACGCGCTCCGGACGTAAAGGGCGGCCGGTCCCATGACGGCCAAGCTCCACAATAGATGCAAACGCAGAATCCACCAGCATCGGCGGCTGTGCGTCCTCCGAGTGCAGCCAGAAGAATTTTACGCAGCACGTGTCGTCTTCATCGGTAAGCCGCATTTCCTCTGAGCACATAAGACGCTTGTAACGCGACATGCTGACGAGCGCATCACGGTAGGTTCTTGCGGCAAGCGCGGCGATTGCGACTGGATGATAGCGCTCGATGTTGGTATCGCTGCCTATTTTTAGTCCGATGGCCGGGTCGCCGCTTAAGTCTTCTATAGCCTTCCACAGAGCGAAGAACTGCTCCGTGGTGACGTCTATTCTCTCCTGAGTAAGGACGGACTCTGAAATGCGAGCCCGCCGAAGCACAGAAGTCACAGATAACCCCTGCGCTTCGATACGCTCAGCAAATATACCGGGTATACGCACGCTATCCATAGCTTAGTCTACCAAATACGCTGGCATTATACGGCATCCGTGGAGCGGCTCAGTGCTTCCCATTTCTTTGTTTCAGCCAGCTTGGCCTCGTCTATGGCGAGCGCATAGCCTACGGCATCGCTGCCGACCAGAAGGCGCAGAGGGGGCTCGGGATCATTGAGAACAGTCAGCATAGCGTCGGCTACTTTACCCAGATCGCTCCCTACGGGATGCCCCGCGGCAACGGTCGCGGACATATGGCCCAGTACGCCGAGCATCCATCCCACAGACGACTTGTAGTCTTCTCCAGGCTGCGTAATGTGCATGGAAGAGCCCGCCCAATCCGTCATCATAGCACCCGGTTCCACAATGGTGACTTTGACGCCAAAGGGCGAAACTTCCCTGGCCAAAACCTCGGAAAAGCCTTCTACACCCCATTTTGCGGCCTGATAGGCGGCCAATCCGGCCGTACCAATGCGCCCGCCAATCGACGTAATCTGGAAAATATGTCCGGAGCGCTGCTTCCGGAGCACTGGAAGCGCTGCGCGGGTGACGTTAACCACACCCCAGAAATTAGTTTCGATTTGATCCCGAAACTCTTCCTCGGTCGACTCTTCAATGGCGGCAATGTTGCCATAGCCTGCATTGTTAACGACGACATCGAGCCTCCCAAAGGCTTCGACAGCGGCCTGGACGGCGTCCTGCGCCTGATCGATCTTCCGGACATCCAGAGCTACCGTTCTTACGTTGTCTCCGTAGAGCTGTTTTAAATCGTCAAGCTGCTCCGGACGCCGTGCCGTAGCCACGACCTTGTCGCCATGCTTCAAAACGGTCTCGGCGATACTGCGGCCAAGCCCTCGGGAACTGCCTGTAATCAGCCATACCTTAGTCATCTTTTATCTCCTGTGTATCGAGCGGAGGTCAATACCGACGATCGATCGTTGGAGTAAGTATAAAAGATTTTAGCACTCTGGAAGTGATCGGATTACGACATGCAGTGATCAAATCGCGCCAATAACAACTTCACTTCCCGCTGCGGCTGAACGGTACAGAGCATCCAGGATCTGCAGCACATGCAATCCCTGATGGGCCGTGGATATTGGGGTGGTGTCGGTTCGCACGCAGTTCACAAAGTGTGCGATCTCCGCTTCGTGGCCGGCGATGTGCGGGCTCTTCAGCTCAATGTTTACTATCTGGCCGTCCAATTCGGTAAAGATCGTTGGAGGAAGGCCCGCAGCAGCGGCTCCCGGTCCGCCGGATGCGCCTATTTCCGCACCTCCCAACTCACCAATCAACGTGGCGTAGGGGCC
>Ga0302303_10001922_pt1 | contig 12957 bp, 10 predicted proteins | sample III_Palsa_E2_1_FD_194542 | JGI IMG/M metagenome (GOLD analysis project Ga0302303, IMG submission 194542) | Peat permafrost microbial communities from Stordalen Mire near Abisko, Sweden - III_Palsa_E2_1 | ecosystem: Environmental > Terrestrial > Soil > Palsa > Peat permafrost | place: Sweden... | reverse complement strand
CGTCGGAGTTATCCGATTTCCAAAAACGGCGGCGGCTTAAACGCACGTACCAGTTGCTCAGGTGCGCGTCCACAAAATCCTGGATGGCGCGGCTGGCTTTGGTAGGCTCAAAATCGGCATAAAAATCATCCACTTCCTTGCTTAAAGTATTTAATAACGAGATGATCCATTGGTCTATTTCGGGGCGGTCGCTCAATTTTATTTCGGCTTCGCTGTAAGTAAAACCATCTATATTGGCATACAGCGCGAAGAAGTTATAGGTATTGTACAGCGTACCGAAGAATTTGCGGCGCACCTCATCAATACCATCTACGTTAAATTTAAGGTTATCCCAGGGCGAGGCGTTGCTGATCATGTACCAGCGGGCGGCATCGGCACCGTATTGATTGATGGTTTCGAAGGGATCGGCGGCATTGCCCAAACGTTTGGACATTTTATTGCCGTTTTTATCCAGCACCAAACCGTTGGAAACCACATTTTTAAAGGCGATGCCTTTGTTGCCCACTTCTTGGTTTATTTCGATGATCTCCTCGCTGGTAACACTCAGCAATACCGCTATGGCATGCAGGGTAAAAAACCAGCCACGGGTTTGATCCACACCTTCGGCAATGAAATCTGCCGGGTATGATTTTTTAAAGGCTTCCTTATTTTCAAATGGGAAATGCCATTGCGCATAGGGCATAGCACCGCTATCAAACCAAACGTCTATCAAATCTGGTTCGCGCAGCATGGCTTTACCGTTTGACGACATCAGGATCACATCATCCACATAAGGGCGGTGCATATCTATCAGCTCAAAAGCTTCGGGCATTAAACCGGCGGCTTTAGCTATGGCAATTTCGCTTTCTAATTCTTTGATGGAACCGATACATTTTTCTTCGCTGCCATCAACCTCGCGCCATATAGGCAAGGGCGTGCCCCAGTAACGGGAGCGTGATAAATTCCAGTCGACCAGATTCTCCAGCCAGTTGCCAAAACGGCCTGTGCCGGTTGATTCCGGTTTCCAGTTGATAGTTTTGTTCAGCTCCACCATTTTATCCTTTACGGCGGTGGTTTTAATAAACCAGCTATCCAAAGGATAATATAATATCGGCTCATCGCTGCGCCAGGAATGCGGATAGCTGTGCTCGTATTTTTTAACGTCGAAGGCCTTGTTATCTTCTTTTAGCTTGATGGAAATGAGTACGTCTGTCGGCTTAAACCCGGGTACATCCCGTTCTTCTTTGCTGTAATATTCTTCCTTAACATAGCGGCCGGCATAGTCGGTAACCTCGGCAACAAAACGGCCCTGTTTATCCACCAAGGGAACTTCTTTGCCAGTTTCATCCTTGATGAGCACCGATGGCACGCCATTCTCCTTACAGGCCCGAAAATCGTCCGCGCCGAATATGGAGGCGGTGTGAACTATACCGGTACCATCCTCGGTAGTAACAAAATCAGCCGGGATAATGCGGAAGGCATTTTGCTCCAGGTCGGCGTTGGTTACGTAAGGCATTAGCTGGTGGTAATGTAAACCCAGCAGGTCTTTACCTTTAAATTCAGCTTTAAGTATCCATGGAGCCCCTCTCCGGCTCTCGCCGGAAGGGAGAGAGGCGTAAGCTTCAAAATCCCCATTCTCATTTTCCGGTTTAAAATATTTGCTGACCAGCACTTTGGCTAATACCACGCTTACCGGTTCAAAGGTATAGGGGTTAAAGGTGCTGATCTTTACGTAGTCGATATTTTCGCCAACGGCGAGGGCGCAATTGGATGGCAATGTCCAGGGGGTGGTTGTCCAGGCCAGTATCGCGGTATCTTCGGCAGCATTATCAAACAATACCGGCATCAAAGGATGCTGCTGGTAGTTTTTTAAATGGAATTGCGCTACAATGGTGGTGTCCTTAACCATTTTATAGGTGCCCGGCTGGTTCAGCTCATGCGAGCTTAACCCGGTGCCCGATTTTGGCGAGTAGGGCTGTACGGTATAACCCTTGTACAACAGGCCTTTTTTATAAAATTCCTTCAGTATCCACCAAAGGCTTTCGATGTATTCGTTCTTGTAGGTGATGTAGGGATCTTCAAGATCGACCCAGTAGCCCATTTTTTCGGTCAGATCGTTCCAAACATCGGTATAGCGCATTACCTCTTTGCGGCACTCGGCGTTATAATCTTCTATGGAGATCTTTTTGCCTATGTCGTCCTTGGTGATGCCTAAAGCCTTTTCAACAGCCAACTCAATGGGCAGGCCGTGGGTGTCCCAACCACCTTTGCGTTTAACCTGGTAGCCCTTGAGGGTTTTGTAACGGCAAAAAATATCCTTAATGGAACGCGCCATTACGTGGTGAATACCGGGCATGCCATTAGCGCTCGGCGGCCCTTCGTAAAATGTATATGGGTTATCGGCCGGGCGGCTTGTTATACTTTTTTCGAAAATATTGTTCTGCTTCCAGAACTCCAATATTTCCTTACCCGTGTTTGATAAATTTAAAGCTTTATATTCTTTGTATTTCAATGTTTTCCACCTAAATTTTAGAGGTGGCAAAAATACGGAAATAACTGTTAAAAAGCTATATTAGCGTAATGAAAAATAGAATTTTGGGATTATTGCTCGTAACCGTTGCCTGCGTTATAGTTTATGTATACGCCGCCCTGGTGCTTTCCACAAAAAACCTGAACGCGCCCGATTTTATTAAGGGTTTCGCGATAGGATTGGGGCTGATGACAGGTGCAACCGTAGTTGTATTGTTAATAAAAAAAGCACGGGAAAAAGCTAAGGCAGCATGAATGCATGGGTGATTTTGATAACTGTGTATCTTGTGCTTTTTTTATCAAGCCCTCTGATAGCCATCCTTCATGAACTGGGGCATGCTTTTGCCTACCTGCTGCTAACCAAACCCGATAAGATAGATATTTATATCGGCTCCTATGGCGATACTAAACGGCAAGTACAATTCAGGGTTGGAAAGCTTCAATTTCATATAAAAAAATCGTTTCCGTTTGTAAAAGGTATAGGACTTTGCATGAGCAGCAAAGCCGAAACCAATTATTTAAAGCGAATTGTTATTTTATTGGCCGGCACCGTATTTACGTTATTTTGGGCAGCCATTTTAAGCATTGTGGCATTTAATTCGGACGTTCATTTACTGGTTAAAATAAGCTGTTATATTTTTTTAGGGCTATCGGCGGTAAGCCTGATCAGCAACTTGGTTCCGAGGGATGTAAACCCATTTAATACCAATACACTTGAAAACGACGGCAAACAATTGCTTTTTACTATAAAAGCCAAAACCGCGCTTGCTGATTATGTGGAGGCACTACAATTTATTGGGAACAAGGAATATGAACCTGCTATTATCAAATTACAACCGGTGCTGGCAGTTATGAAAAATGATGTTAAAATTTTGAGGTTTTTGATATTTACTACGCTCAATGCTAAAAGATTTGATGATACTGCTGTATATATTAAGCAGTTAGAACTCCAAACGGAGTTGCTGCCAAACGACCTTTTTTATAAAGGGTGTTGGCAATCCTTTACGCACCAGCACGATGAGGCCATTACTACTTACAGTAAAGTATTAAAAAAGGAAAAAAACAACGTATTGGCCCTAAATAATATAGCTTATGAACTAATTGAAAAAGGCGCGCATGAAGTTGCCTTGCGGGCACTGCAAAGAGCAATTAAGCATAAAGAGGAGTATGACCAATCATACGGTAATTTGGGATATTCTAAAACATTGCAAAATGACCTGGAAGCAGGGCGCGAAACTATTGAAAAATGCCTTAGCCTTAATCCTGGCAACGCGTTAGCCTGTAAAGCATTGGGCATTTATTATTTGCGGTTGAAAGACTGGGAGAAGGCAAATACCAACTTTAATAAAGCCCTTGAATTTGATAGTGACATTAATGTAAGCGCATATACCGACGAACTCGATCAACTCGCAAGCCTAAATAAACTTAGTGACACTGCATTAGCCTAATGAATTGCCTTACGGCAGATCGTAACTTACCGTTACCGTTGGTAGCAGCGTAGCATCATCAAGCGGTACCTGGTTGTAGGATAATATGGGCTTGCGCTGGCTGTAAAAGTTGTAAAAATCCTTATCGAACGCGGCATTATCGGTAGCGGGCGGGTTAAAGCCTATAACAAACTGGATAATAAAATCATGCAGCTTCTCGTGGTTGGGGATGATCCACTGGTGGTTCGACTTTTTCAGCGCGTCGATAAGCGGCGGTACCAGCACATAATCGTCGGCATAATAAATGATGATCTTTTTGATGTTGCCAAACTGATCGGCGGTGAATTTAAAAACAGCTGTTCCGTTAGCCTTCTTTTGTATAATTTCGGGCGAAACCGTTAGGCTATCCTTAAAAAAGCGGGTCATGATAGTGCTGCCGCCCTGGAATGGGAATGCCAGTTGTTCTTGTGCCTTGCAGCAAATTGTTATAAAAAGTGCAGCTATAATTAATACGGTACGTTTCATAAATTTATAATTTGTCTTCGCGTTTGGTGCCTTCATACAGTTCATATTCAAACAACCTGCAATCGAGCTTGCCGTTATAAAATTCAATTTTGCGGGCCGCGCGCAGCCCTATCTTCTTGGCCAGGTCGGGGTTGCCGGTAAAAACATAGCCCCTGTAACCCAGGCATTTCTTTTTTAAAAAATCGCCGATGCGCTTATAGGTTATTTCGAGCTTGGTATGTACGCCCAGGCGCTCACCGTACTCGGGGTTAAACATTATAATGCCGGCTTCGGCCGGTACGTCTGTATCCTCAAAATCACAAACACTAAAATCTATTAAATGTTCTACACCGGCGGTTCTCGCATTTTTTTGGGCGATGTCAACCGCGTCGGCAGAGATATCGGTAGCCAGAATTTTAAAGCCGGTTTCTTTTTTCGATTTATCCTTCAGTTTGCGGCGTTCCACAAAAAATACCTGCTCATCGTAACCCATTATGTGCATAAAGCCATAGTTCATGCGGAAAAGGCCGGGGCATTTATCGGTTGCCAGCAAGGCAGCTTCGATAGCCAGCGTACCTGAACCGCACATGGGGTTAATAAAGGTGCTTTTTTTATCCCAATGGGTAGCCATTATGGTTGATGCCGCCAAAGCTTCGAGCATTGGGGCCTTGCCAGGTATTTTGCGGTAACTGTGTTTGGCCAGCGTTTCGCCCGAGGTATCTAAAAATATATCGGCCTTATCATCCTGCCAGTACAGGTGGATAACGGTTTTGTTGCCATCGGCACCGGAGTTAGGGCGCAGGCCCTTTACCGATTTAATTCTATCGGCAATGGCATCCTTAACCTTTACGTTGGCAAAAAGCGGTGTGAGGATGTGCTCGTTATTAACAGTTGAGGTTACCGAGAAATAGCCGGTAAAATCGATCAGCTTTTCCCATTCTATTTCCACCAGGTTATCATATAACTCTTTGGGATCGTTGGCGGTGAAGCTTTTTATGGCGTACAATACCTGGCTTGCGCAGCGCAGGTTAAGGTTTAGGGCTATACAATCATTAACGGTGCCTGTAAGCTCAACCCCGGTTTGGAAAACGCGGTCGGGCTTAAATCCTAATGATTCAACTTCCTGTTGAAGATATGGAGACAGCCTTTTATTACAGGTTATGATTATTTTACTTTCGGTGTGGAAAACTTGCATGATAATGTTGCGAATTTATGGATTAATTACTGCCCAATTTAATTTCTTACCATTAACTTTACATTTTAATACTTTTTAAAGCTATGGAAATTAAAGGTAAGGTACATGAAGTGTCTCCAACCGTACAGGTTACGGATTCGCTCAAGAAAAGAGAACTGATACTTGAATATATTGAAAACCCTCAATATCCCGAATATTTAAAGTTCGAGGCGATACAGGATCGTTGCAATTTGTTGGATAGTGTTAAAACGGGCGATGATGTTGAAGTGTTCTTCAACCTGAAGGGCCGCCCCTGGACAGATAAAACAGGTAAAAAAACCTATTTTAACTCGCTGCAGCTATGGAAAGTGAATGTATTGGCAGGCGCCAGCGCGGCCAGCACTCCTGAATACGCGCCACCGGCTGATATCAGCGCTGCCGCGGATGACGACGATCTGCCGTTTTAGTGAGTGGTGTTTGGTAAGCAGGCAGTTATCAGTAAACAGTTTGCTTCAGGAAAGACATAAAAAAAGACCTTTTGAAAATTCAAAAGGTCTTTTTTTTTTATACTTTAAATTGATACTGCAAACCAGCAAACTGCCCACTGAATTACTCTTTAAATATTTTTTTAACGGCAAGCTTACCGCCTTGTTTTACGTGCAGGTAATATACGCCGTTAAGGCCCAGGCTAAAGGCTTTGGTAAATTGGCCGTTCATTACTTTATCGGTCCATAAAACTGTTCCCTGGCTATCTTTAAACTGCACTTCGGCTGTTGCTTTTGTTGGTAAAGTAAACGAAAGCACAGTTTTGCCGGCTTCAAATTGTGGCATCAGTATCAGGTCCCTAAGTTCAAGCACTTCCAGCTGCGAAATTTCATCATTAGGATCCATGTGGTGCACCGCGCCTGATGGTTCAGATACACGGTAACTTATACGTGTGCTAATGCCCTCGCTATCGGTATTTACATAGTTGAATGATTGTGTATTTTTATGGCTCATCTCCATCATCGGGTTTTCGTCCCGGTTTCTGTAGCGCCTGTCGTTCATATCCATGTTGCGCTTGTCGGCCCTTTCATCATTCAGGCGATAGTTAAAGGCAAAGGTGGAATCCTTACCCGCGCCATTTTTAAATTTAAAACGCATGTTATTGGTTTTACCCATCGGCCCCATATCGTTATCGGCCATTATACGCGCTTGTCCGTTGATCTTGGTATCGGTAGTAATAATGGTAAGATGGTGAATGTCTTTTAAGGCATCGTGACGCTCTTTTGGCGACAGCTCTTTAATATTTTTACCGTTAACCGTTGTATCGCCATTGGTAATGTTTATTTGTACATCTTTTGTATCTTGTGCAAACAGCAGCGGCGGCAATCCGAGTACGGCCAAAAGGCTCAACGTAAAAATGAACTCGTAACCGGGTTTTAATAATTTCCTTTTCATAGCGTAGTAAGTTTATTAGGATCAAAGTTAGTAAACAGTTATTTTTCAACCTGTTAAAACAACGTTATAAATTGTTAAAAATTGTTAAATGCAGCAGTTGTGAGCATAATTAAAATATTTTTGTTCTGAAACATGAAAAAGAGAAGTATTGGCCTGATAATAGGCTTAATGAGTATTGCATTACTGGGCGTAACGGCCATGCAATTTTACTTTTTAAGGCAATCATACCTAATGCAGTCCGAACTGTTCGATCGCTCTGTTAATGAGGCACTTAACAACGTTGTTGAGCGGGTTACCAAGCAAGACGCGGTTAACTTTTTGAACGAAAAAGCCCAAAATAATTTTCAGCAGGCACAAATAAGCTATGGTATTGTACGCAGCATGGGCAACACCCCCATCCCGGTGCCGCAAACGGCAGCAAGCGGCAATCGTCACTTAACCCGGCGCGAGCGAAAAATAGCCTTATTGCGCGATAGCCTTAAACGGATGATAGCCAATAAAAAGGTGGATGATGAAATTGAGAGCCTGCTGCAAAACGGATCAATCAAATTCCAGATACGGATAGATGAATATACCGATGTATCGGGCGAGGTACAAGGCAGGCTTACGCCGCAAATTATACATAACAATATTAACCTGGGTTTAAGAAAGCCTCAAAAGCTGCATAAATACGATACCATACGCTATGTGTATGACGACCCGCAATTTGGCCGGCAATTAATATCGGTACCGCAAATAAACCCGCTATGGAAACGGGAGCAGGAACGTAAACAGAGCGAACGGCAATTCAGGCTGGTGCAAAAAATGTTCGAGACGGATTCGCTGCAAGATCTGAAACAGGGCAAACCCAACGTAATTGAAAACCTGGAAGCGGAGTACCAAAATTTTGGCGCGCCGCTGAAAACCCGCATCAACTCGATGTGGATATATTCATTACTACGCGCTGCGCTACATAACCAGGGTATATCGCAGCCATTCAGCTTCGATGTATTAACCGCTAATAACGATTCGCTCATTTATTCAAAAGCGATGGATACTACCGGCGCAAAGCCGGTGTTCATTCCGGCCAATACTTATCAAACATCCATATTCAGCAAGGATGTGATCCGCGACCCGGGTAAGATCAGGATAGCGTTCCCTGAAAAAAACAGCTTGATATTGAACAAAATGACGGCAACTTTGGCAACTACGGGCGGCTTATTGCTGGTACTGGTATTTTGCTTTGGATACACCATTTTCTCCATCATCAGGCAAAAAAAGGTATCGGAAATGAAAACCGATTTCATTAACAACATGACGCATGAGTTTAAAACCCCGGTATCAACCATTATGATAGCCAGCGAGGCGCTTCGGGACCATGAAATTGTTGCTGATAAAAGCAGGGTATCCAGGTTGGCCAATATTATTTACGAGGAGAACGCGCGCCTGGGCAGCCATATTGAGCGGGTATTAAATGTGGCCCGAATTGAAAGGAACGACTTTAAACTGGATAAAAAGCCGCTTGATGTAAATGAAATGATTACCATTGTGATTGACAGCATGGCGCTAAAGCTGCAAAAGCACGATGTTAGGCTTGCCTTGCAACTGGAGGCCATAAACGCGATTGTATTGGCTGATGAACTGCACTTTAGCAACCTGATATACAATTTGATTGATAACGCCATAAAATATAGTACCGGCATCCCCGAAATTACCATTAGCACCGCTAACAGGGGCGGGCAGATAGTGATAGTGGTGGCCGATAAGGGCATAGGCATGAGCCGCGACCAGCAAACTAAAATATTTGAACAGTTTTACCGCGTACCAACCGGCAACCTGCACGATGTGAAAGGCTTTGGATTAGGCCTGAGCTATGTGAATACGATAGTGAAAAGACTGAACGGGGTGATCAGCGTTAAATCTGAAAAAGATAAAGGCTCGGATTTTGAATTGAGATTTCCGTTGGCATAGGGGGAGTTGGGAGTCCGGAGTTGGGAGTCCGAAGTCGGGAGTCGGGAAGAAGTAAAGTCAGGAAGTCGGGAATGGGAAGCTTTGAGAGCGGTACGCTTTCGGACTTTCGGACTTCCCGACTTTCGGACTAAAAAACAAACAACATGAAAAAGATATTATTGGTTGAGGACGACCCGAACCTGGGACTTTTATTACAGGACTACCTGCAATTAAAGGGGAAGTTTGATGTTGTTTTATGTAAGGATGGCGAAGAAGGTTTACGGGCCTTTACCAAAAATAATTATGACCTGCTGATATTGGATGTAATGATGCCCAAAAAGGACGGATTTACACTGGGTAAGGAAATAAGAAAGATAAACAGCTATGTGCCTATTATTTTCGCTACGGCCAAAGGCATGATCGAAGATAAAATGCAGGCCTTTAATTTGGGTGGCGACGATTATATAACCAAACCCTTCCGGATAGAGGAGTTGCTGCTGCGTATAAATGCCTTGCTAAAACGCACCGAAAATTCGGAGAAAAAGGAAGAGGAAAAGCAATCGCATTTTACCATAGGGCATTATGAGTTCGACTACACCAACCAAAATATAGCCATCGGCGATTCGCATCAAAAGCTATCCACCAAAGAGGCTGAATTACTGCGCTTGCTTTGCCTGCGCAAAAACGAGGTGCTTACCCGCGAAGAAGCCCTGCTGAATATATGGCACGACGATAATTATTTTAACGGCCGCAGCATGGATGTTTTTTTAAGCAAAATACGCAAGTATTTGAGGGACGACCCCAATGTGGAGATCATTAACGTGCATGGGCGTGGTTATAAGCTGCTGATTAATTAGTGTTAGTAAGATAATATCGAATTGCAACGCCTCCTGTTAAGGCGTTAAATTTTCGAGATCATTTATATCTTTTGAACGGCCGGATGCCTTTTTTGCATCGATAAGGTTGTTGAAATGAATGGTCCTGATCTGTAATCCGTCTTCTTCAAAAAATACTGCATTATTATAGCATTCGTCAAAATCCATTCCTTTAACAGCCGTCATTACATCAATTGATGATGGGGGCCGGCCAAAAGTAAAAACATCTGTTTTATCGTCATTTAAAAATTTGTCTTCGGTCATATCAAACATTGGCATTCCAAAGGCCAAAAACGCGCGCCTTATTTTCAAATAATTTTCAGCCGTCCTATCTACCCAAATATCCATATCACCTGTGGTGCGTGAGTATCCATGCAATATTACAGAATAGCCCCCTACCAGCACATACTTTACATGGCAGCGATTGAACTGGCGGATAAAATCCATGAAATCATCATTAAAAATATTTCCCATTAGTTTAGTTGCGGCTTCTTATGCTAAAAACAGTTCTATCCATTTTTGGCGGTTCATTTTCGGGATAATTATAAGCGATGCTGTTTAAATAATTGGCAATACGCAACCGTTGCTGCCAGGTAAGCGTTTTATAGTAAGCGGCCTGGCTTTTTACGGCTTCATCGGCTGTTTGGGCTGTAAAGGCAGTCCTGTCTAAAGGATATGAACTCATATTCAAATATACTTCAAAAAATATTCAGCGATAGAAATTTTGTTAAGGGCTTAGGAAATCGCTTTAAAAAATCCAAACCATAAAAATTAGGCTAAAGCCACTCCATGTTGCTTATAAGCCGTTGGCTAAAGCCAAATGGCAATGAACTCAAGAAAATTGTTTCGGATAAGGTTTGAAATCATTGCCGTCCCATTTTATGGGCGGAGATAAATAAGAAACAGGAGGGCTTTAGCCAAAAATGATGGGTTAGCGTTAATGCATTGGCGTTAACTCACCCCGACTTTGCTTCGCTTGTCGACCCTCTCTTTTGCTGCGCAAGAAAGAGGGTGAGGATAGTCTTATTTTCCAGCCCTCTTTCCGCCGGAGGCGAAGAGAGGGCTGGTCGAGCGGCTTAGCGACGACCGGGTGAGTTGATATGCGGGCGATGGGTTAGCGATAATGCACTGGCGGCAGCGCTATAAAACAACTAAGCCCGGCTCCCTGTGCTTGTTGCACAACAAGCACTCCCTGCCAGGCTTTATTATTATCTTGCTTTGTATTTACCTGCCAGGCGGGGGTCAAGCCTTTATGGTTTTAGAAAATCTATTACCTTTTTATAACACAACTAATCAACTTATCGTCCTTGTACTTTTCAATTTTTATCGTGTCTCCCATTCTGCTAAAGTATACCCAGATGCTGTCTCGTTTAAAGGCGGCATCCTGCTTTTGAGCGAATTGTACAGAATCTGCTATAAATTTCTTGTCAACGTACTTGTCGTTGTCAATTCCCCAGGAATATCCCCAATGTTCTGTTTTGTGAACCTTGCCGGGAGGATAGCTGTAATCGGCGGAATCTAAAACGGTATCCGGCATCGGGTTCGCAAGTCTGTATATCACCAAAAATGGCACAGGAGTACAAATCAATAAGGCAAGTATGGTCGCAACGATAACAATGGTTTTTTTAAACAGGTATTTTCTGTAAACAATAGTAAGAGTAAGGCCGGTGATGATACCTGCAGCCCAAACTACCGATATTATATTATCCCAAAATGGCACTTCGTCCGATGGTATATTGTTGCTGTAATTAAACAACGGTATCACTATAAGATTAGTGAGTATTGCGACTATAGCAATGGAGATAAGCTTTTTCAAATCAGTTGCAAGGTTCGATAATGACAGAAATATGCAGAAACATAATGCCGTTTAATTCTTTTGTAAATAAATATGGTCAAACTCGCCACTATAAAATTATTATTTAAGCATGTTCCGGATTTTATACTACACTGAAAGAAAGAAGCCTGTTATTGAACTAATTTAATAAACAAGTCAATTTTTAAGGGTTGATGTTTCTGAAACACTTTGTGCTAATACTTTATTAAGATACAGTTGATAGTTTAGCGTAAATGTTTTAGTAGCCGGATCATATTTATTAACGCCAATTTGGGAGAACGACTGCGTTGGGCCTGTACTAAAGAAGATCATGGCATTACTAAGGCCATATATGTAAAAAGGCGCCGGTACCCCGACAAGAAAATTTATACTCACACTGTTATCGGTATTTACGGTAAGATACATGAGCTGGCCATAGCTGCCAAAAGTTTGTTTTAGTACCGTGTTTGGGGTAACGGAACTGAGCTGATCATAATTATTACTATAGGTTTGGCTTGTACCAGCTTCAGTCTCTGCCCCTGTTGTTTGGTAATTGCCTTCATAAGCGCTTTGTGGCCTTATCAGTATTAAAGCCTGGCTTAAGCTGCTCACTAAAGTTGCCCCGTTTGGCGCGATCAGCTTTAGGCTTAAGGCATTTTCAAAGGCATTATTATTATAAAAATCAATTTTATCGCCGGCGAAGCTAACACGTACCGTTACACTTTGCTGCCCGGGGTTAATGGTCACCTTTCCCCCGTTTTGCAGGGTATAATATGATGCGGATAATTGCCGGAAAGGGATATAGCTTCGGCCCGACCAACCTTGAGGAGGAAAGGACTTTTGTTGCTGATAGGCGTTGTAAACGCTTAATGCTCCGCTGTCGGGAACAATAGTGGCTGATATCGGCGAGTTAATGTTTGACGGTACCGATAACGTTACTTCCAGATCGAACATATCAGCAGAAGTGCCCAATAAATTCGCAGTGTCAAGCTGCCCTATGGTTAAAAGTTGTTTTGATTGAAACCCAATAAGCGGCGGCGAGCTTGAAGGCGATGATGCCTTATTATCCTTACGGCAGGCCGCAAATAAACATACTGCCAGCACTATAAGTGTTAGGTATAAATGCGCTATTCTTACCGATACCCGTTTGGTTTCCATTTTGAAAATAATTTTTGGATGATAGCGCTTGTTTTGTATGCGCCTTAGAAACTGTTTAAATTTTGATGAAAACTGTTGCTCCAACAATCCCTGATCAGAATTTAAATATACGTTATTTTTCTATTGTTA
>Ga0302303_10001919_pt1 | contig 12965 bp, 20 predicted proteins | sample III_Palsa_E2_1_FD_194542 | JGI IMG/M metagenome (GOLD analysis project Ga0302303, IMG submission 194542) | Peat permafrost microbial communities from Stordalen Mire near Abisko, Sweden - III_Palsa_E2_1 | ecosystem: Environmental > Terrestrial > Soil > Palsa > Peat permafrost | place: Sweden... | reverse complement strand
CCCCGGTGCGGCTCGACAAATATCCGGTACATGCCGAAATATCGCCGCTTCCAATGCTCCCACAAACACGCTGGGCGGCAATTCACCGTCAAAACCGGATCGGTAATGGAAGATTCTCCGCTCGGCCTGGATACGTGGGCCGTTGCATTCTGGCTGGAAGTGAACGCCAAAAATTCAATTTCCAGCTACGAGATTCACCGGGCACTCGGCATCACGCAAAAAAGTGCGTGGTTCATGCTCCATCGCATCCGCTTAGCGGTTCAAACTGGATCGATTTCAAACGTCGGCGGCAACGGAAGCGCAGGCGTTGAGGCGGATGAAACCTATATCGGTGGACTCGCCAAAAACATGCACCGCAGCAAGCGTGCCCGGCTCCGTGGCACCGGCGGACTCGATAAGACTCCGGTGATAGGCGTTCTGGAGCGTTCCGTTATTGAACACAAATCTGGCAAGCGTCGTGTGAAACGGCACAGCAAGGTCATTGCCAGTGTGATCGAAAGGGCCGACACCAATACGCTCCATGCCATCGTTCACAAGCATGTCGAAAAGGGATCGGAAGTATTCACTGATGCGCACGCCGGATACCGTGGATTGGAAGCCGATTTCATTCACGGCATCATCGACCATGCGGAGAAATATGTGGATGGCAAGGTTCACACCAACGGTCTCGAAAACTTTTGGTCTTTATTCAAACGGGCAATCAAAGGATCGCACGTTTCGGTTGAACCGTTCCATCTTCAAGCGTATCTGGACTCGGAAATCTTCCGGTTCAACAATCGTGAAACTACCGATGGCGAGCGATTCAGGATTGCGGCCCGCGGATACCACGGCAAGAGATTGACCTACAAGGCGCTGATCGGCGCAATGGAGTCGGCCCCATCAAGCGACAGCAGCGGGGCAAACGCCGCCGGTCTACCTAACTGAAAAGCGTGGTATACTGGCAGGATGCCTAAACCAAAGCCACGAGATATTCCCGACGTGCGGGTCGATGATGCCGATGCCGCATTCCGAAAGCTAGAAGGATTTACGCGCAAGGTGATGGCGGTTCCGAAAAGTGAAATTGATCACAAACTATCGACGGAGCGATCATCGCCTCGACGACGAAAAGATTAGCGGCCAGCAAAAATCTCCGCGCCCACCTTTTTTAGAATGGGTTTAAGATTGTGCTGCATTAAAGCAACGATCCTGTCCCCCATCGCGGTTGTGACGTAGCCCGATCCGCCACACTGTATGCAGTCGCTCCACCCAGAGCCATCGTCGGGGTCTTCCCCGCCGGCACCCTTGCAGAGCGGGCATTGCTTCTCCAGTTCAATCACTGGCCTTTTTTGCTTTTTTCTATGCATCCGGGTGTTCTCTGACCCACCTATTTACTGCTACGATCAGACTAATTCCGCGCGCAAATACGGGCCTGATGAGCCATTTAACCATAGCGAAATCCAAATGCAATAGCGCGTTATCCTGTGCCTTGGAGAATTGTGGTACTCCGGCTATCCGGTCAAGAAACGGCTGGTCAACTATGCCGCCCTTGTGAACCAGAACATTGCGAACAGCATGTAAATTGTCGATGCTGCGGTGTTTTATTATTCGATCTATCCGCCCGTAATTCTTGTGGAATACTAACCAATATGAATCCCTGATCGCTTTCACAGACCGGTAGGTTAGACGACTTCTGCCAACCATCCGCTTTACGTCACTGAAGGGATGTACCTTTCCCTTCAAATCAGTTCCCTCCCATGCGGGCATCGCGCGTTTCTGATTTCGTCCTTTGAGCACCGCAAATGTTTTTGGCCTTATATCGATAGTTTTTTCGAGTAGGTCTTCGCAGAGGGTTTCAAATGTAGTCCATGCAAAAATGATCATGGCTCGAATAATTACGTCCATGCCATCAGTAATGGGGCGCTTGCCATAATCTATTAACTCACGCACCAGAGTATCGTGCGCTTTCGCCAATCTTTTTTCGCTGGCCACTATATCCTGGCGGTTGACTTCCTTCCTGCTTAATTCAATATCGGTCTGCTTGGCCTTAGAAAATCGCCTGTCGAGATTGAAACTTGCGGTCTCCTTGAACACTGCATATGCCAATCGGTAGCCCAAATAATTCGCCATCACTCCTACCATGCCGGTATAGGCCCCTAGAGCGAGTGATGCGTTCAGATTGTCGGCGAAATTCTCATAGACCCCTTGGAAACGAATGTTCAATCCCTTCAAGCGATTTATTGAAATAGGCCGGAAGCCCATCTTGAACATCTCGCCAACCTTCATTTCATCGAAGTATTTTCGGTTATAGTATTGGTTCACCGCCAGATTTCATGGCAATGGCGTTGATTTGTCAAATATATTGTTGCCCTAATTCTCGACACATCGGCGATCATGGGATTGGCTTTCGATGACGAAGATGGCCAATATGCCAGAGGCGTCATCGATCACGTTGCGGCCGACGGTGCGGTTGTGCCGACCTTGTTTTGGTTCGAGATCCGCAATTGCCTGGTCATGGCTGAGAGGCGCCGGCGCACGGCCATAGATAGGACGACGGGTTTTCTGGCGGACCTGGAGCCGTTGAATCTTGAAGTTGATTATCATCCACAAGAGGCAATCGTCATGGGCCTGGCGCGCCGACATATGCTGACGATTTATGACGCCTCTTACTTGGAGCTAGCCAAGCGACGGAATTTACCCCTGGCAACCATCGATCAAGCATTGGCGAGAGCGGCCGCCGCGGCGGGTGTAGCTGTTTGGCAACCACCTGCATAACATTCGGCCGCGGACTCGCCTGGGGTTATTTAAGACTGTCGCTTGATACCGCATAAGCTTCCCGCTCAAACGGATTATCCCGATACGCATCGCCGCCATGGAGATAAATCCATGCCGAGGCCAAGCCATACGCCGGCAGGAAAAAGGGTCCCCAGCGTTCACATTGGGCGACATGCACGCGCTCATGTTCCCTCGTCCACTCCAGCGATTTCCGATCCAGGCCCAGGACCACATGGCCTAGCGTCATCGCCGAGGCTCCGCCTTCCAGGAGAGTGCAATGTTCCAGGAAGTACGCCACGAATCCGCCGTGAAACTCCAGAACGCCGTCCATCCATTGCATGGCGCCGCCGCTGATGAGTGCCAGAACACCGAGGCAGAGTCCCACGGCGGTGGTTGGCAGCACCCACAGATAGCGGATACTCACAACGATCCAGTGCATAGCCAGCTCAATTCCCGATGATGATCGGTGGATAACCGTCAAACGACTTCAACAGGCCGTTTGGGATGATCGGTGGACAACGTACCGTGAGTTGTCGCAGCGTATTTCATGAAAGTAATGGTCAAGCGACATGGTGACCGCCTACGGGCCGTCGCATGTCACGGACACTGAAAACTCCGATCGACTCTCACCAAGCTGATTAACAGGTTGTCAACACCGTTTGTCCAATAATGTCGCGTGCATCCTATTGTCGTAAATCGACTTATCGATTGGCTCCAAAATTCATCCCCAATGCGCCAGCCGTCATCATTACGATTACTATCTATGAAGTTTCTCATATCATCATAGAGACGGTACAGTTATCTGCTCGATCGAAAAAACTATCGAAGAGGCGAAGAACATGAAAGTGATTTGTAACCGCGGCGCTCTGCTCGAAGCACTAACCGTAACCGGCAACGTCGTCGCTGCACGGACTCCCAAGCCAGTGCTCCAGTGCATCAAACTGTCAGCCGAGGGCAGCGCATTGACGCTCAGTGCCACCGATCTGGAAGTCGCCATCCGTTATACCGACAATCAGGTGCAGATCGAGCAACCGGGCGAAGTGTTGGTGCCCGCCGACAAGTTCCGGGACATCGTTCGGGAATCGGTCGATGACACGCTGGCCGTCGAAGTCACCGGCGACATGGCCAACATCCGGGGGCAGGATTCGCACTTCAAAATCTACACGCAAAAGGCGAGCGAGTTTCCGCTGGTACCGGGCTTTGACGGCGAAGCGCATTTTCAAATGCAGGGCGGCCAGCTCAAGCAATTGATCGGCCAAACCCTTTTCGCCGCGGCCAAGGAAAGTTCACGTTACGCATTCAATGGCGTGCTGCTGAACGCCAAGGGAAAAAAGGTGCATCTGATCAGCACCGACGGCCGCCGGCTTGCACAGGCCAATGGCGAACTCGCCCATGCCGGCAAATTAGAAAAGGACGGCGTCAAAGCCATCATTCCCGCCAAGGCGCTGACGCTCATCGACAAATTGGTCGATGATCCGCAGGAAATGGTCGGCTTTCAAATCACCGAATCGCAGGTGATCGCGCACACCAGCAGCGCGACGCTGACCAGCACCCTGCTCGAGGGCCAGTTCCCGCCGTATGAGGATGTGATCCCCAAGGACTGCGACAAAAAGATGACGGCCAATACTGCCGATCTTCTCTCGGCCATCCGCCGGGCATCGCTGCTGACCACTGAGGAAAGCAAAGGCGTGCGGCTGCACTTTTCCAAAAAGGGTTTGGTGCTCACCAGCCGCTCCCCTGAAGCCGGCGAAGCGACGATCAATTTCGCCTGCAAATACGAAGGAGCGGAAGTCGAAATCGGCTTTAATCCGCAGTTCTTGGTCGATGCCCTGCGCGTGGTGGACAGCGATGAAGTGACGCTGGAACTAACGGCCCCGAATCGCCCCGGGCTCCTCAAAGGCGGCCCAAACTTTTTGTACGTGATCATGCCGGTGAATCTGCAGTGATCCGCGGCAACGCCACATCACGCCAGCGCTCTGAACTGGAGCGGCTTGCCGAGTTCAAGCAAACCAAGAGAACACCCCCCACGCGGCTCGGCCCGCAGATGATGCAGTTCTTCAAGCAATCGGTGCAAAAGCAGCAGCACAAGCTCGCCCGCATCGCCGAATGCTGGGAGCAATTGGTCCCGCCCTCGCTGAGTAAAAACTGCTGCCTCGAATCCCTCCACCGCGGCGTGCTGACTGTTCTCGTAGATAACGCATCGCAGTTGTACGAACTGAAACAACTCCTCTTGGCCGGTTTGGACAAGCAACTACTTTTGGTCTGCCAAAGGGCCGGCCTGCGCAAAATCTCATTGCGGCCGGGAAGGTGGTATGAAGGGGATGAAACGGCGAGCCGGCCGCGGTTTTGATTTAATGCTGACCTAGGACGCCCCTCTTCTGCGCCCCGATTACGCCAGGCTTGGATGGAAAGGAGAGCGAATATGCGGACTCCAAAACGCTTCGCCGAGCCAAGTTGTTGCTTGGTTGCGCTGCTGATGCTGTTTTTCACCGCGTGCCGCAGTCCAGCAACGTCGAGCGTTGGCGCAAGAACCAATTCCGCAACGCCACGGTCCGACATCACCGCCGCGAATGCAAACCGAACGGCTTTGCAGACCGCCACAACCAAGGGCACCGAATTACTTGACTCACCAACCCTCCTAGTTTTTGAGCCGTACCAACCGGATTGAAAAATGCAATGCTTTCGCCAATTGCTCGACCGTCTCCACCGACAAGCCCCGGCGTGCGTGCATGAATGCGCTGAACGTCTTGGGGTGAATATCGGCTTGACGGGCAATCTCGGCGTGTGGTCGTCTGTCCTTTTCCACCGCGTCCCGAAGTTCCTGAAGTATTGCCATGAAATCCATGATAATCGCATGGTAGCTACTTGACAGATGGTAGTCAACTGGCTACCATAATTTATATGAGCTACACGCCGTCCAATCTGATTGATGCCGTCCGTTACTTTGCTGACACCAAGGTCTGCAACGATTACATGCGGTCGATCAAGTGGCCCGATGGTTTGGCCTGCTGCCACAAGTGCGGATCGACGGCGGTTTATGAACTTTCCACTCGCCCGATCCTTAAGTGCCGCGATTGCAAAAAGCAATTCAGTTACAAGGTCGGGACAATTTTCGAGGATTCTCCGTTGGGCTTGGACAAATGGTTTCCCGCTGTTTGGGCTATCGCCAACTGCAAAAACGGCATCAGTAGCCACGAATTGGGACGCGCACTCGGCGTCACCCAAAAGACCGCGTGGTTTATGTTGCATCGCATCCGCGAGGCGATGCGCACTGGCACCTTTCAAAAGCTGGCGGGGGCGATCGAATCGGATGAAACATTCATCGGCGGGGAAGCCCGCAACATGCACGCCCATAAGCGGGAGCGGAAGATTCGCGGCCGTGGTAGTGTTGGCAAGCGGATCGTTCACGGCCTGCTGCAACGCGGTGGCGACGTTCGGGCTAAGGTTGTGGATTCGACCGAGCGGGCGGAATTGCATCCGATCATCATCAGCAACGTTTCTAAGGGATCGAATCTCTACACCGACTCCGCGTTGTCCTACGAAACCCTGGACAAGTATTTTCTCCACGAAGCGATCAATCACGCCGAGGAATACGTGCGAGGTGAGGTCCACACCAACGGGCTCGAAAACTTTTGGAGCTTGTTTAAGCGGATGCTCAAGGGCACCTACGTTTCTGTCGCACCATTCCACTTGCAGCGATACGTCGACGAGGAAGTTTGCCGGTACAACGCCCGCAAGGGAAAAGATGGTGATCGGTTTGCTGCGGCAATGAGCCGCGTTGTAGGTCGCCGCGTGACGTGGCGGCAACTGACCGCGCAGGATGGATGCGGATTCATGGGGTTGCAATAAATCGTGCGAAGGCCACCACCAAATACTCGCCACCACACGCCTCGCGGAATTCATCGCAGTTGCTGGTATCAAATTGTGGTCGCACACCGCGATCGCATCGTATCGTGGGGAAGCGTTAGATGTCCGATTAGGGCGATGGCTAGAGCGACGTGGTACGCAGCACGGGGTTATGAATCCGCCGTCTGGAACGGACCTTGGGTCATGTGGCGAAGCAGTTGGGTAAACGGAGAATGAAGCGTGTCCAATCTGTTTTATCGTATACGCAAGCTCTATCGGCCCGTCATTGGGTGGCGATGGTGGCTGCAATTTGGGGCGTGGTATGAAAGCAGCGGTTCTGTTTTTACCGCTACTGGACGTGGCCGTCGCACGTTTATAGTTGACTTCGAGGAAGGATATGACACCAAAGCGGAAGCCGAAGCGGCAAAAGCCCAAAGGGTTGAAGGCGTTCGATAATCTCATGCGGAAACTGGTCAAGATACCACCGCTCGGAAACGGCGTCCCTGTTGAGTTGATTGGGAAGCACCCACACGCGGGAAGTCGGGGAACGGTCAGCGGCAACGTGCGAACGTCGGCAACATTTCCCGACTGGCGCATGTGGCTGGTTATATTCGACGAGCCACACCTGGGCGTTGAATCAGCATATGCAAACGAGACAGACATAAAGCGTCTCGATTGAACTGTCGGATTGTGCAGCAAATCAGTCATGGAGTATCTGGTGAGCCAAGTAAGTCATTGCCCAACCAAGTCCATTACGGCCAACGACTGGCTCCGTGTCATGGAGTACAGCATGGACATTGCGTGGGTGGAGCAGGATGTCGGCTATGCGGTTGGCTACACAAGTCCGCTTGACCGCGGAGTTGTTTACCTGTTTCCCGAGATGAAGTGGACTCGGGGAAATCCACCGGGCGTGGGGACCATTTCTGTGTCCGTCGGAATGATAGACCATGATCGGCTCAGCGGCCTGAAGGTTATCCAGCTGCGCCAGCAAACGCGCTTCCGGGCGCTCGGCGATGGGAAATACGAGGCGGGTTATTTTGAACCGTCGATCCGCATTTTCTTCCGGTGGCGCGGCGTTATTAAAAAGGACGACGACATCTACTTCGATCCGGAAATGGAGGCGATTCCATACATCGTACCTCCCGGGCGGATCAGTGTGATTGTCGACATTGATCCACCGAAAGATGCTGAATAGTGCTCAAGGCCAAGCCACCATGCCGCCTCGGCCACCGCATCGAGCGATCCGAGGCTCAAGTGGATGACCGTCATGTGTACAATGGCCATTGGGCCAACTGAATACGGAGGCTGTCCAATGAAACCGTTTCTTCTGATGGCCGGCATTTCACTCACTGTTTTGCTGGTCATGCTGCGTCCATTTGACGACCGGCAGTACGCTATGGCCGACGCGGAAGCCACCGCTAACCTAGCAGGGACTGACGCATTGAAAAAGCTGCTATCCCCCGATGCGCTTACGATCGACGCTGGAATCGACAAAATCCTGGCGGAACGCAAAGGGCAAATCGATGCCTTGCTGCCGATCGTTGATGTCGCCAATAAAAGTAAGTACAGCCCGCGGACACGTGCCGCCGCTGCCTATCTGCTGGGACAACTCCGCGCGCCTGAAGCAGTTGTGACCCTCGCCAAGGCGCTCGAAGATGGCGACCCAGAACTCAATCCGTTCCACTTCCACATTGACCGTCTCGATGCGCCTTTCTGGACAGCGTTGGTGACAATAGGACGCCCCTCTGTGCCGGCGCTGCTCGACTCAATCCAGAACACTGACAACGGCGATAGTCGTTTTCTATCGCTAACGGCGCTTTACCACATACTTGACGGAAAAGCTCATGTTGCTGAAACGCTGGCGAGTATGAAGGAGAAAGTTACGGCGGAGGGAGCAGCATGAGCCAAAGAAAAAGTGGCACGCCTTGATGCAGCCATTCAGGAGCTTCGGGTGAAAATTACTTACTGAGGTTCCCTTTTACTGAGGGCGACGGGCTCTTTGGAGCATCCCCATTTCATAACCCGGCGATTAGATTGGTAAGTGATCATGGCAAGACAGCGTACAGTTGTTATAGCGTAGGGCGGAAACGAAATATGCTGAACGGCAAGAGCAGAATCGTAAGTCCTTTACGCGGCGTTCCGTTTCTCGAGTTGATCGTAGGCCGGGTCGTTGGCGAGTGCCGACGCTTTGGGCACTTCGCTCGACTGGTGATCCTCGTGAACATTGCGGCTGCTTGCACCTTGGCTGGCTGCTCGCGGCAATACCATCCTACATACAACACCGCGGCTAATCCCCAGCGCACGGCGAGTACCCGAGACTGGCAAAAAACGCTTGGCATGAAGCTTCCACCACTGCGCGTCGAGTCAAATCACTTGATCGTTGGGTCGTGGGGTGGCCTTGACTGGTGGCCGGCGTTGGATCAGCCTGGGGATGTGCAATACAAGTTAACGAGCTTGCAGATCGGAGACGCCGACTGTGACCCGGTCGACATCGGTGGCAATTTTCAAGATATGCCGGACAGGGCGATCCATTTTGAATCGAACGGGGATCGCGAACTTCCAACAATACAACTCCCGGTTGCAGACGCACCCGGTGGCCCTCAAACGGTGACCGGCACATTCGAGGTTCGGGTGGAAACCCAAAGCGGCGTGACCACTTTCATCGGCAATGGTCGTTCACAAATCAATCTCCCGCCCGGAATGGCGGTGGTCGGGCGCGTCGTCGACACTGGCCTTGAGAAGGCAATTCGCTCCGCCATCCAGCAGCCTCAACTCGAGTTCCGGGGAAATGGAGCGATCGCCGATCTGCGGTTTAAAATCGTCGCTCCTCCCAAAAACCTTGCCATGGCCGTCGAACTCGTAGCCGGGGACGAGCCGCACGGCCGGGTATTAGGCACTTTCGTAGCCCTGGCGGGAGCAACCACCGAAATTGATCTGAAGCAGAAACGGTACGGGTTTGATCGAACCGAATACACAGTTAGGCTCCGGCCCGACCTGGCCGTAGCGGCAAGGGCCCGACTCCTGCGAGTGTGGGGCAAGACGGTGGACCTCTCAAATGTACCGACAACTTGGCTTCACGACGACGCAGGCAGCGAGAAACTGCCATAGGCAAAACCGATTTCTGTCGCTAGCGGCTCTTGACGGAAACGCCCGCGTCGGTGAAACGCTGGCAAAGCTGAAAATGAAAGCTGCTGCGGACGCGATGTGGCAGATACGACACGCATGCCGTCACGGGAGACCGGAGGCACATAATGATCCGAAGTCTGACTCTTAGTTGCTGCATCTACCTTGTGGTGGGGTGCGCGTCGTCGCCTGATTCCCGAACCGCCGGCAGCGGAGGTGTCTCTGTCAGCAGCGATGTATTCCGAAAGTCGGACGACAGGGTTAAAGCATTTGAGCTCTCCGGCTCAGTCGACGATCTCGAGCAGGCCCTCAATTATCTCGAGGGGATTGCCGGAGCGGCGAATGAACCTGTGGACGACGCTATTCGGAAAGAAAGAACCAAGAAGCTCCTCCGTCTCGTGAAGGTCGTCGAACAATCAATGGATCCGTCGTTCGATCCGAATGATGGCCCCCAGTTTACTGTTATGCCGCCGTGGCCTTCCACGAAAGGAAGTGATCCCGCCAACGAGGCCCGGTTGCACGATGAATACATCGCAGCGGTAAAAGCAAACGAGAAAAAGGCAGAGTACTGCAACAGACAGATTGATCTGCGCAACTTCTACCGGGAGCTGGAGGTGCGTGTGTGCAATGCGATCGCTGACGATTCCCGCTGGCTGCCGGGAGACTGGAATGATCAGGTTCTGGTGATCGCAAAATGCCTGGGTTTGAGCCACCACTTTCAGGATGTACTGCGTTTGGGTCCAAAGACCATTGGGTAGGATTCCGTGGAATAAGCGAACAGGGATCGCGGTACAATTCTCCTAGCCCGCTCCCGATGCCAAAAACACGGGCATAGGGCGGCTAGAAGCTGCCCGAGAGGGGCGTGCGTCCAATCGGCCGGAGGAAACATGGAGGCACATTTTGTGAGATCACTCCGGATTGCCACGGCCGCGACGATTCTCATTATCCTGGCGGTCGTTACGGTATTTCCCGCATACGCGGACTCATGGATTGGCGATAGCCTGGAACTTACCGTTGCCGATGCCGACCTCGTTGTTCGGGGCACGCTGGAAACGTCCCAGCTCACGCCCGGCATGCCCGAGCGGCTTGGGATATTGCGGGTCAAAGACACGCTCAAGGGCAATGCCGGAGAGACCGTTGAATGCCTCATTCCTGACGACGATGAGCGCAACGTTGACAACTGGCAAAGAGGCAAGACTGAACTGCTGGTGTGCTTGGTGAGAAGTGAACGCTACCACGTAATCGGCAGCAAGGAACCAATGGCAGCGGAGTGGTCGGTTCGCCGAGGATGGGGTGGCGAAACCGGCATCATCCCGCTCGATGGAAATCCTGGTCGGCGTGCTCCTACCGCCGATTTCGTATTGCTCACGAAGCCAGACGACATTCTCAAATGTGCTGCGCAAGCTATCGACGCCGATGCGAAGACGAAGATCGCACGGGAACCCGATGGTTCGACTCCCTCACTGGAATTGGGCGTCCCTTTTCACAGTCCGCTTGAAGAAGATCTTCACAACATTCTAGACGGCAACAACTTGGTCGTGCCGATCAATGAAATGATCGAGGCGAAAGCCAAGCAATGGATTAAGGCCGACAACGCGGAGTTGCGACACAATGGCTTTAGGTTTCTGGCCCAATTTAAGTCGGAAGACAATATCGCTGCGCTCAAAGGGCTGCTGACCGACCCGGAGGCGCAGCACCGCGCACAGGGCGCGAATAAGCCCGGCGAGTGGCGGGTGATTTACGGCAGCATATTCATCGGTCTGCTCGTCATATCGGTGCTGGCGTACTTGGCCATCGGGAAAATGGGAAAGGGCATCTCCAATTCAAAAAGAATCTAATTTCTCATCGGCGGGCGGCGCACTACTTCGTCACCTATTCCCTTCACGCCGCCGACTTGATCGGGGAAAAAGTCGGCACCGTTTTGCATCCCAGCGCGTAAAGAATCCGCAGCAGAAAATCAGTTGACACGCCCATCGTTTGGCCGTTGAGGATGGCGGTCAGCCTGGTCCGAGACGCCCCGGCTCTTTTGGCAAGTTCCGCGTGCGTCATGCCCTTGGCCTTGGTCAGCTCCACAATTTTCTTATTCAGCCGCGCCCGGAACTCCATGGCGACAGCGTCCTCGTTTTTTAGCCCCAGCGCTGCGGCCAACTCGACGGAATTACGCGCGAGGATTGAATTCTTGCGCCTTCTCATTGCTAGACATCTCCTCAATCCCTGGGGAGGCAAGAGGAAAACTTGTCGGCGGTATGCTATCATCAACTCATGCCCACCGTCATCAGCGTCAACCCCAAGATTCTCGGCGGCACGCCTATCTTTGCTGGCACGCGGGTGCCGGTCGATTCGTTGTTTGATTATCTTAAGCGTGGCCGGACGATCGATTACTTTCTGGAACAGTTTCCGACCGTGAAGCGCGAGCAGGTCGAGCAGCTACTGGATGACGCCAAGTTGCGCGCCCTGCCCGAACACTTGTCAGTATGAAGCTGTTGCTCGACGAGAATCTGCCACACCAACTCCGTCATGAATTACCCGGCCATGATTGTTATACCGTTGCCTTTATGGGCTGGGCGGGCGTCGAAAATGGCGAGCTGCTTTCACGTGCCGCTGCCGATGGTTTCGATGCCTTGTTGACCAAGGACGCGAAGCTCCAGTACGAACAAAACCTTGTGAACTTGCCGATCGCTGTCGTCGTGCTGTGCGCGTCAAGCAACGACATCGACGACTTGCGGCCGCTCATTCCTGCGCTGTTGCGAGCGCTACCAGCATTGCAGCCGAGAACGATCACACACGTCCCCTGACCGCCGCCTAAAGGCTGCGTAGGCATATAAAATTCAGCGACCACCGTTTAGAATACCGCCATCTCACAGGAGGTCGGTATGTCCATCCGTCCGGTCTCGAAGCTTATTAAAGCCAAACCGATGCTCGAAGGAGCCGGCGTGCATTTGCGGCGGGCTTTTGGTTTTCACAACACCTCTGAAACCGATCCCTTCCTGCTGCTCGATGATTTTCCCGAAGACTATCTGGCTGGTTTTCCCTGGCATCCGCACCGGGGGATCGAGACGATCACTTATGTTCTGGCGGGAGAAGTCGAACATGCGGATAGCATCGGTAACAAGGGGGCCATCGGGGCTGGGGATATCCAGTGGATGACTGCCGGGCGGGGGATTATTCACCAGGAAATGCCTAAGGGGGATGGGCAGGGACGAATGCACGGCTTTCAGTTGTGGGCGAATCTTCCGGCTTCGCTC
>Ga0302303_10001914_pt1 | contig 12975 bp, 7 predicted proteins | sample III_Palsa_E2_1_FD_194542 | JGI IMG/M metagenome (GOLD analysis project Ga0302303, IMG submission 194542) | Peat permafrost microbial communities from Stordalen Mire near Abisko, Sweden - III_Palsa_E2_1 | ecosystem: Environmental > Terrestrial > Soil > Palsa > Peat permafrost | place: Sweden... | reverse complement strand
AAAGTAAAACAACAGGCAGGAATTTTAGTAGGGGTTTAATCATTTCGGGAAATTAATATTATTTGTGTTTTGGAAATATACGACAGCAAACAACGCTATTGGTTTAAATAAATAAATATTAAAAATTATTGTCGCGATTAAACCATTGATTTTTTCCATTGTCATAGGCAGTTGTAATAATTGGTTAAAGCCGGTAAGCGAGATCTGGAAAAGGACATTAAAGATGCCGGGAAGGACGGTATCAAACATCCACTAAGAAGGGCATAATAATACCCCTACTATAAATAGCTACAATTCGAAGGGACGCTTTTTGGCGTCCTTTTTTTTGCAACTATTTTTTTTCCCGTCTGCGATACCTGTTTGCGAAGATGATGCCAAGCGCGGCGCCCAATCCCATTCCAATAGCCAAATTATTTATTGCCAGGCCGATACCTGCCCCAAGTGCAATTCCCGCGCTGTAAAACAATAACGTGCTTTTTTGCATGCTGATAAAGGTAAAATAATCTCCTGTGTAAAAGCAAGATAATGTATTTGATGGCTAATTGGCTAATAAAATTAAACCAAACACGTTAAATTATATCCAACCCGGGTAGTTAAACTAATAACAAATCAAATTTGCGCTATAGAAAAATCGCTACGCAACCCCTTAATAATTTATTATGCTAAAGCGAATTTTGGTGCTCGACGATAGCCCTGCTACCGGCGACATGATGAAAGAAGCGCTCTCCTATGGGCAATTTGACGTAAAAGCAACTTGCGACAGCAGCAATTTTATTGAAACAGTAAAAGGCTACAAACCCGATCTGTTGATACTTGACCATAAACATCACGGGCCGAAAGGCGACGAGCTGTGTATGCAGATAAAAGCACACCGATTGTTGTTTGACATTCCTGTTATCATTTGTTCGGCGTACCTAAACAAGGATGAAACGCTCAGTTGCGGCTGTGATGCCGTAATTGCAAAGCCTTTTGGTTTGGAAGAACTAATGGAAAAAGTAAATAGCCTTGTGTATTGCTGAGATTAGTCGGAAAGTCCGGAAGTCGGAAAGCCGGAATCCCGATAGCTACGGGAGCCGGAAGGCCGATTCCCGATCGCTATCGGCACGGAACAAGTTGATACTAAACTTTCGGTAAAAAATGATCCGGGTTACGTGGAATAGTCGCAAATCGACTTTCGGTTTTTTGCGTCTTCAATAAAAATCATAGTCTTTTCACTTAATTATTCCATATTTTTGGCTGAAAATAATAATCATTGGAAGTAATAAAAAGCCTGATCGACTTTGTGCTGCATATTGATAAGCACCTGTCGGTTATCATCAACCAGTATCATACGTTAACCTATCTTATTTTATTTGTAATCATCTTTGCCGAAACCGGTTTTGTTATAACACCCTTTTTGCCGGGCGACTCGTTGCTTTTTGCGGCCGGCGCGTTAATCGCACATGGTGATACGGGTTTGAGTATTTATTTGCTTGCCTTGATCTTAATAGCCGCTGCATTTACAGGAAACACCGTCAACTACCTGGCCGGAAGCTACCTGGGCCCGAAGGTTTTCAAGGAAAAGAACCGGGTATTAAAACTTGATTATTACCTGCAGACCCATGCATTTTTTGAAAAACATGGGGCAATAGCGGTCATATTGAGCCGTTTTATGCCTATTATTCGTACGATAGCTCCCTTTGTGGCAGGGGTTAGCAAGATGTCGTTCGCGAAATACAGCTTATTTAATATTGTCGGCGGCGCTGCGTGGATACTTGTTTTTCTTTTTGCGGGATTCTTCCTGGGAAATATTCCTTTTTTCAAAGATCATTTTGCATTGGTGGGTGTTGCGATAATTTTGATATCGATAATTCCCCCAATTTATGCTGCCGTGAAAAGTCGAATGCGCAAACCTATTGCACAGTAGCTCCAAATCTTTTTTGCTTCTTTCTGGCGCGTAAAGTAAACCATATAAAATAAGCCGGGCCGATAACGAAGTAAAACATCCCTGAAAAGCCCGCGAACTTCACCGGCAATAAAAAAGCTAAGGCAATAGCCACGATGCCAATGAAAGTACAAATCAAATAGATATAAGCAACCGTTTTGGTCTCAAAAAGTTCACTTTCGGTAAGATTAACTTCTTCCCGGCGTTTGATCGCATTGGCATACATCAGGTAAAATAACAAATTGTAAATTGAATAGCCGGCACCGTAGATCAGCATTAGTTCCGGCCCGTTTTTGTCGCTGATCATTTCTTTAAGCGTTCCGTTAACTTCGTACTGGTTGCCGAAAAATACCAGGTTAAATAAAAATTTCAGCGGGTAAACATAAACCAGTACCACAAACAAAAGCATGGCATTCAGCGTCACCGTGAATGTGTCATTTAACCCATAACACCTGAAAAAAATATTCTGGTTGTTCCAGATTAAAAATAGGATAGCGAAACAAACCGCAAAGCTGAATGTGCCCTTCATGGTTTCATACAGGTCAGCAAAGGTTTTCGGAACCTCAAGTGAAACGATGATCAGGGTAACCGCGAATGCAAATACGGCGTCGCTGAAGGTTTCCAGGCGCGAAGGTTCATGGCTGCGCCATTCAATTACCCTGCTCTTTTTGGTTAGTTTGGCTGCTTTTATCCGCATAAGCTTTGGTTAAAGCTACTGATTTTCCGGTTTTGTACAAAGTTTCCTCCTTTGAAATTTCTTTCAGCTCATCAGCGGTCAGTGTATCTTTGATCAATTTACCCAGGTCGGGTTGACCTGCGTCCACCCAGGCCGAATACCAATAACTCCCCACATCCCGGATGGCTGCGCGCATTCGGCGCTCCACCATTCCTTTCAGCACTCTTTGATAAGCCCGGCTGTATTCGGCGGAGTAGTCTTTCACCATTCTGTTACCATGCTTTACCATTTCATATTTTTTATCCGGCGGAAAGGTTTTGCTCAGCAATCTCTCCAATCGCAAAACACTGTCAACCTCCCTGAATGAGGCCTGGCATATGCGGAAGGCCTTTTTTAAGGGGTCATCGATATAAACAGCCTTCCCTGCGTAATAATTATAGCTGTCGCCAAAAAGTTCCGGTATGCGGCTTTCCCACAACGCATGGATGCCGGTTTGGCCTGTAAGCTGGCCATTGAAGTTTAGGGTAAGGTGTAAAGGCACGTGCGCATCCGCAACATAATGGCCAAGATTGGCCGACGCGCTCAAAATGGCCGAGGTGTCGTGAGCTTTTAAAGCTTTAACCAGCGTGTGGTACTCCATATCTATCGTCCAGGGTAAAATGCCGTACTTATTGATGGTATCGGCAGAGTATTTGATAGCAGCGTCGTCATAATTTTCAGGCAGGGTGGAAAAAGGGTTCCTGCCATAGTGATCGGCGTCAAGGAAATGACGCGGGCCTTCTGTCGAATCGACGTATCGGCGTTTATCCGCGCTTACCGCGTGTTCGGTGATATAGCCGATATGGTTCTCGTAAAATACCGCCATCGCCTTCGGAAGCGTAAAAACCGCCAGGCGGTTAATGCGGTAATGGGCGTAAAAACCCCAGGAAGAACAAGTAAGGGCCACAAGCATTCCAAGAAGGCAGAGAAAGCTTTTTTTCACATTCAAATATAGCCTGAATGTTTAAACATTGTGTTTGTTCAGGTGTGCAAATCGTGGCCAGCTCGACTCAATGCCTTTCGCTTCTTTCAACCACCCTTTGCGTCTAATTGCTTAACCTGTCAAAAGCTATGAACCAAGACCTCAACGCATTCATGATCACATCCATTAGCCCTCAGCAGGTTACCAATAAATATTCGCTAATGATTTTTCATAATACAAAACTATAAGCTAAATTTACATTGCCATTGTAAATCACCGCTTTTACTTATAGTTACCCCAACAATAGTCTGAATAGGCAGCTACTTCATTGAGCCTGTTAAATAATTTAACCCGCGATAGTACTATTCAATAGTTTATCCGACTATAGGCGAATCATATTTCAAAAGATATTTTAAAACGAATATTAACCTGATGTTCTTATGAAAAAGATACTCATTCTATCGGCCGCCTTTTTGATATTTTGCCAAACCGCAGCACTCTGCCAGCAGGGTTCCGACCCTGTCACAGGGGCAATTTCAAACCTTAAAACACTCCTCACCGATCATATGGAGGAGAAAGCATATCTCCAGTTTGACCACCCTTATCCCTATTACGTGGCGGGTGAAGTTATTTATTTTAAGGCATATGTGACCATGGGCGAGCTGCGCCAGCCATCGGGATTGAGCGGTGTTTTGCACGTGGACCTGATAGACCCCCAAAATGTAGTATTGAAATCGATTGCGCTGCCGCTTAACGGGGGAACCGGCTTCGGTGACCTGGGCTTGCCGGACACGCTGCAAAAAGGCAGCTACCGGGTAAGAGCCTATACGCAGTGGATGCGCAACAGTAAAAACCCTTACTTTTTTGACCAGTTTATCTCTGTCAGCGCAGTCAACGGTGTCGACCGAAGCAGTTACAACACGGTCCAGGCGCAAAAACCCGATCTGCAGTTTTTTCCGGAAGGGGGTAACTTAGTAATTGACCTTCCTTCAAGGGTGGCTTTCAAAGCAATTGGCACCAATGGCCTGGGCATCACTGTAAAAGGTGTAGTGGTGGATAATGAGAACAAGGAAGTGGCAGCCATCAACTCTTCGCATTTAGGTATGGGTATTTTTAGATTCATCCCTGAGGAAGGAAAGACCTACTCAGCAAAGGTTTCATTTGGCAATGGCGCTCAAAGCAGCATCGCTTTACCCCAGGCTGAAGCAAAAGGGATAATTTTGTCTGTGAATACCAACGACTCCTCGAAATTATCCATCACTATCAGGGCCAATCACCTGTATTATAAGGACAATCAAAATAAGCAGTTAAACTTACTGATCTACTATGCCGGCTCCGTAAAACGTTATACTCCAAAGCTGGACCACGCTGCGCTTTTGCTCGATTTGCCGGCCAGTGCGTTCCCAACGGGCATTGTAAAAATTACCCTGCTTTCGGAAAGCGGCGAGCCTCTTGACGAACGCCTTACCTTTCTTCAAAATAAGGACTTGTTGAATTTGTCGGTGTCCGCCTACAAAACCGCGTTTAGTCCCAGGGAAAATGTAGCCTTAAACCTTACGGCGAAAGACAAGAACGGTGCACCGGTAAATGGATCGTTCTCGGTATCGGTTATTGACGAAAGCAAGCTATTGGTAGATGAAGATGCCGATAACACCATCTTATCCTATTTTTTGCTTACATCAGAGATAAAGGGCTATATAGAGAAACCAAACTATTATTTTACCAATGTTACTGATCAAACCCGTGCCGACCTGGATATTTTGATGATGACACAGGGGTACAGGCGGTTTTCGTGGAAGGAATTGATGGGAAGCCCGGTTGCGCAGGCAAATGCCTATAATCCCGAAAGAGGGATGAATATTTCGGGCGTGCTGAAAACTAAATCGGGCGAACCTGTTGCCAACTGTTCGCTGACGCTGGTGCCGGTTTCGGGCGGTGCGCCTGTTACCGGGACCACCGATAGCCAGGGAAGGTTTATTTTTGCAAACGTGCCGTTTTGGGGAGGGTCGAAGTTTATTTTAAATGCATTGTCCGCCTCCGGCAAAAAAAGCGTGCTGACACTTGATAATAACGTAAGCGAGCCTTCACTAACCCCGGGAAATCCTTTAGAAGTAAAATATAATGCCAACGCCGATATTTTAGCGTCATTGCAGAACAGCCAGGGGCAGGGGCCTTTTTTGGCCAGTAGTGTGTCGGAAAAACTGGCAATAAACAATGAAAAAGCCACGCCGGCTAATACCAGGTTTCAATACCGGTCGTCCAATTTGGGGGGGCCGGGGCATGCCGATGCGGTAGTACTGGGCGATAAGCTAAAGAACTCGACATCGCTTTCCATTGGCTTAAGCGGCTTATTGCCCGGTGTGGCATTTAATGCTGGCGCTCCTTATCTGCAAACATCGGTGGTCGTTTCGAATGGGTCGCAAAATGTCGAGACGATGCTGGTAGTAGTGGATGGCGTTGAACTGGGCTCGGGCGTTAATATCGACCTGGTAAATCCAACTACGGTTGAGGCGGTAGAGTTGTTGAGAGGTCCAAACGCGTCCATTTATGGCGTAAGCGGAGGCGCGGGCGTAATGGTAATTACTACAAGGATCGATAATAGATCCGACGAGCCGGTAAGCCAGCAAATGTCGCCGGGTATTTTCTCAATCGAGCCTAACGGATTTTACAAGGCCCGGGAGTTTTATTCGCCCAAATATGATACTGGTAAACCCGCAGGGAACATTCCCGACCGCCGTACCACGATTTATTGGCAACCTGACCTGGTTACCGATGTCAGCGGTAATGCTTCGTTCAACTTTTTCAATTCGGATGCCAAGGGGACTTACCGGGTAGAGGTAGAAGGCATGGATAGCAAGGGCAACCTCGGCAGGCAGGTGTTCCGGTATAAAGTGCAATAACATAATATGCTTTCTTTTTGAACAGAGGTTCAGGCAGGTTATTTGACGAATAAGCTTTTTTTGAAGATATTAGCAATCGCTAAATGGACTTGTTCAGCTTTGTCTTTTTGAAAATTTAAGCGGCCGGAACGTTATCGAAAGAATTGAAGCCTGTTTAAAATGGGATGCATTGCATGGTAATTCTTTTGATGATTGTTCAGCTCCGGGACGCCCCTATTTATCGGGGCGTCCCGGAGTTGTAATTTGTTTGCTATATTTATCCTAAACGATAGGTGATCTGTCTCTACAGCTATATTAATTTATAAACCACGATTCCGGCGCCACTGCGTATAGCTATTTTTAACGGGCTTTTTGTACGTAAGTCCAATACAGCCGAAAATGCGAACCGGCAATTTGACCTGAAAAAACGTTCAATATGAAGCGAAGCCTTTTCATCTTATTTTTTGCCTTTGGAGGGTATGCTTCCGCAATGGCCCAAAACGGAGTCGCCACAAAACTGGCCACTTTCTACCAGCACTTTCCAATTGAAAAAGCCTACCTGCAGTTTGATAAGCCCTATTATGCGGCCGGCGATACCATTTATTTTAAAGCTTACATAACGATAGGAGATAATCACAAATTAAGCAGGCTGAGCGGCGTACTGCATATTGATCTTATCAATGCAAAAAACAAAATCGATCAATCCATTCACCTTCAGCTGGACACCGGCATCGCCTGGGGCGATTTCACCTTACCCGATTCGCTGCCGCAGGGCAACTACCGGGTGCGGGCGTATACGCAGTGGATGTGCAACGAGGCAGACTTTGGTTTTTTTGAGAAAACGATCCCGGTAGGCGCGCTAAAGCCGGTTAGGGTGCCTGAAGCAGCTGTAAAGCAACAGGGTCAAAATGCACATCCTGATATTCAATTCTTTCCCGAAGGAGGGAGCTTAGTTGTGGATTTACCTGCTAAAATCGCTTTCAAGGCGATAGGGCCGGACGGGTTGGGTATCGCTGTTAAAGGCGTGGTAACGGATGATGCGGGTGCTCAGGTCGTTTCGTTTGCATCGGAACATTTGGGGATGGGCTTTTTTTATCTCACACCTGCGGAAGGGAAAACCTATTCTGCTAAAATCGGTTACCCGGACGGCAGGCAGCAAGTGATCAGCCTGCCAAAACCTGCACCTGAGGGCATTTTGCTCAGGGTTGATAACGATTCGCTGCCAAAGGCGACCGTCAGCATAAGAGCAAGCAACCTTTATTTTAGCAATAACAAGGGTAAAAACTATAGCCTGGTGATCTCATCCGGTGGGTTGATCACCACCGTTAATTGCAAATTGGATAGCCCGGTCATCAAACTTGATATTCTAAAAAGAAAGCTTCATACAGGCATTGCCACCGCTACCTTGTTTTCGCCCGACAATGAACCTTTATGCGAGCGTTTATTTTTTATCCAGAATTACGACCAGCTGAGCCTTAACCTATCCACCGACAAAGCCGGTTATGGCAAAAGGGAAAAGGTAAATATTCAGCTGAATGCATTGAACCGCCGGGGAGAGGGGGCAACCGGGCACTTTTCCGTATCAGTGATTGATGAAAGCAAGGCGCCGGATGTTGGGCCCGATGCCGGGAATATCCTGACGAACCTGTTGCTGACATCGGACCTGAAGGGATATGTAGAGCAGCCGGGGTACTATTTTTCGGATACGTCGACCAACACGCGTCGGGACCTTGACGTGCTGCTGCTTACCCAGGGCTACCGTCGGTTTGAATGGAAACGCGTACTCGATACCCGAAGACAATCCCTGGCTTACGCGCCTGAATACGGCATAACGATTGCCGGGCAGGTAACCAACCTGTTTAACACGCCTGTTGTAAACGGCACGATAACGCTGTTGCCTGTAAAAGGCGGATCGCTCCTCAGCGCTGTTACTGATGATAAAGGGAACTATCGGTTTGCCAACCTGGTTTTTACAGATACGGCGCAATTTGTATTAAGCGCTGTAAACGCAAAGAATAAAAACTCAACAAAAATCAAGTGGATAAAAGACGATGCGCCACCGGTAAAGCCAGAAACCTTTCAGTCCGGGCGGGTAATTGCCGATTCGACCTTAGCGGGGTATGTGGCAAACGATAAGATCAACCAGCAGGAAACGTTTAATTATTTAAATGGGAAGGGGGTTATGTTGAAACAGGTGAACATTAATGAAGTAAAACGCGATGACCAATACCAAACACAAAGTCTTGCCGGCGCCGGTAATGCCGACCAGGTGCTGCATAGCAAAGACCTGTTAGGGGGGCAACTCTCTACTTCATTATACTTGCTCCATGGGATAACAATGGTACGTAAAGGGTCAGCAACTGTGCCTTATCTCCAGATTGAGCTTGCGAATGCAGGGATGCACACGCCGGTACCTATGCTGGTTATTGTGGACGGAACTACACAAACCGGCACTTTTGACATAAATGCGATCCCGGCAAGCCTTGTAGAAACGATCGAGGTATTAACATCTGCAAATGTGAGTATTTACGGCATGAACGGGGCAGGTGGTGTACTTGTTATCACCACCAAACAAGGAGGGGGCCTTAGTGCAAAAGACATAGCTGCTATTGGTGTTTTGCCAATTTCGCCAATCGGGTTCTATAAAGCGCGGGAATTTTATTCGCCTAAGTATGATAGTCCCGGTCGGCAAAATAAACAGCCCGATCTGCGTTCAACCATCTATTGGAAGCCCGAATTAAAAACCGATGTGAACGGCAACGCCAGCTTTGAATATTATAATGCTGATGGCGCGGGAACTTATAAAATTACTATCGAAGGAATAGATATAGACGGGAATATCGGCACGCAAGTACTTACTTACCGGGTGAACTAAAATACTAAACGTTACATGCGAAAAATCTTTATTTTTTTATTGTTGTGTTTTCAAGCGGATGCTTTTGCACAGGTCATCATTACCGGCAGTGTCATCGGCCAGGCCGACACCAAACCTGTGGCGAATGCCAGCGTTTTTTTGAGCAATACCACCATCGGGGATAAAACGGCCGCCGATGGCAGTTTCACGCTTCATAACGTAAAGCCCGGTAAATATCAGTTGGTAGTTTCTATCATCGGCTTCGAAAATTCCGAGCAGGTCTTAACGGTTAATAATGCCAACATTTCGGTTCCCGTAATTACCATTTTTCCGAAGACGATAAACCTCAACGAGGTCAAAATAAAATATAAGGAGGATCCAAACCGGGAGCGGTATCTGCAGCTATTCAGGGACCAGTTTTTGGGGACATCCGCCAGGGCCGCGAATTGTACAATATTGAATCCTGAAGTACTGGACCTGCACTATAATGATTCCACCAGTACGCTGACCGCATCCTCAGCCGATTTTATGGAAATTGAAAATGATGCGCTGGGATACAGGATAAAGTACCAACTCGCCAACTTTACTATGATGGACCAAGGCATGGTAAAGAAAAAAGTTCATTATACCGGGCTGGAGTTTCTTGAAGAAATGCAGGGCAGCCCCGCGCAGGAAAGACGCTGGGGTTTGGCCAGGGAAGAAGCTTATGAAAATTCTCCGATGCATTTTTTGAGGGCTGCCCTGGCAAACAGGCTTAGCGAGGAGGGCTTTAGGGTGTGGCAATATGCAAAATATGCTAACCCGGATCGTCCGCCTGGTCAGTTGATAAAGGAAAGGATAAAATTTTACAAGGATTCGAAAGCGCCAACTGCTGTTCAGCGAGACTCCCTTGCGTGGTGGGAAAAAAAATCGAAACTGGCGGATACGCTACATCAACTGTCGCATTACAACCTCAGCCGGGAAGATTTTGTCACAACAACTTCCCAGCCGGGCCGTTACGTGCTTAGCTGCGATAATGACGCCCTATTGGTAGCCTACAACAAGAATCGTCAGTACAAGAGCCAGACTTATATTGACGCAGACCAAGCGGACAATACGCTCATAGATTTTAATTCGACCTGCGCTTTTTTCGATGACAATGGCGTTATATCCGAGCTCGGGAGTATGGTATTCCGGGGCGCCTGGAGCAATAACCGCATAGCTGAACTTTTACCTTACAATTATGAGCCGGGGAATGACTTGGCGGCGCCAACTTACAGCCAGGGCGAAACCGTGGATGCAAGGCTGCGATCGTATGTGGAAAGGTATCCTATCGAGAAAACTTATTTGCAGTTTGATAAACCGTATTATGCCGCGGGGGATACCATTTACTTTAAGGCCTATGTAACCAAAGGAGAAGATCACAGGTTAAGCGACCTTAGCGGCTTGCTTCGTGTGGAACTGATAAACCCGAAGAATGAGGTATACCGGCCTGTTAAATTGCAGCTTGATACAGGCGCAGCCTGGGGCGACTTTGCGCTGCCTGATACATTGCCGCAAGGAAATTATCGTATAAGGGCGTACACCCAATGGATGCGCAACGCCCCGGAACCCCACTTTTTTGAAAAAATTATTCCTATTGGGGCTATGGTGATTTCACCTAAGCGCAAAATCACGAGTGAACAGGCTGCCGTACATTTAAAGCCCGACTTTCAGTTTATGCCCGAGGGTGGGAGTTTTGTTACTGGCATTCGGCAAAAGGTGGGATTTAAAGCGATACAGCCAGATGGATTGGGTATCGACGTAAAGGGAGAGGTAGTCGATAACGATAACCTGCAGGCCGCCGTTTTTGAATCGTCGCATTTGGGAATGGGATGTTTTTATTTTACACCGGCGGCAGGCAAAACCTATTCCGTTAAACTGCGCTATAGTACCACTGAAGAGGATCTGGTTAGCCTGCCAAAGGCTCAAGCGGGGGGCATTGTGCTTTCGATGAACAATGATTCCCTCCCAAAGGCTACTGTTGCACTTATTTCAAGCAGCGATTATTTTAAACAGCACAAAAATGAGGATTACCTGCTGGTTATCCGTTCTGGCGGCGATGTGATAACGTTCAGCTGCAAGTTGGATTCGCAGTTGATCAAAGTTGACATTTTAAAAAGGAAGCTTCATACCGGGATTGCGTCCGCCACGTTGTTTTCAAAATATAACGAGCCTTTGTGCGAGCGGGAATTTTTTGTCCAGAATTTTGACCGTCTTAGCCTGGACCTGTCAGGAAATAAAGGAAGTTATAAACGACGGGAAAAGGTAAGCCTTCAGCTCAATGTACAAAACCGGAAGGGCGATGCTGCCGAAGGGCGTTTTTCCGTAGCTGTGATCAATGAGGACCTGGTGCCGGGGTATGAAAAAAATCCCGAAAATCTGCTCAACTTTTTGCAACTTTCGTCGGATCTAAGGGGAAACATTGAACAGCCTGATTATTATTTTTCGGATACCAGCCTAACGGCGCGAAAAGACCTTGATTTGCTGATGCTTACCCAGGGCTACCGTCGTTTTGAATGGGCACAGGTTTTGGACACCACTAACCGTCCGCCCGCGTATGCGGCCGAGTTCGGCATTACGATTGCGGGGCAGGTCAATAGTCTTTTTAACAAACCTTTATTGAAAGGGACGGTGACGTTGTTACAGCCGTCCGATAACCTGTTTCTGCGTACAATCACAGACGAAAAAGGTCAGTTTCGTTTTCCCGCCCTGGTTTTTAGTGACACAGCTAAATTGGTGCTGAGCGCGGTCGACGCTAAAAATAAAAATTTAACAAAAATTACCTGGTTTGAAAAAGGCTATCCGGCGGTTAAGCTGAACCTGGGCCAGCGGCGGTCCGGAGTTGCTGATTCAATTTTGGCCGCCTATGTGACAAATGACCAACTCCGGCAAAAGGAGTGGTTAACCTTCCTTGAAGGGAAAAATATTATGCTTAAGCCGGTTAATATACGCGACAGGGAAAATACGAGCCGAAATTCCTCGCAAAGCATTTCCGACACGACATTTGCCGACCAGGTAATGTACGCAGATCAGATTGAACAAATGCCAGGACAACTGATCACCAGCATAAACGGACGACTCCGGGGCGTCACTTTTACCGGGTTGCCACCTCATGTCGTACCGCGATTGCCGGGAATTTCAACCGGCCCAATGTTGGTAGTGGTCGATGGCTTTTTAGGTGGTGACTTAAATGTTTTGAACTCCGGAGATGTGGAGAGAATTGAGGTTTACAAGTATTCGGGCGCTTCGATCTACGGCATGGTCGGCGGTAATGGTGTGATCGTTGTTACCACCAAACAAGGTGGCCAGGATCCGAAGTCGATACATTCAATTGGCGTTTTGCCCATCTCACCGATGGGCTTCTATAAGGCACGGGAATTTTACTCGCCTAAGTACGATAGCACCGACCCGCCGAATCAACGCCCTGATCTGCGCTCAACCATCTATTGGAAACCGGAATTAAAAACTGATGCGAACGGCAACGCAAGCTTTGAATATTATAATGCTGACGGCGCGGGAACTTATAAAATTACTATCGAAGGAATAGATAAAGATGGGAACATAGGCACCCAGGTTTTTCGTTACCGGGTGGAGTAACAGCGCGTTAATTTTTAGTAACCAGATAAACCTGGCCGAGCGTTTTTATCCGGGTTGACCTGT